>JABAHR010009677.1_pt1 | contig 12873 bp, 14 predicted proteins | sample 7062101 | NCBI WGS metagenome assembly JABAHR01 (sample SAMN14534553, study PRJNA622989) | marine sediment metagenome | biome: marine biome [ENVO:00000428]; feature: marine pelagic biome [ENVO:01000023]; material: deep marine sediment [ENVO:00002113] | place: India: Gulf of Kutch | collected...
CCAACCTCGGCATCGGCTACCAGCGCATCGACTACGAGAAGCGCATGCTCGAGAAGCTCGAGAACGTCGTCGAGAAGCACGGCGCGCCGGCAACGCTGATCGGCTGGAGCCAGGGCGGCGTCATCGCCCGCGAGGTGACCAAGCAGAGGCCCGATCTCGTGCGGCAGGTGATCGTCCTTGGCAGCCCGCTCGCCGACGCTCCGGAAGCGACGACGCTGTTCCGCATCTTCCGCAGGACCTCGGCGGAGGAAATCACCAACGAACTGATGAGCGTGATGCGCGAAGTCGCGTCGCCGCTCCCCAACGTGCGCTGTATCTGCATCTACAGCGGCTCGGACGGCATCGTATCGGCGGAGATCGCGCAGGACCTCGTCTCACCGAACGTCGAGAACATACGGGTAACCTCCAGCCACCTGGGCATGGTCGTAAACCCGATGGTCCTGTTCATCATCGCCGACCGTCTTTCGCAGCCGGACGACGACTGGAAACCTTTCAACATGTACACGCTCGACCGCCTGCTAGGTTGGTCGCGCTGAAACGGACAAGCCGATGCTCAGACAATTATCAGGAATGGACTCACTTTTCCTCTTCGCCGAGAACCACCGTGCGCCGCTCGAGGTCGGGTGCCTGCAGATCTATGATCCGTCAACGTCGCCGTCGGGGACGGTTCGCTTCAAGGAAATCCTCGCGACGTTCCAGCAGCGCCTCGATCGCGTCGACCTGTTTCGGCAGAAACTGGTGGAGGTACCATTCTCGCTGGACTACCCGTACTGGACCGAAGACCACGACTTCGATCTCGAGTATCACGTCCGCCACATTTCACTGCCGAAGCCCGGCGGCTGGGAACAGCTGATGGCCCAGGTTGCTCGGCTGCAGGCCAGGCAGCTCGATCACTCGAGACCGCTGTGGATGGCACACGTCATCGAGGGCCTCCAGGGTATCCCGGGCCTGCCGGAGGGCGCGTTCGCGGTGTTCATGAAGTTCCATCACGCGGCGATCGACGGCGCCACGGGCCAGGACGTGCAGGCCATCATGCACGACCGCGAACCCGTGGTGGCCGATGCCTCGGCCTACCGGCCGTCCATCGGGCCCGGCGATGGCGAAAGCCCCGGTAGCTGGGGCCTGCTCGCGCGAACGCCGTTCAACACGGCACTGCGATCCACGAAACTGGGCCTCGGCCTGCTCTTCGCGCTCCCCGGCGCCGTGCGAGTGGTGCTGTCACGTAACAAGGCGCCGAAGCCGCCCGTTCCCGATTCGATCTTCAACCCCGCCCGTGTGTCGCCGAACCGTGCAATCGGCGCCTGCTTTTTCGAGCTCGAAGACTTCAGGGCGGTCCGCGCGACCTGCCCGGGCGCGACGGTCAATGACGTGGCGTTGACGGTGATCGCCGGTGGCCTGCGCTACTACCTCGAAGCTCGCGAAAGTCTGCCCGACGCACCGCTGGTCGCGGGCTGCCCGATCAACATCGGCAGGCCGTCGGATGCAGCGCAGGGCCGCCCGAACCTGCTCGGCATCATGACGCCGTCGATGCACACCGACATCCGCGACCCGGCAGAACGCCTGCGCGCAATCCGCGACGACACGCTCGGCGCGAAGTCGATGACGGCGGTGCTCGGCAAGGCGACACTGACCCGGATACCGATGAACCTGCCGGCGCCCGTGGCCAGGAGCCTGTATCCTCTGCTAGTGGCGTTGAGCGTGCAGTCAGGGAAGCTGCCCTTCAACACGCTCGTAAGCAACGTCGCGATCGACAGCGCTCCCCTGTATTTTGCGGGCGCGAAGCTCTCGAAGGTCCTCGCGACCGCACCCCCGTTCGATCGGCTGGCGGCTTTTCACGCCGTCGTTTCGTTCGGCGGAGAAGTCTGCATCTCGTTCACGGCATGCCGCGACATGCTGCCCGACCCCGAGTTCTACGCGGAGTGCATCGAGGCGTCGTTCAACGATCTCAAGGCCGCCGCGCTCGGCAAGCCGAAGACGCCGAAGCAAGCAAGAACCGGGAAAAAGGTTGTGGGGAGCAGGCGACAGCCGGCGATCACCGCATAACCATCAGGCGATGTATTCGTCGATCGAGCCCTCGATCGCCGATCGGATGGGTTCGCGGAACATCATCATCGTGAGCCCGACATGCACGTGAACCTCGACGCTGTCGTCGGAGACGAGGATACGGCCCGACACGCCCTTGCCATGGACACGCATGTGGTCACCTTCCCACTCGGCGGTCAAGCCCAGCTTGCCTCCGAGTTCGTCGGCGACCTGGTCGACGCGTCGTCTGGCTTCCTCGACGCCGAGGGAATGTTGGCGTTTGATTTTCAATGGATAACTCGGGTCGCGGGATCGAAAACCGTTCCTACATTAGCAGCTCCCCTTCCGGCACCACAACGGAAAAAAGGGGTGGGCCGCGCTGCGGCCCACCCCACCGGGATCGCGACTACCGGTGCAGCCTGCGGCGCACGAACATGAGCAGTGTCAGGAGCAGCGACAGTCCGGTCGTGCCGCCACCGCCGGAACCGCTGTCCGCGCTCGTCGAGTCGGCAACCAGCGGGTTCGTGCCGAGTACGTTGACTTCCTCACCGTCCGTCTTGCCGTCGTCGTCGGTGTCCGGATCCTTCGGGTCGGTTCCGTGATCGCGCTCGTCGCCATCGTCGAGACCGTCGTCGTCGGTATCCTTGTCGCGCGGATCAGTGCCGTCTTCGTGCTCATCACCATCGCTGACGCCGTCGTCGTCGCTGTCGTCGTCACGTGGATCCGTACCGTCCTCGCGCTCGTCGTCGTCGCTGCGGCCGTCGTTGTCGTCGTCGTGGTCGACGTCGTCATCGATCCCGTCGCCATCATCGTCGCTATCATCATCGTCCCTGATGCCGTCATTGTCGAAGTCGTCATCGAAGCCCGCGAGGAAACCGGCGATCGCGTCGATATCCGAGCGCGGCATGCAGGCCAGGTAGTTCATCTCTTCTTCGTCGTAGATGGCCTCCCAGGTCTCGTCCGCGGACTCGCCGTGCACGTCTTCGCCGGTCCGTCCGCCGGAGCCGTCGTCGCCGTGACAGCCGGCGCAGGTCGTCACGTAGCGTTGCTCACCGCTGGTGTCTTCCGAGTTGAGGTACTCTGCCATCTGCTCGATATCGGCAGTCGTCACGATGTCCGCAAGTCCCTGCATTTCGGGGACGCCGTTCGGGAACACGCTGGTGCCGAAGATCGAGCCGGCGATATTGCAGCTGCGTGCGCCGGCGACGCGCCTCAGTCCCAGTAGATCGCCATCCACCGCCGGTCCGTCCCAGGGGCCGGCATGACAGGAAGCGCAGTACGTACCATAAAGACCTGCAGCATCCGGCAGGGCTGCAACAACGTCCACGACCTCGGCTGTCGTGGTTGCTGCGGCACTGTCGAGCGCGCCATCGTTGACCACCAGGCTGACTTCGTACCTGCCCGCGGCCGAGTACGTATGGGTGGGCGACGCGCCTGTGCCGATCGAACCGTCACCGAAGTCCCAGCTGTAGGTCAGCGCATCGCCGTCGGGATCGCTGGATCCACTGCCGTCGAATCGGATCGCTTGACCCGTATTGCCGCTGTATGGGCCAGCCGGGTCAGCCGTAGGCGCCCTGTTGGCCGCCGGCAAGGCGATTTCCGCGCTTGTCGGGACCGGATTGCTGTCAAGCTGACCGTCGTTGACCGTCAGGGTCACCGTGTAGGTTCCGGTCGCGGCATAGCTGTGCGTCGGGTTCACGCCGCTGCCCGTGGAGCCGTCTCCGAAGTCCCAGCTGTAGGTTAACGCGTCGCCGTTCGGGTCGGCCGATGCCGAGCCGTCGAAGGTGATCACCTGCCCGGGCTCGGCCGCGTACGGACCGCCCGGATCGGCAACCGGCGCAAGATTCACCGGCGGTGCCGAGATCGTTGCCGACGTAACGGACGGGTCACTGTCGGCCTGGCCGTCGTTGACCACCAGCCTGACTTCGAAGTTACCGGCGGCTGCATAGGTGTGCGTCGGCATCATCCCCGTGGCGGTATTTCCGTCACCGAAGTCCCAGGCGAAGCTGATCGTATCGCCGTCGGGGTCGCTCGATCCGGAACCGTCGAACTGGATCAGTGTCGAGCCGGCTTCGCCAGAGTAGGGTCCGCCTGCATTCGCCATCGGCGGGTTGTTCGCGGGCGCGGCAGGCTCGGGGTCGAGCGGTACATTCGGCGGCGTGCCCGCGGAATTGCTGCAGCTCGCGCTCTGGCCGTCGTCGCACCAGCCTGGCTGGGTATTCGCAATGATCTCGTCGATGTTCGCAGTACCCTCACCGTCCGAATCGATTGCCTCGACAGCATTCGCAGCAAACGCGAATCCGTTGCTCGCGCAGACCACGCCTACGTTCGGATCGACATTGCGCCGCAGGTCGCTACCGTAGACGTTGAAATTGCCGCCGCCATTCTGGGACTGGTGGCAGGTCTGGCAGCCGCCCTGATCCTCGGTCGTGGAGTCCGGATAAGTGTCGGCAAACAGGTTGCCGCAACTCGGAAACGCATTCGCGCCTGATGATGCAAACAGCACCGCCGCCAGCACCGCCGGTACCAGCGCATATCTATTCCCTCTGCTCATTTGAATATCCTTGTGCCGGTAGCCCGGCTATCGTCGTTAATGTGCCCAAGCACGACTATTTCTGGATTCGCTCACCCGGTTACACGGACTCGGACGACAGCGGGTTCCGCGATCGGCGCAATTTTCGGGTAGGTAGTTGTACGGATGTCGCCGGCCGGCGACATCGAGAGAGAGAGAATCGGCCGGCGGGAGGGAGGATCCGCCGGCCGGGATGCCAATCTACTGCTTTACAGGACAGGTGCTGATGCCGAGCAGCGAGTAGACCGGGCAATTGCCGATCAGGCCGGTTACCAGCGGTACGACGCCGATCCAGCCCCAGGGGGTTTCGGGTCCGACGAAGACCAGGCTTACCAGCACGGCGCCGCCGATGACCCGCAGCACACGATCAACCGTACCTTCATTCTTGAATGCCATGATGATTCTCCTTATTCGCGCAATCTGAGGTTATGAACACGCTGTCGATAATGAGCCAGCCGGATTCCGGCTTCAGTGACTCAGTCACCGAGCGATGGGGCGGACAGCGCTTCGACCTGCGGGCGATCGACGATCGACACCTGGCCACGACCCAGGCGCACCCAGCCCTGGCTTTCGAAGCGCTTCAGGTGCCGCGAGACGACCTCTCGAGCCGTGCCGAGTTCCACCGCGATGTCATGGTGGGTGATCTTCTGGACGCCTTTTCTGTCCAGTTCGAGCAGTACGGCGGCCAGGCGGACGTCGATGGCTGTGAATGCGATCTGTTCGATCTTCTGGATGACGCTCGTGAGCCGCGAGGAGAATCCGTCGAAGACGAAACGGCGGAACCACTGAGAACTCTCCAGCGCGGACTGGAAGCTCGAGGCGGGAATGGCGAGCGCTTCCACGTCGGATTCCGCGATGGCCTCGGCGGGATAGTGATCGTCACTCAGCAGGCAGGACGTCGTGAGAATGCAGGACCCGCCCGGTCCGATACGATACAGCGTGACCTCGCGCCCGTTCGCCGCCGTGAGCTGCACCCTCACCTCGCCGTCGAGCAACACCAGGAATGCCTGGCAGAGGTCACCGGCGTGAAAGACGAAGCGGTCGTGACCAAGCCTTACGACCTGGGCGTTCTCGAGCAGCCGATCCAGTACCGCTTCGTCGGCATCCGCCAGCCCGGAAACGGCTATCGCCAACCGATGCTTGAGACTAGACTTGTCGGTTCCGCCACCAACCATCAAGAGCACCTTCGATAATGGACCTGAAAGTTCTATTCGTCGTCTTCGGAACTGTATTCCTGGCCGAACTGGGTGACAAGACGCAGCTCGCGACCGTTCTCTTCGCGAGTAAACCGTCGGTCAGTCTCGTCACCGTCTTCGTGGGCGCTTCGCTCGCGCTGATCCTCTCGTCGCTGATCGCGGTCGCCGCCGGTTCGGTCATCTCGCAATACGTCGATCCCCGCTACCTGTCTTACATCGCCGGTGCGGGATTCATCATCATCGGCATCTGGACAATCGTGGCTGCCGCGTAGCCCGGTTCACTCCGCCGTATGCCACGCCACGTGGTAGAGCGCATACCCTGAAAGTACCGGCCGCGAAAATGCCATCCCGATAATTTCCCCATCCACGGTCGACACCACCGTGTGGGACACATCGGTGAGCGGATCGACGACTGAGCCGATCGTCTCGCCCTTCTTCACTACCGCGCCGAGTCCCGCTTGAGGAAAGAAGAAGCCGCCTTCGCCGATCGATACGCGAACCCAGCGAGAGCGTTCGTAGACCCTCGATTCCGGGATTTCCTTTTCACCGCGATCCGTCATACCGAGATAGGCCATGACACTCTCTATACCGGCCGTGCCTCGCACGATCTCCTCCTGCTCGAAACGATGCGGCGCGCCCGCCTCGTAAATGATCGACGGGATACCTGCTTTTGCCGCCTCGCGCCGCAGGCTGCCGTCGGGCCCTTTGCCCGCGATGACGATACCGGTACCGAAATGGATGGCGAGTTCCCTGATCTCGGGATCGGAGATGTCTGCCCGAACCTGGGGCAGGTTCGTGCGATCGTTCGACGCCGTGTGCAGATCGACGAGCGCCTCACAGTGAACCAGGATTTCCGTGGAAACCCTGTGCGCGATCAGCCGTGCCACGCTACCCCCCGCGCTGCCCGGAAATGCACGGTTGAGGTCCCGCCGGTCGGACAGGTAGCGGTTGCCCGTTCGCACGCCCTCCGCGTTGATCGCGGGTAACGCGATGAGCGTGCCGCGCAACGATCCCGCATCGACATTCGCAAACGCACGCCGAGCAATTTCGACGCCGTTGAGTTCGTCACCGTGCACGCCCGCCGTGATGCAGAGCGTCGGTCCCGCCGCCGTGCCCCTGGCCACGAACACCGGCATGTTCAGGTAGGACGCCTCGAAGGACCTGTCGGGGACGAACGGGAAGCGCTGGCTGGTGCCGACCGGTATCTCACGGCCCAGGAGCTTCAAGGGGCCCCATTCTTCTCCGTAAGCCACACTCGTCGTCGCAGCCAGGCAGATGACGGCGCCGAGCCATAGAAGCGAAACGCCCGCCTGCGACGCCAGGCCAAAAGACGATCGCACCGGCGCATGCCGGCAAGCCTCACGAACGTTGACCATCTCTGATGCTCCGTAAATGCAATTCGATCCAGAAAAATGATCCTGCCACGATGAATACGATTGCAAAGCTTTGCAACGGCCCATGCCGCGCGGAGATACTCCCGCTGCAATATACAGGAACGATTCGGGGGTCCCGTGCTCAAGTTCCAGCGCGAGCGCAACAAGCTCTTCTTTGCCACGCTGAGCCTGCCGTCGACAGCGATGGGGCTCGCGCTGGTCGCCCAGCTTTCGGCGTTGAGCTGGATCCTGACCACGCAATACGGCCTCGACGTCCACGACATCGGCTTCGTCTGGGCGGCGGGCCCACTGGCCGGCATCTTCGGCCAGGTCATCATCGGCTTCATCTCCGACAAGGTGTGGTTCTGGAACGGCCGCAGGCGTCCTTTCATCCTGGTCGGCGGTGTCGTCGCAGCACTGTCGCTGCTCGCGCTGCCGCAGATCGGCGTCATCTCGTCCGCGCTCGGCACCGAGTCGATCGTGGGTATCGCCCTGATCGTCGCATTGTCGCTCGATTTCGCGGTCAACGTCAGCTTCAACCCGACGCGCGCCATCATCGCCGACGTAACGCCGGACGGCGACGAGCGCACACGCGGCTTCACGTGGATGCAGACGATCTCGGGAAGCGTCGGCGTCGGCGGCTACGCCGTCGCTGCGGTTTTCGACAACTACGTGCTGATCTATACGAGTGCGCTGGTCGTGCTGCTGTTCTCGGTGCTGCCGCCGCTGTTCATCGAGGAGCCGAAGGAACTCGTCGTCGAAGAAGAAACGCGGCCGCGCGAGAAACGCTCGCTCCGAGAACTCGCTTTGAGCATCCAGCCGCTCTGGGGCTTCCTCATCTACGACGCCTACGCGATGACGCTGCGCCTGGCCGGCATCGACACCGATCACTTCTACGCGGAGATCGTCTGCGGCATCCTGACGCTGGTGCTCGTCGCCCGGACCCTGCTTGCGAAACAGCCTGCTGACGGCTCCGCCGATCACCACCTGCAGTTCCAGAAGGTGCTGGCCGCACATTCGTTCAGCTGGATCGGCATCCATACGACCTTCGTGTACATGATCGTATTCGTGCAGTACCAGTTCCCGTTGCTGAGCGACATCGATGCCGGCCGTTCAGTATCGTTCAGCTTCCTGATCCTGAACGCGGTGGGGGCATTGCTGCCGTTGTTCGTGCTGCAGCCGCTAAGTGCCCGCATCGGCCGGGTCGCGACGCACACCGGGGCCCTCGCGATCATGGCCGCGGCTTACTTTGCCCTGTACCTCGTCGGCGAATCACAGTTCGCGGTCTACGTGCTGATCGCGCTTGTCGGCGTCGGCTGGGCGTCCATCGTAAGCCTGCCGTTCGCGATAATGTCGCAGAAAGTGGAGAGCGACCAGATGGGTCTCTACATGGGGCTGTTCAACCTGTCCGTCGTGCTACCGCAGCTGACCGTCAGTCTCGGCATCGCTCTCGCCGTCAGCCGCGCCGCCGACAAGGACGCGATCTTCCTGGTCTCGGCGATCGCGGTCGCGCTGTCCGCGCTCGCTTGGACGCGGGTCAGCGAACACGAAGAACGGCGGGCAGCGGAACCGGAACCGCTGGGCGGTGCTCACTAGATCGAATCGCGCTTCGAGAACCGCTGCCAAGGCGTCCCTGCAGGACCGCACTGGTTGGAGGAGCCGTGCTAGCCGCGTACTACCCGTTATTCCCACATCACCGGGACGTCTTCACGCACAGCGGTCTCAAGCATTTCGATCAGCGGGAGCGCACGATTGTGCATGCTCACGCGCCGTTCCTCGCCTTCTTCTTCCTCGTGAGGGGGCTGATCCTCGAGGGCGGCGTCCGCGTCCGCCACGCCCTTGCGCAGCGACTCCAGTGCCAGGGGTATGTCTTCCGAGTTGATGGCGCTCGGCACCTTGCCGCTGCGCCCCATCATCTCGAGGAGTTTCAGCGCGACCTCGCCGAACATCGTGATCTCGGGATAGGCGGCCGTGGTCTTGAACTTGATCAACATGAGTCTCTTCCTTCTAAAGTCAGAATCGCCAGACGGCGCCGAGTGACGGGACGAGCGGCAGCCAGTGCGATTCACGACTCGCCAGCGAACCGTTGGGCAGAAACGAATACTCGGTACAGCAGGGATTGGCACAATCATACAGGTTGGTGATCTCGAGGAACGCGGTAAGGTCGCCACTCGCCACGTCGAATTCGCGGCTAATGCGAATGTCGACCCCGTGGAAAACGGAATAGCGGGACTCGTTCCGTTCGGACACCTGCAGAAACAGTACGGTGCTGCCGTTCGGCCCGGTGACCGTCTCGCCGATCATCGCGGTTTTGGGCCAGCCCGTATGAACCTCGCCCGCTGCATCGACCCTGATGCGGTCGAATTGCAGCTCCGGCAGTAGCGTCAGAGCATTGAAACTGTTCTCGAAGAGGGGCGGCAAGGCCCGGAAACTCTTCCTGTAAACCGAGAAACTCGCCCGCACGTGCCGAAGCGCTGGTGTGGCAGGGCATCGTCGCGAGCACTTATGCCGGCGTGAAAGGGCCGTTCGGCGCCATGTCACTGGCGAAGGAAGCCCGCGAGGTGCTGATGCAGGCCGAGGCGCTGGACCCGTCGGTCCTCGACGGCTCGGTGTATACGAGTCTCGGGACACTCTATTTCAAGGTCCCGGGAGGCCTGATCGGCTTCGGCGACAAGGCGCTCGCCCGCGACTACCTGGAGAAAGCGGTGCAGCAGAATCCGAACGGCATCGACCCGAACTACTTTTACGGCGAGTTCCTGCTCGAGCAGAAAGAGTACGAGGCGGCGAAGGCGGCAATGCTGAAGGCGAAAAACGCGCCGCACCGGCCGGATCGCCCGCTGGCCGACGAGGGCCGGCAGCGGGAAATCGATACCTTACTCGACGAGGTCAATCGGAAGCTGGGTAAGCACTCCTGAGTACCCCCGATGCATCGGCATCGTCCGGCACCCTCCTCCTCGAGGCCGGGCGATGCCGGTGCCCCTTTACGATCTCGTATAGGTTCCGACCAGGCGATTCATGGCGATGACGCTGGGTTCGATCTTGTCAAGCAATTCCCACATCGACAGGCCGGCATCCAGCCCCGGCTCCGAATCGAGCGCGAGCAGCCAGAAGAAATAATGATGGGTGCCGTGGCCCTCCGGGGGCATCGGTCCGCCGTATCCCGTGTTGCCGAAGTTATTGACGCCCTTCACGTAGTCGACGGACCCTTCGGGCAGCCCGGTAACCGAGCCCGGAATTCCGTAGAGCACCCAGTGAACGAAGCCGTACGTGCCGGGCGACACCAAAGGGGCGTCCGGGTCGTGGCAGATCAGTGCGAAAGAGCGCGTGCCCTCTGGAACCTTGCTCCAGGACAGCGCCGGCGAGACGTCCTCGCCTTCGCCGGTATGCTTTGTCGGGATCGGCCCGCCGTCCTCGAAAGCGGAGCTCGTCAGCGTCATGTCTGATAGTGCAAATCCCATGATGACTCCCCTGTTTTTCGTTGACGAGCCGATGCTCCCACAAGCGCCACGGCGATGAAATAGCATTGTCTACGTACATTCATTACCATCGAGGAGCACGCCGCGGAGGGCAATCCATGAGTGAAACGGTATTGATCGTATTGGGCGCTATCGGTCTCCTCGCTGCGGGTGCCGGGCTGGGATACTGGCTCGCGCAGCTGCGGTCGCGCGGCGAATCGGCGAGGGCCGACGAAGTCCGGCAGGAATTCGAGGACTACCGGCGCCAGGTCACGCACCATTTCGGGCAGACGGCCGAGCATTTCCGGGCCATCGGTCGCGAGTACCGCGACTTGTACGAGCACATGGCGAGCGGCGCCGATTCCCTTTGCGACCGCGATGCCGTCGACCTGAAGCTGTCGTTCGCACCCAAAGCGATTCTCGAGTCCATCGCCGAGGAACAGCCGGAATCATCGGCGCCGCGCGACTTCGCGCCGGAAGAGCGGCCCTCTGCCAGCAACTACGTTCAAGCCGAACCGCCGGCTGCTGACGAATCGGCGGTTAAGTCGCAGAAAGAAGCACAGCCCGAATCGGAAACCCCGGCAGAGGTCGGCCCCGGACGGACACTGCACTGACCCGTCGGAAACGCTCGCGAGTAATCGAAGGGTAAAGCAAAGCATGGCGTTTCGACTGATATCCATCGTTCTCGCTCTCATGATCGCGGCGCCGGCCAGCAGCCAGTCGGACGCGGTATCCAAGGCTTTGGAACGCGTGATCTCGAGCTACGGCGGCGAGGAAAACCTGAAAAAGCTCGACAGCATGGTCCAGGAATGGGAACTCCTGGCGTTGACCCGGAATCAGCAGGGGAGCGATAAGCGCAGCATACGCCTGCCGGAGCAACTCAAGGTCGAGCTGACGTATCCGGACAAGCAGGAGACGCGCGTCCTCAACGGTGACAAGGGCTACGCAATCTTCAACGACCGCGAGCCGGCCGTCGCCAGCCCGATGCAGACCAGCGCGATGCGGCTGCAGCTCATGCGCCTCTACTCGCCGCTGACACTGCGCGACAAGCGTGATGCGCTGGAGTTATCCCGTGGCGACGGCTACGTGACACTCACTCTCAGGGAATTCGGGCTGGAGGCCGACTACATCGTCAGCACGGAGACCTGGCAAATCGTCAAGGTCGTCGGCAAGCTCTCGGTCAACGGCGCGGCGATGCGGTTCATCACGGAGTATTCCGAATTCTCCATGGTCGACGGCGTCCTCGTTCACCACCGTGAGAACAAATATGTCGGGGGGATGAATACCGCCGTACTGCGCTTGCAGCGCATAACGGTCGATGCCGAATTCGACGCCAACGAATTCGCGCCGAGAAAGAACCAGACCGACCCGGTGATTGCCCGAGCCGAAGGTACGGCCGCATTCTGACTTGGCAAAAGGAGGGCGAGGCGCTCCCTGCGCCCCGCCCGGGCGGCACTCTCGTGCCACAAATCGTTCTCCTTACGATTTGTCGTGCTCCCGGAGTCGCTCCGCAGTGACCCCTGCCCTTGGAGCACCTAGTTCGCAGCTGGCGCCCGGCAACAGGTGCGCGGATCCAGCTTGGTAATGTAAATGCCCGCCATATCGTCTTCTTCCTCTCCGCCGTCGACGCCCATCTTGGCGTTGATCGCGAGCCAGTCACCGCGCAGTCCTTCGCGCTCGATGCCGACCTCGACGATCGTCGAGTCGAGCGGCGCTTCGGGATCGAGCCGCTGGCCATCCATGGTCGTATCGGCAACGGTCAGTATCGGCGACCGACCGGGCCCTTCTCTCAGGTAGATTCCGTCGACGGGATCGACGTACATCTTGTCGACCGTCTCCGCCGCGCGCGCCTTGAAGGCGCTCCTGAAAGTCGCGCGGATGCCCGACGACACCGCGAGATACGCCGATGAACGCCAGCGCACGGATTCGCCGTCCTCTTCGCCGCCTTCCTCGCCGCCACCGTGGTGGCCGCCACCCGTGCACGGCGCCTTGCCCGCATAGTTCCAGAACAGGAAGTCGTCGAATTCCTCACCGGTACTTGCGAGAAGGTGCGTCCGCTTCGTCCGTGTATCGTGGACGAAGATGCCCTGGTTTACCGGGACGTCGCGCAACTGGTAGCAACCCGTTTCGTCACAGATGCTGCCCGGGTCGCCGATCGGCTCATCAGTGCCCTTGCAAACCAGTTCCTTGTTGCAATAGGCCCTGCGGTCCTTGTTGCCTTCCGTCGGGCAGTAGAGCCTGATCTCGCGGGTCTC
>JABAHR010010806.1_pt3 | contig 12873 bp, 9 predicted proteins | sample 7062101 | NCBI WGS metagenome assembly JABAHR01 (sample SAMN14534553, study PRJNA622989) | marine sediment metagenome | biome: marine biome [ENVO:00000428]; feature: marine pelagic biome [ENVO:01000023]; material: deep marine sediment [ENVO:00002113] | place: India: Gulf of Kutch | collected...
CTTGCATCGGGGACTACACTGGTATTGGTTGTAATATCCGCTATAACGGCGCTTGGCATAGCCGGGTTCCTGGGAGTCTTCCTCGACCCCACAAGCTCCTCCACCCCGAATATTATTCTTACTCTAGCAGTTGCGGATTCGATTCATATCCTCGTTTCATTCTTTGAAGCGCTTAGAAATGGAAAGAGCAGGTATGAGGCTATTCGCGAAAGCATAGACATAAACGCAAAACCGGTGTTCCTCACCAGTCTTACGACAGCAATAGGTTTCTTAAGCCTTAACTTCAGTGATTCCCCGCCGTTTCGTCTGCTGGGAAATCTTACGGCCCTTGGAGTAATGATAGCCTGGTTTTATTCGATGACATTCGTTCCTGCTCTCCTTGCCATTCTTCCCATAAAAGCACCGAAGCGCTCGGAAATTACATATAATTTCATCAATAGACTGAGCGACTTTGTCATTTCCAAACCAAAACAGATTCTAGCTGTGTTAGGGTCAGCAGTATTGATTCTTGTTGTCATGATACCCACTATGGACATAAACGACAGGTACCACGAGTATTTCAGCAGGAAGCTCGATATAAGAAATTCGATGGAGTTTTCGGTGAAAAATCTAAGCGGTGTTTATATAACCAGTTTTTCCCTCGAATCGGGAGACACAAACGGCGTAAGTGATCCTGAATATCTTTCTAAAGTAAGCGCATTTACAGATTGGCTTAGAGCAAGACCAGAGGTATCGCATGTAAACTCATTCAGCGATACNNTGGGCGCTCAGTATCTGCTGCTGTATGAAATGTCACTGCCATATGGTCTCGATGTAAACGATCAGATCAATATAGACAAGAGCTCACTCAGGCTCGATGTAACGTACGATGATACCAATCTCAATACTATTATGGCTAGCAGTAAAGAGGCCAATGATTGGATTCAGGAAAACGGAACAGAGAGTATGAAGCAGGGCAGAGGCGCCGGTACGACGCTTATGTTTGGTAATATCACAAGAAGAAACCTGGACGCCATGCTAATCGGAACTTTTGTGGGTTTTGGCCTGATCGCCATAATACTCATGATCGCCCTTAGAAGCGTTAAAGTAGGGCTCATAAGCCTTATTCCAAATATACTGCCTTCCGCGATGGCATTTGGAGTATGGGCGCTGCTCATAGGCGAAGTAGGATTTGCAGTATCGGTTATAGCTAGCATCTCAATAGGTATCATAGTAGACGATACCGTCCATTTCCTCACGAAGTACCACAGGGCAAGAACAGAGCTCGGGCACAATACGCCAGATGCGATTAGGTATGCGTTTCATACAGTAGGAACGGCAATACTGGGGACTTCTTTTATAATAGCCGCCGGTTTTGCCATGCTCGGCTTTAGCACATTTAGGGTCACTTCATATATGGGCCTTCTGACTTCCATGGCCATACTATGCGCATTGATAACAGATTTTTTGCTTTTACCCGCGCTTCTACTAATATTGGATAAAGACAAAAAAAACCGCAAGGCCGATGGTTTTGCAACAAATTAGTTTAACAACAGTTATGAAAGTAAAGGAGAATAAGATGAAACTAAAAACATTATTATTAATAATTGCTCTTATACTGCCTTTAAATATTGCCTACTCTCAAACACCTGAAGAAAGGGGAAGACAGATAGCAATAGAAGCAGATAAGGCTGATCAGGGCTGGGGTGACAATAAATCCATATCCAAGATGATTCTCAGAAATAAACACGGGCAGGAAAGTGTAAGAAAGCTGCGCAGACAGGCATTGGAGATAAACGAGCCTGGTCTTGGAGATAAGAGCATAACGGTTTTCGATGAGCCGAGAGACATAGAGGGTACAGCGCTTCTCTCACACACAAAAATTCTTAAACCAGACGATCAGTGGCTATACCTTCCCGCAGTAAAAAGGGTAAAGCGCATTTCATCCAAGAATAAATCCGGCCCTTTTGTAGGCAGTGAGTTTGCTTATGAAGACCTTCTCTCACAAGAAGTCGATAAGTACAACTATAAATGGATCAAGGACGAAAAATACGGTGAGCTTGAATGTCATGTGGTAGAGAGATACCCTCTTTATGAAAACTCCGGATATACAAAGCAGGTAGTCTGGTGGGACAAGCAGGAATACAGGCCGCAGAAAATTGATTTCTATGACAGGAAGGGTTCACTTCTTAAAACCCTCACGTATTCCACTTACAAACAATACTTAAACAAATACTGGCGTGCAGACCTGTTCCAAATGAAAAATCATCAAAACGGAAAAAGCACGGATATAATATTCGAGAGCTGGGAATTTGGGCTAGGACAGGATGAAGGCCAGTTTACAGCATCAAGACTAAAACGTGCAAAATAATTTTTCGTACTACGTTCTATCACTAATTTTAGTTAGTTTATTTTCACTGCCGGTCACTCAAACATTTGCAGGACAGTGGGATATCAGGGGGGAAGCAGGATTAGAGCTAAGAATCTTTCCGGATGATCCGAAATTCGGCAGTCAGGACGACACTCATTTTTCTCCTTCTTTCATGATAGAACCGGAGATACTGTACGAGACCGACAAAGGCAATGACCTCTTTGAGTTCGTTCCGTTTTTCAGGCTTGACCTCGACGATGACAACAGGACACACTTCGATGTTCGCGAGCTAAACTGGTTCCATCAGGGAAGCAACTGGTCGGTACTGATTGGCGCCGATATAGTTTACTGGGGCGTTACCGAATCAAGACACCTTGTGAACATTATCAATCAAAACGATCAGGTCGAGGACATTGACGAAGAAGACAAGCTCGGCCAGCCAATGATAAATCTCACCTATGACAGCAGCTTTGGGACCCTGGAATTTTTCTATCTGCCATTTTTCAGAGAAAGAACATTTCCAGATGATGACGCAAGACTCAGGGGACCTTTTATAATCGATGACAATAATGAGGGCTATGAATCGGGTGCAAAGGAGTTCCATCCCGATTTTGCCATGAGGTGGTTCAGCACCATAGGCGACTTCGACATCGGAGCCGCATTTTTCAGGGGAACGAGCAGAGAGCCGAGGCTTATTCCAAGAGCTAATGAAGAAGGGAAGATAATACTTGACCCGTTTTATGACATAATAGATCAGCAGAGTCTGGATGTTCAGTGGACAAGGGACGCGTGGCTGCTCAAGTTTGAAGGGATAACAAGAGGCGGTCACGGGGACAGGTTTGCGGCAACTGTAGCCGGTTTTGAATATACCTTGTTTCAGATTCTTGGAAGTGCCGCCGACCTCGGCATTCTGTCAGAATATCTGTATGACGGAAGGGACAGAGGCGCACCACCTACTGTGTTTGATAATGACATATTTGGAGGTTTCAGGCTTGCATTAAATGATATTCAGGACACTGAGTTTTTGGCAGGAGTTGTTACAGACACAGACAATGCAGAGGTTTTTACTTTTGTAGAGACCTCAAGGAGGTTCGGACAGAACTGGGTCGTGGAAATAGAAGGCCGTTTTTTCTTTAATTCAGATACTAATAGCATAGCAAGCGGTATAAGCAATGACGGCTTTTTTACTTTCACAATAAGCAGATTCTTTTGATTCTTATAACAAACTGTTTTTGCGATAATAATATTATTTGTTATTATTTAATAAAATAATCTTAAGAGGATGACATGAAAAAATTAATCATATACTCAGTAGTATTAAACCTTGTTGCCGCAGCCATGCTTTTAGTAAACTCCACTACGGCAGATACAGGACTAACACAGGTAGAATCCAAATACGTCTGCATGATTACAAACAAACTCTTTGCTGACGAACAGATAGAGGTTGATATTGATGGCAAAAAATACTACGGCTGCTGCGAGATGTGCAAAGGAAGATTAGAGCAGAATATAGCTAACAGAAAGGCATTTGACCCGGTTTCCGGTAAAGAAGTAGATAAAGCAACGGCTGTTATCGGAGCTGCTGCAAACAACAGTGTGTATTATTTTGAAAGTGAAGAGAATCTTAAATCATTCAATAAATCTAATTAGTTATAAAATCAGGCGGTAGCCTTGGATTTATACCCCTGATTTTTGTAGGATTTGTCTTTAAGATAGTTTCTATAGGTAACCGCACATTCTTCAGAGCAGCATTCCCTCAATCTTTCACCACACTTTTCGCATAGCACTACAAGATCGTCACACTCAACATTCTTACAGTTTATATAACGGTCCGATTTTTCTTTGCATCCCGAGCATTCCGATATTATCCTGCTCTCGGGATCGACGTGAGATAGTAGCCTCTGATCAAACACGAAGCACTTCCCTTCCCAGAGTGTATTGGGATACTCTTTGCAGAAATTGAGGATACCGTCTTTTAACTGATATACATCTGAAAAACCTTCCTTTACCATATATGCCGTGGCCTTCTCACACCTTATGCCGCCCGTGCAGTATGTAATTATCTTCTTGTCCTTTTTATCTGATAAATCTTCAAGCACCTTTGGAAACTCTCTGAATGAGTCTATATCAGGCGTGATTGCGCCTTTGAACTTTCCTACATCCGATTCGTAGTTATTGCGGGTGTCGAGCACTATGAACTCTTCATCACTGTTGTATAAATCTATCAGCTCTTTTGGGGTTATATACTTTCCCGTCTTTTCCAGATCCAAATCCTGATCCATTCGGATGATTTCTTTTTTGACCCTTACTATCATCTTCTTAAAAGGATGAAACGTGCTAATCTCCTCCTTAAAATTAATATCCGAGAACTGGGGCTGAGAGGTCAAATATTCTTTGTATGATTCAATCTGCTGTTTTGAGCCTGATACCGAGCCGTTTATACCCTCGCCGGCCACTAAAACTTTTCCAAGGAGACCAAGCTCATTGCAAAACCTTAAATGCCGCTTCGAAAACCGCTTAGGATCATCAATAGGCGTAAATTTATAAAATAGTATTATATGTATGTTCTTCATTTAATTCATTTAAAATACTCAATAATTTAGCAAAGTGAATAATAGCTAGAAAAATAATAAACTTTAATATATACTACCAAGGAAGTATATAAATGATACGTTAAAAACAAGGAATTAATTCCTTATACACGGATTAAGAGGTAATAAAAACCATAAACTACATAATAAACATACTCTAAACCTCTATAATCATTATAATTAACAAATTATACAAACTGGTATAATAATTGCGCTAATAACACAAACTCAATTAGTTCGAATCAGGTACCAACATTATTTATGAACAGCTTAATCAATGAAATTATAGGTCATTACAAGATCACAGAAGAAATTGCTCTGGGGGGTATGGGCACGGTATATAAAGCCATAAACCAGAAGCTTAACAGAAATGTTGCAATCAAGGTAATTAACCCGAACCTCGTAAGCAACCCCAGCCTTATAAACAGTTTTTATAAAGAAGCCAAAATACAGGCAAAAATGAGTCACATCAATATCGTGACAGTCTACGATTTCTTTGAGCATCGAAATAATTATTTCCTTGTGATGGAATATCTGGATGGTGAAACTCTTGATAAAATTATAGAGCAGGAAGGTCCTTTTGATATTGCGTCAGCTATATCAATGATGAAGCAAATGCTTTCCGGCCTTAGCCATGCGCACTCCAAGGGGGTTATTCATAGAGACATAAAAACCAGCAACTTCATGCTTACGCCCACTGTAATAAAAATTACGGATTTTGGAATATCACAGCTTATTAACGAGATTTCGGATGATACCTCCAATATGGGTACTCTCGCCTACATGTCACCGGAGCAGATTCTGGGAAATCAGATTGATTATAGAACCGATATATACTCAATATCTATCACATTTTACGAAATATTTACAGGGCGCTCACCATACGGAATTGAATACGCCTCTGAGCATGAAATAAAAAAAGCCCATTTAAAAATGGAGCCGGTACCCATAACTACTATTAATGAAAACTTTCCCTCTCAGCTTGATCAGATAATTCTTAAAGGATTATCAAAAGATCCCAAGACAAGACATCAATCTGCAACCGACTACCTGATTGCAATAGACAAATTTCTTCTGGATAACAGATCTACAAAAATTAAAACGATAGAGATCGCAGAGGGCAAGAATACGTCAGCAGTAAATCTTAGTAGTGTCAACTTCACTTATAACGGAGAGATTCAGCACACGCCTTTTCATAAGCTACTGGTAGATATATTCGACAGAAAAGAAACAGGGTTTCTTTTTATAGATTCAGATGTAAAACTTCAGATTTATTTTCAAAACGGCTACATTGCAAACTTAAGCGGAGTAATAGAGGATTTAACTCTCGGAGAGATGCTAGTAAGAAGTACTACGATAACCAGAGAGGATCAAAAACAGGCTGTGAACTTCTCATTGGAGACAGGCCTTAAGATCGGAGAGGTACTTATCACAATGAACAAGATCAGCTCCCATGATCTGAGTACACTGCTCGAAACCCAGATAAAGCACAAGCTCCACAGGGCGTTTTTACTTAGAAAAGGAAATTTCGCTTTTAAGACTCTGGATCAATTAAGACTAAACATAGCTTATAATATACACCCGCTTCAGGTTATTTATGACCATATAATCGCTACTAAATATTCTGATTTAGACGAAGATTTATGGAATAAAAGATTTAATTCAAGCTATAAAGTATGCAGCGATATAGAACAAAAACTAAACGGAATACTTTTTTCAAACTCAAAGGAAGTAAGGATAATAGACAGTTTAAAAAAATTCGACAATGTAATCAACCCTCTTAAAGATATCTCCATAGACAAAGAGTCTAAGTTTAACCTTTTGCATTTTCTGACTATTTCTGAATTGATAGAGGTTGTTGACGAATCAGAAATTCCAAAGGCGGATCAAAAAGAAGAACCTAAAGTTGAACAAAAGGCCGCTAAAACTAAAGAATCTAAGTATTCAGATAAAATTAGAAAAAATAATTACGAAGTAAAAGTTAAGCTTTCATCCGGTATAACCATGTCTTATAAAGAGCAGGTTAAACTACCAGACGGCATCAAACAGTTAGAAGACGATGGCAAGCAAGAAGATACTGAAAAAAGCGCCGACAACAAACCAGGCCCTAAAACTAAAGAACAACCAGCTAAGGCAGTACCAGAGAAAGAAGAAGTGGCTAAAGAAGCGCCGGTCAAAGCAGAACTGGAAAAAGAAGAAATAGACGAAGACAAAACTGAGATCTTTAGCCCTGACGAAAAAGAAGAATTAATCAGAAACCATACTAATAATAAAGCTTAATCAACATCTAAAAGATATTCCACACCCGGTTAATTTTTTTTATCAACTATTTCCCTTCTCAATTATTACTAATATCGTTCATAAAAAATAATTATAGCTCTTGTAATAACCTTAATTTAGTTAATACTGTACGACCTTTTAGAACCGGGAGCGACAACAGATACAAACATGACAAAAGATAACTTAAGAAATATTGCAATCATAGCACATGTAGACCACGGCAAGACAACGCTTGTGGATGCAATGCTCGGGCAGAGCGGAGTATTCAGAGAAAACCAGCAGGTTTGTGAACGTGTGATGGACTCAATGGATCTGGAAAAAGAGCGTGGCATCACGATTATGGCAAAGAATACGGCCCTTATGTACAAGGATATAAAGATTAATATAGTCGATACTCCGGGGCATGCTGATTTTGGCGGGGAAGTAGAGAGGAGCCTCAACATGGTAGACGGCGCTTTGCTTCTTGTTGATTCGAGTGAAGGCCCCCTGCCGCAAACCAGGTTTGTCGTTAAAAAGGCACTTGAGAAGAAACTGCCCATCATTCTCGTAATAAATAAAATTGACAGAAGTGACGCAAGGCCCGAAGAGGTAATAAATGAGGTCTACGATCTTTTTATTGAGCTTGACGCTGATGAGCAGCAGATTGAATTCCCTATTGTTTACACAAACGCTAAACTTGGGATTGCTCTCGATAAACTGAATGGAGATTCAAAAGACCTGAAGATACTCTTTGAGACTATAGTAAATTCAATCCCTGGACCTTATTGTGATGATAAAGCAGATACTCAGTTTCTGATAACTAATCTCGATTATGACAACTATGTTGGCCGAATTGCCATAGGAAGGCTTATGAACGGTATTTTAGAGTCTAATAAAACCTATACTCTTTGCTCAGATAAAGATAAGACAACAAATATTAAGACCTCAGTATGCTACTCATACGAGGGGCTTAATAAAATCAAGACTGAAAAGATTGAAGCAGGTGATATAGCGGCTATAGCCGGTGTTGATGAAATTGAGATTGGAGACACAATCTGCCCGCTCGACAAACCCCTACCGCTTCCAAGAATTAAAGTGGATGAGCCGACAATATCTATGATTTTTTATGTAAACAACGGCCCGCTTGCAGGAAAAGACGGGAAATTCTTAACATCAAGACACATAAGGGAAAGGCTCGAACGCGAAAAAATAAGAAATGTTGCAATAAGGGTAAAAGATACAGACAGAGCCGACGCTTTCGAGGTTGCAGGAAGGGGCGAGCTTCAGATGGCCGTACTCATAGAAACCATGCGCCGCGAGGGATATGAGTTTATGGTATCCAAGCCTCAGGTCATTACAAAAGAAGAAAATGGCAAATCAACAGAGCCTGTAGAGAGAATATTTGTAGACGTTCCTGAAGAATATGTAGGTGTAGTAACAGAGAAAGTGGCAGAGAGAAAGGGCAAGATGACAAACCTTCAGAACAATGGTAACGGCAGGGTGGATATTGAGTTTCTCATTACATCGAGGGGGCTTATAGGGTTTAGGAGTCAGTTCCAGATAGACACAAAGGGCGCTGGCGTACTTAACACTTTTTTTGAGGGCTATGAGCCGTGGTACGGCCCCATACCGCAGAGATCAACAGGAGCATTAGTGTCTGACAGAGCAGGCAAATCAACAACCTATGCAAGCCTTGCCATGGTGGATAGAGGGGAGCTTTTTATAGATGTGGGCACAGAGGTTTATGAAGGCATGGTAATCGGTGAGAGAAATAGAAACGGCGATCTCAATGTTAATATTACAAAGGAAAAGAAGCTTACAAACATGAGAGCAGCCGCATCAGAGGCAACAGTGGTGCTGAGACCGCCAAGACCACTCTCACTCGATCAGGCAATAGAATTCATAGCCGAGGACGAGCTTGTTGAAGTGACCCCCGTATGTCACAGACTAAGAAAGATGGAGCTAAACGCAGCACAGAGAGCAATCGATAATAAGAGGACTAAAATGGAAGAGCGCTGAGCTTACTTCCAAAGATTTACAAGCACCCTGCCCCTTTGTTTTCCTTCCAGTATCAGGTCGATATTATCACTTAATCGCTCAAGAGAAATCTCGTTGCATAGAAGTTCCAGGTTATCTACTTTCCATTCATTTGCCATCTTGTTCCATATAGCAACTCTTCCTTCCATAGGATAGTTTTGAGAGTCTACACCAAGAAGGTCTACTCCCCTTAGAATGAACGGATAAACATTAGTGTTTAGCTGGTGCCCTCCTACATTCCCGCAGCATGTAACTACCCCGTGTTGTTTTGTGGAATGAATGGCAGTGGCAAGAATATCTCCTCCAACCGTATCCACTACCCCGGCCCAGCGCCCTTTTAGAAGCGGTCTGGACATATCTACTGAATCCTCTCTTGATATAATCTCTTTTGCGCCTATATCTTTTAGGAATTGGGCCTGATCGGTTTTTCCAGTAGATGCTACTACCTCATATCCTATCTTTGCAAGCATTGCTACCGCAGTGCTGCCTACTCCGCCTGTTGCGCCTGTAACCAGAATTTCACCGTCTGCAGGAGTGACTCCATCTTGCTCTAACTTATATATACACTGGGCGGCAGTAAATCCGGCAGTGCCGTAGATCATACTCTCTCTTAATGATAGCCCTTCGGGAAGTTTGACAACCCAGTCTACGGGGACTCTTATATATTGGCCAAATCCTCCTGATGTGTTGACCCCAAGATCGTAGGCGTGGACTATTACTTCTTCGCCGGTTCTGACCTTATCAGAAGACGACTCTTCTACAACACCCGATGAATCCACACCAGGAGTATGAGGATAATTTTTCGTTACCCCCTTACTGCCAATAGCGGAAAGAGCGTCCTTATAATTCAATGAAGAGTAATTAACTCTGACAAGCACATCACCCTCTGGCAGATCATCGGTCGATCTCTGTTTTATCTCTCTTACATATTTATCATCTTCAGTTTTACTAACTACTAATGACTTAAATTCAGTGCCCAATGATCTTGCCTCCAATATTTATAGTATTTATTACTCCCAGAACTTCCACCATTTCTTTCTTTTTTGTCTGGATTCCTGACCCTGCTCTGAGCCTTTACCCAGCTCTTTCATCTCCTGCTCAGATTTTTTCTCATACTGTTTTTCTAGACCCTTGTTGCCGGACTTCTCATCCTTTTCTTTTTTTCCTTTTCCTTTATTCCGCTTTTCAGTATCTTCGTCATCCATATCCTCATCGGACTCATCTTCCTCTTCGTCCATATCACTATCTTCTGATTCCTCTTCATCCTCAGTATCACTGTCTTTTTTATCCTTCCTCTCTTTTTTATCCTTTCCCTTACCTTTAGGCTCGTCACTTTCAGACTCTGATTCTTCTATTTCATCAGTCTCATCTTCTCCATCATCTTCTTTGCTCTTCCCTTTGTTTTTATTATTAGACTTTTGCACCTTTTCTTTTTTCATCTTCTTACCTTTATTCTCTATCTCGTCTACATCTCCGGTTTCTTCGGCATCTTCTATACCCTGACTCTGTTTACCCTTGCCTTCCCTCATCTTCTGCTCTTTTTTCTGCTGTCCCTTCGATTTGTTTCCAGGAGCACTGAATGCAGGTAAGGTTGTTGCTGAAACAAATGCGGCTATAATAAATATTAATAGAATCTTCATGATAAATTCCTCCCGTGAATTTCAGATAATTATACTAACTTAGAACTTTATTAAAAGTTTACAATGATAATCCACTACTCTTCGTTCAATCTTTATTTAAGTGCGCCCACCGGTTAAAAAGCCATACCGCTCTCTGATAGAGATTAGTAAGATGAAGATACCTATCCTTATCGACCTTTTTATTTACTTCGTTATCTTTCATAAAATTATCTCTCAAATTTTGCATAACGTCACCCTTATCAGTTGTTAGAGTACCAAGAAGCGTTAAATCTTCCTGGCTTTGTGATTTTACAGAATCATACATTGTCAAACACAGCAGGTGCAGACTTTCAATGAGTATTTCCTCCGACTCTATTATTTCATCTACCTTGCATGCCGATCTAAGAGCCGTCACAAATTCATTAAGCACATTATTAAGCCCATATATCAAATCCAGATTTGTCTGCAGTTTCATAAGCCTGTCTGCTGTGTTTGTATTCATTTTAGATTTATATACTTCCGATAAGTACTCTTTTATATTCTTGATTAAGGTCCTGTTTGCATTAAACAGTGTTTCATTATCTATAAGATCCTCTTCTGACACATCTCTTCTGATGTTGTCTATCATCTGAGGAAATCGCTTGATTATTCTTTGTTTTTCCAAATCAACAAGGTCAAGCGATGCCTCAACATCATCGACAAAAGCATTTATATATTTTGATGACGATAGACCTTCTGTAAGATCAACAGGCGTGAGTCTTTGGGCAAGATTAAATATTGGCGACCGAAAAAGTTCTGATATTAGACCTTCAACTATACAGCTTATCATGTATACCATTGCAACCTTTAACTCAAACGATACGATGAATGACTGAAGAACATAATTTACTGCCACTACATCAAAAAACCTTTCAAAAATGAGAATTAGCACCATCAGTACCGAAGTAAATACATAAGTAAGTGATTTATATATGCACACTTCCCTCGCTTTTCCGCTCACTCCTTTTGAGAACACATACATTATTGGCCCCGATGCCATGTAGGAGCCGTATACAATCATCATGATTTGAAAAAATGGTATATTTCCTGTAAGACCTATAGTGATGGCCAGGAGTACAACGCCGGCCTGTGATTGCAGGACTACTCTCAAAATACAGCCGATTATAAATGCAATGATCAGTCCCAGGTTTTGATATTCATAAAGGTATTGAAATACAGACAGGTCGCTAAAATTTTTACCGCTTGATCCTATGATCTGAAAACCATAGAGCAGCATTGCTACTCCAAGCAGTGCGCTCATAAAGAGCTTCCTTCTGCTGCTTTTCTGAAAGCCGTATAAGATTCCGGTTAAACCCATAAAATAAAGCACGGCAAATTTAATATTAAAAGAAACAAGAAACACAAGAAGCGTAGTACCTACCCCAAGCCAGCCCACAATGCTAAGCCCCGTAGTCAGGTTTAACACATTATTGGATACCATTATTGAAACAATCACAGTAATACCCGCAGCGCTTTGTGAAATAGCCCCTGCCGAAAGCCCCCAGAGCACACCAACCACTCTATTATTTATCCATTTAAATAAGTGCCTGATTCTGCCGCTTGATATTTCCTGAAGGCTTGAGCTTAGTATTCTTAAACCGGCTATGAAAAGCCCCAGGCCTGCAAGGAACAGTCCGATTTGTTCTAACATATATATATGGATAAGTATTTATAATATAAAAAGATTGCGCTGATGCTTGTACAAACTGTATATATTTGAAATTAACATATATTATTATAATTAAATAACATTAAAGACATGTTTGGTAAACAGATTAGATTATTCAGTCTCCTGGGATTTGAAGTTGCAATCGATACAAGCTGGCTCATTCTGGCTTTTCTGATCACTTGGACGCTGGCGCAGGGTTATTTCCCTCATTATTATAAGGATTTCTCACAAGCAACCTATTGGTATATGGGTGTTTGCGGCGCTATCGGCCTGTTTTTCTCTATAATATTTCATGAATTGAGCCATTCC
>JABAHR010003251.1_pt5 | contig 12857 bp, 24 predicted proteins | sample 7062101 | NCBI WGS metagenome assembly JABAHR01 (sample SAMN14534553, study PRJNA622989) | marine sediment metagenome | biome: marine biome [ENVO:00000428]; feature: marine pelagic biome [ENVO:01000023]; material: deep marine sediment [ENVO:00002113] | place: India: Gulf of Kutch | collected...
GGGTAGGGTCGGGTACACTTGTACTATGACATCACGGCCCAGAGGTCATCTGGCCGACAGAAGTCGGCATTACAAAATAGCATCTGGTGATTCGAAAATGGACTCGAGGCGAGGTTGGCCGTGCCTCGCCTCACACTGGTGCAGATGAAGTCCCATATCAAGTTGTACACCAAATCATTGACAGACAGTAAGCTGGCCAGATTACCAGATAACTTGTGGCGTCGGTTCGTGGAGACAATAATGATTGCTCGCGAGACTGACGAGGACGGCTACCTTCCCTCGGTGGCCGACATGGCTCACCTATTACACCTGGACGAAGACACATTGAAATCCGAGCTTAGTCAACTGGCAAGCGGCGGGTTTGTAGAGCATCGCGAGGTTGAGCCGCATACCGCACGATGGTTCGTCGTCAACTTCCAAACATATCAAGGGGATTCTCTTAAGAGAGAAGAAATCCTCTCTAAGCCTCAGATAGAGATTCTTAAAGAGGATTTCCCCAGGAGGAGACTGGATGAGCCGATTGTAGCGGAGGAAGAAGACGGTGACCAGGAGGAGGAGCCTCACATTCGAGAGGTTGAGGAGATTTTGTCCTTCTGGCTAGACTTAACGAAGGGGTATCGCCCCAATGATGACGGCATGTGGGCCTCGGATTACATCACGCCTGCGAGTGACCTTCGGATTCTTGCTGGCCGTAATGTTGACCGGGCAAAGGAGTTGCTACGTGATGCACGAGCCTTGATGGTGAAAGACGGCTTTACGCCCTACCGGGTGGCGGCGGTAATGCCGTTGATTCATACCCGCCTTGAGCGTGAGTCCAGGCAGCAAACGGAGAAACTGGAGGTAGTTGATGGAGCCTATTAGAGGAGAGACGTATGCAATCATTGGCGACATTGATGGACGAGCAGGCAGAGAAGGCAAAGGTAGAGAGCATGGCAGGTGCCCCGCCGGGAACTCGCGAGTTTCATAGCACACAGAGGTACTTTGCTCGGCAGCAGGAGAGAACCTCGCTTGATGACCTGGAGATAACGCACCCTCATCTTCAAGGCGCAATTGACGCTGCCCGTAAGTGGGCAGACCGGATGCGTGACGGTCAACTGAACGCCTCACTTGTCCTGGTTGGCGGTAACGGTACGGGCAAGACGTCAATCGCTCGCGCCATCCTTTGGAGCATCACGGACGTTGCCGTTGACTTTAAGGGTGACCCGATGCCCAATACTCGCCAGCCGGCCGGCCGCTTTTTCATGGCTGGCAACCTGATACTGATGCTTGGTGACTACCACAATCAGCGCACCGGGATGAATTACATAGTGCGGACACATGACGTCTTTGGCAAAGCGCCCATTATCGTCATTGATGACGTTGGCGCGGAGCCTGTAATCCCATACGTTGGCCTGGAGCAGCAGGACCACGAGCGGAAGGCGCGGTACTTTAAGGTAATTGAGCACTGCTACACCACGGGCGTGCTGTCATCATGACCGGGTCAGATAATTGTGACAGCCTTGAAAAGCTGCACGCTCATCTGGGCGACCGTTGCTGGAATCGGCTACTGGAGATGGCACCCAAGGGGTTCATGCGAGACTTGAGCCAAGTGCCAAGCTGGCGCGTTACTGCCAGTGGCCGCACGCAAGATTCTGAGGAGGAATCTCATGATGAATAATGGAAAGCAGCCAGAGGGCTTGGTGGTAAGTGACAACTTACTCCGCGCCCTGGTAGATACCCGTGAGCAGGTACAGAAGACACGAATTCAGTTCGGGAATCGGCTAGCGGTTCTGGCCGACGGTGGTGATGCTGGAAGTAGGGGGCAGATTGAGGCGGCGCGTTTCTTCACGGAGCAATTTGAGGGCTTCGAGGCTCGGCTCAACGAAATCATCATCAAGGAGGTGCGAGAACACCCGATATTTGAGTACCTTGACCTCATTAGGGGTGTGGGGCCAATGTTGTCCGCTCGCCTGATTGCCATGATTGACATTACTCGGGCACCGCACGTGTCCTCGCTTTGGCGCTATGCTGGCCTGGGGGTCACGGACGGCAAGGCCGACCGGCATCAGAAGGGCAAGCGGTCGCACTTCAACTCTCGGCTTAAGAAGACAATGTACTTGATTGGCCGGTCGATGCTGATGTCAAACTCGCCGTATCGCACCATCTATGACCGGGCGAAAGAAAGGTATATGGCCAGAGAGGGCATTACAAAGGGGCACGCCAACAACATGGCGCGCCGGGTGATGGTGAAGGTATTTCTGCAGCACCTGTGGCTGACCTGGAGAGAGCTTGAGGGCTTGCCAACGTCGATGCCATACGCACACGAACAAATGCATCACGAGCATTACTATCGACGGGTTGACTTCGGCTGGCCTGGAAGGGTGCCGGAGGACGTGGGCGCTACCATTCAAGAGGGCGGTTTGGTAGAGGCGAGTCAGGTTGCAAAGTACACCACTGAGTTGTAATGATGCGAGCCGATGTCAAGGAGCATACCATAGCGACCATGCGAGCCATCCTTCTGGAGTACGCCAAGAAACTAATGCGAGCCGAGAGTGTTCTGGAACCCTGAGCGCACAAGCGAGCCACATATGGTAAGGTGCCCGAATCGTCGGAGCGAGCCGTAGAATAGATGAAGCCCATAAAGTAAGTGTGAGCCGGTCATGGTCAGGAACCCTTAGCAGGAGAGCGAGCCATCTGCCACCACAAAAACCGAGGAGGTAAAGCGAGCCAGAGTCCTTGAGAAACCCGGTATTGATGAGCGAGCCGAAACAACTTAGATACCCATGACTAGAGAGCGAGCCGAGCGTGCTAAGATGTCCTTAACAAGAGAGCGAGCCTAAGAAGATGAGTAGCCCCGAACGGACAATGCGAGCCAACCTTTTGAAGTAGACCAAACGGGCAATGCGAGCCGTAGGAAGAGAGTGACCCAGGACCTTGAAGCGAGCCACAAAAGGGAAGGTAACCCAGAGATTGTAAGCGAGTCATGCCACAGCAGAAACCCGAACACCATTAACGAGCCGCGAAAGGGAAGTAGACCAACAAGTATTAAGCGAGCCACGAGAGGGAAGTAAACCAAAGGTTTGAGGCGAGTCAAGGAAGGGAAGTAGACCAACGATTTCTAGCGAGGCCAAGGAAGGCAAGTAGACCAAGGATTGTACAGCGAGCCGAAGATTCCAAGGCACCCATTAAAGGAGAGCGTAAAATGAGCCAGAAAGAGAAGACGGAGTATGCCCGACAGTGGCTGACCATCAGACAAGCCATCGTAGGCAAGATTGCTGGCCTCAATAAGTGGCGCAAGGCAATGGCTGAGGCAATGTTTGCTCTGGCCGCCTTGTACGAGAACCTGGATGGCCGTATTGTGGAGCTTGAAGCTGCCCTTAACATTGAGGGCGAGGACGAGGAAGAATGAATGAACAGGACTTAACTCTGGTCTTGGGGATGGCAGGTATCGTAGCGCTGTCATCGCTGGTGGTATGGGTGGCGCTTCGCAGGAGCACCCGGCAAGAGATGAGGCAGGTAAGGACGGTGAACGTGAACTCTGCTCAGTCGGGCAGCACGGTATACATCAGTAATCGGTCGACGCCTGGGGGGCGTGGCACGCCGCAAGACCCGTACAGTATAGGCGTTCTGGCCGAGCCTCAGTTTGCGCCCGGTAGCCAGTTGATTATCTTGCCCGGTATGTATTTCGGGCGGCACAATGTAAGGCAATATGGCCACTCCTCTACGCCGATTGTTATTAAGGCTTACGGCGCTGTTTTTGACAGCGTACATAGTATCCAGCCATCGACCATGAACTTTCGTGACAGTCGTGACGTGGAACTTCTGGGCGCACGGTTTACGTCGTCATCTAAGCAGCCGGCTACTACCGGCGAGCGTAACTTCAAGGCAATTGAGGGCGGTAAGAGGGGCGTGCACTTACGTGACCTGCTCCTGTTCAATACCGGGGGTATCGGCGGTGGGCCTGACAGTCTCAAGGACAGCTTGCTCCTCTACGTTGGTAATAGCACCAAGACGCACAGCGTGTATTGGCAGAATGACGGAGAGCGGCCCAAGGAGATTGTGCGTAATGTGTTCTATGGCTGCAGCGGGTATCATATTCACGCATGGTCAACGTATGGCCAACTTAAGTGGTTTGACATCAGGCAAAATGTGTTCGTAAACCCGTCAATCTTGGGGCGGCATTGGGGCACGGCGAGCATCCTGGTCGGCAGCATTCATCAGCCGGCTACCGACATTGGGATTAACGACAACATCATCTATCATGACCCCGCTGTTATCCCGTCAGGAAAGGGCATCAGGCTCGGCTACAATTATTACTTGAACGGTGATGCGCGGGTTGTAGACAACACGATTATTGCCCACGAGGGCATCCGTGTGGAGCAGGCGTTTTCTGGCCTTGAGTTGTATACCAACGACATCCGCTCGCGTAGCTTCTGCATCGGCTTGCACCAGGGGCAGAACGCAGGCGTTAGCATAGGTAATGAGCTATATACCGGGCGTGATGGCGAGGTAGTGGCCGAGGTGGGTGACCGGCGCTACGATTTCGACCAGTGGGTTGCCTCCGACTACTCAGACCTTGATGAGTGGAACACGGTGGGAAATTCAGGGTTTTCATCGATAGTTGAGCACCCCGGGCTTGACAGGTTTACGCTGACCATTAATAACCCGACAGGGCTTGACGAGGTCCGCGCTTATCTACCGAGTCATTTTCAGCAGGTCGAGAGCGTAATGGTGACGCGAGTTGAAAGCCCCTTCGTCACTGAAGAATACCCGGTTAAGACCGACATGCTAGGACAGGTGCCGCTGCGGTACATAAGCGTGCGTATGAACCCGCTACCGGCCGGAGAGCGCCTGGAGGCGACCGGGTACGGGGAGGTGCCTACGACCTTTCCAGCATTTGGCGTATTCCAGATGTCGGCCGCATTGCCCGATGCCCCGCCGCCTCCTGAAGACCCGCCCGATGACCCGCCGCCAGAGACGCGCATCGTGAGAGTGCCCATCGTCAGGGGGTGGGTGGAGATTGAGTTAGACGGTGGCAATGAGCTTATTAAGCGAGAGTGGCATTAAGGAGGCCAATATGCATTACGAAACACCACGTCCAAAGTTGCGCGTGTGGTGGGAGGATTTTAAGAGCGACGTACTGTGGGCGGGATTCATCATCATCATTGTTTTACCGGCGATTGCAGCCCTGTGGCTGTTTGTTGTGGCCGCATGGGTCTACATCATGGCGAATCTGGGCTAGAGGAGGTTAGATGAGTGAGACGTTTGTTCACGTAGCCATTGCCGTGGCCATTGCCCTTGGCGTGGCCAACGGCGTAGCGATAGGTGCCATCATCAAGCGCATCCAGGCGCTGGAGGTTGGTTGGAAGGCGGGGCATGTGTTTAAGTTCCATATGGACCCGAACATTCATGAGCACGAGGGGTACTGGATGTCTGTATATCCTGACCCACGTGACCCGTCTGATGTAGGGTTTGGTGGGTTCAATGAACCCGCGTGGGTTAAAGTTTATCGTCAAAAGTCTTGAGAGGAGGTTGTGATGTTAGAGTGGATTAAGACCAAGATTGCCCGGTGGTTGCTCATCGTATACTTGAAGTACGTTGAGTTACCACGGACCGTTCGCCAGGCGCAAGAATTCGGCTTTACGGTTCTCGGAGCTTCCATTGAGGAGCAGTCAGATGGTACGTTGCACGTCGAGATATTGGTCGAGGAGCCGGCTCATTACACCGTAGTGGGCGCTAATGGCGCTGGCCAGGACGACCACGCGAACCTTGACGCTGCGACCGTGGAGGACATCAATGTCTGAGAGGAAGATTCAATCACGCGAGAAGGGTAAGCGTGGCGAGCGTGATGCGGCGAGGGTTCTTACTGACGTCCTGGGCATACCTTTTAATAGGAGCCAGCAGTTCAAGGGTGCGCCTGACAGCGCCGACCTTGCCGGTCCGGCGCGTCTTGCCGTCGAGGTGAAGTATCGCGAGCGCCTGAATGTGCGTAAGGCATACGAGGTGGCCTGGGAGGAGTGCTCGCCGGATGAAATACCCCTCCTGATGCACCGCAAGAAGCTATCGAATTGGCTGGTCACCCTGGAGGCTAAGGACTTAGGGCGGCTGGCCTACGAGCTTTTCAGTGCGCGGCTGGCGCAAGAGCCGGACAAGGCCAGTTTTGGGCCAGACGACCTTGAGTTTCTTGAGGTAGATTCTCTGGATGACTTGCTAGACCCTCGTGAGACGGAGGACTTGCTTTTGTCGTGGGCTTATACCTGGGGCTGGACTGATGATGCATGAGTTGCCGACGGGAATAAGCGCTGACGCTGTAATGCAGTGGTCGCCGGGCATAATGCCTGAGTCAGAAGTCCTTCGGTCGCTGAGGCTGATGGTTCTGGGTGAGGTTGTTATGGAGTTACCGGACGATACGCCGGTACGTCTGGTCATACGCAGTGAGCGGCCAGAGCCACGTCTCGTGACGTTGATGAGACGGGCAACGGAGGACTTGCAGGATGGCAATAGACACGCCTATATTGAGCGCGGCTTACCGAGCGGTCCGACATCTCCTGGCTGGCCGGAGTGGAGGGTGTGGCTCGAGTTCTTGCCCGTTCCTGTACGCGAGGTGTCCTTTGCCAGTGCGGCCGAGGTGTCTTTAGGTTATGCTCCAGGCAACTGGCTCAGTAAGCTGCTGTACAGGTTAGCAAAGGCGGTAGATACAAGTGGTTAATCGACGCTTTAAGGTATCTTACCCGTCGTGGCGTGGCGAGTTCGTGCGACAGGCTGCTACGCCGCAACTGGTGGCGCGCCAGTTTGCCCTGGAGTACAAGAAGGAGACCGGCCACCTTCCCTCAGCGACCGCAGTACTGGTAACTGAGGGAGATGAAACACACCGCTTTTTCATTGCGGTGTTGCCGGGTAAAAATGAGAGTAGATTTGACGTTGTAGAGTTAAGGAGATGATGAAATGGGAGTTGATTACGCAGGTGTAGTGTTTTTTGGCCGACCGCTGTCGTACTCACGTATTCAGCGCCAATTGTGGAAGGGGTGGGACGGTAATGCCCTCTGGATGACGGCCGCTGGCGGCAACCGCATCACGGTAGCAGACTTTGCTTCTGAACGCCGTGAGAATTACGAGTTTGATGTGCTTGAGATGTGGGCTAGCAAGCTTAAGGAGCAGGACCCGAATGCCCTTGAGTTGGACTGGCAATATGTCTCAAGCATGGGCAGCGACTACGACCCGCTGGTGGGGTTTAGTCTTGGCCGCTCGCCATCGTACGGGCGTAAGGACATCGGCACCGCCAGGACTTTTCGCCAGAGCTTGGCGCTGGCCGAGCAATCCTTTGAGCGCCTGTTTCGTACGGGTGGGCGTGTGTGGGTTCTGTCATGGCAGCATTAAAGGACCACCGGGCGCCGCTCATCTATGCGGCGTTGTACTTGATAACGTTCGTGACGCTCATCTCTATAACTAACTGCAACGCCCCTCCGGCCGTGACGGTAACGGCTACTCCGCAGCCATCGCCTGTGCCAGAGGTTGAAGTAACGCCGGCCGCTGACATGGACTGGCTCAAATATTCTGAGCGGTGTTCTGGCTGGTCGGGGCGATGTTTCGTCAGGAGCGTAGATGTAGAGTTGGAGATAGCTTGCTACGCTTATTCAGACAGTGGGGGTGGTGCCATCTGGTGCCATCCTCTTGGGCCGCATGAGGGGGTAGGACGATGAGAAGTGACATGACACCGGTGCCGGGCGACGTGGACATCCGCGTGCAGGTACGGACCTCGTCGGGCTGGTTGACGATACCGCAGGGCAACATTATATCTGCAGAGGTTGAACTTCAGCAGGACAGCATGGGTCCAATACGTGACAGCTTCGGTCGTATGCATGGCCCCTTTCGCGGCCCTACGAGCGTGCGGTTCCAGGTAGTTGGTGTGGCCGACGTTGCATACTTCAGTGGCGAGCCGCATGAAGTGGAGCCAGAGGAGCTTGAGGGGCCGCGCCGGCCTCGCGGCATCCTGGAAGCGGGGCAAGTAATTATCGATGGAGAGACTATCAATGACGATGAGAAGCAAGGCTGAGGATGTTCACGGCGACTCTTACGCCCACGTGCGTGTCATAGTGCCGCCAGTGCCGCCCGGTGTGAAGAGCGGCCAGACGGCTCGCATTGAGCTTAACGGTCAGGACATCTCGCGGCGGGTGACGGCGTTCAAGGTAGAGAAGGACTTTAATGACCCCAGCCCAATCGTCATCAGTTTGAGGCTGCTAGTTGACAGCCTCGAGATTGACGGCCACGTGCCCTGGAAGTCGTTATTGGACCATGAGCGCTAAAGTACACGACTTTCAGGAGCGTTTGAACTACGGCGCTCAGTGTGCGGCGTTTCTGGATGACTACTTCCGGCAATGGTACGCCATTGAGGAGGTTGGAATGGAGCAGGAGCGTCGGGGCATTGACCGCATCTTTACTGACCTGACGCTTCACAAGCGCCATACCGTTGAGTACAAGTGTGACGCTCGCGCCAAGGACACGGGCAATGCGTTTGTCGAGGTGGTATCGGTGATGGCCCACCCTCATTTTAAATGGGGGTGGGCCTGGACGTGTCAAGCTGACCGGCTCATCTACTATGTGCCGGGGCGCGGACTCCTGCTCATCTTCTTTCCTGCAAGGCTCCGCGCCCACATTAGTCAATGGGGCGAGCGGTACGGTTACAAGGCGGCGCGAAACGACGGCTACGTAAGTCTTGGCATCCCGGTGGCGTTGGCTGAGTTCATGAAGGCAGCTGATACGGTGCGCACGGTAGGCCAATAGGGGCACGAGAATAGCCCCTATCGGCCGTATCTGGCCATAATATCAGCCCCCTAATTCGTCTATTACGGCGCAAGAGGCGTACATTTCGTGCGCCTCTTGCCAAATCTGCCCCATTTTCTATAATGGAGGCCATCAATGAGGAGGATTTTGTGAAAAACGGCTTCAGTCAGCACGTAGAGGCGGTGCGTGAGCAATACGACAGGGTTGCCCCACGCTACGCTTCTCACTTTACTGATGCAATGGGAAAGGCCGAGGACCGCGAGGTGGCTCGGCGGCTGTCGTGGCTCCGTAACGAGCATGTTGCTGGCAAGATTCTTGACCTGGGATGTGGTGACGGGCATCTGGTGACTCTGGCCTCGCCGCCGCCCCGGCGTTATGTTGGAATCGACATTTCGCCCAAGATGATTGCGCTGGCTCGACAGAAGCACCCCGGCTACGATTTTCGTATTGGTGATATGCACAATCTGGGCGACTTTCGTGACAACTCATTTGACTCGGTCATATCGACGTTCGGCTCACTGTCTTACTCCCTCGCCCCTACAATCGTCATTAACGAAATCCAACGTGTACTTGCCCCCACCGGCCGGTTCTGGCTTCAAGTGCTTTCCTGGCGTTACTTCTTCCGCACAAGTCACATCGTCAACAATCATCTGGACTTCGTTGGCTATACGGAGGAGCGGCTTCGCAACCTGTTTCGCAACTTCCGTCATGTGCGCGTGACGGGCATTAATGTGGTGGGCCATGTTATGCCGTGGCTGATTGGCCTGGAGGCCAGAACGGTTGGTCGCCGCTGGCCGAATCTGGCCGTGTATCTGGTAGTGGAGGGTTTTGGCAATGCCTAGACGCCATCTGGGAACCTCGGTGCTTGATGAGGCCGTAGCGCGTATGCAAGAGGTGTACGAGGAGGGGCATCGTGTAATGGTGTCTTTCTCCGGCGGCAAGGACAGCGGCGTGGCGCTAGAGGTGTGCATCCTTGCCGCCACCCTTACCGACCGGCTGCCGGTAGAGGTGGTCATGCGTGATGAGGAAATCATGCTACCGGGCACGTTTGAGTATTGCCATCGTGTGGCAGAGCGGCCTGAAGTAGACTTTCATTGGATGTACGCCAACCAGCCGGTGGTCAATGTCTATAATCGTGAGCAGCCGTACTTTTGGGTCTTTGACCCACTGCTCGACCCCTCCGAGTGGGTGCGAGAGCCGCCTGAATTTGCCTACCGCATTCCCGAACAACATATCGGGGCCTTATCTGACGTTAAGCGTTTCCCACCGCCAGAGGGCAAGCGGCTTGTGGCTGTCCTTGGCCTGCGGGTGAGCGAGTCGGTGAATCGACTACGCGGTCTTTTCTCCAGTGGCGGCTACATGACGAAAGGGCCGGGTGACTTTGGTGCGTATTATGCTCGCCCGGTCTATGACTGGAATGATGGCGACGTATGGAAGGCACACGCTGAGTATAAATGGGACTACAACCGCGCCTACGACACGATGGTGCGCTTTGGCCATAAGCGGCGCCAGCTTCGTATTGCGCCGCCAACGATTAACGCGCTTGGCGCTCGTGAGTTGAAGATGGCATCTCAGGCGTGGCCGAAGTGGTTTGAGAGGGTAGCCAGACGATTGCCGGGCGTGCGGCTGGCGGCTAAATATGGCCTGCGAGCCTTGATGCCCCCTCGTCGTTATAATGAGACCTGGGAACAGGCGTTTAACCGGCTATGTATTGAGGAGGCTCCTGAATGGATTGCTGACCGCGCCCGTCGTTATAAAAAGCTGGTAATCAATCAGCATCGCGCCCATTCCACGGAGCCGGTGCCCCAGGTAACGCAGTGTAAGCGTTGCGGCCAGAACTCATCGTGGTATCGTATGGTAGTCAATATGTATGACGGCGACCCCTTCTGCAGCAAAACCGGCTCAACGGGTGAGTTACAATACGTAGAGCCTGAGTTTTTCCGACCGGGTGCCGGTACGTGGGGCGGCAAGCCCTCATTTTAGGTGGAATATGACTAAATCAAAGAATGTGCCAGGGATAGAGGAGTTTGAAATCAATCTTGACCCCGCCCACGTCCGCGCTCTCATCGATGACGCGGACTGGACGCCCACTGACTACATTCAGCCGCACGAGTATGTAAAGGTGTGGGAGTATCCTGAACTGTACTACACGCTGAAGCAACTCATTGGCATGTACGGGTATAAGCGGTGGTTCCTCTATCGCCAGTGGGACCAGATTGACATTGACGGTTATGAGTATTGGCAGGCGGGTGGCGGTATCCAGAACCGGCGTAAGCTGGACAGGGATGCTACCCCTAATAAGTGGTCAGGAGGACCAGACAATGGCTGATGAAGCAGCGGTAGCGGAGGCAACAAACGTTACCCCCGAGGAAACACAGGGTCGTGTAATTTCAAAACGCGCACAATCTAAGGGCCGCAAGAAGGTAGCAAAGCATTTTAATACCCTTGAGCGCCTGGAGGTCAGCTACTTGCCCATTGAGGCTATCCAGCCGAATGACTGGAATCCTAATCGGCAATCTGACCATGACTTTGAGCTACTTCTCCGCTCAATGGAGGAGGACGGCTTTACGCAGCCCATCATCGTGATTCCCCTTGAGGCTGAGGGCAAGTACATGGTGGTGGATGGCGAGCATCGCTGGCGGGGCGCGCAAGCTCTTGGCCTGGATGAAATTCCTGTCGTGGTCGTGGAGATGTCGCCTGAGCAGGCACGAATCTCTACTATCCGGCACAACCGCGCCCGTGGCTCTCATGACATTGAGCTTGAGGCCGACCTGCTCCGTGACCTTCAGCGCCTGGGGGCAATGGAGTGGGCGCAAGATAGCCTGCTCATCTCTGATGAGGAACTCTCGCGGCTCGTTGATGACGTGTCAGCCGCCGAGGCGATGGCCAATGAGGACTTCTCTGAGGCGTGGGTGCCGGATGATTTCAGTGATGAGGACGCGGCGCTCATTCGTGGCGAGGGGATGTCTACTGAGCAAGTGGTCATCTCTACTGGCGGTAATGAGAATGAAAAGGTCGTGACGGCAATGTCGGCTAATGCCATTGAGCAGGCTCGCCGCCGTGAAGAGTTGCTTAAGAAGGCTAAGACCATCGCCGACCGGCAGCAGGCAGACCGTGAAACGAAGCTCTTTCGTATTAGCCTCATGTTTGGCGGTGAGGAGGCCAAGATTGTTCGCAAGGTGCTTGGCAACCGACCGGCCGAGCGGATACTGGAGATGTGCCGTGCAGAACTCGAAGAATGAGTCCTGGGGCGCGGTGACAGACGCGATAGCAACCTCGTCAGAGCGTAGACCGTCGCCGCCAGTTGAAAGGGATAAGGACCACGCGGTTCAATTTGAGACGATTACGAAGTTCTCTTTTGCGGCCAGCCTGCCTCCGTCAGAGTCTGCAATCAAGATTCATGGGCAAGGCGGCGGTATGCGAATCATTCTGGACATCCCTGAGTCCGAGTTAGGGGCAGCGCTTAATCTCCTGCGGTTTCGTGAGACTGCCCTGAAGGTCACCATTGAGAAGCTAACGCGCTTTGGTGGCTACTCGGAGAGCTAAAGCATGAGTGAGTATTGGGAACGGCAGCGGGGCGAGACGTCGAAGGCGTTTGCGGCGTTCAAGTTCTATCGTGACACGCCGCCGGTAGACCGCAGCATTGCCAAATGTGTGCGTGCGTATTTCACCGGCGATAAGGAGGGAGAGCCGCCACGTTATACGTCAAAAGTTCGGCAATGGCAGTCGTGGTCGGCGAAGTACTCGTGGGTGTCGCGCACGGCAGCCTGGGAGGATGAGCAGGACCGTGTGGCGCGTATACAGAAAATCCAAGACCTGCAAGACATGGCGCGTCGTCACGCTCGCATTGCCATGACGATGCAGAGCAAGGCGGTCGCTCGCTTGCAATCCTTGGAGCCTGATGAGCTTACCCCGGCTGAGATTCGACGCTACTTTGTCGAGGCCGCGCAGCTTGAGCGTCTGTCACGCGGCGAGCCTGGAAGTATCGTGGAGCAGCACGTACAGGAGGCCGAGCTATCAACGGAGGAGAAGCGCCGTCGCATACAAGCTATCGCATCAGAGTTGGGCGTAGGCGAGGTTGACGGTGGCGACCACGA
>JABAHR010006267.1_pt1 | contig 12850 bp, 12 predicted proteins | sample 7062101 | NCBI WGS metagenome assembly JABAHR01 (sample SAMN14534553, study PRJNA622989) | marine sediment metagenome | biome: marine biome [ENVO:00000428]; feature: marine pelagic biome [ENVO:01000023]; material: deep marine sediment [ENVO:00002113] | place: India: Gulf of Kutch | collected...
TGCTGCTTCTGGTCCTCGCCCACCGGCACGTGGGTCGCCTGGTAGAGCAGCACGTCGGCCGCCTGCAGCACCGGATAGGTGAACAGCGCCACGCTGGCGCCCTCGCGATTCTTGCCGGACTTGTCCTTGAACTGGGTCATGCGATTGAGCCAGCCCATCCGCGCCGTGCCGTTGAGCAGCCATTGCAGCTCGGCATGGGCGGGAACTTGTGCCTGGTTGAAGAGGATGGTCTTCGACGGATCGACCCCGCAGGCGACCAGCGTGGCGACCAGTTCCAGCGTCGAGGCGTGCAGCTCGGCCGGATTGTGCGGCATGGAAATGGCGTGGAGGTCGGCCAGGAAGATCAGGCATTCGCCGCCGGCTTCCACCGCCTCGTCCTGCAGCTTCACGTAATTGCGGATGGCACCAAGGTAATTGCCGAGGTGCGGCTGGCCGGTCGGCTGGATGCCGGAAACAACGCGCATGGATTGGGGGCGCATCAGAGCGATGCCTTTCTGCTGACAAGTTTGCGTATGCTGGTCCTGTCGATAGCTCCGACGAGGAATGCAACAAGGAAATAGATCGCCGCCCCGGCACAGGTGAGGGCGGCAAGGGCGGCAATGCGGGCGATCACCCCGGCAGAATAGTAGGGGGCGAGCAGGTCGCGCAGGAAATACAGCGCCGCGCCCATGGCCAGCGCCGCCACACCCTGCAGGGCGAGCTTGCCGACAAGGCCGAGCGGCGCGCGGTAGTGGCCGCGGCTTTGCAGGATGGCATAGAGCATGGCGGCATTGAGCCAGGCGCCGATGGCGCTGGCGGCGGCCACGCCGACCACGCCGAAACGGTGAAGGAAGGCGATGTTGAAGGCGATGAAGATGGCCAGCGAGAGCAGTGCGGCATAGACCGGCGTGCGCGTGTCGGAGCGGGCATAGAAGCCGGGCACCAGCACTTTCACCAGCACATAGGCGGGCAGGCCCATGACCAGTGCGGTCAGCACCTTTCCGGTGATCGCCGAATCCGCTGCCGTCATGCGGCCGCCTTCGAAGAAGATGGTGACGAACGGCAGGCCGCACAGCGCCAGCGCCACCGTGGCCGGCAGGGTCAGCAGCATGGCCAGCTCGATCGCATCGCTCTGCACCCGGCTTGCGCCATCGTGCTCGTCCCCGGCGATATGCTTGGACAGCGAGGGCAATATGGCAGTGGCAAGGGCGATGCCGATGATCCCCAGCGGCAGCTGGTTCAGCCGGTCGGCATAATTCATGTAGGTGACGTTGGAGCCTTCCAGCTGGTTGAGGAAGTAGACCTGTACCAGCGTGTTGATCTGGTAGGCACCGGCACCGAAAGCGGCGGGCAGGGCAATCCAGCACAGCCGCTTCACCTCCGGCGTGACCTTGGGCAGCTGCAATCTCGGGCTGAAACCGGCAACGCGCACCCACATGTAGAGCCAGCCCAGCTGCATCAGCCCGGCAAAGGCGACGGCAAAGGCGAGCAGGTATGCGGCATCGCGCAGGCTTCCGCCCTCGGCCATCCAGTAGTCCCCGCCCAGCAGCGCCGCGATCAGCACCAGGTTGAGGATGATCGGGAAGCTCGCCCCCGGGGCGAAGCGGGAGACCGAGTTGAGCATGCCGGTGAACAGCGTCACCAGGCTGATGAGGGCGATATAGGGAAAGGTGATCCGCGCCAGATCGGTGGCGAAAGCCAGCTGGTCTTCGTCGCCGCGCCATTCGGGCGACCACAGGTAGATGATCCCGGGCATCGACAGCTCGATGATGGCGCACAGGATAATCAGCGCCGGCAGGAACACGCTCAGCACGTCATTGGAGAATTGCGCCGCCGCCTCGTGCCCGTCCCCGCCTTCGTCCTCCCCGCGTTTCACCCGCTTGGAGAACATCGGCACGAAGGCCGCCGAAAAGGCGCCCTCGGCGAACAGCCGGCGGAAGACATTAGGCAGGATGAAGGCCTGCAGGAAGGCGTCGGTGGTCTCGTTCGCCCCCATCACGCGGGCGAAGATCATCTCGCGCGCCAGGCCGGCGATGCGGCTGACGAGGGTCAGCGAGGAAATCGTTCCGACGTTGCGCAGCAGGCCCATCGTCCCGCCTTTCAGGAAATCCCGGAAGCGACCGGGTCCATCAGCCCTCGTCGCCGCTCGGAGCCGCGCCGAGATCGCCCTGGCCGGCGGCAGCGGCCTGTTCCTGTTCCTGCTTCTGGCGCAGCTGGTTCAGGTAGAGGCCGTTGAAATCGATCGGGTCGAGCAGCAGCGGGGCGAAGCCGGCATCGCGCACGGCATCGGCAATCACCCGGCGGGCGAAGGGGAACAGGATGCGCGGCGCTTCGGCATAGGTGAAGGCGTGCTTCTGTTCCTCGGGCATGTTGCGCATGCCGACGAGGCCGCAAAAGGCCAGCTCGACGATATAGGCGGTGCCCTCGGTGGTCTTGGCGGTGGCGCTGATCTTCAGCTCCACTTCGCTGACCTCGTCATTGACCTTCTTGGCGCCGATATTGAACTGCACGTCCATTTCCGGCTGGCTCTGCCACTGGAAGCTGTCCGGAGCCTTCGGGTTCTCGACCGAGAGATCCTTCACATATTGCGAGATGATCCCGGCAACCGGCTGGGTATCGGCGCCATTGCCGAGCGGGCTGGGGTTGAGGTTGGTAAGAACGTCGCCTTCATCGGCCATGTCGATAATCTCTCAGATAGCGGCGGAGCGCCTCCCCGGCGGCCCCGCATTGTTACACGAAATGCTTTGGCTGGCGCGCCTAGCACCGCCTTGGGCCGCCCGCAACTTCGGCTTGGCCTTCCTGGTCCCCTTTGCCCTGCGCCGAGGGTGCAATGTGGCCTAATGTCGCCATTCGGGGCGATTGTTGCACGTTCAGGCGTTGTCCATTTGAATTTGCGACCTATCTGGTTCACTATTGGAGAATATAGGACGCCGGCTTCCCGTTCCTGCGTCCGAATCGGGAAATTGCAGTGATTTTTGAAATCATAATCCTCGCCATGATCGCCGCCTTCCTCGGCTTGCGGCTCTATTCGGTGCTCGGGCGCCGGGCGGAGCATGAAGAGGAGATGATCGCCAACCGCTTCGAAGGGGCGGAGGACAAGGCCAAGGTCGCCAGCGCGCCGCCGCCGGTGGCCGAAGCGCCGCGTCCCGAACGCCAGATCGGCGGCTTTCCGCCGGCAATCGAGGCCGGCCTGCGCGAGATCACCGCGCTCGACCGCCGTTTCGACCTGCTGACCTTCCTCGAAGGCGCGCGCGGCGCCTATGAAATGGCGCTGGAAGCCTTCTGGCGCGGCGACAAGGAAGAATTGCGCCAGCTGTGCGACGATGACGTCTACGCCAGCTTTGCCGCTGCCATCGACGAGCGCGAGAAGGCCGGGCACACGCTCGACAACCGGCTCGTGCGGGTCGAGGACACCAAGGTCCATTCGGCCATGCTCGAAGGAAATATCGCCCGCGTCGCGGTGTGCTTCCAGGCCGATATCGCCGCCGTCACGCGCGACAAGGATGGCAACCTCATCGCCGGCTCGCTCGATGACGCGGTCGAAAGCCGCGACATCTGGACCTTCAGCCGCGATGTGCGCAGCAACGATCCGGCGTGGTTGCTGGACGAAACCGACTCCGCCTGAACCGAAAGGCGGCGTGTTCCCGTGTCAGTTGCGCGGCCTCGCTTCTCCCTGAACCTGACTGCCGCATTGGGCGCTTGCGCCCTGCTGGCCGGGTGCGTCGGCATGCTGCCCGGTGGGCGAACCGGGATCACTGCCGCGCCTGAGAATGCCGTGCAGCTGGGCCTCACGCGTGGGCCCGCGATTTCCGCTTTCGGCCTGCTGCCGCGCGATTCCGCCGCCGCGCTGGATTCGTTCCAGGAAAGCTGCGGCATCGCCACCTCGCGCGAGGACGCCTCGGGCCTCACTCGCCCGACCGACTGGCAGCCGGCCTGCCGCAGCGTGGTCGCCTGGCCGCGCAACGAGGCCGCGCGCTTCTTCGCCACCTATTTCGAAGCCGCCCGCGTGGGCGACGGGGAGGCATTCGCCACCGGCTATTTCGAGCCGGAAATCCTCGGCTCGCGCGCTCCACGGCGCGGGTTCGACGTGCCGGTCTATGGCGTGCCGCAAGACCTCGAACGCTGCTGGCGCGAGGACATTCCCGAAAGCGAAAGGACCGGCCGTGCGCCCCTGAGCCGCCGCACGCCCGCCGGACGCTGCGTCGAGTATTACACCCGCGCCGAGATCGAGGACGGGGCACTTGCCGGGCGCGGGCTGGAGATCGCCTGGGCCTGGGACCCGGTCGAGTTCTTCTTCCTGCAGGTGCAGGGATCGGGCCGGCTGATCACGCCCGAAGGCGATGTCATCCGCATCGGCTATGCCGGGCAGAACGGCCAGGCCTATACCGGCATCGGCCGGGTGTTGCGCGAGCGCGGGCTGCTCGGCGACGGGCCGGGCCAATATGCCGGATCGATGCAGGGGATCATGCTCTACCTCCGCGAGAACCCGGAGGACGGGCGCGAACTGATGCGGATGAACGAAAGCTGGGTGTTCTTCCGCGAACTGGAAGGCGACGGGCCGCTCGGCGCGATCGGCGTGCCGGTGCGCGGGGAAAGCTCGGTCGCCGTCGATCCGCGCTATGTGCCCTATGGCGCACCGGTGTTCCTTTCCACCGACCGGGTGGAGGCGCGCGGCCTGTGGGTGGCGCAGGATACCGGCGGCGCGATCACCGGCCCCAATCGCTTCGACACTTTCTGGGGCGCGGGCGAGGAAGCGCGTGAAACCGCAGGCGGGATGAGCGCGCGGGGACAGGCGACGATCTTCCTCCCGCGCGGCGTGCTCGACAGGCACGGCGTCGAATGAAGCCGCCGCGCGGCCTGTCGGCGCAAGAGGCCGCACTGTGGGCGAGGCTGTCGAAAAGCGTCACCCCGCTGGAGGACAGGCACGCGCGCGCGGCCAGCCCGGTTATCGCTGCACCCACCGAAACACCGGTCAAGCCCGCCAAGGCCCGGGTAAAGGGGCGCAAGCCGGAGCCGCTGGTGCGGGCCGCGCCGGCCGCCCCGCCGCAACAGGACAAGGGGCTGGACTCTCACTGGGAACGAAAGCTGGCGCGCGCCGCGATGGAGCCCGATTTCACCCTCGACCTGCACGGCCACAACCTCGACCAGGCGCACCGGCGGCTGGACCAGGGGCTGGCGCAGGCCAAGGCGATGGGCGCGCGGCTGGTGCTGGTGATCACCGGCAAGCCGCGCCCCGTGGACGCAGCCGACAGGGGCGAGCGGCGCGGGGCAATCCGGGCCAAGATCCTCGACTGGCTGGCCGCCGGACCGCATGGCAGCGACATCGCCGCCGTGCGCAATGCCCATCGCCGCCACGGCGGGGAGGGCGCACTCTATCTCGTGCTGAAAAGGCGGCGCTAGGAGGCTTCGGACCCCGCCGTGTGGGCGCCGAGGAAGATCAGTTCGCGCAATTGCTGGTCCGCCGGCAGGCCGAGGCCCGAGAGGTCGGCGATGCCGGTGATCTCGTCCTCGTCGCCGCAATTCGCCAGTTCGATCCGGCGCGGGCTGATGCGCTGCTGGCTGGCGAGCGAATAGAACGCCTGCACCACCGGCCTGGTGCTGTCCTGCCTGTCCTCGTCGATCACCATGGCCAGCCTGCCGCTGCGCAGGCTGACAAAGGAACCGACCGGATAGAGGCCGACCGATTCGATGAACTGCCTGAGGATATCCGGATCGAATGCCCCTTCCATTTGCGAAAGGCGGCGGATCGCTGCTGCCAGATCGAGCGCCGCGCCGTCCGAACTATCGGTCAGCAGGTAGTCGAACGTGTCGCAGATCGCCGCCATTCGCCCGCCGAGGCTGATGTCCTTCCCGTCCTGCCCGTCGGGAAAGCCGGTGCCGTCCATCCGCTCGTGATGTTCCAGGCAGGCATCGAGCACGAAACGGGGAAGGGTACCGTCATTCTCCAGCGCGCGGTGGCCGAGCCTGACGTGCTGCTGCCAGATTCGCGGCTCGGCATTGCGATAGTCGCCATTGGCGGGGGCCAGTTCCCTGGGCAGGTAGTTGGTCCCGATATCGAGGAACAGTCCGGCCAGGCCCGCCTGGTAGACCTCCTCTGGCGTGAGCCGCATCTTGCGTGCGAGCGAGACCATCAGCGCGCTGACGGCCAGCGCATGGCGATAGATGAATTCATTGTTGAGCTTGCAGCGCATCAGGCCGCTGAAGGCCTGCGGGTTGCGCTGGACCGAGGAAAAGACGTCGCGCACCACCGGCTCCACCGCGCGCACGTTGAGCGCCTTGCCGAGCCGTGCCGACAGGAAGGCCTTGCGGATCGTGTCCCGGGCCTTGCCGGCGATTGCCTGCGCCGCGTGCAGTTCCTGCGTGGTGGAGATCGAGACGGCCGGCTGCGGGTTGACCGAACTGCGCGACCGGATCCGTCCGATCCGGGCCTTGGGACGGGGGGTGGCAGCAGTCTTGCGATCCTCTCCCTTGTCCTGCGGCGGGGTGAGGTCCTTGCCCTTCGACGTATCGATGATCACGCCGTCGAGCCTGCTTTCCTGCAGCCTGCGCAGCTTGGCGGCATCCTGCAGCAGGAATCTCGCGCGCCAGAAAGGGTGGTCGAACCAACTGCCGACCATCCGGTGCACGAACATGCCCAATTCGACATCGGCGAGGGCAACTTGTTTGAGCATAGGTTGGCCAACTTTCCCGGCGTGGCAGCTAGGCTTCCCCTGTGCCGCAATCGCCCTTCCGGAGGGTTCGCCCCTACATAGGTAGAATTACCTGGCGTTGAGGCGGCGGCGGCAAGGCCCGCGGTTCACCAGTGCCAGCCGAACACGCCAGGCCCGAAGAACACCACGAACACCACCGCCAGCAAGGCGACAAGGCAGGCGCTGAGGCTGATGAAGGTGGCCTTGCGCCAGTCCTTGCCGCGCAGGACCTGCACCGCGCCGGGCAGCCAGCCGAGCACCAGCATGAAGGGCAGCACGACAAGGCCGAAATCGCGGAACAGCTGCCAGATGAAGGGCGGCTCGCGATATCCGCCAAACATTGTCAGCAGCAGGGACTCGTAGGTGATGGCGAAAGCCAGCGCCGCCGGGAGCAGCCAGACGATTGCCAGCAGCACGGTGCGCAGCATGCGTCCCATGATTCCCGGTGCCGGCTCGCCCGTTTCCTCTTCGCTCATGCTGCTCCTGTGTCACGGGCCGCTGACGAAGAAAAGCCCCCGGCGTTGCGGCCAGGGGCTTTCCCGCGGTCCGAAGGGTTTGCGGCCCTTAGCGGTGGTAATTCGCCATGGTCAGGTCGAAGCGGTCGGCATCCATCACCTTGCTCCATGCCTTGGCGAAATCAGCCGCGAACTTCGCTTCATTGCCGCTTTCGGCATAGACCTCGGCGACGGCGCGCAGCTGACTGTTGGAACCGAACACCAGGTCGACCCGCGAGGCCCGCCATTTCTGCTTGCCGCTGGCGCGGTCGGTGCCGGCGAACTCCTCTTCTTCGCTGCCGTCCACCGCACTCCATTGAGTGCCCATGTCGAGCAGGTTGGTGAAGAAGGCGGTGCTGAGCGTGCCGACCTTGTCGGTGAACACGCCCAGGTCGCTGTTGCCGCTATTGGCGCCGAGCACGCGCAGCCCGCCGATCAGCACGGTCAGTTCCGGGATGCTGAGGCCGAGCAGGCTGGCCCGGTCGAGCAACAGGTCCTCGGTCTTCACGCTCATCTTGCGGGCAAGGAAGTTGCGGAAGCCGTCTGCACGCGGTTCGAGCGGCTCGAAGCTTGCCGCATCGGTCTGCCCGGCGGAGGCATCGCCGCGGCCGGTGGAGACATCGACCGCAACATCGAAGCCGCCGTCACGGGCTGCTTTCTCCACCGCCGCACTGCCGGCCAGCACGATGGCATCGGCCACGGACAGCGAGCCGCGCAGCTCGTCCAGCTTTGCCAGCACTTTCGCCAGCTCCTCGGGGTCGTTGACCGCCCAGCCGCTCTGCGGGGCCAGCCGCACGCGCGCGCCATTGGCGCCGCCGCGATGGTCGGAACCGCGATAGGTCGATGCCGAGGCCCAGGCCGCCTTGACCAGTTCGGAGACGGTCAGGCCGCTCTCCAGCACCGCTGCCTTGAAGGCGGCGACATCGGCTGCGGATGGCGTGGCGCCGGCGGGAACCGGGTCCTGCCAGATCAGCTCTTCGTCCGGCACTTCCGGCCCGAGGTAGCGCGCCTTCGGGCCCATGTCGCGATGGGTGAGCTTGAACCACGCGCGCGCGAAGACCCTGAAGGCTTCGTGGTCATGGCGGAAGCGTTCCGAAATCTTGCGATATTCCGGGTCCATCTTCATCGCCATGTCGGCGGTGGTCATCATCGTCGGCACCTTGACGGAAGGATCGTGCGCCGCCGGGGCCATGTCTTCTTCCCTCTGGTCGATCGGCTGCCACTGGTTGGCGCCCGCCGGGCTCTTCACCAGCTCGTAGTCAAAGTCGAGCAGCAGGCGGAAGTAGTTTTCCGACCAGCTGTCGGGGGTGTTGGTCCATGCCCCCTCGATGCCGCTGGTGATGGTGTCGCCACCCTTGCCGCTGCCGTGGGAGCTGAGCCAGCCGAGGCCCTGCGCGGTGATGTCGGCGGCTTCCGGGTCCGGCCCCACCAGTGCGGCATCGCCGGCACCGTGGGCCTTGCCGAAGGTGTGGCCGCCGGCGATCAGCGCGACGGTTTCCTCGTCGTTCATCGCCATGCGGGCGAAGGTCTCGCGAATGTCGCGGCCCGAGGCGACCGGATCGGGATTGCCGTTCGGCCCTTCGGGATTGACGTAGATCAGCCCCATCTGGACCGCGGCCAGCGGGTTTTCCAGGTCCATGTCTTTCGCGGGCTGGATGCGGGTTTCNNGTTCACCCATTCGCTCTCGGTGCCCCAGTAGACGTCGCGCTGCGGCTCCCACGTGTCGGCACGGCCGCCGCCAAAGCCGAAGGTCGGGCCGCCCATGCTCTCGATGGCGACATTGCCGGTGAGCACGAACAGGTCGGCCCAGCTGATGTGCTTCCCGTATTTCTGCTTGATCGGCCACAACAGGCGGCGCGCCTTGTCGAGGTTGCCGTTGTCGGGCCAGCTGTTGAGCGGGGCGAAGCGCTGCTGCCCGTCGCCCGCGCCGCCGCGGCCGTCGCCGGTGCGGTAGGTGCCCGCCGCGTGCCACGCCATGCGGATGAAGANNCACCAGTCCTGGCTGTCGGTCATCAGCGCGGTGAGGTCGGCCTTGAGCGCGTCGTAGTCGAGCGCGTTGAAGGCCTCGCAATAGTCGAAGTCCTCGCCCATCGGATCGGGCGAGACCCCGCCACGCGAAAGAATCTCGAGCGGCAGCTGGTCGGGCCACCAGTCGTTGTTCTGTCGGCCGAGCAGCGAACGCACGCCGCCATCGCCATGGAAGGGGCAGCCGCCCGCGATCGAACCAGTCTTTGCATCCATCGTGATTCTCCTTGCCTGCCCCGGCATCGGGCCGGGGAATTGCAAGCAGTATCACAGAACGGGGTTGATTGGTCTAACCGATTAAGATGGACTTTATAATCGGATTTTACGTTTACATGACGGGGTGGCGGTGGCGTCGAGCGTCATTCGATAAGCTTGCCGCGCAGCAACTCCCCGAAACGGCGCGAGGAACCATCGTGGAAGCCAACCTCATCGTCGAAGACTTGCGGATTGCGGAAGCTGCCGAACACTATGTCGAACCACGGCACGTCGCCGTAATTATAGCCGTGCACGCCGCGCTGGTGGTGCACCGAGTGGCTCTCGGGCCGGGTGATAATGTAGCCGAGCCAGCGCGGGGTCTTGAGGTTGGAATGCTGGAACATGGCGCAGAAGGTTGCCGCAATGCTCACCACCAGCGCGGGTTCCGCGGCGAGGCCGACGATCCACACCAGGCACAGCGAACCGAGCAGCGACCAGCCCAGCATGTCCAGCGGATGGAAGTAGAAGGCGCCCCAGATGTCTACCCGCTCGGCTGAATGGTGCATCTGGTGAATGCGCCAGATCGGCGTGACCGCGTGCATGGTGCGATGCCAGGCGAAGGTGCCCGCTTCCATCACGAAGAAGCCGATTGCTGCCTGGNNTGCGAGGCCGGTCAGCTCGAAGATGCGATGCGCGCCTAGCATCTCGTCCCACAGGAAGGGCGCATAGGTCGTGAGCGTGAAATAGGTGACCATCGAGGCAATGCCGATGAAGCGCCAGTGGCGCACATTCGGGAAGCGGCGCGCCCGCACCAGCGTGTCGGCCAGCGCAAAGGCTCCGAACATGCCGATTATGATGTAATGATAGGTGCCCATCGGTCCTGATCCTTGCCGTTGCCGGGATGCGGACCAGTGTGGAGGTTCTGGCCGGCAAGGCTAGCGGTCCTGTGGTCGGTTTCTTCGGCCAGTCATTTTTGGTAATGATTCAAGATGGTTATTGAGGTTATGGCGGAAAGCGGGAAGGGCTGAGATGGCAACCAGGAATGATGAAACCGTACCTGGGGTACAGTCCGAATCGACGCTTTCGAAGGGTGAGCCCACGCGCGAGAGGCTGCTCGACCTGGCCCAGCAGGCGATCATCGAGAAGGGCTTCAACGGCACCTCGATAGAGGAGCTGGTCGATGCCGCCGGCATCACCAAGAGCGGTTTCTTCTACCATTTCTCCGACAAGCAGGACCTCGCCCGGCAATTGCTCGAACGCTGGGTGGCAGAGGATGTCGGCATGTGGGACGAGCTGGAGGTGCGGGCGCGCGAACTGGCGGACGATCCGCTGCAAAGCTTCCTCATCTTCATCAAGTTCTTTGCCGAGACGATGGACGACCTTCCGGGCGTGCATCCCGGCTGCCTGTCGGCGGCGATCACCTACCAGGCGCGCTATTTCGACCCGGAGATCAACCGGCTGAACCAGGAGGGCGTGCTGATGTGGCGGACGCGCTTCATGCGCTGGCTGGAGGAGATCCTGGAGCTGCACACGCCGCGCGTGCCGATCGACGTGCAGGCGCTGGCCGATCACTTCGCCGTGTTGGCGGATGGCGGGATCATCTCCTCGCGCATCTATGACGACAAACTGCTGGTCGGGCGCCAGGCGCGGATGTTCCACGACCTGGTGCGGGCGCTGTTCCTTCCGGAACGCTGAGCCTCCGGCCTAGTTCGCTAGAGGCACTCGGCAGCGAGAAAGTTGCGCGAATCCTCGCCGATCACTGCGGCGTGGCCATAGTTGGGGTGGTCGATCACCAGCATCACCCGTCCCTCGCCGCCCTTCCATGCCGCAACGGCACTCGGCGTGAGGTCGAAGTGGAGGAAGTGGACCGAGCTTGCCTTGCCGTCGCTTTCCCGCGTGCGCTCGACATCGCCTTCGGGCCGGGCGCGGATCATCTCGCCCGCCACGTCGAGCGCGATATGGTCCTCGATCCCGCCGATCGTGCGCAGGAAGGCGTCGCGGCGCTCGGCTTCCTCGATCTCGAACAGCAGGGTCGCGGTCAGCTCGCTGCCCTTGGGCACCATCGGGTCATAGGCGGCCAGCTCGTCGGCCAGCTGTTCCTCGCCGCCCTTCTCGATACGCAGCATTTCCTGGATCTGCAGCCACATGGAATCCCATGTTTCGAACAGGGCGGTGGCATGCGGGCCGACGGCGAGGCGCGAGAGCGACTTGCGGGCAATCGCCTCGTCCTTCTTGGTCTTGCGGATCAGCTCGTATTCCTCGAGCGGCATGATGTCGTCGGCGGTGATGGTGCGCTGGTCGCGGGGCATTGTCTGACTTTCCGGGAGTTTGCTATTCTAGAATCCGTAGGCCCGGGCCACCACCTCGATCGGGTGGCCGATGCGGTCGGGCGCCTGCTTGCCGCCGGATTCGATAACCTGCCTGAGATGCGGCCCGGCGAGCGGGCATTCGGAGACGATCACGTCGGGATCGGTCTTGAGGAGGTTGCGCGCGGCCGGCCGGCCGACCTTCACCGCGCGGTCGAAATTGTCCTTGAAGATGCCCCACTTGCCACCGTGGCCGGAGCAGCGCTCGGTCAGCGCCGGCGTGGTGCCGGGGATCAGCCGCAGCATCTCCATCGCCTTGGGCCCCATGTTCTGCGCCCGCGCATGGCAGGCGAAATGGACGGCGACGTTCTGCTCGGTCTCCTCGATCGGCGCCAGCCCGCATTCCTTGGCCAGGGCAACGACATATTCGGAGACGTCGAACGTGTGTTCGGAGAGCTGCTTGACCAGCGCATTGTCCGGTTCCAGCAGCGGCCATTCGAACTTGAGCATCAGCGCGCAGGAGGTGGTCAGTGGGACGATGTCCCAGCCATCCTCGATCAGCGGGGCGAAATGGGCGGAGATCTTCTCCGCCTGGCTGGCGACGGCGGAGAGGTCGCCGTTCTCGAACTTGGGCATGCCGCAGCAATCGGGATATTCAACGCGCACTTCGCAACCCTGGTGGGCGAGCACCTTCATCGCCGCCTCGCCCGGTGTGCTGTCGTTGAAATTGTCGTGGCAGCCGGCATAGAGCACCACCTTGCGGCCCTTTGCCGGGCCATCGGGATTGGGGGCGGGGATCAGCGCCGGCGCCTGGTTGGCGAAAGGCGTATCCATGAACGGCGGCACATGGGCGCGGGCATCGATGCCCAGCGTCGCTTCCATCGCCCCGCGGGTGAGGGAGTTGTCCTGCTTCGTCGCCCAGTTCGCCATGTCCGCCAGCGAGACGCCGAGCCTGCCGTTGCGGGTCATCTCGGCCAGCTGCCGGTCAGCGAAAGGCGTGTTGCCCTTGCGGTGCTCGATCGCCCGCGCGCGCAGCATCAGATGCGGGAAATCGAGGTCGAACTCGTGCGGCGGCACGTAGGGGCACTTGGTCATGAAGCACATGTCGCACAGCGTGCAGGCGTCGACGACCGGCTTGAGCTGGTCCTTCGAAAGGTCGTCG
>JABAHR010011407.1_pt1 | contig 12848 bp, 10 predicted proteins | sample 7062101 | NCBI WGS metagenome assembly JABAHR01 (sample SAMN14534553, study PRJNA622989) | marine sediment metagenome | biome: marine biome [ENVO:00000428]; feature: marine pelagic biome [ENVO:01000023]; material: deep marine sediment [ENVO:00002113] | place: India: Gulf of Kutch | collected...
GACCCGGTATCAGCAGCAAGCAAACGAGTAAATTAGCTGTTGGCGCACGCATCGTTTCCCCCCAGGATGTTCACGGGTCCGCTATAGTTAGCAGCGATAGTCGCTCAACCGGCGGCCGCCGGCAAATGTCGCATCGGGGGGAATCGAATGAAAACAACACTGCTTACGCTGGCCATCCTGCTGGCGCCATACGCATTCGCGGACAATCACGAGGCTGTCGTCGCGGAGATCGAGGCTGCAGTACAGGGCTTCAACGGCGCCTACGCGAGTGGCGACTACGAGACCTACTTCGCGCACTATACGCAGGACGCCGCCATCTTCTTCTACGGCGAACGGCAGACAGTCGCCGACTACTACGAGAGCTGGAAGGCGACGGTCGAATCCGGCTTCGAGTACGAAAACTACGACATTACCGACATGCGGGTGCAGGTGCTCGGTGACGGCGACACGGCGGTCGCGACCTATTTCGTGGCCCTGAGCTCGAGGACCGCGGACGGAGAAACCGCGGAGGCGAATGCTTTCGAGTCCGACGTCTGGCAGAAGATCGACGGCGAGTGGAAGGTCGTCACCCTGCACTACACCGAGTTCTGACGTCTCCGGCAAGCAGGCGTCGCTGCATAGCCTTACGGGATGCCGAAACCCTGGCGACTGGCCTGGAACACGGGTTCCCCGTTCAGCAAGGTCAACACCGGCCGCGCTTCCCTGAGTTCATCGACGGGGATCGCATAAAGATCCCGGTCCCAGGCGACGATGTCGGCGCGTTTGCCGACCTCGAGCGTACCGACCTCGTCTTCGAGGAAGATCTGCCGCGCCGCGGTCGCCGTATACGCGCGCAGCGTGTCGTGGATAGAGACCGACTCGTCCGTGCCCCACGGACTCTCGCCCCAGGTGCCGAGCAGGGTCTGTCGCGTCGCCGCGGCCCAGAACGCGTGTCGCGGCGCATACGGGGACACGTCGTAGTCGGAGGCGCCCGCCCATTTTATGCCGCGTTCCCCGAAGGTCCTGAGCGGCAATACCCGCAGGCTGCGGTCCGGGCCGAAGTTGCCCACGTAGACGTCGCCGATCCACCAGAGGAACGCCGGCTGGATCTCCGGGTAAGCGGCATCGTAATCGCGCTGCAGTTTCACCATCAGGTCGAGCGCATGCCCGGTGGGCAGGTTGCTGTGGATGATGCTGTGGCGCAGGCTGCGGATCGGATTATCGGAGAGCACGCGATCATAGGCGTCCATCGTGAAGTCGATCGCGCGGTCGCCGATCGCATGCGTGCCGATGTGGATGCCGGCGTCGTGAAAGAGCCGGATCTGGTCGAACAACAATTCTGTCGATAAATAAGTGAGCCCGGTATTGCCCTCGTCCGTACCGGTGTAGTCCATGTTCCAGTCGTCGTGCATCCAGGCGGTGCGCGCCGTGCCGCTGCCGTCGATGTAGATCTTGACGCCGCCGGACACCACCAGCGCGCTGCCGTCGGCTGCCGCGGGGTTGGTAAACGGCTGAATCTGCGTCAGCAAGTCACGCGCTTCCTGCATCGTGTCCGGCACGCGCCACAAGGTCGTGACCCGCACCGTCAGGGCGCCGTCATCTGCCACCTTGTTGTAGGCGTCCCAGTACTTTCCGTCGATCTCCGGATCCTTGATCGCCGTGATGCCCTCGGCGTTCAGGCCCGCTACACCGTTGGCGATGGCCTTGGCCAGGTCGCCGGCCGTAATCGGCGGCCGCGAAGCGCCAATGAGGTGCCGTGCCTGGTCGATGAACAGGCCGTTGGGACTGCCGTCCTCGTTCCTGCCGATCACGCCGCCGTCCGGCTCGGGCGTGTATTGATCGATCCCCGCAACGCGCATCGCGGCCGAATTGGCGACGCCGTAGTGCCCGGAGGTGTGCGACAGCCACACCGGGTTGTCGGGCGAGATGTCGTCGATGTCGGCGGCAAGGATGTCGCGCCGCTCCGCGAGCTTGGCGCCGTCCCAGTTGGCGCCGTCGATCCACTCGCCCGGCTCGCTGCTGCGGACAGCCTCGCGGATCCTGTCCCGGACATCGTCGATGCTCGTGACGGCCGGGTATTTCATCTCGATGTCGGTCTGCTCGCTGAACGTGCCGATCGCGAAGTGATTGTGCGTGTCGATGATCCCGGGCGTTACGGAATTGCCGCCCAGGTCGAGGACTTCCGTGTCGTCATCCGCCAGGGCGCGGATGTCGGCCGTCGAGCCGACGGCCGTAATTCTCTCGCCCGTGATCGCGATCGCCTCGGCGATGCTGTCGGCGGCGTCCATCGTCACGACGCGCGCGTTGATCAGGACGATGTCGGCCGCTGCCGACGGCGGCGTCCCTGCGGGTTCACCGCACGCGCCGAGTAGCAGCAACAGGGGGATGAGATAGCGCATCTGCTGAGTTTAGCAGCACTGGATCGCCTGCTATCTTTAGCGCCAATGAAACACGAACACGCGCTCGATGCGCTGGCCAGCTGGCAAGCCGACACCCGGCGCTTGCCACTGCCGCCACCGCTGTACACGGACGACGCCGTAACCGCTCTCGAGAAGGATCGCCTCTTCGCCCGGGAGTGGATTTGCGTGGGCCACCTGTCGGAACTGAAAGCGCCGGGCGACTACCTGACCTTCGATGTTCTCGATACGCCCATCGTCGTCACCAGAAACCGCGCCGGCAAACTCGGCGCCTTCTCGAACGTCTGCGCGCATCGTTCGGCGCGCCTGCTCGACGGCAGCGGACATTGCGCCGCCATCGTCTGCCCTTACCACAGCTGGACCTATGACCTCGACGGCAAGCTCCGCGGCGCGCCGTTCATGGAGCCCGAAAAGATCGACGGCATTCGCCTGCCGGTCATCCGACTCGAGTCCTGGGAGGGCATGATCTTCGCCAATCTAGACGCTGACTCGGCCGCCCTTGCGCCGCGGCTCGAATCGCTGCGCGCGCAGATTGGCGAATTCGACATCGGCAGCATGCAGGTCGCCTGGCGTTTCGCCGACCGGTTCGACTGCAACTGGAAGGTGGTCATCGAGAACTTCTGCGAGAGCTACCACGTGTTCAAGGTGCACAAAACGACGCTCGAGCCGGAGACGCCGACGGCGAGCGTCGAGGTGCTGCCCGACGGACCCGGCTTCAATCACCACACGATGGACTACCCGGCTAAAGATGGCGGCGCCGGCAAGGAGCACCTGGCCTGCCTCTATCCTGGCACCACGCTGGCTGCCAGGGCAGGCGGCATCCTCTGGCTTTCCGTGCTGCCAATCGATGCCAACTCGTCCCGCGTGACCGGCTGGCTGGCAAGAAGCCCGGACAGCAAGGACGACATCGACGCATCGATTGCGGCAACCGGAGAGTTTCTCGCCGAGGACAAGGCGATCATTGCCGGCGTCCAGGCCGGGCTGGCCTCGGGTGCCGGCAACGTCGCCCCGCTCAGCGACATGGAGGCGACCAACTGGCAGTTCGGGCGCTACCTGGCCGAGCGTTTGCTGGCATGAAATCGTCTACCGACGGGCGGGCATCTGCTGCTATCTTTGCAGGACCAGCTACGGGAGAGAACCGATGGTGACAGTCACGGTCAACGGCGAAACGCACGAGATCGACGCCGACGAGGACATGCCCTTGCTGTGGGCATTGCGGGATTCACTGGGGCTCACCGGCACCAAGTACGGCTGCGGCATCGGTGCCTGCGGTGCCTGCACGGTTCACATGGACGGCCAGCCGGTGCGCGCCTGCCTGACACCGGTCAGTTCGGCAGCCGGCAAGTCGGTGACGACGATCGAGGGCCTGGGCACCGACCAGCTGCACGTTGTCCAGCAGGCCTGGGTCGACGAAAACGTCCCCCAGTGTGGCTACTGCCAGGCCGGCCAGATCATGAGCGCGGCCGCCCTGCTCGCCCGCAACGCCGAGCCGAGCGACGCGGACATCGACAACGCGATGGCGGGCAACCTCTGTCGCTGCGGCACCTACTACCGGATTCGCAGAGCCATCCACGTCGCCGCCGGGAGAATGAACGATGATCGTTCGTAAAGTCTCCCGTCGCGAGGTGTTGAAGTCCGGCGCCGGCGGGCTGCTGGTACTCGGCATCGGTCCGGTCGGCTGCTCGCAAGAAACGGCTTCGATCGCCGTCGGCGAGCGCTTCGTGCCGAACGTCTTCGTCTCGATGCACCCGGACGGCAATGTCGAAATTACGGTCAGCCGCAGCGAGATGGGCCAGGGCGTGCGGACGAGCCTGCCACGCATTGTCGCCGACGAGCTCGAGGCGAATCTCGACCGCGTTACGATCAAGCAGGCGACCGGCAATCCTGTCTATGGCGACCAGAACACGGACGGCTCGAAGTCCGTGCGCATGATGTGGGAGCCGCTGCGCAATGCCGGCGCCGCCGCGCGCAACATGCTCGAGCAGGCCGCCGCCGCCGAGTGGGGCGTGGCCGTTTCGGAAGTGACGGCCCGCGATCACGGCGTCGAGCACGGAGCCTCGGGCAGGCGACTGGAATATGCCGACCTGGTCGCCAGTGCAGCCGCGCTGGACATGCCGGCGGAACCCCGTCTCAAGGAGCCATCCGAGTTTCGTTACATCGGCAAGTCGGCGTCCGGCGTCGATCGGGAAGCGATCGTGACCGGCAATGCTGTCTACGGATATGACGCCAACCTGCCGGGTTTGAAGTTCGCCTGCATCGCGCGTGCACCTGTTCTCGACGCACGCATTCGGAGCTACGACACCAAAGCCGCAGAGGAGGTGCGCGGCGTCGAAAGCTTCGTGCAGATTCCGTTCACACCGCACCCGCGGATCTTCGCGCCCGAGGAAGGCATTGCCGTGATTGCCAACTCGAGCTGGGCGGCCATGCGCGGCCGGGATGCGCTCGAGATCGACTGGGATCTCGGCGAGAACGCCGCCTACAACACGGCTGACTATCGACAGACCTTGCGGAACAACTTGCAGGTCGCCGGCAACCCCTACGTCAGCCGCGGCGATATCGACGCGGCACTGGATGGGGACGGCCAGCTGATCGAAGCAACTTACGAGACACCCATGCTCGCGCATGCGCCGATGGAGCCGCCGAACGCGACCGCCTGGGTCAGGGACAACGGTGACTGCGAACTCTGGGTGCCGGCGCAGGACTCGCAGGACGTGCAAGGCCAGGTTGCCGACTGGCTCGGCATCGAGCGCGACAGGGTTACCGTCAACGTCACCCTGCTCGGTGGCGGCTTCGGCAGAAAGTCGCAGTTCGACTTCGTCATCGAGGCCGTCGAAATATCGAGACAGGCTGGTGTACCGGTGAAAGTCCTGTGGACCCGCGAGGACGACATACAAAACTGTTACTTCCACGCGGAGGCGCTGCAACTGATGCGGGCCCGGCTTGGCGACGACGGACTGCCGGACGGCTGGCTGATGCGCTGTGCCTACCCCTCCATCCAGTGGATGTGGAACCTGGGCCAGGACGAACCGGTCGACTGGGAGATCGGCATGGGCTGGACCAACATGCCGTTCGACGTACCGAACGTCAGTATCGAGTCCTGCAAGGCACCTGTCCCGATCCGCATCGGCTGGCTGCGCAGCGTGACCAATGTCTGGCACGCGTTTTCGATCAATGGCTTCGTCGACGAGATGGCCGAGGCTGCCGGCGAGGACCCGGTTGCCTATCGACTGCGCTTGCTCGGCGAGGACCGGCAATTCGACGCACCGAACGAACCGCCTGAGGGAGAAGGCGGGGAGTCGTTCAACGGGCTCATCGTCGACAGCGGGCGTTACCGTCGGGTGCTGGAACTGGTCGCAGAGAAGACCGGCTGGGGCAAAGCGCTGCCCGAAAACCATTTCCGCGGTGTCGCGGTACACAACAGCTTCTACAGCTACGCGGCAACGGTGGTCGAGATCGCGGTCGCCGACGATGGCGGCTTCCGCATCGTCAGCGTCGACACGGCCGTCGACTGCGGCCGGATCGTCAACCCGGACGGCGTCGTCGCCCAGGTCGAGGGCGCAACGATCTACGGCCTGACGCTCGCGCTGTATGGCGACCTGACCGTCGAGGGCGGCCGCGTGCAGCAGAGCAACTTCGGCGACTACCGGATCATGCGCATCCACGAAACGCCGGACGCCGTGCGTGCCCACCTGACCGAGAGCGAGGAAGTGCCGACCGGCATCGGCGAGCCGCCGACGCCCACCGTGGCCCCTGCGCTCGCCAGTGCACTGTATGCCGCGACCGGCCAACGATTCCGGCAGCTGCCGCTGCTGGCCGCATGGGATCGCGCCCGCAGCGCCTGAAAAAGGGGGTCGAACCGATATTATGAAATTAGGGTCTGACCCCTATTTCCGGCCCGGGCGGGGCCGAAAAACGTCTAGAATAGGGGCGATACAACAAGAAAAGAGGTGAATCCGATGCCGCGATTGCGCGTTCTGACGCCGATATCCCTCGTGCTTGCCGCCAGCATGGCCATTGCCGGCGCCGTCGAGCTGCCACTCTCGCCGATTTCCGCCAAGGGCGGCACGGTTACGCCCTCCTTCGAGGGTTGGTACCAGCACCCCGACGGCAGCTACACCCTGTCTTTCGGCTATTTCAACCGCAACACCGAGGAAGTGGTCGAGATACCGATCGGGCCGAACAACTACATGGAACCCGGCGATGCCAACCAGGGCCAGCCGACCATATTCCAGCCGCGCCGACACTGGGGCGTCTTTGGCGTCCGCGTGCCGGCCGACTTCGGCTACAACCGCGTCACCTGGACACTCAAGATGGACGGCCAGACATTCTCGATTCCGGCTGCGCTGAATCGCGACTGGGAAGTCGATGCCCTCGACGGCGAAGCGGGTTCCGGCAATACGCCGCCGACGATCAGGCTGGGCGACATGAGCGCCGCAGGCCCGGGCGGCCTGACGGGTCCGGCAATGAGCGCGACCGTCGGCGAGCCGCTGGCGGTGAGCGTCTGGGGCAAGGACGACGGCAAACCGGTCGGTAACGTCGCGCGCGCGGGTATTCCCGACATGCCGATCAACGTCACCTGGCACAAGCACCAGGGTCCGGGCGACATTTCTTTCAGCGAGTACGCACAGAAGATCGACCATGAAGGCGGCACTGCCACGACGATGGCGACGTTCAGCGAACCGGGCGATTACCTGATTCGCGTACATGCGATCGACGCCTCGGGCCAGGACCATGAGGGCGAGGAAGAGCTCGCCATGTCCGGCTACGCGCAGTGCTGCTGGACCAACGGTTTTATACCCGTCACCGTCAACCGGTAAGGAGTGGGTTCATGAAGATTGCAAAGCGCTTGATTTTACTCCTGGCGACGCCTGTGTTCGCGTTCGCCGCCGATGAAGAAATCACCTACGCGAAGCACATCGCGCCGATCTTCCAGGCCAAGTGCCAGGAATGTCACCAGCCAGATTCGATCGCGCCGGTGTCCTTCATGTCCTACCAGGACGTGCTCAAGGAAGCGCGGTCGATCAAGCACAAGGTCAAAGAGCGGGTCATGCCGCCGTGGCATATCGATACCAGCGTCGGCATCCAGGAATTCAAGAACAATCGCGGATTGACCGATGACGAGATCGAGATGATCGTCAGCTGGGTAGATGCGGGCGCCCCGCTCGGGGACCGCGGCGATATGCCGCCGCCCGTGAATTTCCCGGATCCGACCGCCTGGCAGCTGGCGAGAGATTTCGGCGAACCGGACCTGATCGTCAAATCGGAGCCCTACACGCTGGCCGCGAAGACCCAGGACAAGTGGTTCCGGCCGCTGGTCGACACGGGACTGACCGAGCCGCGCTGGGTGAAGGCGATCGAGGTCAAGCCGTCGTATCCGGAGGGACGGCAGGTCGTGCATCACACGCTGTCCTTCCTCGAGCAGGAGGAAACCGGCATTACCGGCCTCGCCTCGACGGCTGAGGGCGCGCAACGAAGCTCCGGCCTGTTCATGGAGTGGGCGGTTGGCAAGGTCGGCGAGATCTTCCCGCCGGACGCCGGCAAGCTGATGCTGCCCGGCGCGCAGATTCGCTGGGAGGTGCACTACCACGCGATGGGCCAGGAAGTGAAAGACGACCAGGTCGAGCTCGGCATCTGGTTCTACCCGCGTGACCACCAGCCGAAGTACCGCACGGTGTTGAAGTACTTCGACGTAAGCAATGGCGGCGAACTCGACATCCCGCCGGGCGAGATCGCCGTCACGCAGCAATATCACGTGCTGCCCGCACCGGCGCGACTCGAGAACTTCCAGCCGCACATGCACATGCGCGGCAAAGCGATGCGCATGGAGGCCGTGTATCCGGATGGCAGAACCGAGCTGCTGAACCAGGTCAATAACTTCCAGTGGAACTGGCACATCAACTACGTTTACGACGAGCAGGCTGCGCCGCTGCTGCCGAAAGGTACGACCCTCGTATTCACGGCCTGGCATGACAATACGGAACAGAACCCCAACAATCCCGATCCCGAACAATGGGTTGGCTGGGGTGACCGTACCGTCGACGAGATGGCGCACGCCTGGGTCGACGTGACCTACCTGGAGCAGGAAGACTACGAGCGGATGATGGCGGAGCGAGAGGCCGCCAGCGACGACGGCCGATAGCGTCTCGCATGCTGTCCAGCGGGCCGTGGCGGCCCGCCGGGATGTCGTCAGCGTCGCGACGCATTAGAATAATCGTATTGGCCATTCAGACGATGCTTCGATGACAAATATTCCAGCTATTCAACCGTCGCTGCCGACCCACTGGTACATCGACGCTGATCATTACCAGCGCGAACTCGACGCCATCTGGTACCGAGACTGGATCGCGGTCGGCCGACTCGAGCAGATTCCGGAACCGGGTGACTACTTCATCACCAGGATCGGCAGCCAGCAGATCATCATCACGCGCGACAGTGAGCATGCGCCACGGGCATTCCACAACACCTGTCGGCATCGTGGCGCGATCCTGTGCCAGGAAGATAAAGGGCACTTCCGAAACGGCCGCATCATCTGCCCGTACCACACCTGGACTTACGGGCTGGACGGCGAACTGATTGCCACGCCATTCAGGGTAGCCAGCGACGACTTCGACATGGGCAATTACCCGCTCTACGATGTCGCCGTCGACACCTGGGCCGGCTTCATATTTGTCTGCCTCGACGAGCATCCTGCGCAGACGCTGGAGGAGGCGCTCGGTGACGAAGCGAAAGAAGTCGCCTCCTGGCCGCTCGAAGACATGGTCATCGTGCACGAGGAGGTCACCGAACTCGCCTGCAACTGGAAGATCTTCTGGGAAAACTTCAACGAGTGCTATCACTGCCCGCGCATTCACCCGGAGCTGTGCAAAGTCGTGCCGCTTTATGCGGAGGGCATCCAGGGCTATTACGATCAACCCGGGTGGGAACCGGCAGACGACACCGACAACGGCGAGCCCTCGGTCGCCGAGGGCCTGACGACCTGGACGATCGACGGCATCTCGGCATTGCCCGAACTTGATGGGCTCGATGAGAAAAAGAAAGCGAAGGGCATGACCTTCGCGACCCTCCTCGGCAGCATGTACGTGGTCGGCCACCCGCAGTATGCGCGCAGCGTGCGGCTGCGGCCGCTCGGGCCGGAAAAGCTCGAACTCACGGCGACCTGGCTGCTGCCGCCTGGTACTGCCGAAAAGTATCCGGACGAGATCGAGCACCTGTTGTCGCTCGTCAAGCTGGTCATCGCCCAGGACGGACGCGCCTGCGAATGGAACCAGGAGGGCTTGCACTGCCATCGGCATAAGGAGGGTGTACTCGTTCCCCAGGAGTCCGGCGTCGCCTGGATTCACGACTGGCTGCGAGAAAAGCTCGGCGAGGCATGATTCATCCGCCGGACACCGATAGGTAGGCTTCAGCGGTGCCACTCGTCGCCCACAACGCCCTGCCGACTTTCCAGCGCCTGAAGGACAGCGGAGAGATCGTGTTGTCGCTCGAACGGGCGACCGGGCAGGACATCCGCGAGCTGCACATCGGCTTCCTGAACATGATGCCGGACGCGGCGCTGACCGCAACCGAGGCGCAGTTCATCCGCTTCGTCGGCGCCTGCAACCAGATTGCTCAGATCTACGTCTACCCGTTCTCGATCCCGGAACTCAATCGCGGCGCAAAGGCCGAGGCGCACATCGCCGAGCATTACTTCGACTTCGAGGACCTGAAGAAGTCGGGCCTCGATGCGCTGATCATCACGGGCGCCAATGTCAGCAACCCGTCGCTCGACCAGGAGGCCTTCTGGGATCCGTTGATGCGGATCATCGAGTGGGCGGACGACAACGTCGCCTCGGTCCTGTGCTCCTGTCTCGCAACCCACGCGGTCGTCAAGTACAACCACGGCATCGACCGGACCCGCCTGGAGCGCAAGAAATGGGGCGTTTACAGTCACCACATCGCGACGCCCGGGCACCCCTTGATGCGCGACGTCAATACCCGCTTCGACGCGCCCCACTCGCGCTACAACGACATCAGCCGCGAACAGCTCGAAGCGTCCGGGCTCAAGGTGCTCGTCGAGAGCGACGATGCCGGCGTGCATCTTGCCGTGAGTCCGGACGGATTCCGCATGGTCTATTTCCAGGGTCACCCGGAATATGACGCGATCAGCCTGCTGAAGGAGTACAAGCGCGAAGTCATGCGTTTCTTCAACGGCGAACGGGAAGCGGGACCCCGCTACCCGGAGAACTACCTGTCCGCAAAAGCGCAGGAGCTTGCCAGGGCCTACTTCCACAAGGCCGAACAAGCCCAGGCCAAAGGTGAACCGCTGCCGCCGTTCCCCGACGCCGAACTCGAGCCGCTCGTCGACAACACCTGGGGCGACACGGGCAAGGCGATCGTCAACAACTGGCTGGGCCTCGTCTATGGCCTCACGAGCGTCGACCGCCAGGTCCAGTTCATGCCAGGCGTCGACCCGGCCGACCCGCTCGGCCTGTCGTAATCACCGCGGGGTCACAGTCAACGTTGGCCCCGGTTCAAGAGATGGGACGCAGGGTCCACGCCCCAGCGCCGTCCGTGTATGATCTGGGACCGGTCCGGCGCCCGGATCGACTCCGTCAATAACAAGGAAAGACCCCATGGGATTCACGACCAGACAGATTCATGCCGGCGTCACCCCCGATCCGACGACCGGATCGATCCTGACGCCGATCTACCAGTCGACGACCTTCGTACAGCCGTCCGTCGACGAGTACCTCAGCAAGGGCTTCACCTACTCCCGGTCGGGGAACCCGACCGTCAAGGCGCTCGAGGCGAAGCTGGCTGATCTCGAAGGCGGAATCGACTGCGCGTGTTTCGGTACCGGCATGGGAGCCACCACGGCAGTCATGCTGGCTTTCCTTGGCAACGGCAGTCATGCCGTCGTTTCGGACGTCGCCTACGGCGGCACCTATCGGCTGGCGACCAAGGTCATGACGCGCTTCGGCGTCGAGTTCACGTTTGCCAATGCTGCCGACCCCGACGACGTGGCGGCGGCGGTACGCGACAACACCGCGATGATCTTCACCGAGACGCCGGCGAACCCGACGCTCAAGTGCGCGGACATCGCCGCGATCTCAGAGATCGCGCAAAAAGCCGGCGCGGTGCACGTCGTCGACAACACGCTGCTGACGCCCTACTACCAGCAGGCGCTGGAACTGGGCGCCGACGTGTCGGTGCACAGCACGACCAAGTACATGGACGGCCACAACGCCACCGTCGGCGGCGCCGCCATCAGCAAGTCGCAGGAGCACGCCGACGCGATCCGCTTCATCCAGAATTCGACGGGCAGCATCATGTCGCCGCAGGTCGCCTGGCTGACATTGCAGGGCTGCAAAACCATGTCCCTGCGCATGGACAGGCAGTCGGCCAATGCCATGGCGGTGGCGCGCTTCCTCGAAAAGCATCCGAAAGTCGAGCAGGTCGCCTACCCGGGTCTCGAGTCGCACCCGCAGCACGATATCGTCAAGAAGCAGGCGACCGGTTTCGGCGCAATGGTCTGGTTCGAGGTCAAGGGTGGCGTCGAGGCCGGCAAGAAGTTCATGGACAGCATCGAGCTCTGGACCCTCGCCGAGAACCTCGGTTCCGTCGAGTCGCTGGTGACGCACCCGGTGACGATGACGCACGCCGACGTCGAGCCCGAGGAGCGCGAGCGGGTTGGCATTATCGACGGTCTCGTTCGGCTTTCGGTCGGACTGGAAGACGAGGAAGACCTGATCGGCGCGCTCGATAAGGCCCTTGCAGCAATATAGAAAACGCCACGGGAGTATCCCGATGTCCCATTTCTACGAGTTCGACACGCTGAGCCTGCACGCAGGCCAGACGGTGGACAAGGAATTCGGCGCCCGCGCGGCGCCGATTTACCAGACGACGTCCTACGTGTTCCCGGACACGGACACCGCGTCGTCGATATTCAATCTGGAGCGCGGCGGCCACGCGTACACGCGCATCACCAACCCGACGGTCGGCGTACTCGAGCAGCGCATCGCTGCGCTCGAGGGCGGCTCGGCCGCCGTCTGCACGTCCTCGGGCATGGCCGCCACCTTCGTCGCCATCACGGCGATCCTCGGCCAGGGCGATCACATCGTCGCCTCATCGCAGATGTACGGCGGCAACATCAGCCTGATGAAAAACACCCTGCCTCGCTTCGGCATCACGGCGACCTTCGTCGACCCGACCGATGTGGGCGCCTTCGAGAAGGCGATGCAGGACAATACGCGACTGATCTACGGCGAACTGATCGGCAACCCGGGGCTCGACATCCTCGATCTCGAGGCGATCGCTGCGATCGGCGCGAAACACCACGTGCCCTTCATGGTCGACGGCACCTTCAATACGCCGTACCTGTGCCGATGCTTCGACCACGGCGTCAACATCACGATCCACTCGGTGACCAAGTGGATGGGCGGCCACGGCGCGGCGATCGGCGGCGTCGTCGTC
>JABAHR010015121.1_pt1 | contig 12844 bp, 14 predicted proteins | sample 7062101 | NCBI WGS metagenome assembly JABAHR01 (sample SAMN14534553, study PRJNA622989) | marine sediment metagenome | biome: marine biome [ENVO:00000428]; feature: marine pelagic biome [ENVO:01000023]; material: deep marine sediment [ENVO:00002113] | place: India: Gulf of Kutch | collected...
CACCAAGGTCGCCAACGTCGAGATCAAGCATGTCGACCTCGACGAAAGCATGATCCGGGCGATCGCACAGCAGGCGGAAGCCGAGCGCGCCCGGCGCGCCAAGGTCATCTCGGCCGAAGGTGAGCGCCAGGCGGCCAACATCCTCGCCGAGGCCGCGGCGACGTTGGAATCGCAGAAACAGGCGCTGCAGCTGCGCTACCTGCAAACGATGAAGGAAGTGGCTGGTGACAAGACGAATACCATCATATTCCCGTTGCCGCTCGACCTGATCGAGCCGCTGATGGAGGCCGGCAAGGCGCTCAAAAAAGACAGCTAGTCCGGATTGACGGTCACAGCGATCCTCGCGCCACCGAGCGAGGAATCGCCGATCTGCACGTCTCCCCCGTAAGATGCGGCGATATCCTTGACCACGGCGAGACCGATGCCGTGGCCGGGCGCGTTCTCGTCGAGCCGCATGCCCCGTTGCAATAACGCTTCCCGCGCATCCTCCGGGATGCCGGGACCGTCGTCCTCGACAACGAGCGACATTGCGCCCGACGTAAAATCCGTATCGTCGAGCGGCGCGATGGCGAGGCTGACCCTCGACGTGCACCACTTGCAGGCATTGTCGAGCAAATTGCCTGCGAGCTCGAGAAAGTCGCCCGTATCGCCGCGGAAGCGGACCTCGTCCGGCACGTCGACAGTAATTTCCGGCGCTTTGTCCTTGTATACCTTGTGCAGGCCATCGACCAGTTTCCGCAGATCCTTTTCAACCGGTGTCGCAACGACGCCGAAGCTCTCGGCGTGCATCGAGGACGGCTTGCGAAGTTGGTAACGAACGATGTCGTTCATGCGTTCGATTTGGGCTTCCACGCGTACGGTCACGTCGCTCGACGGTTGTTCGGCAAGGATCGAGCGGATGGCCGCCAGTGGCGTTTTGAGGCTGTGGGCGAGATTGTCCAGCGTATTCCGGTACCGCTCGGATCGTCCTCGTTCGCTGCCGATCAAGAGGTTCATATTGCGCGCGACGCTCGACAGCTCATCCGGAAAATCATCGGAAAGGGTCTGCCGATGGCCCTCCTCGATGTCGGCGATCTCGGATTCGATCTGCCGCAACGGTTTGAGCAGGCCGCGCATGACGATGGAAATCGACAACAGCATGATCAGCGCGATGGCGCCAAACCAGGTGAACAGCTGCCGGCGAAAGGTCGCCAATTGCGCGTTGAACGAGTCCATGCTTTGCGCAACGCTGAACGTGTAGGGCTTCAGCTCGCCGTTCGCGAGTTCCCACTGCACGTGCAGGCTCAGCGCCATCAACGGCGTGCCATCTTCCAGCGTCACCCGCGAAAAGCTGTGCGCGCCCGGCGCGGGAATCGGTCCGTACGGGACGTTGAGTCCGAGCGAAGAGCGGGACGTCCACACAGGCGCGTCTGTTTCATCCGCCAGCGCGCCGTAAAGGCCGGAGCCCAGGTTACTGAAATTTGGTTCGCTAAGGTCAGGTGGCATGACCAGCTCACCGTCCGCATTGGGCTCGGCCTCGGCGATCAGCGCCATCAGCTGGGTATCGAGGATGTCTTCCTGCGCCTGCTCCCCGGCCTCCCGGAAGGCGAGATCGAGCACGACAATGGTCGCGCCGAAGAACAGGACCAGTAACAGGCTGATGGAGACGAGTAGCCGAGCGCTGAGTGACGACATCGGCCGGGGTCAATCCGCCTGGTTGCGTTCCAGCGCGAACCGGTAGCCGCGTCCGCGCAGCGTCTCGATGGGTTTCAGCGAGTTATCCGGATCAATTTTCTTGCGCAGCCGGCCGATGAAGACCTCGATGACGTTACTGTCGCGCTCGAAGTCCTGGTCGTAAAGGCGGTCGGTCAGCTCCGTTTTCGAGATGACTTCGCCGGCGCGCATCATCAGGTGCTCGATGATGCGGTATTCGTAGCTTGTCAGTTCCACTTCCGCGTCGTTGACTTTCAGCTCCTGGCGAGAGGTATCGAGCGTCACGGGTCCCGCCGACAGCACGGAGGATGCCCAGCCCCCGGAGCGTCGCAGCAAGGCATTGACCCGCGCCGAGACTTCTTCGTAATGGAAGGGTTTGACGACGTAGTCATCCGCACCGGCATCGAGCCCGTCGACCTTGTCCTGCCAGCGGTCGCGAGCCGTGAGAATCAGGATCGGGTAGGTCTTGCCCTTGTCCCGGACTTCCCGGATGACCTCGATGCCCGACATCTCGGGCAATCCCAGGTCGACGATGGCCAGGTCCACCGGGTATTCGAGGGCAAAATACAGGCCCTCCCGGCCGTCTGCCGCCTGCTCGACGCCGAAACCGCTGTCTGTGAGCTGTTTGCAGAGCGACTCTCTCAGGGCCTCGTCGTCTTCGATGACCAGCAATCGCATGGCGGTATGCTCCTTGCGTGAACCTCAGGTCCGCCGACCCGGGATACGATACGTCTTGACCTTGCCGTCGCCGGTCAGGCACTTGATCACGTGGGTTTCGCGACCCCCGCTGACCTGCGTCTCGGCACTGACGATCCGCCCCTGGCACTGCCGCCTGACCTGCTCCACTGCGCGGTCCAGCGTCATGCCGCTGCCTTGCTGCATAGCGACATGAGGCTCACGCCCGGCCGACGGCAGCGCGCCGTCGGCCGCTGCCGGGTACGGCACCGCAATGGCGCAGTTACCCGCCAACAGGAGGGCCGCAGCCGTCAGTATTGTCAGGAGATTTCGCATGTCGAGTATGCCCAGGCGAGCCAATCTCGGCTCAAGTGTGAAATGTCGCCGGCCCGATTGCAACGCAGCAGTTCGCAATCGAGACCGGCGACGGTCGGGGGTTACCTCGCAGGCCGGACATCGACCCGGATCTTCAGTTTCTTGCCGGGGTCGTACGGCATGCGGGTCGAGTACTTCTGACCGTGATACCGGTAGACCACGTCGTAGCCGTCGATGCGCTCCTCTTTGTGAGACCGATAATTGGTCTCACAGCGACGGACCGGGCGCGAGTATTCCGTGGTGTGGTAGTACGGCCGGTTGCTCGAGCCATTGGCGACCGCGGCGCCGATCAGGCTGCCGGCGACGGTGGCGGCGTCATTGCCGCGCCCGCTGCCGAACTGGTGACCGATAACGCCGCCCAGGATCGCGCCAAACAGCGTCTTCCCGGCGCGCCCGGTGTCCGGCCGCGTGCGGGTGTAGTACTCGACGTCTTCCCAGCATTCCTTGACGGGCGTCGTTACGGTCACGTAACGAACGACTGGCGTAACGCTCACTACCTTGGCGTAGTCGTAAACCGCGCCATGACGGGCATTGTTGTACGCGTAGTCAGCCGCGCCGGCAGGGCCGGCGACCAGGACCAGCGACGCAAGTGCAAGCCCCGTTACGTTCGCAATCCAGGTTTTCGTCTTCATTGCCTTTCTCCAATTGTCAGTTTGCAGGCCCGAACCTGTTTCGAGCCTGGGACCAAGCATAGGCGGCCGGCAATGAACCCTTGCTGAATGAAATGAAGGCAAAATCGCCCGAAACTGAACGCCGCGTGAACGGCAGCGAGAATCCGGCTAGGTGTCGTTCTTGGCGACCTGCCAGCGGGCTTCGAGGGCCTCAGTATCGAGGTCGGCGAGGTTCTCTCCGGCACCTTTCGCAACGGCCTCCATGCGCCGAAAACGGGTCTCGAACTTGCGGTTGCCGGCGGTTAATGCCTGTTCGGGATCAACGCCGAGATGTCGGGCCAGGTTGACGACGGCAAACAACAGGTCGCCGATTTCTTCCTCGATGTCATCCTGTTTGCCGGCACATTCCGCGGCCGACACCTCGGCCAGTTCCTCGTTGATCTTCTGGCGCACACCGCTGGTCTCCGGCCAGTCGAAACCCACGGATGCGGCCCGTTTGCCGAGCTTTTGCGCTCGCTTCAGTGCCGGCAGCGCCGCGGCAACCCCGTCAAGGACGCTGCGCTCCTCGTCGCGATCGCGGGCAGCCCGTTCAGCCGCCTTGATGCGTTCCCAGGCCCCTTTCTGCGGCCCGGCATCCCGCTCGGCGAGCGTGCCGAAAACATGCGGATGCCGGCGCAACATCTTGTCGCCGATGCCGCGAGCGACGTCGTGGAAATCGAACGCGCCGGCCTCCTCAGCCATGCGCGCATGAAACACCACCTGGAACAGCAGGTCGCCAAGCTCGTCGCGCAGATCCACGAGATCATCGCGGGCAATGGCGTCTGCAACTTCATAGGCTTCCTCGATCGTGTAGGGCGCAATCGTGGAAAAATCCTGGGCGACGTCCCACGGGCAGCCGCTCTGCGGATCCCGGAGCCGGGCCATGATCTCAAGCAGTTTCTCTATAGCAGTCATAGTTAACTGATATTAATCATATTTTTAGCAGGGCACTTAACGCAATGATCATGCCCGCTGTCGCTCCCCAGATGCGATGCCCTTCATGGTGAAAGGTCGCAACGGGAAATCGTGCGCCCTCATACTCGCGTTCTGCGACGTGCAGGTTGCGCTCGTCCAGCAGGAAAGACAGTGGCACCTCAAAGATTTCCGCCACCTCGAGCGGATCAGGACGCCATGTGACGGATGGGGGAACGATACCGATTACGCAGGTCACAGCGTAGCCGGTGATTGTGGCGATGGGTTCGAGATAGCCGGCGATGTCGACGTGCTGCGGCGCGATGCCAACTTCCTCGTGCGTCTCACGAAGCGCCGTCGCGACAATGTCCTCGTCGTGGGACTCCATGCCGCCACCCGGAAAACTGACCTGCCCCGCGTGGTGCTTGAGTTCCCTAGACCGCTCCGTCAGCAGCACGGACGGTGCGCCCGGACGGTCCACCACCGGAATCAGCACGCCGGCCGGACGCAGTTCCGGCTTCAGGCGCTCGACCATTGACTCCGGCATGGCGGTGCCCATGTGCGTGAAATCGACGTCGAGCGGATCGGCCGGCCTGGCGGTGGCTGCCAGTCGTTGCCGGATTATGTCGGCAGTCAGGTTGAGGGGGCCTCTGCTCATTTACTTTCGGGCTGCGGCGCGCTGTCATCAGCGTCGAGGCAAGACACGACTCGCGGGGCATGCGCATAGGCCTCACAAGTCATCGCAACGCAGTTATGCTTCCAAATCGTCACCGGCGCAGCCCGAAAATAAATGACCAGAGGCTCCTTACGGCATCAGTTCTTGATGCCGCCCCTGGCGAGGTCTGCAGGATCCAGCAACCGATCGAGCTCGTCGTCCGTCAGGTCGGTTTCCTCGCGGGCCACGTCCTTGATCGGGCGTCCTTCGGCGTATGCCTTCTTGGCCACGGCGGCGCCCTTTTCGTAGCCGATGACCGGGTTCAGCGCCGTCACCAGGATCGGGTTCCTGGCGAGCGCCTCGTTGATATTGTCCGCATTGACCGTGAAGCCCGCGATCGCCGAATCAGCGAGGCAGCGCGACGCGTTGGCCAGAATCTCGATGCTCTGCAGCAGGTTGTGCGCTACTACGGGCAGCATGACGTTGAGCTGAAAATTACCGGATTGCCCGGCTATCGAGATGGTCGCATCGTTGCCGATGACCTGTGCGCAGACCATAGCCACAGCCTCCGGGATAACGGGGTTGACCTTGCCCGGCATGATGCTCGACCCGGGCTGCAGCGCCGGCAACGCGATCTCGCCGATCCCCGCGAGCGGCCCGGAATTCATCCATCGCAGATCATTGGCAATCTTGGTCAGGCTGACCGCCAGCACGCGCAGTTGCCCGGAGGTCTCGACCGCGGCGTCCTGGCTGCTGAGGCCCTCGAACAGCGAGTCCGCCGGTCTGAAGGCAATACCGGTGCGCTCCGACAGCAGCGTTGCCACCTTTTCGCCGAACTTGGGGTGGGCGTTGATGCCGGTGCCAACGGCCGTGCCGCCCTGCGCCAGCCCGGTCAGGCGTTGCATGGTGTCGTTCAGCCGCTCACCCGCATGCTCGATCTGCGTGCGCCAGCCGTCGAGTTCCTGCCCCAGCGTGACCGGCATGGCATCCATCAGGTGCGTCCGGCCGGTCTTGACGACATCGCGAACCTCGTCCGCTTTCGCATCGAGCGCATCGGACAGGTGCCTGAGCGCCGGCTGCAGCTGATCGTTGATCGCGACAGCGGCACTCAGGTGCACACAGGTCGGTATCACGTCGTTGCTGCTCTGGCACATATTCACGTGGTCATTCGGGTGGACCTCCGAGCCCAGCCCCGACGTTGCCAGGTGTGCAATGACCTCATTGGCATTCATGTTCGAACTCGTTCCCGAGCCTGTCTGGAACACATCGATCGGGAAGTGCCCGTCATGACCGCCTTCAACCACTTCCATCGAAGCTTTCTGAATGGCGATAGCGACCTCGCTCTTGAGCAAGCCCAGCTCGGCGTTTGCGCCGGCGGCAGCCCACTTGACGAGCCCCAGCGCCGCAATGAATTGCCGCGGCATTTTCAGTCCGCTGATCGGAAAGTTGTCGACCGCACGCTGAGTCTGGGCGCCCCACAAGGCGTCTTCGGGAACCTGGAGTTCGCCCATGCTGTCGTGCTCGATGCGATATCCCTTCTTGCTCATTTGCTGCTCTACTCTATGGTCGTTGCTGCTATCATTCGCGCTTTGCGGGCGCAAGTCTACACTGGTTTTAGCCACATGAAAGTCTCACCGCTGAGAGCTCTCTCCCCCACCGACGGCCGCTATGCGGACAAGGTCGAAGAGCTCCGCGACATCTTCAGCGAATACGGTCTGATTCGCTTCCGCGTCCTGGTCGAGGTGCGCTGGCTGCAGTGTCTCGCCGACGAAGCCTCCGTCCCCGAACTCGAGCCGCTATCCAACGTCATGAAAGACGTGCTGAACCACATCGTCGACGACTTTTCGCTCGACGATGCCGAGCGCGTCAAGAAGATCGAGGCGACCACCAACCACGACGTCAAGGCAGTGGAGTATTTCATCCGCGAACGACTCGGAGATGGGCCCGAAACGGCCGCTCTCAAGGACTTCCTGCACTTTGCCTGCACGTCCGAGGACATCAACAACCTGTCCTATGCGCTGATGCTGCGCGCCGCGCGTAACGACGTCATGTTGCCTCTGATGCGCGAGCTGCGCGGCAAATTGCAGTCCATGGCACGGGACCATGCGGGCCAGCCTATGTTGTCACGCACCCATGGGCAGAGCGCCAGCCCGACGACGCTCGGCAAGGAGTTCGCAAACGTTGTAGCACGCCTGTCACGGACTCAGCAGCAGTTCAGGGATCTGGCGATCCTCGGCAAGTTCAACGGGGCCGTCGGGAATTTCAATGCCCACGTCGCGGCGTATCCGGATGCGGACTGGCCGGCGATTAGCGAGCGATTCGTCGCTTCTCTCGGGCTCGAGCCGAACCCCTACACGACGCAGATCGAACCGCACGACTGGACGGCCGAGTACGCGCACGCGCTGCTGCGCTACAACACGATTCTGATCGATCTGTGCCGCGACGTATGGAGCTACATCTCGCTGGGATATTTCCGGCAAAAGTTGGCGAAGGACGAGGTCGGATCCTCCACGATGCCGCACAAGGTCAATCCGATCGACTTCGAGAATGCCGAAGGCAATCTCGGCCTCGCCAATGCGGTACTCGATCATCTGGCCCTCAAGCTGCCGGTGTCCCGCTGGCAGCGCGACCTGACCGACTCTACGGTGCAGCGCAATTTCGGGGTGGCCTTGGGCTATGTCGCCATCGCGCTGCACGCGGCGTCGCGAGGACTCGGAAAACTGCAGGCCGATCCGGGGGCCATCTCCGCCGACATCGATGATGCCTGGGAAGTGCTCGCCGAGCCGATCCAGACCGTCATGCGTCGATATTCCGTGCCAGAACCCTACGAGAAACTGAAGGCGCTCACTCGCGGCAAAGCGGTGACGCAGGCCTTGTTGCACGAGTTCATCGGCACGCTCGAGATACCAGAACCGGAGAAGGAGCGGCTGCTGGCGCTGACCCCGGCAGCCTATATCGGTATAGCCGAGGATCTCGCCAGGTCGCTGGATTGAGCCCGCTCAGTGGTCGACCAGAGCGACCCGCAGTCCCAGTGAGATCAACAAAACGCCGAACAGTCGCTTAACCGTCCGCTGTGAGCGATCGATGAATCGGCGAACGGCCGGCTGGTCCAGGGTCATGACGAACAGCAGCCAGAATCCGCCACTGATCGCCATCATGACGGCAACCAGGAGCACGGTGACCGGGATCGTCGTGTCGGGCGTGATCACCATCGTGAATACGCCGAGATAGAAAAGCGTACCCTTGGGGTTCAGCACGTTGTTGATGAAACCCTGCAGGAACCAGCCCCGGTGGCTGTTAGCGGGCTCGCCGGTCTCCATGTCCATCGATTCACGGTTGGAGAAAAACGACGATAGCCCTAGCCAGATGAGGTAAGCGGCGCCGGCATACCGCAGAACAGAAAACGCGACGATGCTGGTCGAGATCAGCCAACCAATGCCGACGAGGCAATAACTGATGTGGACCATGTTGCCTGTCAGTACGCCTGCCGATGTCCGCAGGCCGCCGCCGCGCCCACCCAGCATGGTGTTGCGCACTACGATGACCATATCCGGTCCCGGGCTGATCATCACCAACACGGTGATACCGGTAATGACGAGCAACTGATCGAGCACTGTCGTAACCTCTCGGAACCTGCAGACGAGACTAACAAAATCCGGCGCCAGTCCCAGATGGTGAGTGACATCGACCCAAAAATATTCCTGCCGGAATACTGGCAGAAGAATGCCCTGTTCCTGACCGAGGTATTTCCATGCGCGCTGCCCGCGGTGGATCCCGACGAACTGGCCTGGCTCGCTACCCTGCCCGACGTCGAGTCGCGACTGGTACTGACGGAGAAATCCTCGGGAGCAGTTCGTTACCGACTCGAAAGCGGTCCGTTCGAGGAAGCCCGGCTTCGTGATTTGCCGGACCAGAACTGGACGTTGCTCGTCCAGGATGTCGAGAAACATCTGCCGGATTTCCGCCGCTACTTCGGCAAAGTCGCATTCATCCCCGACTGGCGAATCGACGACCTGATGGTCAGTTGCGCCGCGCCCGGGGGCAGCGTCGGTCCCCACGTCGATAACTATGACGTCTTCCTTGTGCAGGGCGCGGGCGCGCGTCACTGGAAGATCGGGCGGCCGGAAGAGGTCGAGCCGGACGTCCGCACAGAAGGACTCTCACTGGTCATGCCGTTCGCTGCCACGGCGGAGTATTTGGCGAGCGCGGGTGACGTTCTCTATCTACCCCCGGGTGTTCCCCACTGGGGCATTGCAGAAGATCTCTGCGTGACCTTGTCGATTGGCTGCCGGGCACCTACGCGGCGGGAATTGCAGCTCGGCCAGGAACGCGTCCTCGGCAAGCCAGTCACTGCAGATCCGGATGAGCATGACCAGGTGTTCTATCGGGACCCCGATCTCGTGAGCGACGAGGCAGCGCCGGGCAAGATTGATTCACGGACCCTTACCCGGGTGCGCGAACAGCGACTCCTGGATGCCGGATTGACAGACATCGAACTGGCTCGCGTCTTCGGTTCGGTCATGACCGACCCGAAAGCCTGGCTCGACCCGGATCCACTGGCCCTGGACGCCGTGCAAGCGCGATTGCACTCTGCAGGCACCATTGAGGTGCACGGCATGGCCCGTATCGCCTGGTGCGTTGACGGCGATAATCACCTGGTCTTCGTCAACGGGGCCGATCGTCAGGTGCCCTCGGATGTCATCGACGTCTTCCGGTCTCTATGCCGCGAACGTCAGCTGCGGCCCGCCGATGCGAACGCCTTGCGGGCGACCGAGGACGGTAGCGACAGCCTGGCCTGGATGGCCGCGAAAGGCATGTTTGACGCCGGTCACGACGATGAATGAGAACTGTTCGCAAGTCAGCCAGTCGTCAAAACGTGACACAGTTGGCACTGGAATTCCCGCCGCGCCCGGTAGAATTTTCGATCCAGGGGAAGCTCCAGATTTCAGGCACGGCGACGATGGAACAAGCTCGAGAAAAAGGACGTCGGTGGGTCATTTCTACCAAGGAAGAGATGCGCCAGGCCGTCATCGATGTTGCCGGGGAAGCCTCCCGCAAGCTGTCGATATTTACGCATGACCTCGATCCCGGCATCTACGATGACCCGGACTTCCTCGAAGTCGTCAAACATATGGTGCTGTCGCAAACCTACGCCCGCATCAGGGTACTGATTGCTGACCCGTCGCGGGCAATCAAGAACGGTAATGCTTTCGTCAACCTCGGCAGAAGGCTGAATACCTATATCGAATTTCGGCATGTGCGCGAGGACCTCAGAACGCACGCGGAATCATTCTGCATCGCCGATGAAACCGCCCTTGTCTATCGCCTGCAGCACGAACGCTGGGAAGGCATCGCGGATACCTATGAACCGGCCGTCGCCAAACTCTATGGATCGATGTTCGACGAAATCTGGCAGGCGAGTGAGGTAGAAATAGAATTTCGTCAACTCGGCATCTAGAAGGAATTATTTGCTGCAGTGTTGCCCACCGATCTCACAGTTTCGGCCATCGTCGAGAATGAAGGCCGCTTCCTGATTGTCGAGGAACGCGCCTCCGGGGTTATCGTTCTGAATCAGCCGAGCGGCCATATCGAAGCCGGCGAGTCACCCGAGCAGGCGGCGGAGCGCGAGACGCTCGAGGAAGCGGGTTGTATCGTTTCCGTTACCGGACTGCTGGGCGTCTATCTCTGGATCCATCCCCAGACCCGCCAGAACTTTCTGCGCATTGCCTACCTCGCGGACCTGGTTGCACAGGACACTAATCTGGGCCTTGACGATTCGATCCACGCTGTACACTGGCTGTCACGCAGCGATCTCGAGCGCAGGCGAAGGGACATACGTACTCCCACCGTGCTGCGCTCGATCGACGACTACCTTGCCGGCCGCCGCGAGCCGGCCTCGAAGCTCGATTCTTACATGCCCGTGCAGCATCACGTACACGAAGTCCTCGCCAACGCCGACCTGGTCTGAGCAATCCGTTAAAATGGCCGGCTATGCAGGAATCCGGTCGAAATCTCGAAGGAAAGCGTGTCGTGCTCGGACTGTCCGGGGGCGTCGACTCGGCGGTGGCGGCGATCTTGCTGCGCCGGCAGGGCGCCGACGTGCAGGCATTGCACATGACCAACTGGGAGGATGACGACGGCTACTGCACCGCCGCGGACGACCTCCAGGATGCGAAGCAGGTCTGTGAGCGAATTGGCATCCCGTTTCATGCCGTCAATTTTTCACGGCAATACCGGGACCAGGTGTTTACGTATTTTCTCGATGAGTACAGAGCGGGTAGAACGCCGAATCCGGACGTTCTCTGCAATCGGGAAATCAAGTTCGGTGTGTTTCGCGACTACGCGCACCGACTGGGAGCGGACCTGATCGCCACGGGGCATTACGCCCGCACCCGGACGGTGGATGAACGAACCGAATTGTGGAAAGCCGTCGACCTGGCGAAAGATCAAAGTTACTTCCTGCATGCCGTCAGCGAAGAAGCCCTGGCGGAGACGGTTTTCCCGCTCGGCGAACTGCAAAAGGCCGAGGTCCGCGACATCGCGAGACAAAACGGCCTGGCCGTCCATGACAAGAAAGACAGCACCGGCATCTGCTTCATCGGCGAACGCCCGTTTCGCGAGTTTCTGGCCACTTACCTGCCGGCGCAGCCCGGCGAGATGCGAACGCCCGAGGGACAGGTTGTCGGCCAACATCATGGGCTGATGTACTACACGCTGGGCCAGCGCCAGGGACTTGGCATCGGTGGTCTCCGAGAGGCCGGTGACGCCCCTTGGTACGTCGCCGCCAAGAACATCGAGGACAATGTCCTCGTGGTCGTTCAGGGGGATCACCCGTTGCGCTATAGCGACGGCCTTATTGCCGCGAAGGCGAGCTGGATTAACGGCATGCCCGAGAGGCTCACGGCTGGCGAGGCCCTGGACTGCCACGTCAAGATCCGCTATCGGCAGCCGGACCAGGCGTGCCGCATCGTCGCCTCGGATGACGGCCTCAGGATCGAATTCGCTGCGCCGCAGGCCGACGTTACGCCAGGCCAGTTCGCCGTCTTCTATGCCGGCGTCCGCTGTCTCGGCGGCGCGGTGATCGAGCGTGGCAGCCGTCGTGAACAGGCCCTGCTAAAGACCGGTTAAGGCGCTATAATGCCGCCCCCGACGGGCCCGCGCGGCCCTCGATACCAGAATCCCGGAGAGAACAATCATGACGAACAGCTTCGGCGCTCGTTTCACCCTTGATGTCGGCGGCAAGCAGTATGAGATCTATCGGCTCGGCGCCGTCGAGGAAGGCCATGTAGACCGTCTCCCCTACTCGCTCAAGATCCTGCTCGAGAACCTGTTGCGCTTCGAAGACGGCCGCGACGTCACCCGGGACGACATCCTGGCGCTCGCCAACTGGGATCCGAAAGCCGTGCCGAGCACCGAAATCTCGTTCACGCCAAGCCGCGTCATCCTGCAGGATTTCACCGGCGTGCCGGCTGTCGTCGATCTGGCCGCAATGCGCGATGCCGTCGTCAAGCTGGGTGGCGATGCCGACAGCATCAATCCACTGTCGCCCGCGGAGTTGGTGATTGACCATTCGGTGCAGATCGACCGCTATGGCAGCGCCGATGCGCTCGATCTTAACAACAAGATCGAGTTCGACCGCAACCGTGAGCGCTACTCGTTCCTGCGCTGGGGCCAGGGCGCTTTCGAGAACTTCCGGGTGGTGCCGCCGGACACGGGCATCGTCCACCAGGTGAACCTCGAGTACCTGGGCCGCGTGGTATTTGACGCGAAGAAGAACGACGTGCGCCAGGCCTATCCGGACACGGTGGTCGGCACCGATTCGCATACGACGATGATCAACGGCATCGGCGTGCTCGGCTGGGGCGTCGGCGGCATCGAGGCCGAG
>JABAHR010023374.1_pt1 | contig 12844 bp, 10 predicted proteins | sample 7062101 | NCBI WGS metagenome assembly JABAHR01 (sample SAMN14534553, study PRJNA622989) | marine sediment metagenome | biome: marine biome [ENVO:00000428]; feature: marine pelagic biome [ENVO:01000023]; material: deep marine sediment [ENVO:00002113] | place: India: Gulf of Kutch | collected...
AGACAGAACACCTAGCAGAAGTTTAAAAGAGGCATTTTCAAGTAGCTCTGCCGCAGCGTTCATCGTGACCCCCGGGTCAGAGTAGCCTGGATTTTATTCTGCTCATGGAAGGCGCCGTTGAATCGCGCGCGCTCAATGTGCTCTCTCGGTGTATCAAGCCCAAGTTTCCTATTTGAGGCTTCCGGCCGTTTGGGTACCTGAATCCAAGCCAACTGCTGCTTCTCTTGGCCGGCTCCCTTTTTGAACATCTTACAGCAGCAACTTGCAGCGGCAAACAAGCCGGGGCTCCAGCAGTGAAATGATCCGCGGCGGGGTTTAACGGGGTTAAACGACGGACAGCGCGGCAAGCCAATCCCCGGCGCTGGCAGCGCCGGGATCGGCCTGCTTACGGCGGCGGACTGGCGCCTTTACTGCGTCCGGGCGTGCAGCGTGAACTGGATTTCGACTTCACCCCGTATGTTGCACCAGCCGTCACTGTGGTGCCTGCAGCTCCGGTCGTCTTGCGCAAGTTGGTTGGAGCAGAGCACCGCCGTCTTGGCTCCGGGCTCAAACAGCTCGGGGTCAGGATTTACCAGGCTGTCGAAGGTGCCGGTGGTGACCGTGTAGCCATCCGGGACGCCATCGGCGTTGTCATCCGGCCACACCCAGACGTTCACGTCAGTCGTGTTGGCCACCGCTTCCGGCCTGTCGCCACACAGGACACCCTGCAGGTTGTCGTTTTCCACCACCCTGCTTGCCAGGTTGAGCTTCCACCGGTTGTTTCGATCGTTGATCCGCAACGCCATTTGGTGGACCGTGTCCGGTTCGAGAAGCTGGATGTCGGTCTGGCCGTCCTTGTATGGCCGGACCGCCACCCGCAGGTGGCTCATGTTCCCAAACACCGGGTCGCTTTCATCGACCTTGCCGGGTTCGAATATGGCGCCCGGCAGCAGTGAAGGGTCGTCGATCCCGGCCGGGTCGAGATGCAGGTCCATCAGGCGCGAGGGAGGCGGGGGCTGCTTGCCCTTGACCTTGCCCGGGAAGGCGGAAAAAACGATCCCGGACAGGTTGACCTTGCCCGTGGCCCCGGTTCTGCAGACCACGTTGTCCACATCGTGAAAGTAGATCCCGAGGGTGTCATCCAGAAAATTCTCCACCGTCCTGTAGTCGCTGAACAACTCACAGTTCATCAGGATGTACTGGCCGTCTTCGCCACCATCGTTCTGGCAACTCGGGTGGTCGGAATTGCTGTCGCAGTCTGGCTTGGCCAAGGCCAAGGCTGCTAAAAAACATAATAGGGGGGAGGCAAAGATGGGCAGGTATTTCGCACTCCATCGCCGGGCGCGGCGAGGCGCATGCTTGCTGGTGATCATGATGGCTACCTCCTGACTCCTGCGGTGACGCCTCCTCAGCGAGTGATGGCGGGCCGGCCAGCCCGTGAATGAATGCCTGCCGGCCAAATCGCCGGGTTGTACTTATGCACGTTAAAGCTAGCAAGTGCGTCCAGCCCGAACAATTGACAATAAGCGACAAAAGCCACATGTCATTTATTGTCACCCGCGGTCGCATCTGACCTCATTCACTTGTCGGAGGAAGCACCGCCGGGCTAGACTCGAAATGCACCTCGTGGGGCACTATCAATGACGCAGGACGCCCAGACCGCGGAGCGGGACAGCGACCGGCTGGACAGCTGGAAGGAGATCGCTGGCTACCTGGGAAAAAGTGTCCGCACGGCACTGCGCTGGTCGAAGGAAGAGGGCATGCCGGTCTATCGGCACGTCGGCAGCCAGCGCGGTGCCGTATACGCCTATCGCTCGGAGATTGACGCGTGGATTCACGCCAATCGGTCCGGCTCACGACCTTTACCAAGCAAACCGGCCCTGATGGGCGCGGCAGCAGCCTTGTTCGTCATCGCGCTCGCCGCCGTGCTGTTCCTCTGGCCCGCCCGACTCACTGAGCCATTCCGGTCCCCGGCTGCTGAGCCGCCCTGGGTCCTGATCACGGACTTCCAAAACCATTCCGGTGAAGCCCGGTTCGACGGGACAGTCGAAACGGCAATGCGACGGGAGCTGGCGAACTCCCGTCGCGTAATGGTCATTGCCCCGGAAAGGATCAGTGACACCCTGGCCCTGATGGAGCGGGCGCCGGACAGCAGGATAGACACCGGGCTGGGACGGGAGATCTGCCTTCGTTACGGTGGCGTGTGCGTGGTCCTGGCTGGAAGGGTGGAAAAATACGACGCGATTTACCTGTTCAGCATCGAACTGGTGGACCCGGTCGACGGGCGCGCCGTGGCGAGCGCCGAGGAGCAGGCGGCGGGTGAGGCCGAAGTGCTGCCGGCGGTGCGCCGCCTGGGTGACTGGCTGAGGGGCCACCTGGGTGAGGAGCTGGCCCAGTTACGCTCCGATGGAGAATCGCTGGAACGAGTGACCACACCCTCCCTGCGCGCACTCGAGCTCTACTCCAGGGGCATGCAGTTCATGTATCGCGGCAGGATTGCCGATGCCGAGCCGCTGTTCCGCGAAGCCGTGGAGGAAGATCCGGAATTCGCCTCCGCGCATCTTTATCTTTTCTGGTCCCTTTTCAACCAGGGAAATGACACCGACGAGGCCCGGCATTTTCTGGAACAGGCGCTCAGGCATTCCGCCTCGGCAAGCGAGCGGGAGCACTACTTCATCGAGGGCACCTACCACGACTTCATTGGTCGGGATCAGCGCGAAGCCTGCAAGTCCTATAAAACCCTGGCGGAGCTTTTCCCGGATCACTTTTTCGCCGCCGTCAATACTGCCCATGTATGTGGCTGGCGCCTGGGCCGGCGTAAAGACCTGGTCAGATACAGTGTCCAGGCGGCGGATCAGAGGCAGGGTTGGGTCGTTCCCGCAGGGGCAGCGCTGACCCGGCTCGAGGGGGATTTCGACCGGGCCAGGCCTTACGTCATGCGGGCGCGGGAATTGATCTCAGAGGGGAAGTTGTCGGGATGGCCCCATGATTGGGGGATCCTGTTCGCCGAGTTTTTCGCCGCGGAGGAGCATCTGAAAGCGGGGTCGCTCGGCAAGGTTTTCATTGAACTGGAAAGGATCGGGGCCGCTCGGGAATCGATGGACCATCCCCTGAGCTCGCGGGTGGCTAGGGGGCTGGTTGATTTTCATCTCGCCCTGGGTCAGTTCGACAGGGCAGAAACACTGGGCGCTGATCACTATTATCCCGGACTGCTGGGGAGCTGGCTGGCCTTCCTGGCAAATGAGCAGCAGGACTTCGCGCGCCACAGACAGGTGCTCACCGATGCTCTGCACAGCAGGATGCCGGAGGCTTCTGAGCGGGAAATCGCATTGCTCGGTTGGAACATGGGGCATGGGGACTTCCAGGGTTTGTTCCCGATGGATGTGCTGGTCCCGCTGCATGTGCCCGAAAGCGTGCCCAACATGGCCGAATCGGAGCATCAGCCATTTCCGCTGTTCCTTTCATTGCCCAAATTCGAGGCCAAGCTGCGGCTCTTGGAGGGCCGCCAGCTGCTGGCCCAGGGCCGCCCGCAGGAAGCAACCGAGCCGCTCTGGGAGGGAGTCAGCTGGTTTCGGGACCATGGGGATGACTCACTGTTTCAATACCACTTCCTGGGCGCCGAGTTGCTCGCCGTGGCCCTCCTGGAGGGGGGCAAACTTCAGAGCGCCTACCGCGTGCTCGCAGACGCGGCCGGACAGAAGGTCATGGTGAATTCCTCCACCGCACCGTTGCATCAGAAAATTCGGGCACGCCTGGCATCGCTGTGCCGCGAGCTGGAGCGCGTCACCGAGGCGGAAGCGATCGAGGCCGAGCCGAGGCGGGAACTGCTGCTGGCCGATGAGGACCATCCGATTCTGGTCCAGATACGGGAGCAAGAACCCTTGCAGCTGGAGGCCCTCCAATAAAGGGATCGAATCCGGCTGGGAAAAGCAATCGAATAGAATAAGAGGGTCAAGAAAGGGGCGCTTCGGGTTTGCCAATTGGATCAGACCCTTTTCCAGACAGATTGCCCTCAACCGATTTCCGATATTTCTGAGGAGAGTGCTATGCGAAGACTGGGGCTGTCCGATTGGGCTTCCATCGCCGAGATCACGGGCACGATAGCAGTGGTGATTTCCTTGCTGATCGTAGCCTATAGCCTGGAGCGCAATACGACTGCGCTCAGCGGCCAGATCGTGAATGAGATGTACGATGCAAATCGTGAAATTGGGCAAATTCTGCTCCTGTGAACCCCGACCTGGTGTCCATCATCGAGCGTGGCCAGGCTGACATTTCAGATCTCTCGAATTCTGAAAACCTGCAGTACAAACAGTATCTTTCGCTTAACCTGGACATATGGGAGAGATCCATCACCCGCGAAAACGAAGGGTTGATCGACGAGCAATCCGTCGCTGGCTGGCACCAGTACCACCATGAGTTCTTCAAACGACATCTGACCAGGAAGACATGGGAAGAGATAAGGTGGCAGTGGATGGATCCGGAACTCCATCAACGGGTAGATGCCGCATTGGTCCAGTAAACGGGTCTCTACAGCGGGGCCGTATCCAGCTTGCCAATTGGACCCGGCCGCTTCTATTTCGATCGCACCCCCGGTTCAGTCCTTCCCTGGCTCGTTCATCAGGCGGGCGGTCTGGAGCCGAAATCAAATACCCTGTCCCGCTGGGCCACACGTGTGGACAGGAAGTATCACCCCCATTTTTCGCTGATCAGCCATGTGCCCAGGCGCGGCTATCCGTGTCGCTGAATACCTCCCTCGGCTGTCGCATGAAGCCTGCCCCCTCATCCTGAACTGTGAGCCGCCGCCATCAATATCAAAACCCGCCCGCTTCGGGGAGCATGGCCGCGCGCGACCGCGGAGCCCGATACCCCTCGTGAAAATTCAGGCAATGCCGAACTTGGCTGGCACCATCAGCGGTTTGGCGATGCCCCAGATACCCGACATGGCCGGTGTGAGGACGGTCAGCGCGGGCGGACATGCGACTCCAGGTACATATGGATTTGCAGCAGGTTTGAATGAGACGCCGACATGCTTGCGGGCGATGTCCGATATCTGTAGCGCCACTCGCCCGCCCTTGAATGAACGAGACTTTGGCCGGGCAAGCCACGGCAAGGGTCGTCCCCGACTCGTTCCATTGCCGGCACTGACGGCGTGGCGCTTGACCCTGCGGGCGCCCGCCATCAGAATCCGATCCCGTTGCGTATCATGATTGGGGAGATGGCCCGTGAAGAAAGCGCTGGTTTGCGGAGCAGGTGGTTTTATCGGAGCACACCTGGTCAAACGCCTGAAGCGCGAGGGCTTTTGGGTGCGGGGTGTTGATTTGAAATTCCCGCCCTTTGCCGATACCGAGGCCGACGATTTCATTCAGGCGGATCTGCGCGACATGGGTGTTTGCCATCGGGCGATCGACCGGCGCTTCGACGAAGTCTGGCAGCTGGCGGCGGACATGGGCGGCGCCGGTTACATATTTACCGGCGACAACGACGCGGACGTGATGCACAATTCGGCGCAAATTAACCTCAATGTGCTCGAAGCATGTCGCCAGCGGAATGTCAGTCGGGTTTTCTACTCGTCGTCTGCCTGCATTTACCCCCAATACAACCAACTCGAGCCCGGTAACCCCAACCTCGAAGAGAGCACTGTCTATCCAGCTGCGCCCGACAGCGAATACGGCTGGGAAAAGCTGTTCAGTGAACGTATGTACCTCGCCTATGGCCGAAATTACCGGATGGACGTACGGGTTGCGCGTTACCACAACATCTTTGGCCCGGAGGGCGCCTGGAACGATGGGAAGGAGAAGGCCCCCGCGGCGGTATGCCGCAAGGTGGCCATGGCTGCCGACGGTGGCGAAATTGAGATCTGGGGCGATGGGGAGCAGACGCGTTCGTTCCTGTATATCGACGAATGCCTGGAGGGCAGCATGCGCCTGATGCGTTCAGACTGGCAGGGCCCGGTCAACATCGGTTCGGACGAAATGGTGACCATTAACCAGTTGGCGCAAATGGCGATGGAAATTGCCGGCAAGAAGCTGACCTTCAAGCATATCGCGGGCCCACTGGGTGTCAGGGGACGCAATTCAGACAATCGTCTGATCGCCGGCAAGCTGGGCTGGTCTCCGTCGCGGCCGCTGATCGAAGGTCTGGAAAAGACCTACAGGTGGATCGAGGAGCAGGTCAGAACCTCGGGCCGGGTGTAACGCGAGGTTTCTCTTCCTAAATGAAAAAGGCGCCCCGAATTCGGGGCGCCTGTCTCGTCAGTTTTGTCGCCGCACTTGCGGTTTAGCGGCCTGTGAGATCGAAAATTTCGATGATACCGGAGCCGGTCTCGCCGCCGACGCCTCGCAGAATGACCGTGTAGGGGCCCGGCGAGAGTTCCAGCAGGATGGCTGACTCAGCCGGATCCGTTGGTGCTTTGCCGGTGGCGGTGATTTCCGCCGCATTGGCGGCATCGCCCCAGTCGTCGTTCTCCAGCAGGGTGGTCGCTCCCGACTTCAAGGTGATGATGGGATCGGAAAGCCTTGGCACACCATCGGGTACGGCGACGCTGGGGCCACGGCCACGGATCAGGATTTGCTTTGTCCGATCACCGGCGATGATGAAACCGCCGATGGTGACCAGGTCCCCGGTGCCGACACGGGCGCGGGCGGAAATATTGAACAGGTAAGGAGCCGCATTATCGACATCCAGCACTTCGACGATTCCGACGCCGGTGCCCCCGTTCTTGCCCTGCAACAGCGCGGTGTAGGCGCCCGGGTCAAGGCATTCGTAGATGGCTGCATCCTTGGTGTCGCCCGGGGCGACTCCGATGTTCTGGATCTGGGTGAGATCATCGGGGTCATCCTGTTCCATCCAGTCGTCGTTCTGGGCGAGCGTGGTACTCCCAGATTTCAGCGTCAATATCGGGTCCGCCAGCCTCGACGTGCCTTCGGGTACGGAAACGCTGGGTCCGCGACCACGCAGAACCACGCATTTCGGACCTTCGCCGACGATGATGAAACCTGCTATTTCGATGTTGTCACCCACGCCGACATCTGCGCGGCCGGACTTGTTGCGGAGTTCGTCGTCCAACGTCAGGGTGTTCTGAACCAGGCAGGAATCGGACGACTGGTTAAAGCCTGAGTCGCAGTCGGTGCCGGTGGTGTCTGAATAGCCCGCCGGCGGCTCATTGGTCTGCGAACCCGTGCACAGGAGCTCGGCCGGGCCGTAATTAATGACGGTAAAGGCCGCTGTATTGGAATCCGTTTCGTCTGCCAGCTTGGAACTGGTCGTGGTGCCGGAATCTCCGACATCGCCCGAGTTGCAGGTCAGCGTGACTTCTGCCTGGGTTTCATCGCCACCGACAAACTCGATGTTCACATACAGCAACGTGTCGTTGTCTTCGATGGTTATGGTTCCGGTGGCTCCAATTACGGGTACCGAATCCTTGGTCACCTTGCCTGACGATGATGTCGTCCGGGTGTCAAGGTCGGACGACTCCGGGCTTGTCTGGCTGCGCAGGTCGAACACATCCAGGTAGAAATCCTCGTCACCCTCGATCTTTTCATCCTCGATGATGGGAATGTCGACCGTTTCTTCTGTGTCACCGGGGCCGAAGGTAAGGGTTCCGGCCGTTGCGGTATAGTCGTTGTCGCCCCCCTCGTCCTCGGCCGTGTTGTCGCGCGTGTTGTAGTCCAGCAACCATCCCGCACCGGGAGAACTGGAAAGCGTGACCGTGGCGGAGGCGGTGCCGTCACGTTCGTTGACTGAGAAAGNNAAGCGAGCGCCTGCGAGCAGACCGAAATTAAAAGCAGCCATACGGTGATCGACGATCGGTTCATAAGACGCTCCGTAGCCTATTGTTTTTGCCTTTATAGCGCCAACCAGGCAGGTTGGATCAAACGCGTTATCAGCTGAGTATAACCCAAGATCGGCAAGATGGTTGATTTCCATGCCGCAAGCTGCAGCCGGGCCGCCCTGGTTGACCGCCCGGCGCGCAACCGCTAGCTTTGCCCCAACCTTGCCACGCGGCACGTGCATGCATCGGTTTCGGTCGCTAATCGGATTCTCCCTGCTTTCGCTGGCAGTGCCGACTGCTGCTGAATTCAGTTATCGAATCGCAATTAGGGAGGACGGCCTGTACCAGGTGCCTTACGAGGCGTTCAACCATCGGGGCCGCATTCCCCCTGTCCGGAGTCTCAGATTGATGGAGCGTGGCGCGCCCCAGCCGGCGGTCTTCGCCGATCGTGATCAAGACGGTTATTTCGGGCCTGGTGACCTGTTGACGTTCAGAGGTCGGCACCTGCAGGGCGGGCACAGCTGGTACCATCCCCTGGCCGTCGAAAACGTCTACCTCGTCACAGACGTTGGTGAGGTGTCGGATCCGCTCCCCCCAGGATCACCCGTGCAGCTGGGAGACCTGCCCGTAACACGCCATTACGAAAGCGAGCATATTCGCGTTGCTCTGCCTGATTCAAAGGACCCCAACGTGGAAACCTGGTACTGGCGGCAACTCAGTAGCCTTGACAGTAACTCATTCAATCTGGAGCTGCCTGATGCGCCGGCGCCGGCGGCGGTTCGTGTCGCGCTGACCGGCCGATCTCAGGATACCGGCGCTTCCAAATCAGGAATCGCCCAACATGCCGTGGACGTTCTTCTCAACGACACGCTCGTTGCCGGAGCGGAGTGGGATGGCCAGGAGGAGGTTGTGATCCGGGTCGAGCCGCCCGTTCTCGATGAAGTACTTGCCGGCCAGGCAGACACTTCTGGCAAGATATTGAGCCTGCGTGTCCGCAAACGCGAATTGGCTGCCGATACGCGTGCGGTGATCGATCAGGTCCTGCTCAACTGGGTGGAGGTGGACTATCCGCCTGATGGCTGGGACGAGGCCTCGACCATACCGTCGCGAGATGGAACCCGGCGCTTTCCGATCGACCCCAACCCCCGTCCGCCCGCCTGGATCCGGGCTGACCTGGCGCCGGCCTTGCGTCAAGTCGGGGAACAGGCCGACTACCTGATGGTCGCTCCGTCTGCGTTCCTGCCTGCTGTCGAGCCGCTGGCGCGGTTTCATCGTGATCGGGGCCTGCGTGTCGAGATAACTGATGTCGAGGCCATTTACGACGCCTATGGCGATGGCATCGCAACGGCCGATGCGATTCGTGCATACGTGGCCGATGCCGCGCATGGCCGGCCTCCGCCGGCACCGCGCTACGTCCTGCTGGTGGGCGACAGTTCCTGGGATATTCACGGGGACGGTTATTCCAGGGTTGACTGGCTGCCATCCATGCAGGTGAGAGCTCACGCAGAGTTTGCCGCCAGTGACAACGGATTCGTGACCGTTGTTGGCGATGACAACCGGCCCGATCTCGCTATTGGCCGGTTGCCGGCGAGGAGTGCACACGAGCTTGCTGACGTGATTGACAAGATCATTCGTTATGCCGGCATTTCGGGCTCGGAAAGTTGGCTGCGCCGCAGCACCTGGGTCACCGACGCAAGCCAGAATTTTCAGGCAATCAGTGACGCGTTGGCACAGCAGGCTGCTGCTGCCGGGTTGCAAACCTGGAAGGTGTACCCGGACCCTGGCGCAGACACGGCGCGGCAGGACCAGCAGGCGCTCATCCAGGCTATGGACGAAGGCCAGCTGCTCGTGCATTTCATCGGACATGGCGGCCGGTTCGTTTGGCGTACCGGCCCGACCGACTACAGGAACCACAGTGATCTGTTCTCGTCCGCGGACGTGGAATCACTGACCAATGCGGGGCGCTGGCCCCTCGTATTGAGCATGACCTGTTCCTCCGGGCCATTCGACCACCCGCATGCGGGATCGATCGCGGAGTCATTCCTGATGGCACCGGGGGGTGGCGCGATCGGCGTACTTGCGGCAAGTTGGCGCGTTCCGGCATCCCGGTCGTTCAGCAGTTTGCTGATAAAGGAGCTGCTGCTGACCGGCCAAAGCATCGGTGTTGCCGTGATGAAGGCCAAGCAGGCGGAGCCCAGCGAGGAGCTCGTGGAGTCCTACAACCTGTTGGGTGACCCGGCGTTGATGTTGCGCCTGCCTGCGCATCAGGCGGTCGACTGATCGCTTGACTGCAACACGGGTTGACTGAACACTGTGTCCAGCTCTGTTCGGCTTCGAGGTGGATTCTGTTGAAAATCATGTTGGTTTTGCTGTCGCTCGCCTGCCAGGCCTCGGTCGCATTTGCCCAGGACACGGCTTTGGAACCTGGCTTGAACCCCAACACCATTCGTTGGGCCACGGCCAGTGAGCACGAAAACTTCGCTTTCGATATCTTTCGGGGTCCATCCGAGGACGGGCCCTTCGAGCGTATCAATTCGGAGCCTGTGCCCGGTGCTGGCACGACGGATCTGCCGCAGCGCTACGAATACCAGGACAGTGATATCGAAGCCGGCAAAATTTACTGGTACTACGTCGAGAGCATCTCTTTGAGCGGCGAGCGTCGCCGCGTGACCCCGATCTATCCGTCAAAACCGAAACCGTCCTCCATGACGGATGGGTGACCGTCCCGGGCATCGTTCGCGCGACGGCCACGCGCGAGCCGCCCCGTGAGTTTCATCTCGTACGCATTTCTCGGGCTTTATCTGGCAGCGCTGGCAGTGCGCTGGGGCCCGACCCTTCTTTTCGCCCGGGATCGGAAGCCGACAACATCGCTGCAGATCCTGGCACTGCTGGCACTTAGCTGGTTGTTTTACGCCTGGCATGTGCCCTGGTACATCCTGCTGATCCTGGCCAGCACGGTGATCGATTACCTGGCGGCATTGAGGATCGCCGCCCGGCCCGGCGTGCATCGGCGCCGCATGATCCTGTTTGTATCGCTGGCGGCCAACCTGGGGCTGCTCGGCTACTTCAAGTACGCCGGGTTCCTCGTGACCGCGGCCAATGCGGTCATGGGCGGCGCCTGGACCGTGCCAGACATCCTGCTGCCCGTCGGCATCTCGTTCTACACCTTCCAGACCATGAGCTACACCATCGACGTCTATCGTGGCCGCATAAGACCAGAGCCCAGTTTTCTGCGCCTGGCCTGCTACATCGCATTTTTCCCTCAGCTGGTCGCTGGTCCGATCGTGCGCGCGGCAGATTTCCTTTACCAGTTCAATCGTTCTCGCAGGTTTCACGCCCGCGTGTTCCTGGAAGGCGCTTATCTGATCCTGCGCGGCCTGTTTCTCAAAATGGTCGTGGCCGACAACCTGGGCGTCATCGTCGACCAGCACTGGGCGCAGGGTTCCGCACAAGGACAGGGTGCGCTGGCCCTGGCTCTGCTGGTGTTTTTTGCATGTCAGCTGTTCTGTGATTTCGCCGGTTATGTGGATATCGCCAGGGGTGTCGCTTACCAGCTGGGCTTCCGTCTGCCGGTCAACTTCAATGCACCCTACATTGCCTCGAGCTTTTCGGATTTCTGGCGGCGCTGGCACATAACACTTTCCCGCTGGATGCGGGACTATGTCTATATTCCCCTTGGCGGCTCCCGTAAGAGGCAGCCCCGGGTCTACGTCAACCTGATGGGTGTGATGTTGATAAGCGGGTTGTGGCACGGCGCCAACTGGACATTCGTGGCCTGGGGGGGGATGCTGGGGTTGGCGCTCGTAATCGAACGCTTCGTTGGCCTTTCGGGGCCCGGCCGGACCTGGCCGGTCGTCCTGAGCTGGTTCGTCGTGGTGCAAATCACCTGGATATTGAGCATGGCACTGTTTCGTTCACCCTCCATCGGCGCCGGTTGGGTGCTGATGACGAACGCCCTGAGTGGCCTGCTCTCCGTGCCCAGGTATCCAGGAACCGGGGGCATGATCGTCCTGGGCTGGTGGTTTACGTTGCCGGTCTGGTTGCTGCACATCCGCGCCTGGCTGTCCGAGCGGAATCTTCCCGGGCCGGCGGGGCGCCGTGAACGAGCGGTGTACGCTGGTGCCATGCTGGCGGCCCTTTTCATGCTTTACAACCAAAGTCAGCAATTCATCTATTTCCAGTTCTGATGGTTTCGCTGTCCCAATGATGAACAGGCTGGTCAAATCGTTCTGGATGCCCCTGGCGCTGATGGTGGTTGCCTTCATGTCCACGACCCTGATGCTGCCGAGGCTGCAACTTGGCGGCGGTGAAGCCCCGGACATCATCCGAATCCCCGCTTTGCAAAGCCCGGGACCGGGCGCCTTTTTCGCCAGCGATGGTCGCGAGGAACTCAGCCACATCGTGCTTTACCACGACATCGGGCAATCGATCGAGCATGCACGGCTGGCCGACATACTTTTCATTGGTAATTCAAGACAACAGCTTGGCTTCCGGGAGGAGGTCATCGCGCGGGAGGCGGCGAAGCTGGGGCTCAAGGCATTTACCATAGCCGTCGGCCATGCGGACAAAACCAGATTCGCATTGGAGCTCATTCGCAGGCATGACCTCCGACCCAAGATCGTCGTAGCCAGCGGCGGTCCGTTCGTATTCACCGAAGGCTTGTCGCCATGGGCGCGCGAGGTCATGGGAATGAACCGCTGGGATGCACGCAAGCGCGTTTGGGAACGAACGGGCGCGTGGGCGGTGAAATCCCGGCTCCATCGCGTGCTTCCCCGCCTGAACTATTTTACAAACGCGGGCCGATATGGCTGGGTTCACTACCGGTCGGAACGAACCGGCTGGTGGCACAATGTCGTCGAACCACCCGGGCGGTTGCCCGTCAGCACCCGCGAGGAACGTGATTCTTACGCGTTTACGCTGCCGTTGGCGCGTGAACTCAAGGCGGAGTTGGACGCTCGCGGCGCTTTGCTGGTCCTGACCATGGTTCCCTACCAGGGCATGCGCTCCGGCCATTTACCGTTTCTGGCCGACGCGTTGAAGGTTCCATATGTTCGGCCCTCACTCGATGGGCTGTACACGGCGGATGGATCTCAT
>JABAHR010001204.1_pt3 | contig 12839 bp, 7 predicted proteins | sample 7062101 | NCBI WGS metagenome assembly JABAHR01 (sample SAMN14534553, study PRJNA622989) | marine sediment metagenome | biome: marine biome [ENVO:00000428]; feature: marine pelagic biome [ENVO:01000023]; material: deep marine sediment [ENVO:00002113] | place: India: Gulf of Kutch | collected...
GCTGCCTCTACGATAACGGCTTCGACTGTCTCCTGTTCCACCTCGTGATGGTGGGAAGCCATTGCATTGATGACGGCTTTCGGGACCCTGTAGCGGGCCGCAAAGTCTGCACCAATTTGAGCATGGGTGCCTTCCAGGTTGTGGTCCATGGCTTTTCCAAGGTCGTGCAGCAAACCGCCCATTTTGGCGATCTCGACATCAGCCCCGAGTTCCGCAGCGATCACGGAAGCCAGTTTGGCCGTCTCTACGGCATGATCAAGTTGATTCTGCCCGTAAGAGGTTCGGAATTTCAGGCGGCCTAAAACTTTGATGATTTCCTTGTGCAGGTTGGGCACCCCGGCTTCAAAGGCTGCCTCTTCTCCCGATTCTTCGATAATTCGCTCAACTTCACTGGTCTCTTTTTTCATCGTTTTTTCAATGCTGGCGGGATGAATGCGCCCATCGTTCACCAGTTTTTGTAAGGTGCGCCGGGCAATTTCACGCCGTACGGGATCGAAACACGAGATGGTGACTGCCTCAGGGGTATCGTCGACAATCACGTCCACTCCTGCAGTGGCTTCAAAAGCGCGGATGTTGCGCCCGTTGCGCCCAATGATACGGCCTTTCATCTCATCAGATGGCAAAGTAACCACCGAGGTGGTGATATCGGAGACGTGTTCGGAGGCGACCCGTTGGATGGCCAACGAGATCAAGTTCCGGGCGCGCTTTTCTCCCTCTTCTCTGGCTTCCGCCTCAATCTGCCGCATGACGCGCGCCATATCGGCGCGGGCCTCTTTCTCAACCTCCTGCAGCAGAACGGTACGGGCTTCGTCGGTGGTCATATTTGAGATGGTTTGTAATTTTTCCAGCGCATCATTATAGAGTGTGTCGATTTCGTTAGCCCGTCGATCCATCGAGCTTTGCCGTTTATTAAGGCGTTGTTCCCTTTTTTCGACCCGGTCGGATAGCGAATCGAGTTCGGACCTCCTGCGCTGGAGCCGGTCGTCTTCTTTGTTCAGTTCCTGCCTTCTTCGATCTAGTTCCTCGTCAACGGTTTCTCGAATCTCGATAGCCCTGTTTTTGGCTTCGAGTTCGATTTCCCGGGCTTCTTCTTTCGCAGCATTGGTTATCTGTCCGGCTTGGATCTTTTCATTTTTGATGGCTTGCATCAAAATGTAATGCCGAATGAAGAACCCGATTGCCGCGCCTATCAAGGCAGCAATTAGCGCAATCACTATTGGGTTGTTCATGGTTCTACCTCTTTCGTTATTTTTTTATTGGTTTGTTTGGGAAGATATCTCATCCCAAACAATGGGCAGCACTTCGGAGATGACCCCGTAGTGAAACCCGCGCCTGGCCAGGAAACCATTCATTTTTTTTCTAAATTCCTGCCATTCCAGGCTTTGGTATCGGCGAGCTTTTTTTCGAGCAGCTTTGATTGCCAGCGAACTTTCGTCTATCTCCTCCAGAACGTTGGAGATTACCTGGTCTGCGATCCCCTTTTGCCTGAGTTCCACCCGGAGCATATAGCTGCCGCGCGGACGAAATTCTGAGCGGTTTTCCACCCAGAGCTCAGCAAATTTCTGATCATCCACCAGGCCGCCTCTTTTCAGACGCTCGACGATCTCGTCGATCACATTTTCAGCATGGCCGTGTTTATTAAGGTTCTTCCTTACTTCTTGCTCAGAGCGTGGTCGATAACTGAGGTAATTCATCGCTCGCTGTAAGGCTTTTTCGACCTCGTCCTTGGATTTTAAGTCTGCGATCTTTTCTTCGCTCAGCTCTTGGCCGGTATGCAGCCATGCTGCTACGATTTTCGATAAGCCAAAAGCGAATTCACCGTCAAGGTATACATTGACCCGGTTTTTATTGCGTTTTTGTAATTTCAGTCCGGTAATCTTCCTTGCCATGACGATCCAAAAAGTATTAAACCAAATACCGTGACACACAAATATGTCACGGCTGGATACGATAACAGTCCAAAAAAGGTTTTGGTTATGCTGATGTAACAGGCACTTACCTATGGCAAACGAGACCCGGTAAAGAGTTGCTCAAATTCTATCTTGTTATGATTATGTCCAGAATGTATCCTAATTGAATAGTTCGTTAGTTCCGGTTGTCTTTAATTTGCCTTGCTTATCTTTCGTCGAGAAGCGAAATAGCTTCTCTTGGTAATTTCCTGAATATCTTATTATCGTATCAGTCGTGGCCGCAATGTGTCTTCAGCGGTTTGCGGCCGCAGCCGAGGATTTAGCTAGTCATCGAGTGGCATTATGCCGTCTGTCAGTGCCTGTTCCCGGATCGAGTTCTCGATCTCCTCGGCCAATTCTGGGGTTTGGCGCAAGTATTCTTTGGTGTTTTCGCGCCCTTGCCCCAATCTTATCTCGCCGTAATTATAAAACGAGCCGCGTTTGTCAACGATCTGGAATTCTACGGCGAGGTCCAAAATATCTCCGTACTTGGAGATGCCTTCATTATACATTATATCAAATTCTGCCGCACGAAATGGGGGTGCAACTTTGTTCTTTACCACCCGGGCCCGCGTCCGGCTCCCGATGATGTCGCTGCCAGCCTTGATGGATTGTATGCGGCGCACGTCCAGGCGAATGGAGGAATAAAACTTGAGCGCCATGCCCCCGGTGGTGGTTTCGGGGTTTCCGAACATGACCCCGATCTTTTGCCTGAGCTGGTTGGTGAAAATCACAGCGGTATTGGTTTGCTTGATGGCCCCAGATAGTTTCCGCATTGCCTGCGACATCAGTCTGGCCTGGACGCCCATGGTTGCCGCGCCCATATCGCCCTCTAATTCCGACCGGGGGACCAGTGCTGCCACGGAGTCGACCACGACCACGTCCACAGCACCCGACCGGACAAGGGTTTCGGTAATTTCTAAGGCTTGTTCTCCCATGTCTGGTTGGGAAATGAGCAAGTTTTCTACATCCACGCCGCAGCGGGAGGCGTATGCTGGGTCCAGGGCGTGTTCCATATCGATAAAGGCTGCTGTGCCCCCTAGTTTTTGGGCTTCGGCGACGATATGCTGGCAGATGGTGGTTTTGCCGGAAGATTCCGGCCCAAAAATTTCTGTCACACGGCCGCGCGGGATGCCCCCAACCCCAAGCGCAAGGTCTAACGATAATGACCCTGTAGGGATTGCGGCAACATGCAGGCTGTGGGCTTCTCCCAGGCGCATGATCGAGCCGTCACCATATCTTTTTGTGATATCCATCAAAGCACTCTCTAATGCTTTGTTTTTTGCTTCATCCATGTGCTTTAAGTCCTTTTCAAGGCACAAATTGTTTTATGATTCTAATCGATTCTGAAGAAATGTGGAGGTTCAATATTTGAATTTTTAAGTTCACCGGGGGCCAGGGAATTGGTTGTAAGAATGGTTTTCCATTTGATAGCCTGGCACCAGTTTTTCGTTTATAGTTAAGCAGTTTTCAACGGAGTTTACCCATTTGGAGAATTAATGCTCCTGGTGGGTCTGGCAAATGGAGGTAGACTTGAATTTAAGAAATGATGCTTTAGAGTACCATCGAAGGGATGGGAAACCAGGAAAAATCTCGATCCAACCTACCAAGCCACTGGAATCCCAGCGTGATTTAGCCCTGGCGTATTCCCCCGGGGTCGCAGAACCTGTGCTCGAGATTGATAAAGACCCTGCAAATGCTTTTGAATACACATCACGCGGTAACCTGGTGGGAGTGGTCTCCAATGGGACGGCAATCCTGGGGTTGGGAAATCGGGGCGCCCTGGCCTCGAAACCTGTGATGGAGGGGAAAGGGGTGCTCTTTAAGAAGTTTGCCGATATCGACGTGTTTGATATTGAGGTGGATAGTGAGGACCCCGAGGAAGTGATCCGCGTTGTGCGGGCGATCGCTCCAACTTTTGGGGGGATCAATCTGGAAGACATTAAAGCCCCGGAGTGCTTTCACATCGAGCAAACGCTAAAGGAAATGCTGGATATTCCTGTGTTCCATGATGACCAGCACGGCACCGCGATTATTACGGCAGCAGGTTTGCTGAATGCATTGGAACTGGTCGGTAAGAAGATTGAAGAGATCCGGTTGGTCGTTTCTGGGGCAGGGGCTGCGGGACTCTCCTGCGTACGGATGGCGATGATGATCGGTGTACCCAAAGAAAATATCATCCTGAGCGATTACTATGGAGTTGTTTATAGGGGGCGTACAGAGGGGATGAACCCTTACCTAGAAGAATTTGTTCAGGAGACCAACGCCCGCACCTTAGATGAAATCATTGAGGGAGCAGATGTATTTTACGGGCTATCAGTGGGCGGGATATTGAAGCCGGAGATGGTGAAAAAAATGGCGAAAAACCCGATCATCTTTGCCATGGCCAACCCGACGCCTGAGATCGATTATGACCTGGCAAAGGGAGCACGCCCAGATGCAATTGTCGCCACCGGCAGGTCAGATTTTCCCAACCAGGTGAATAACGTGTTGGGGTTCCCGTTTATCTTTCGTGGGGCATTGGATGTCAATGCCAGTGCCATCAATGACGAAATGAAGCTGGCTGCTGCCCGATCACTGGCAGCCCTGGCCAAGGAGGATGTGCCGGACAGCGTCCTCAAAGCTTACGGGATTGAGTCGCTCAAATTCGGGCCGGAATATATCATCCCCAAACCGCTGGACCCGCGGGTACTGCTTTGGGAAGCTCCAGCGGTAGCGGATGCAGCAATGAACAGCGGTGTTGCCAGGCGGAAGATCGATCTGGAGAAATACCGGGAGCAGCTCGCACTGCGTCAGGGGAAGGGGCAGCAGGTACGGCATTATATTCTCAACCAGGCAAAGGCGATTGCGAACAAGAAGAGGATCGTGTTTGCAGAAGGGGAAGAGGACAAAATCATCCGGGCAGCGGAGCGGATCCATGCAGAAGGGATCGGCTTTCCAATTTTGTTGGGGCGTTCGGAAATCATTCGCAAGAATGCCGAAAGGTTGGGTGTTGCCTGCCATGCCAGCCTGGTTGATCCTCGCACCAGTGACCGGCTGGAGGATTACAGCAGGGAATTATATACCTTGCGGCAGAGGAAGGGTGTCACTCCAAGTTTGGCAAGGAAACAGCTGCGGGAGCCGAACGTTTTCGGCAGCATGATGGTTAAAATGGGCGACGCGGATGCATTTGTCTCGGGCCTGACCTATGAATATCCTGAGGTGATCCGCCCGGCTTTACAAATCCACCATACCTCGGAAGGAAACCGGATCGCGGCAGGCGTGTACCTGATGATTGTTAAAGAGCAGGTTTACCTGTTTACAGATGCAACAGTCAACATTGATCCCTCGGCGGAGGACCTGGCTGAGATCGCCTGCCTGGCAGCAGATTTTGCGAAAAAACTGGGACTCAACCCGCGGGTGGCGATGCTTTCTTTCTCGAACTTTGGCAGTACAGATCACCCCTTCACCCGCAAGGTGCACCGGGCGACAGAACTCGTTAAGCAGCGCAACCCCAAACTGACGGTAGATGGCGAGATGCAAGCGGATACTGCGCTGATTTCAGAGATTATCGAGGAGCGCTACCCTTTCAGCGAGGTGCGAGATGCAAACGTGCTGGTTTTCCCGTCCCTGGAAGCGGCTAATATTGCCTATAAGTTGTTAGATCGGCTTGGAAATGCCCAGCGCATCGGGCCGATCTTGCTGGGCATGGGCGCACCGGTGCATGTACTGCAAACGGGAGATGAGGTGAGAGACATCGTTAATATCTCAGCGGTTGCTGTGATGGATGCTGCTGGCCGTTAAATTATTCCTCCAAGTATTTAAAGCAGGGAGCATAGAACATGCTCCCTGCTTTTTATTAAGTTTAATTACAATGGATTTTAGTTGCTTTCAGGATCAGCAGTTTGAATATGGTTTTTTTGTCGTTCAGTGATTGTCGGCATTAAATTACACAAATTATAAAAAATATGAAAAAAACGTTTTGTCTTGTATGGGGTTAACTGAATTGATTGTATAATCTGATGATACTGGCACTGTAAACACTAAAGGAGCGATACTATGGTTAATTTGCGAAGAGAGGCACTTGAATATCATAAATTAAATGGAAAACCGGGGAAGATCTCGATTTTGCCCACCAAACCATTGGAGACCCAGCGGGATCTGGCCCTGGCTTACTCTCCGGGGGTTGCAGAACCTGTGTTGGAGATTTCGAAAGATCCGGCAAAAGCGTTTGAATATACATCTCGCGGGAATCTGGTAGCGGTGGTTTCCAACGGGACAGCGATTTTGGGGCTTGGAAACCATGGCGGCTTGGCTTCAAAACCTGTGATGGAAGGGAAAGGGGTTCTGTTTAAAAAATTTGCGGATATTGATGTCTTTGACATTGAGCTCGACTCAGAGGATGCGGATGAAATCATTAATGTAGTCAAGGTTTTCTCTCCGACCTTTGGGGGGATCAATCTTGAAGATATCAAAGCCCCTGAATGTTTTTACATCGAAGAAAAGTTGAAAGAAATGCTGGATATCCCGGTGTTTCACGATGACCAACACGGTACGGCGATTATTTCCAGCGCTGGACTGTTGAATGCCCTGGAGATTGTGGAAAAAGATATTTCTGAGATTAAGGTTTCCATCTCTGGTGCGGGGGCGTCGGCCATTTCCTGTGCCAATATGGCGATCCTATTAGGGGTGAAAAGGGAGAACATCCGCATGGTGGACAGCCGGGGTGTGCTCTATAAGGGCAGAACAGATGGCATGAACCCTTATAAGGATGCTTTCGCGGCGGAGACCGATGACCGGACTTTGGCCGACGCTGTGCGGGATTCCGATGTGTTTTACGGGCTCTCGGTGGCGGATGTCCTGACTCCGGAAATGATCCTGACGATGAAGAAGGACCCGATCATATTTGCGATGGCCAACCCAGACCCGGAAATCAAATATGAACTTGCCAAGGAACACCGCCCAGATGCGATTGTGGCGACAGGACGTTCGGATTATCCTAACCAGGTTAATAATGTGTTGGGTTTTCCCTTCATCTTCCGGGGGGCATTGGATGTGCGAGCGAGCGCAATTAATGATGAGATGAAACTTGCAGCGGCCTATTCACTGGCGTCCCTGACAAAAGAAGACGTGCCAGACAGCGTGCTGAGGGCTTACGGGGTGGAATCATTAAAGTTTGGGAGGGATTATATTATCCCCAAACCACTCGACCCCCGTGTGCTGTTGTGGGAAGCGCCTGCTGTTGCCGAGGCAGCCATGAAGACAGGCGTTGCCCGTAAGGTGATCGATATTGAGGAATATCGAGAGGAATTGGCACTACGACAGGGTAAAGGCCAGCAAGTGCGGCACTTTATTCTCAACCAGGCGAAGTCGATCAAAACCCGCCTGCGCTTGGTATTCGCTGAAGGTGAGGAGTCAAAGATCATTCGGGCGGCTGCCCAGGTGGATACGGAAGGGATTGCTGCTCCAATTCTCCTTGGAGATCCAGATGTGATTTGCGAAAAATTGGAGAATTTAGGGCTGGACTGTGAACTGACCATTGTCAATCCCCGCAACTTTGAACGGATGAATGACTATGTTGAGGATTATCACAAACTGCGCCAAAGGAAAGGTGTTTCGGAACGAGAGGCGCGCAAACGCCTGGTTAACGACCGGAATGTGTTTGGGCCGATGATGGTCAAGATGGGCGATGCGGACGCCTTTGTATCTGGCTTGACTTATGAATACCCCGAGGTGATCCGGCCATCTCTCCAAATTCACCATACATCGGAGGGAACGAGTAAGGCTGCAGGTGTCTACATCATGATTGTAGATGACAGCGTGTACCTCTTCACGGATGCGACGGTGAATATCGATCCCAGCGCAGAAGACCTGGTAGAGATTGCCTGCCTGGCAGCCGATTTTGCGGAGCGGCTTGGATTAGAGCCGCGTGTGGCGATGCTTTCGTTCTCCAATTTCGGCAGTACGCCTCACCCGCTTTCTGAAAAAGTCCGCAAAGCTGTGGGGATGATTAAGTCCAAACGCCCAGACTTGGTGGTAGATGGTGAGATGCAAGCCGATACAGCTGTGGTTGCCGAGATTATCGAGAACCGCTACCCGTTCAGTAATGTCAAGGATGCCAATGTGCTGGTTTTCCCCTCGTTGGAGGCAGCCAATATCGCATACAAACTGCTGGACCGGCTTGGACATGCTCAGACCATCGGCCCGATACTGTTGGGGCTAGGAGCACCTGTTCATGTACTCCAAACGGGTGATGAGGTTCGAGACATTGTTAACATCGCTGCAGTGGCTGTGATGGATGCGGCCAGCCGGTAGCTCCGGAAATACACAAAGAGAAAAGGAACTGGTTTTTCCAGTTCCTTTTTTTATGATTTAACATCAATTGCTCTAAATATATGCTTGATTTGCTCTCTACGCGTCAGGCGGCACGATCATTGATCATGCCACCTGACTAAATGGATAAATGGTTAGGAATAGTTTTTTAGATAGCTATTGTTAAGGCATTGCTCTAACCGCAACCACCGCCAGAAGGTCCTTGCTTGAGTTCAAGTTTGACTTTCGGAGTAAAATCGATTTCTTCCAGGAGTTCGTGGTCTGGGTTGGCGGCGGGGTGTTGGTCACCATGCGCGGCATTGAAGGTATGCAGCAGTTCCTCTCCAGGATTCAAGACCAGTTTGGCATTATGTCCGCTTTCGGAGGCAAAAACGTCCAGCCAGTAATTCATGCCACCTTCCAAAATGTACACGTTATGAAGCTTTTCAGCGACAAGTATTTTCCATGTTTCAGTGGACAGTTCTTCGTTGTTGCTCATCACGACAAAAACCGCGTTCGAAGGTTCAAGCCGAAAGGTGCCGACTTGCTTTTTTAGTTGGTCAGCATTGTAGTTCTGAGCATCTCTGACGTGGAAGAGGTTGTAATCTGATTCCGAACGGATATCGAGCATGAAGAGCTTGATGCCATCGTTATGGATCAGGCTGAGCAGCTCTCCGGGATGAATCTGGTAGGCGCGTTCGTTCATCAGGGCCGGACTTTTCTCAACGGAAAGCGCTTCCCATTTATCGCTGCTGGTCGGTTGGCCGATTAGAAGGACGACAACGGCTATCAAGACTAAAGCACCTGCACCGGCATAGCGTATCTTGGGGGCTTTGCTCGGATCTTTATCCCCGAATATTTTTTCCAATTTTTCTCCCCCCCAGAACATGAAGAGGGCCATCAAGACGACAACCAACACGACAACACCGGTTGGGATTCCCAGCCAATCCATGAGGGTAAAACGACCCATGTAGGAAGAGTAGAAGAAATCGCTAAAATATTCAACTGTTTCGCCGAAAGTGAAAATCCCGAACAAAACGCCCAAAGCGAAAAATATGCCATCAAGTTTAGCAGTTGCTACCGCGACCAATGAAGTGCCCGGGCAAAATCCACCCAGGATAAAGCCAACACCCATAATCAGGCCACCAACAATACCAGGCCAGAGGTAGGTTGGATTGACCCAGATCAGGCTGTAATCCAGCAACCCGAGCGCAGAACTGAGGAATATCCCAACCATGGCAACGATAATGGCGGTGAACATCACCTTGAGTACTGTCAGGTCTTTGAAGTAGAATTGAGCAGCCAATTTATCCGATTTGGCAAAACCAGCGATCTCCAGGGCATATCCGAAGAAAAAACCAATCACCAAAAATACCAAATAGAAACCGTATTGTCCAAGTAATTCAGTTAAGTTCAGAGGGAAGGGGGGCATTGATTACTCCTTAGTTCCATAACTTGCGGACAAAATGGGCCAGCGCGTACGCGCCGCCAAAGACAGCGAACATAAACGCCCAGCTCCCAACTGAGAGAACCGCTCCGCCGGAAAGTGCCTGACCGGATGTGCAGCCGCGGGCCAACCGAGCACCAAAACCCATAAAGCCTCCTCCAATGAATGCGAACAACCAGCGTTGTCGATTCCCAATGTTAGGCCCTTTGTTGGTTTCAACTTTTAGCCGTCCATTGCGCCAACCGGAAAAGAATCCTCCTAACAGTACGCCGATGGTGACAAATACGACCCAACTTTCCAGTGGATTCTTATCTCCTCCGGCCATCTCCAGCAGGTAGGGAGTGGTGTTGACATGATTTGGTGCAATCAAATCTTCAAAGAAGACCAGGATGCGGTTGAGTCCGCCAGAGGCACCAAGTCCATTCCCTGTCAGGAAGAACGATGCAAACAGCACCAAACCCAGGAATGCCCCCGCCAAATAGGGATTTGTGTATGGTTTTGGCTCACGGGGCTGGCGTTTGCTTTTGATTTCTGTGGTTGTCATTTTTATATTTCCTCCGTAACTGCGTGCTTGGATGAGGGGACTTCAACTTCGTCCCATCCGTTGATCATTGATTTAATCCCGGCCAGAGGCGTGTGGCCAGTAGTTGTCAGGTAAACATGGGCGATGATGAAAGAGATAAAGCTCCATGCGACCAGTGTATGGAACGGCGCCAGGAAAGGCAGCCCACCCAGTTTCGATGCCGCCTGCGGCCAATGCTGGACGCCCCACATCAGGATACCGGTAATGATTTGCAAGGGCAACAACACGTTGAGAATGCCGAAGTAGGTCACCTTTTGTAGCGGGTTCAATCTCTGGGAGCGTGTTTTTTCGAAGGGGTGGTCCTCTCCTTTGAAAATACCTGAGAGGTAGTATTTGGTCTGAACAACAGCTTGATTGAAAAAGCCGTGCGGTTCTGGAATGAAGCGTTTGATGTCGCCACTGACCAGGTTATAGAACAGTGCCAGAACGGCATTGGCGACAAGTACCCCGGCCATGATATTGTGTACAAGCACGATGCCTTTGAATTGGAATGCACCGAACATCTCGGGTTTATGGATGACCAGGCCCGTAAAGGCCAATATCAGGATTGTGATGGTTTGCAGCCAGTGCCAGAGGCGTTCGTAAAAGGTGTACATGTAAATAGTTTTGGTTTCCGCCTGATGCTTAGCGCCCTTTCTGAAGGCCCAAAAGCGTAAACCGGCATGCGTAGAAATACCACCGACGACGCCGAGGAACATAATGATGCCAAACCAATCTACCCAGGAAACGTTATGGTGACCGAAGATGTAAACGCCTTGTTCATCCGGTGCAGGCTGGAAGTATAAGGCACCTGTTTCATCGAGGTACATTTCACCTTGCGTCAGGGTGTTGGTTCCTTCAACAAAATTTGGAAGCACGCCGCCTGGTACGTACCCTGCGAGCTGGATTGGCTGTGCGATGCGGGACTCTTCAGTGTGGCAGGTTTCGCAATCCTGAAGCGCCCATTCGCTGCCAGCAACATCGTGGCTGATGCTGTAGGGTTGGACTTCAGCGGAGATGCGCGGGTTTTGCAACCCTAACTCCTCCAAGCGGGACGCAATGAAAATCTCTTTTTCATTGTTATCCAGGACCAGTTCAGTGGGTTCTATCTTAAGATCGCCGTTGCTGTCAAAGACCTCCACCACATCATCCCGGTAGTCGTCGCTGTCAAGGAAAGCTGCGTTTAATAGATCCTGAGGTACAGGGCGGGCGGGATTGCCGTACACCCAGAACCAGGCGCTGACCAAGTTGTAGGGAGCCAGCTTGACCGATCCGTCAACGTTTTCCCTGGGCAGCAAAACGGGAGAAAACCCAACGATCAGGTCTTCAATGGTCTGGGAGTCACCGTCTGTACCGCGGCATGTGACCTGAGATGAGCCGTCTGCTTCCACGATTGTCCAATCGACCTGCTGGATGGCCGCGTTGTAGATTTGCGGGATGTGGCAGGTTTCGCAATGGATGGCTTCCATGTGCTGATCTGCATAAGGCAGCCAGGAATGTGCAGTTCCGGCATTATGGCAGGATTCACAGCGGCGCATGGTGTCCTTCAATTCCGGTGCGAGGGTGCCCTGAGCACTCTGCCCGCGGGCAAAATCATGGACTGGCTGGTAAAGGTACTCGCCCAGGTCCAACCGGCGGGGATCGAATTCGAGGTGCTCGAGGGAATCAGCTCCGCCGCCCTGAAAATAAACCGGGTTGTTGAGGGAGAAATGGCAGTCGGTACATTCGACCAACCGCTCCGAATGGATGTCTGGCGAGCGGGTAATGGTGGCTTTGTTTTCTAAGTTCATGCCCGAATCGGACAGCCGATCAGGGGAGAAGATGACTCCGGTGGTGCTGGAAGTCCAGCCAGTATCCTCACAACCGCTCAGGGTGAGGGGGGTACCATTTTGATGGACGGTTCCATGACACTGACCGCAGTTCTCGTCGTCCGGGTCTTGAACAGATAAATATGCCGGCAAGAGAATGCCGTCTTCGTCGAAGGCTTCACGGTTCCATTGATAATCTGTTCCAGTGTAAGATACTATCTCTGAAGTGACCAATGTGGCAGTATTTGCCCATTCAAACTGGCCGGCTTCCAAGGCCTGAATACGCATCTCGTTATCAGGCGTAGATAAATGGCAGAGGAAGCAGTTCATCTCGATACCGGATGCTTCCGCTGGACCTCCGCCGACATGCCGAAGGCCGATGGTCTGGAGCCAGTCCTCAACCGTTAGGTCCGTGTTCTGGTCTCCTTCAGGGGAAAGGTACCGGTAGGTGATTGGGTTCCATTTTCCAAATAAACCGGGGCTGGTGTCCCAAGGACGACCGGAAGTGGACTCACCGGGGGCTGTCATATTCGAAACTCCGGCATCTGCGTGAAAGCTGTGTTCAACAATGAAGGTCGAATCATGGCATTGACCGCAAGTTTCCATCGTCGAAACCGGGTTGCCGGTCTCGAGCACATTGCCGCCCTCCCGGTCGAGCAGGGGAAATGTGGGATGCAAGGGGGATTGGGCGGCAGCCGTGAGAGGAACCGCTGCCAATCCGATCATCAACAGGCCAGCGAACAGCAGGCTGACTGCCAATTTACGCGTAAGTGTTTTGCTAA
>JABAHR010014287.1_pt3 | contig 12839 bp, 11 predicted proteins | sample 7062101 | NCBI WGS metagenome assembly JABAHR01 (sample SAMN14534553, study PRJNA622989) | marine sediment metagenome | biome: marine biome [ENVO:00000428]; feature: marine pelagic biome [ENVO:01000023]; material: deep marine sediment [ENVO:00002113] | place: India: Gulf of Kutch | collected...
TCTGCGCCATGCGCAGGTTGCCGACGACCGAGAAGCCCGCGTTCAGGCCGGTCTCTTCCTCCAGCGTCTTGTAGAATTTCACGCTGTAGTCGTGGATGTGGCTGGTGGCGTAGCCCATGTTGAACAGCGGCAGCAGCCCCGCGGCGTGCCAGGTCGAGCCGCTGGTCAGCTCGTCGCGCTCCAGCAGGACGACATCCTGCCAGCCGGCGCGGGCAAGGTGATAGGCGATCCCGGCGCCGATGACGCCGCCGCCCACGATCACGGCTCTTGCATGGGTTTTCATTGCCTTGGACCTTCGTTCCGTTACCCCGTTTCGCGCCTCAATACCGCGCCGCGCGCAGGGCGTGCCTCGGAGGCGCGACTCCGTGTGGCGCAAATCCGACCTTTATGTCGCCGGGCCTCCATCGTAGCGGCGCTTGCGATGCCCCGGCCGCCTGACGCGGTCGATGCGCAGACCGGGCCCGCGCGCCCGACGGTCGGACTCGCGGGGCTTTTCCCGCTGCGGCTTCGACATATCTGAACAGCGGGGGCCGGTTTCGTCCCCGATGTTCGGAGCGATGATGCGACGGTTCACCATCACAGGCTTGCTGGCCCTCGTCCTGGCGCTGGCCGCCCCTGCGGCGCGGGCAGAGTGCCGCGTGGCGCTGGCGCTTGCGCTGGACATGTCGAGCTCCGTCGACAGCTTCGAGGACCGGCTGCAGCGCGAGGGGCTGGCGCGGGCGCTGATGGCGCCCGAGGTGATGCAGGCGATGTTCGCGCTGGAGGGCACGCATGTCGCCATCGCCGCCTATGAATGGTCGGGCCGCTATAACCAGGTCACGGTGATGGACTGGACGCCGATGTTGACGCCCGCGGATGTCGAGAAAGCGGCGGCCCGGATCGCCGGCAGCGAACGGGCCTATGCGGACTTCCCCACCGCGATCGGTTACGCGATCGGCCATGCCGCGCGGGTGTTCCGCGCAGGCCCCGACTGCACCCGACGCAAGCTCGACATCTCGGGGGACGGCCGCAACAACGAGGGCTTCGACCCCGTGCTGGCCTATGAGCATTTCCCGCTGGACGGGGTCACGGTGAACGGCTTGGTGATCGTCGGCTCGGATCCGGGCCTGCCGGCCTATTACCGCGAAGAGGTGATCCGCGGGCCCGGCGCCTTCGTGATCGAGGCCGACGAATACGAAGATTTCGAGCAGGCGATGCGGGCCAAGCTGGTGCGCGAGCTGGGCCTGCCCCGCCTGGGCGCCGCCATGCCAGGTCCGGCGCAGCGCTGACCGCCTGGTGAAGCGCTCAGCGCAGCCGCGGGGTCAGGATTCCACGCCCAGCGCCCTGAGATTCGCGCGCGTCAGGAAATCCTCGATCACCGTCAGGGGGGCGCGGCCGCGGACATAGATCGCCCGATCGCCGGGCAGATCGGCGCGCAGGTCGACGAGGTTGTTCGACCGCTTCTCGGCGTGGTCGACAAAGCGGATGCCCGCCAGCTCGATCGAGCGTCGGCCCGCATCGGCGATCCGGGCGCGGGCGATCATCCCGTCGGACGGCACGTCGGCCACGGACATCTCGGCCCTCGGCGCGCCCATGGCGCTGGGAACGTCCGTCATGACCGCCGGCGCTGGCTCGGCCGAGGCGGTGACGACCTCGGCCGGCTTTGCGGGCAGGGCGGCCTCGACCAGGATCAGGAAGCGCAGATTCGCGCCGTCCTGGTAGAGCGCGGCCTTGCGGTCGCGCAGCTCGGCCATCGGCGTGATGTCGACCGGCTCGGTATCGAGGAAGCGATCCATCTGCCGCAGCGCCTCGGCCGCTGTCTCGGCGCTGGTGAACTCGGTCCGCTGCCAGTTGGAATAGGCGCGCGGAAAGTCGCTCATCGTGAAGGCCCGCCCGGCGAAACCCTCGGACGCGGCCCCGGATGCATCCGCCGGTCCCGACCCGGCACCGGCTTCGGCGGTCGCATTGGCGTCTGTCGTGGCTGGCGCATCGCCGAATTCCGGCATGAACGAGGCCAGCACGCTCGACAGGCTCGCCGTTTCGGTCTCGGCGGTCTCGCCGGACCCGCCCGTGACGCTTGCCAGGTCGCCTGGCAGCCCGCCCACGAGTTCGGCGAACTCCTCCTTGTCCTTGGCCGGAATCAGGTAGATGCCGCCGTAGATCAGCCCCGCAAGTATCAGCAGGTTCAAGAACTTGTCGTACCGGCGCCGGTCCCGTTTCTTCTGCTTCTTGTGCTTCGGATCGGAAAGCAGCTTCTCATAGCGTTTTCCATGGGCGCCGCCGCTTTTCTGCTTCGCCATAGTCCCCTCGTAACTGACTCGCCCCAAACAAGGAACCTGGAAGCAGAAACCGGCCAATCTGTGGCGATTGCATGGAAATCCGCCCCGACACCCTGCTGTTATTATTGCCTTATCGAGGTCTAGCAAATCGTTGATCGCAGTACTAGGTCTTGTGCATATCGCCGATCAGAGAGGCAGAATGTCCAATATCCTCTGCATGAACTGGAACACGCGTTTTCAGCTGCCACCGTTCGACCAGATTTCGGACGAAGACTTCGAACCCGCCTTCGAGACCGCCCTGGCGGAGGCGCGGGAGAATGTCGCGGCGATCGCCGAAGATCCGGCGCCGCCCAGCTTCGAGAACACCATCGCCGCGCTGGAACGCGCGGACGCGCTGCTCGACCGGGTGGCGGGCGTGTTCTTCAACCTGGTCTCGACGGACGCCAACCATGCCCGGCGGCAATTGCAGCGCGACCTCTCGCCCAGGCTGGCCGCGTTTTCCGCCGACGTCACGATGAACGCGGCGCTGTTCGCGCGGATCGACACGCTATGGCAGAACCGCGACGCGCTGGGTCTGAGCGACGAAGAGGCCCGCGTGCTGGAACTGACCCGCCGCCGCTTCGTCCGCTCGGGCGCCAATCTGGACCAGGCGGGCCGCGCGCGGCTCAAGGAGATCATGCAGCGGCTGGCCAGCCTCGGCACCGCCTTCACCCAGAACGTCCAGCAGGACGAAGAGGACTGGCTGATGCCGCTGGCCGAGGAGGACCTCGAGGGGCTGCCGGGCTTCGTCCGCTCCGGCGCCCGCGCCGCGGCCGAGGAGCGCGGCCGCAAGGGCCACGTGCTGACGCTGTCGCGAAGCCTGATCGTGCCGTTCCTGCAATTCTCGCCCCGTCGCGACCTGCGCGAGACCGCGTTCCGGGCCTGGACCGGGCGGGGGGCGATGAATCCGAAGACCGAGACCACAGCGATCATCCGCGAGATCCTCGAATTGCGGGCCGAGCGCGCGGCGCTGCTGGGCTATGACAGCTTCGCCTCCTACAAGCTCGAGCCCGAGATGGCGAAGACGCCCGAGGCGGTGCGCGAGATGCTGATGACGGTCTGGCCCCCGGCGCGCGCGCAGGCCGTCCGTGATGCGGACAAGCTGACCGCGCTGATGCAGGAGGATGGCGTCAACGACGATCTCGCGCCGTGGGACTGGCGCCGCTATGCCGCGATCCTGCAGAAGCGCGAGCACGACATCGACGAGGAAGAGGTCAAGCCCTACCTGCAGCTGGAGAACATGCTCGAGGCCGCCTTCGCCTGCGCCACCCGCCTGTTCGGGCTGGAGTTCGAGCCGATCGCGGTGCCGCTGCACCACGCCGACGCCCGCGCCTGGGAGGTCCGCAAGGGCGACCGGCACATGGGCGTTTTCGTCGGCGACTATTTCAACCGCGCCTCGAAGCGCTCGGGCGCCTGGTGTTCGCGCTTCCGCGACCAGTCCAAGCTCGACGGCGAGGTCCGTCCCGTGGTCATCAACGTGTGCAACTTTGCCAAGCCGCCCGCGGGCGAACCGGCGCTGCTGACCTATGACGACGCGCGCACGCTGTTTCACGAATTCGGCCATGCGCTGCACGGGCTCTTGTCGGACGTGACCTATGCCTCGATCTCGGGGACCTCGGTGGCGCGGGATTTCGTCGAACTGCCCAGCCAGCTCTACGAGCACTGGCTGTCGACGCCGCAGATCCTGTCGGAATTCGCCCGCCATACCGTGACCGGCGAACCGATGCCCGACGACCTGCGCGACCGGCTGCTGGCGGCCGAGAATTTCGACCAGGGGTTCTCGACCGTGGAATACGTCGCCTCGGCGCTGGTCGACCTGGAACTGCACGCCGGCCAGCCGCCGGCCGATCCCGTGGCGCGCCAGGCCGAGATCCTGGGCGGGCTCGGGATGCCGCCGGCCATCGTGATGCGCCACGCGATCCCGCATTTCCTGCACGTCTTCTCGGGCGACGGCTATTCCTCGGGCTATTATTCCTACATGTGGTCCGAAGTGATGGACGCCGACGCCTTCTCTGCTTTCGAAGAGGCGGGGGACATCTTCGATCCGGCGATCGCCCGCGCGCTCGAGCAGCACATCTATTCTGCCGGGGGCTCGGCTGAGGCCGATGCACTGTACAGGGCATTCCGCGGCAAGATGCCGAGCGTGGAGTCGCTGCTGAGGCAGCGTGGCCTTGCCGCAGATTCATCAATTTCCAGTAAATAAATTGCTATTACTTTCGGCCGGCCGTAGGTTGCGAAATAGCATAGGAATGCTTATTTCTTGAATATCTTTTTCCGCTCTTGCCGCAGGAAAACTTAGTCAATATAAGACACAACCATAGCCATCACTCTGACGAGCGAAAATTTAAACGCCAGTCAACTGTGCATGGCAGCGCTAAACGGGAAACTAAATAATATGTCTGACGAGCAAACCATCGATCGATCCGAACTTCTGGCGTTGAGCGCTGATGTCGTCTCTTCCTATGTCGGCAACAACATGCTTCAGCCTCAGCAAGTCACCGACATGCTGAAACAGGTCTTCGAGACCATGACGGAACTTTCCGGCCAGGCCGAGGAAGAGCCCGAAGAGCTGGTTCCGGCCGTTCCGATCAAGAAATCGGTGACGAACGACTACATCATCTGCCTCGAGGACGGGAAGAAGCTGAAGATGCTCAAGCGGCACCTGATGGCCGCCTACGGCATGACGCCCGAGGAATACCGCGAGAAGTGGGGCCTGAAGCCCGACTACCCGATGGTCGCGCCCAGCTATGCCGCCAAGCGGCAGGAACTGGCCAAGAAGATCGGCCTGGGCCGCAAGCCCAGCAAGTGATCGCGCGCCGCGCCCCGGTTGCGGGCGCGCAGCGATAGCTGTAACAGCGGGGACGCAAGGCGGGGGCCATGCGTCCCCGTATTTCATGGAGCCCCGCGATGTCCGAGACCAAGAAGCTCTTCATCAAGACCTATGGCTGTCAGATGAACGTCTATGACAGCGAGCGGATGAGCGGGCTGCTGGAATCCTCGGGCTACGAGACCACCGACAGCCCCGAGCAGGCCGACATGATCCTGCTCAACACCTGCCATATCCGCGAGAAGGCGGCCGAGAAGGTCTATTCCGAGCTGGGCCGGCTGAAATCGCTGAAGGCCGAGCGGCCCGACCTGATGCTGGGTGTCACCGGCTGCGTCGCGCAGGCCGAGGGCGAAGAGATCATGCGCCGCCAGCCCGCGGTCGACCTGGTCGTCGGCCCGCAGGCCTATCACCGCCTGCCGCAGATGGCCGAGAAGGTGCGGGCAGGGGCCCGCGCCATCGACACCGATTTCCCCGAAGAGGACAAGTTCGACCACCTGCCGCGCGGCCCCAGGGCGCGCCGGGCGCCGACCGCGTTCCTGACCGTGCAGGAGGGCTGCGACAAGTTCTGCGCCTTCTGCGTCGTGCCCTACACCCGCGGCGCCGAGGTCTCGCGCCCGCCCGAGCGGATTCTCGCGGAGGCGCAGGACCTGGTCGAGCGCGGCGTGGTCGAGATCACCCTGCTGGGCCAGAACGTCAACGCCTACAACGGCGGCGACTGGAGCCTCGCGCGGCTGATCCGGCAGCTGGCCGCGATCGACGGGCTGGAGCGCATCCGCTTCACCACCAGCCACCCCAACGACATGACCGACGATCTGATCGCCGCGCATGGCGAGGAGCCGAAGCTGATGCCCTACCTGCATCTGCCGGTGCAGTCGGGCTCGGACCGGGTGCTCAAGGCGATGAACCGCAAGCATACCGCCGCCTCCTACATCGATATCCTGCGCCGGATGCGCGAGGCGCGCCCCGACATCGCGCTGTCGGGCGATTTCATCGTCGGCTTCCCCGGCGAGACCGACGAGGATTTCGAGGCGACGCTGGCGCTCTGCGACGAGGTCGGCTACGCGCAGGCCTTCTCGTTCAAGTACTCGCCGCGCCCCGGCACGCCGGCCGCCGCGGTCGAGCAACAGGTGCCGGAGGAAGCCAAGGCAGAGCGCCTGACCGCGCTCCAACAGTTGTTGGGCGAACAGCAGAGCGCCTTCAACCAGGCGACGGTCGGCAAGCGTCTGCCCCTGCTGCTGGAGCGGCGCGGCAAGCATGCCGGTCAGCTCGTCGGGCGCAGTCCCTACATGCAGTCGGTCCACCTGGAGGCGCCGGATCGCCTGCTGGGCCGGATCGTCGAGGTCGAGATCCTCTCCGCCGGGCCGAATTCGCTGGCCGGGCGCGTGGTGACCGGCAGCCATAGCAGCGGACAGCATGAGGCGGTCCGCCCAGACCAGGAGAGTCTCAGCGCGTGACCAGTCCGCAGAGTCCCCTAAATACCGAGGCCGAGCGGCCTCACCTCCTGCAGTTCGACGACAACCGCCTCGTGCCGCTCCTGTTCGGCGAGCACGACGCCAACCTGGCGCGGCTGGAGCAGATGCTGGAGGTGACCATCGTCAGCCGGGGCAACCGGGTCGCGATTTCCGGCGATCCCGAACCCGTGGCCGCCGCCGCCAAGGCGCTGGAGGCCCTGTGGGAGCGCTTGCAGCGCGGCCTGGAGGTCACCGTGGGCGAGGTGGACGCCGCCGCGCGCATGTCGAGCGGCGACATGGCGGAAGGCGACGGCGGCGCCGGGGAGAACGCCAGCGCCCTGCACGACGAAACGCTCGCGATCCGCACGCGCAAGCGCCTGATCACGCCGCGCACGCCGCGCCAGAAAGCCTACCTGAAGGCGCTGCGCCAGAACGAGCTCTGCTTCGCCCTGGGTCCGGCGGGCACCGGCAAGACCTATCTGGCCGTCGCCATGGCGGTCGATTACCTGCTGCAGGGCAAGGTGGACCGGATCATCCTCTCCCGTCCGGCGGTGGAGGCGGGCGAGCGCCTGGGCTTCCTGCCCGGCGACCTGCAGGAGAAGGTGGACCCCTACCTGCGCCCGCTCTACGACGCGCTCTATGACCTCTTGCCCGGCGATCAGGTGGATAAGCGGCTGGAGGCGCACGAGATCGAGGTGGCGCCGCTCGCTTTCATGCGCGGACGCACGCTCTCCAACGCCTTCGTCATTCTGGACGAGGCGCAGAACACCACCCCGGTGCAGATGAAGATGTTCCTGACCCGCATGGGCGAGAACAGCCGCATGGCGGTCACCGGCGACATGACCCAGATCGACCTGCCGCGCGGTCAGGCCTCGGGCCTGCGGGACGCGGTCGATACATTGGCTGGCCTGCGCGGCATTTCCTTCGTACAGTTCACCCATTCGGACGTGGTGCGCCATCCGCTTGTCACCCGCATCGTGCAGGCCTATCAGGCACGCGATGAGGGAGATGCGGCGGAGGACGGCGACCTCTTCGAGGAGGAAGATTAAAACGCCTGGCGCCCGTTCCTGGCGGACGGACGCCGCGCTTTCTTGGAAAACCATGAACAACGACGACCCTGGAAGTAGAACCGGCATCGCGACCCCCGCCCAGGACCCCACCCGCACCTTCGGGCCTGGCGAGGTCGATGTCGTGGTGTCCTGCGAAGCCTGGAGCGGTCCGCTCCCCCAAGCAGAGAGCCTGGCGCGGCGTGCGGCCCGGGCGGCCTTAGACGCCGCCGGCTGGGGCGGCCCGCGTGCGCTTTGCGTTTGTCTGGCCGACGATGCCACCCTGCGCGATCTGAACGCCCGCTACCGCGGGCAGGACAAGCCCACCAACGTACTGGCCTTCGCGCTCAGCGAAGCGGGCGGCCCCGAGACGGGGCAGCTGGGTGACGTGGTGCTGGCGCTGGAGACCCTTGAGCGCGAGGCTGCCGAGCAGGGCAAGACCCTGGCCGACCACTTCCGCCACCTCGTGGTGCACGGCTGCCTTCACCTGATCGGCTATGACCATCAAGACGACGCCGAAGCCGAAGCGATGGAGGCCTTGGAGGTCGCAGCGCTCGCGGCGCTTGGTGTCGGCGACCCCTATTCTTGCGAGCGCGCCGGTCGGGACGCGCTGGGAGGGGCGGCATGAGCGACCTTGGCGACCGCAGGATGGGACCGGTGAATACAGGGTCCCTGCATTCCGGGTCGGGAAAGCCGGGTTCTGGCCGGCCGGGTTCCGGTAAGACGGGTTCGGCGGCGACCGGGACCTCGGCGACGACGGGCGCTGCCTCCTCATCCTCCTCCGGCGGCTTTTTCCAGACCCTGCGCCAGCGCGTGCGCGGCGTGCTGGGCCTTCGCGGCAGCGACAGCGTGCTGCGCGAATCGATCGAGACCATCCTGGAGGAGACCGAGTGGCAGGAGGGCGAGGAGGACACGCCCATCAGCGACCATGAAAAGGTCATGCTGCTCAACATCCTGAAGCTGCGTCACATGACCGCCTACGACGTCATGGTGCCGCGCGCGGACATCGTCTCGGTCGAGGCCGATACGGGCGTCGAGGAGCTGCTGAAGACCATGGCGGAGAAGGGCCATTCCCGCCTGCCGGTCTACCGCAAGAACCTGGACGATATCGTGGGCGTGGTGCACATCAAGGACGTGCTGGCGCAGATGGGCACCAAGAAGCGCTTCCGGCTTTCCTCCATCACCCGCGATGCGCTGATCGTCGCGCCCTCGATGCGGGTTCTCGATCTGCTGCTTGAGATGCGCCTGACGCGCGTGCACATGGCGCTGGTGGTCGACGAGTACGGCGGCATCGACGGCCTCGTCACCATCGAGGACCTGGTCGAGGAGATCGTCGGCGAGATCGAGGACGAGCACGACGTCACGGTCACCCCGCGCATCCTGGTGCGGCCCGACGGCTCGCTGACCGTGGATGCGCGCATGGACATCGAGGATTTCGAAAAGCGCGTCGGCCCCTTCCTGACCGAGGAGGAGCGCGACGAGGATATCGACACGCTGGGCGGCCTCGTGGCCTCCATCGCCGGTCACGTCCCGGCGCGCGGCGAACTGGTCGAGCATCCCTCCGGCGCGGTGTTCGAGGTGGCGGAGGCCGACCCGCGCCGCATCAAGCGCCTGCGCGTGCGCAACCTGCCCGAACGCCGGGAGCAGGAAGAGGTTCATGGCAAGTAGCCCCGGCCGCTGGGTCGCGGGCCGCGGGCTCTGGGCGTCCTTGCTCCTCTCCGCCGTCTTGGGGCTCTGCGCGGCGGCCGCCCTGCCGCCCTTCTACGCCACGCCCTTGATCCTTCCCGCCTTCACCGGCCTGGTCTGGCTGCTGGACGGGGCGGGCGCGCGCTGGCGCGGCTTCGCGGTTTCCTGGGTCTTCGCCTTCACCTTCTTCACTGGCGGACTTTATTGGGTCGCCGAGGCCTTCTATGTCGAGGCCGAGCGCTTCGGCGCGCTGGCGCCCTTTGCGGTCGCCGGACTCTCCGCCCTGCTGGCCCTGTTCCACGCCGGGACACTTTGGATCGCGCGCCGCTGGTTCTGGCGGGGGGCGGGGCGCGTGGTGGCCCTGGCGACCGCCTGGCTTCTGGCAGAGGCCCTGCGCGGCGTGGTCTTCACAGGCTTTCCCTGGAACCTGATCGGCAGTGTATGGGCCTTTTCAGACAGCCTGCTGCAGCCTGCCGCGNNGCTGGCCGCCTTGCCCGCCTGTCTGGCGGGCGGGCGCCGCGCCGCCGTTCTGGCCGGTGCGGTGCTGACCCTTTGCCTCGGCGCAGCCGGGTATGGCGCCTTGCGCCTCGACGCCGCGCCGCCGCCGGAAACCGACCAGGTGGAAGGCGTGCTTTTGCGCCTGGTTCAGCCCAACATCCGCCAGGCCGACAAATGGCGCGACGATCTGCGGCTTCAGCATGTGGCCCGCCAGTTGGAGATGTCTCTCCAGAGCGGCGGCGACCAGCGTCCCAGTCATGTGATCTGGTCGGAGACGGCGGTGCCCTATCTGCTGAACCGCTCGCCAGGATTGATAGACCGCCTGGGCGGGGGCGCGCCGGAGGGCGGGCTCCTGATCACCGGAGCGCCGCGCGGCGTCCCGGAGGAGCAGCGCTACTGGAACAGCCTCTTCGCGATCGACCCCTCGGGTACGGTCCGGGCGACCTATGACAAGGCGCATCTCGTGCCCTTCGGTGAGTACGTGCCCTTCGAGGAGCTGATCGGCTGGACCAAGCTGACGGCCGGGCGCGCCGACTTCTCCTCGGGACCCGGCCTTGCGAGCCTGACCCTGGCGGGCTTGCCCCCGGCGTCGCCGCTGATTTGCTATGAAATCATCTTTCCGGCCAAGGTCGTGCCGGGCGACGGCCCCCGCCCGCAGTGGTTGTTGAACCTGACCAACGACAATTGGTTCGGTCATTCCAGCGGCCCGCACCAGCATCTCGTGGCCGCGCGCCTCAGGGCGGTGGAGGAGGGTTTGCCCGTGATCCGGGCGGCCAACGGCGGAATCTCGGCGGCGATCGACGCCCATGGCAGGGTCCGCGCCTCGCTGGGCTTGGGCCGTTCTGGCGTTCTGGACGTTCCCCTTCCGCGCCCCTCGGCCTCTCGCACGCTTTTCTCCCGGCTGCAGGAAGCAAGCCTGCTGGTGCTCGCCGGTTTCGCGGCCGCCCTGTTTTTTGCGACCCGGGATCGGCTGTAAGAAAATTCAATACCATCCGATGGTTGATTTTCTTGCAAAAAAGCGAATTAATGCTTTCCGCACTAATGAGAAAAAAAGTAAACTTTATCACCACACCAACGATAACGCCCGCAAAGGGTGGAAAACGGCCCCCAAGGAAGTCTGGAGAAAAGAACAATGGCACAAACGGAAACCGCACGGCCCCAACGCCGCGGTAAAGCGATCGGGCCCGGCGGCCCCAATCCAATCGACATGCACGTCGGCCAGCGCCTGCGCTTGCGCCGCACCCTCCTGGGCCTCAGCCAGGAGAAGCTGGGTGAGGCCATCGGCCTGACCTTCCAGCAGGTTCAGAAGTACGAGCGCGGCGCTAACCGCATCGGCGCGAGCCGGCTGTTCGACATCGCCCGCGTCCTGGATGTGCCGATCGGGTATTTCTTCGAGGACATGAGCGAGGACACCGCCCAGAAGTCGCCCAGCCAGCTGCTGGCCCGCGACGAGGAGCTGGAGCCCGAGCCCTATGAGAAGGACCCCATGGCCCGGCGCGAGACGCTGGAGCTGGTGCGCGCCTACTACAAGATCAGCGACCCGCAGTTGCGCCGCCGGCTGTTCGACATGACGAAAGCGCTCGCCCGCGGCGAAGAAGAATGATCGCCGCCTGAAAAAGCCACCAAATAAACCCCTAAGGTTGTTCGAGAATGAAGGGTCGCGCATAGCGCGGCCCTTCTGCGTTCGGAAGCAGAGAACGACCGAATAAGACCTTTTATTGGTTGCATATCATGATATTCTCCGCCAGCTTTGGCTGAAGGTGATCGCTCCTGTCAAGCGGTCCCAAAAAAGAAAAGCGAGGAGAGAATGGCTCGTTCAGCAGTTGCGCGGCGCCTTTCGGCGCCATATGGGGGCATGGCGCAACGACTTTGGGACCTTAGGCGGTCTCTCAGCATAACGCAGCGCGAGGCGGCCGACGCGATCGGCATGACTCTGCGCGATCTGCGCCGCTTCGAAAGCGGCCGCGCCGCGCCCGACGCCGCCACGCGGGAGAAGCTGGCGGCTCTCCTTAAGACGTCCGTGAACGATCTGTTCGAGGACGTGCCGGAACCGCCGGCCGAACTGCCGCGCCGCACCCGCCGCGGATCGGGTCCCGGCGCCTTCAACCCGATCGACGTCCATGTCGGAAACCGGGTCTTCCTGCGCCGCACCGAGCTCTCCATCTCGCAGGAGCGCTTGGCCGAAGCGCTGGGCGTCAGCTTTCAGCAGGTCCAGAAGTACGAGCGCGGCGCGAACCGGATATCCGCCAGCCGGCTCTACGACCTCTCACGGGTTCTGGGCGTCGACATGAATTTCTTCTTCGCCGAGATGCCGGACGATGTGGCTTCCGCCTCCCCCGGCCAGATGGTCACCGGCTGGTCGGAGGAAGGCGCGCGCTATGAACCCGACCGCACCCAGACCAAGGAGGCCGGCGAGCTGCTGGGCGCCTACCAGCGGATCGACGACCTGGAGTTGCGCAAGTCGCTCATCGACCTCGCCAAGGCAATGGCCGAGCGCAACAAGACCTAAAAAGCATCCCTCAGTCTTGACCGATCCTTGCGGAAAACACAGGATGCCGCTGGAATCGCGGCTGGGCTCCTGCCAGCTGCGATAGCGCGGCCCTCCAGGCTCGCGCTAACGGGGGAAAAACCAAAGAAGAGGCTTAAGCAAGGTGCGCAACGGCAATTTCCACTTCACCAGCGAATCCGTTTCCGAGGGGCATCCCGACAAGGTCAGCGACCGCATCTCCGATGCGATCGTCGACCTCTTCATCTCGCATGAGCCCGAATCGCGCGTCGCGGTCGAGACGCTCTGCACCACCAACCGGATCGTACTGGCGGGTGAAAGCCGCGGCCCCGAGGCGGTGACCAAGGAGATGATGGTGGAAACCGCGCGCCGCGCCGTGCGTGAAATCGGATACGAGCAGGACGGATTCCATTGGCAGAAGGCTGATATCGAGAACTACGTCCACGAGCAGTCGAGCGACATCGCCATGGGCGTCGACGCCAGCGGCAACAAGGACGAGGGCGCGGGCGACCAGGGCATCATGTTCGG
>JABAHR010016458.1_pt1 | contig 12836 bp, 13 predicted proteins | sample 7062101 | NCBI WGS metagenome assembly JABAHR01 (sample SAMN14534553, study PRJNA622989) | marine sediment metagenome | biome: marine biome [ENVO:00000428]; feature: marine pelagic biome [ENVO:01000023]; material: deep marine sediment [ENVO:00002113] | place: India: Gulf of Kutch | collected...
TCGATCTGGTGGGCGAGCGCGTCGGCGCGGCGGCCGTTGAGCCGCTGGGCGAGGCCGTACGTGAGGGCCGTGGCTCGGAGTCGGCTGCTGCCGCGAGCGACGAGCCAGCCGCTGCCGAGCTTGACGACACGAAGGCATTGCCCGCCGAGGCGACGTCCGCACCGCTGCTCGATATTCGCAAGCTCGGTGTGCATTTCGACGTCGATAGCGGTCTCTTCGCAGAACGTCAGATGCTCAAGGCTGTCGACGGCGTGTCGCTCGAGCTCATGCCAGGCGAGACACTCGGTATCGTCGGGGAATCCGGCTGCGGCAAGTCGACGCTCGCGCGCNNGGACCTGCAGGTCATCTTCCAGGATCCGCTCGCCTCGCTGAACCCGCGCATGACGGTCGGCGATATCGTCAGCGAGCCGCTCTGGACGCACAGGCCGGAGCTCGGCAAGGCTGAGGTCAGGGCCGAGGTCACGGACGTGCTGCGCCGCGTCGGTCTTTCGGGCCGCGAGCTCAATCGCTATCCGCACGAGTTCTCTGGCGGACAATGCCAGAGAATCGGCATTGCCCGCGCGCTCGTTCTGAAGCCGAAGCTCATCATTTGCGATGAGCCCGTCAGTGCGCTCGATGTCTCGATTCAGGCACAGATCATCAATCTGCTCATGGATCTGAGGCACGAGTTCGGCATATCGCTGATATTCATCGCGCACGATCTCGCGGTCGTGCGGCATATCAGTCATCGCGTCATGGTCATGTATCTCGGTACTATCATGGAAGTCGCGACCCGTGAGCATCTTTACGCGGCGCCGAAGCATCCCTACACGAAGGCGTTGATCGGCTCGGTGCCGATACCGGATCCGGCAGCCGAGCGTGGCCGCGAGCGCGAGCTTCTCGCGGGCGATCTGCCTTCGCCGATCGACCCGCCGAGCGGCTGCCGGTTCCGCACGCGCTGCCGGCATGCGCGGGAGCGATGTGCGGCCGAGGCGCCGGAGCTGCGGCCGCACGACGATGGGCTCGTCGCCTGCCATCGCGTGGAGGAGCTGACGGCGGCCGCGGCAAACGTTTGAGCAGGAGCATCGTATGAGCGAAGTCTATCGGGCCTTTCAGCTGCAGGAAGCGGACGGCTCCGTGACCGGGCGGCTCGTCGAGCTGCCCATAGCCGAGCTCGATGAGGGCGATCTCGTCATCCGCGTCGAATACTCGTCGATCAACTACAAGGATGCGCTTGCCGCGACGGGCAAGGGCGCTATCGCCCGGCGCCTGCCGTTGATCGGCGGCATCGACCTCGCCGGTGAGGTCATCGAATCGTCCGACGAGAAATTCGCGGCCGGCGACAAGGTGCTCGTCTGCGGTGCGGGCCTGAGCGAGACGCATGACGGCGGCTATGCAGAGCTCGCGCGCGTGGCGGCGGGCGCGGCCGTCGCAATACCGCAAGCGCTCGATACCCGCTCGGCAATGGGAATAGGCACGGCTGGTCTAACCGCGGCACTCGCCGTCGACCGGCTCGAGTCGGTCGGCCAGACCCCGGCGCTGGGGCCGATTGCCGTAACGGGCGCCACGGGCGGCGTCGGCTCGTTCGCGATCGATATGCTCGCGGCGCGCGGATACGAGGTCGCGGCGGTCACCGGCAAGACCGACCGTACGGCATATCTCGAGGCGCTCGGCGCCACCGGGGTCATCGACCGAAGCTCGCTTACGGAAGACACGAAGCCGCTGGGCCGCGCGCAGTGGGGAGGCGCCGTCGACAATCTTGGCGGCGAGGTGCTCGCCGCGCTGCTCAAGACGACCGTGCCCGGCGGCTCGGTAGCGAGCATCGGCTTGGCCGCGAGCCCGGCGCTCAAGACCACGGTGTTGCCGTTCATCCTCCGTGGCGTGAGCCTGCTCGGCATCAACTCCGTGAGCCTGTCCGCCGAAGTCCGGGCGTCGATCTGGCAGCGCATCGGGAGCGACCTGATGCCCCGCCATCTCGATGAGATCGTCACGAACGAGATCACGCTGTCCGAGCTGCCGGACTACTTCCCCGAGTACATGGCGGGCAGCGTGCTGGGCCGAACCGTGGTACGCATGGGCTAGCACGCGTAGTTCCATTGGCCGATGGAAATCCCCGCCTGGCTCGTTTCGTTCATCGTAATCGCGGATTTCGCTATCCGCATCGGCTTGTCCATACGCGTGATCATGCGGAGGCGTCCGGTCGGCGTGTCCCTGGCCTGGCTGGTCGTGATACTGCTCGTGCCCTTCGTCGGCGCCGCAGTCTATCTCGTGCTCGGCGAGTTGCGCCTCGGTAGGCGAAGGACTCTGGCTCTGCAAGCTCTACAGGAGCCATACACGGAATGGCTCGAGAGCCTGACCTCGGAGTTCGCCGTCGACTGGGCCGCGTGTGGCCCGCAATCCGAAGGGCTTGCAATGCTCGCCCGACGCGCGGCCGGCATTCCGGCTCTGCCCGGCAACAAGATCGAATTGATCGAACGTTGGGACAGCGCGTTCGAAGCGATGATCGCCGACGTGGAGGCAGCACGGCGCACCTGCCATCTCGAGTTCTATATCTGGAACGCGGGTGGGCGTGCGGATGAGCTCGGCGAAGCGCTCATCCGGGCGGCCCGGCGCGGTGTCGTCTGCCGGGTGTTGCTCGATGCGGCCGGCAGCAGCAGGTTCTTGAAAAGTCCCATGGCCGTCAGGTTCCGTGCTGCAGGCATCCGGCTGGAGAGCGCGCTTGCGGGCGGCATATTTCACTTGCTCGTCAAACGGTTCGATCTGCGCATGCACCGCAAGATCGTGGTCATCGACGGCGAGATCGCTTACACGGGGAGCCTGAATCTGGTCGACCCGAGGTTCTTTAAAAAGGAAGCCAACGTCGGAGAGTGGGTCGATGCGATGGTGCGAATGCAGGGACCGGCCGTCGAGCCTATGGCGATCACGTTTTTGGCCGACTGGGCGCTGGAGGGCTCGGAGAGTATCGACGGGCTGCGCGAGACGGGTGGCGCGCGGCGTTTGGAGCCCAAGGGCGAAGCCGTAACGCAGGTTCTGTCCACGGGGCCCACGCTCGAGGGCGACGCAATTCAGATCTTGTTGATGACTGTTTACACGGCGAAACGCGAGCTCATCGTCACGACGCCCTATTTCGTGCCCGATGAGTCTCTGTTAACCGCGCTCGTCTGCGCCGCACGCCGCGGCGTAGCCGTTACGATCGTATTGCCGGCGCGCGTCGATTCGCTGCTCGTTCGATTCGCGAGCCAGCCGCACATGGGCGAGCTTCTCGCAAACGGCGTGCGCGTCATGCTCTTCGACGGGGGCTTGTTGCATACGAAGTCCGTGACCGTAGACGGAGAGCTCGCGCTGTTCGGCTCGTTGAATCTCGACCCGCGCAGCATCTATTTGAATTTCGAGCTCACCCTTGCCGTATACGATCATCCGTTCGCTGACCGGTTGCGGGACCTGCAGCTTTCCTATATGACGGAGTCGCGTGAGATGCGCCTGAGCGACTGGCAGTCGCGTAAGGCGCCGCGCCGATTGCTCGATAATGTCGCGCGGATGCTGAGTCCGCTGTTGTGAGCTCGAGACATATGTCGGGACGCGCCGTAGATCAGGTTACGCCTAATTAAGGTCACTGTCCCCGAATCTACCAATACCGCTCGAGTCCCCAGTAAGCCAGTTGCAGGATCGCGAGCGTGTAGATGCCGGCGACTATGTCGTCGGCCATGATTCCGGAGCCAAGGCCTAGAGACTTCTCGACGAGGCGTATCGGATACGGCTTCCAGATGTCGAATATCCGAAAAAGAATGAACCCCGCGGCTATCCAGCCCCATTCGCGAGGCAACAGAAACATTGCGACGAGAAAGCCGACAATCTCGTCCCAGACGATGAAGCCCGGGTCGGTTGCTGCGACGTCGCGGGCCGTCTGACCACAAATGAAGATGCCGGCCAGCGCGAGGACGAGCACGATGCCGACGTAGGTCGACGGTCCGAGTGGCGCCAGGAACCAGAAGAAGGCGATACCGACGAGGCTGCCGAACGTGCCTGGCGCAAATGGGGCGAGGCCGGCGCCGAAGCCGTAAGCGAGCGCATGTATGGGGTATTTCCAGAGGGCGTATTTGATGGCGCCGCTTCCTTCGGGTCGTCGTCAGCAAAGAGATATTCCTGCCAGCGAAGAAGCTACAGGAAATGCTGCGCTGCCGACAACTCGCAAAACGACGGCCAGGCGGGGGCTGCTTAGGGTTGCCGGCACACCCCTCCGATCGCCCAAGACCGGACGCATTCCGCCCGACGTCACAGCCGCCTCCGCGATTGGGTATTCTTGACTCCCGGCCGCATAGCGGCTTCGCGGGCGTCTCGCGGCGCTGATTTCGGGAGAAAGTTAATGAACGACAAGGCAATGCTTCTGTTCCTAAGCGTGGTAATGGCGCTCGGCAGCGGTAAGACGCTCGCTCAGGACGACGACTCGGACGACGTCACGAGAATCGACGTGACCGATGCGCCGCCGCCAGCCGAGGAAGCCTGCTTCAATGTTCGCGCGGTGCGCAGCTTCGACGCGATTACGGACATGTATATCTATGTGCGCGCCCGCCGTGACGAGCACTATCTATTGACGATGTTCTCTGGCTGTTTCGGGCTACGCGGGGCGCTCGGCATCGGGATCTCGAACGTCTTCAGCCGCGTCTGCTCGAACGATAACGCAACGATCGTGTATCGCGACTTCGGCCGTCGCGAGACATGTCGGATCCGCAGGGTCGAATCGGTGAGTAGCAAGGAGGCCGCAGAAGAGCTGGTCGAGCTGCGTACGACGCGTGACTAGTACGACGGTCGGAATCGCGCTCGGCGGGGGCGGCGCAAGGGGGCTCGCGCACATTGCGCTGCTCGAAGTGCTCGACGATCTCGATAGAAAGCCGGTTGCGATGGCGGGCACGAGCATCGGCGCCATCATAGGGGCGCTCTATGCGACAGGCATGCCGGCGCGAGAAATACGCGCAGCGATCAACGAAATGATGCTGCTGCCGCGAAGTATCACGGAGGCCTGGGAGACGAAGCGGCTTTTCGGTTGGATCGATCTCCTCTCCGTGCAGATCGGCCGCAATAATCTGCTTTCCGCAGATATCTTTCTCGACAAGCTCGGCGGACTCTTGGGCGTCGGCAGCTTCGAGGAGCTCGAGATCCCAATGAAGGTCGTCGCAGCAGACTTCTGGGCGCGCGAGGAAGTCGTGTTCGACAGCGGCCCCATATTACCTGCAATCGCCGCGAGCTTTTGCCTGCCGGGTATCTTCAAGCCGAGCGTGGTCGGCGGCCGTACCCTGATCGACGGCGGTTGTGTCAATCCCGTTCCCTTCGACCTGATCAATGGGGATTGCGACTTCGTAATCGCCGTCGATGTCCTGGGCGCGCGTAGCCCGTCCAACGATGAATCGGCCCCATCCTATGCTGAGGCTGTCTTCAACGCTTTTCAGATCGCCGAGAAGTCCATCGTCATCGAGAAGATCCGCCAGCAAGCGCCAAACCTTTACCTCGAGCCGCAGATCGAAAACGTCAAGATGCTCGACTTTCACAAGGCGGAGCTGATCTACGAGCACGCTCAGCCGGAGTGTCGAAAGCTCGCCGAGGCGCTCGAATCGCTCGACTGAAAAGGCGCCATCTGAGCGTATTTCAGCGAACCACGAGAGGCGATGCCGAAACCATTTGCCGTGTCGAAGCTCCGCACAGAGAGGTAAGGCGTCAGCGTGCCGTAGGCGCCGAGCCTGCCCCGAGCTCGAGCAGCAGGGCACGCGCCGTTTCATCGCTCGGCGACAGCTCGCTGAGCCGCCGCGCATATTCGATCGCCCGTGCCGTCTCGCCGGCGTCGCGGTTGATTGTCGCGAGCGCTACGATGATCTCGCGGTAACCGGGAAAGGATTCATGGGCGCTAGACAGCGTTTGTAGAGCCGCGTCCCGGTCGCCGAGCGAATTCAGGGCGACACCGAGGACGTAGTGATAGTAGGGCGCGCCGTCTACGCGATCTCCCGCCCGGCGGAACCACTCCAGCGCTTCATCCGAATCGCCGGCTCGCACGAGGGAAAAGCCGAGCGACAACATGAGATTCGCATCGTCCGCCATCGCAGCGATCCCTGCCGCGCAAGATCTCCGCCGACTCTGCCTCGCGCCCCGTCTGACGGTAGAGGTCGGAGAGATTGATATAGCTCGCCGTGAAGGCCGGCTCGCGCTCGATAGCGAGCCGGTAGGCTGCTTCGGCTTCGGCAAATCGGCCCTGCTCGGCACGCACGCCGCCTATGTTGAATAGGCCCTCGGCACGGTCGCTTGCGAAGTCCTGTACGGCGAGGTACTCGCCGAGGGCCGCATCGAGGTCGGATCGGCGGCTCTCGCTCAGCGCGTCGCGGCCGCCGAGCAGCACGCGCGCCGCCGCTAGCCGCAATGATCTCGTCTCATGGTCGAGGAAGCGTTGCGCGAGATCGATACGCAGGGGGATGGGCAGTGCGCTCAGAGCCTCGAGCGCGGCGAGCTGCACGAGCGGGTCGTTCCCCTCAAGCTGCTGCTCGATGAGATCGACTGCGGCGTCATCGAGCTGCTCTGCCAACAAAGACACGGCCGTCGCGCGCACGATCTCGGGCTGCTCGGGATCGGCAACGACGCGTCTCAACAGTGAGCCGCGATCGGCGGACCAGCTGCGCCCCGCGTGAATCGCCTGCCCGTAGTGAAACTCGCGAGCGCGCCCTTCCGGATACCAAGCCGCGATCTCGGCGGCCGCCCAGGCAGACGTTTCGTCTGCATGACAGTCCTGACACGCGTTGGGCGACCCGATCACGCTCGTAAGATCGGGCCGCGGGACACGAAAGCTGTGGTCCCTGCGCGGATCGACGACCATGTAGGTTTCCGCGCGCATGTGGCAGTTGACGCACTCCGCTGCGTCACTTCCTTGCGCGTGACGATGATGCGCCGGCGTGTCGAATACGCTCGGCATGTGACATTGTCCGCAGAGCGCGTTGCCGTCGGCCCGCAGGCGTGCGCTGTGCGGCTCATGGCAATCGCTGCAGCTGACGCCGGCGGCATGCATTCGGCTTTGCAGGAACGAGCCATAGACGTAAACCTCGCCGAGAATCTGGCCGTCCGCATGGTAAAGGGACGCGTCGAGTAACGTCGGCCTGAAGCCGTCGAGGAATGCATCGCCAGGGAGGAAGTCGTCAGTCAGCTGGCTGCGGCGCGCGTGGCATTGCGCACAGACGTCGATCTCGAGACTCTGCGTTGCGCCTGCCTGAAGACGGGCCGTTGGCGCGTCATCGACAAACACCCAAGCACGATCGATCCGCGGCAGACCGNNATGCGGCGTGCAGAGAGCCCGGGCCGTGACAGGCCTCGCAGTCGACGTTGATACTAGACCAGCTGGTCGAGAAGCGGGCGGCTGCCGGGTCGAAGCCCTTATCGAGGTTCGTCGAATGGCACTCGGCGCACATCGTGTTCCAGTTCTGGTAGGTGCCGGTCCAATGCAGGGCATCGTCACTATCGATCGACTCGTCGGGATAAAGATGAAACCAGCGTTGCCCGCCATCTGCCGCGGGCCTCGAGTCCCAGGCGATGCTCAATGCTTGGTAACGGCCATCCGGAAACTCGATCAAGTATTGCTGCAGGGGGTCGATGCCGAACGTGTATGCGACCGGAAAATCGGCAAGCGTGCCGTCGGAGCCATCGGTGCTTACCCAGTAGCCGCCGTCACGGACGAAGAACCTGGTGCTTATACCGTTGTAGTCGTATGTCGAGTTGTCGAAGTCACCGAGCACCGTGCCGGCATCGGCAACGGCCATGGCCATCGCGTGATGAGATGCCGACCATTGCCCGTGCTGCCCGGCGTGGCAGGCAATGCAGGCTTGGCCGCCGCTGAATTCCGCCGCGATGGTCTGTGCCGGAGCATCGGAGACTGTCGGGCCGGCCTCCTGCGAGCAGCCAGCCGCGAGCGCAGCGACAGCGAGCAGGCCGAATACAGCGCCGGCCCTCCGTCGCGGCGAAGCATCGGAAATGCTGCGCTGTTCTTCGGCGTTTTGTCGGGCAGGCACTTCAGGACGTCTCGGCGAAACGGATGTCAGTCGAATGTAACAGAACTCACCGACGTGCAATTGCCCGATCCGTGATTCCGGGGGGCATCAGTCACTCAGGTAGTAGCGCAAGACGACTGGGGATGTTCGCGCGAATTCACCGGCCGTGATTCTGGGCCGGAAGCGCTTGCCGGTGATCAGATCGATGAGCCGGTCCACGGATTCTTCGGGCGCCTGGTTCGTGGTGTCGAGGATCTCGATGCGGCGGGCTCTGCCGTAACGCGTAATTTCGAAGCTTACGTCGATATGCCCCGTCGATTCCGGCGTCTCTTCGGTAACGAGCGGGTTCGGTAGAAAAGTCGGCAGCACGACGGGTATCGCCGGCGCGAAAATCTGCTCGATGATTGCTGCTGCAGTCCCTTCCTGCGCTAGCCGATCATAGGCTTGCTCGTACGTTTCGAGCGCTACCTTGTGGTTCGAGTACGCGAGCTCCCAGTCGGCTATCAGAATGCTGCCTTCGGCTACCGTTAGAGGCGTGTCTGAAACGTTGAGGTCATAGGAGTTCAGGCGCTCGAGGTGCTCCTTTCCCAGCTCGTAGCGCCTCGCCGGCGCGAGAGTATTGCCATACGCGTAGTTGGATCGAAGTATCTCCGTTTCGAGCTCTCTCAGCTCGTCGCTCGAGTAGTCGCCGTTTCGCAGAATGACAGCGATGGCGTCCCCGTAGAGCTCTTGTGCTTCGAGGAGAATTTCGCCGGATACGTAACGTTTGCTGCCCGAAACGCAGGTGCCGAAGTTGATGTCCTTGCGCCTGTAATAACAGCCGAGAACGATTTCCGCAGGGTACTCTCCTGAAATGTAGCGCTCGAGCGTATCCATGCGCCTGTCGGCGACTTCGCGGAGAACTGGTACGCTCCGCAAGTCGTCGGGGTTCCGCCCCACGACTTGAAGCAGGCTCTGCCCGAGATCCCATGCGCCGGCGGGATTGCCTCTCGCGTCCTCGTTGAGAATCGACTGTTGCAGCACGGGTACCTGCTCGAGTGAATAAAGCCCGTAGTTCTCGCGTGTGAGCTCCAGGGCCCGTTCATTGGCGGCTGCCGCGAGCGCGTGGTCGCCGCGTTCCTGGTAAATCAGGCCAAGCGCAACGAGCGGCTCGATCAGATCTGGCGAGCTGCCTCGGTCCTCGGACCCTGCCTCGACGCGCTCGATGAGCTGCAATAGGTCTTCTTCGGCCCGCGTCGCGTCCGCGGGCTGTGCGTGAGCCAGGCAAGTCGCCAACATGGCGGCGACCACCTGAACTCCAGCCCCGGCCGTGATTCTCTGACGCACTCCGCGTGAGACCATCGGAACCTCCATGCGCGCGCTCGTATTGGACCGCCTCCGCAGCGACGGCGGTCGCGAGGCGGCAAGCAAGCTCCGACGGTCCCACGGAAATCGCCGCCGGTCAACTGCTTGCCTTGTCCAAGCGATGGGCTCCGCCGGACGAAAATGCCTCTACACCAGGCGAGTTCCCCATTCCCGCGAAAACGCGGTACGGTTCGCGCCTGTATATCGTTGCGTCCAAAGCCAGCTGTTCCATCATGCGAAAACCTCCTATCAGCGAAGCGGACTTCCGCCGCAGACTGGCTGACAGCGCGCCCGAGCTCACGGACGAGGAGGCGCAGAATCTTGCTCGGTTTCTGGCCCTATTGAGCAAGTGGAACCGCGTCTACAACCTGACCGGCACGCGCGATGCCGACACGCTGGTCGAGCGCCATCTCGTCGAGAGCCTCGCCTTGCGAGGCAGGCTGCAGGGCCGAGCGATCGCCGATGTCGGCACGGGCGCGGGCTTGCCGGGAATACCGCTCGCGATCGTCGAGCCCGGGCGCAGCTTCACGTTGATCGAGAGCCGCGCGAAGCGCGTGCGGTTTTTGCGGCACGTCGTCGGGGCTCTCGGGCTTTCGAACGTCTCGATCGAACATTCGCGCGCCGAGGACTTATCAAGCGGGCCCGTGTTTGATACCTTGCTGGCTAGAGCGGTCGCACCGCCGGCAGAGCTTTTGGCACTCGCAAGACGCTTGACTCACTCGGGGAGCAAGCTGCTCATTTTGACCTCTGCCGAGCGAAGCGAAGTGTATCGGGATCTCGCACCGGATTTCGTGCTAGAGGGGATCGAGCCCAGCGCCGTAGGGGAGCGGCACAGCGCGATCGTTCAGCTGGAAAGGATTGATGCTTAGAGTTTTTCGATGGGGCGCGTAATAGCCATCGCCAATCAGAAGGGTGGCGTCGGCAAGACTACGACCTGTGTGAATCTGGCTGCCTCGTTGCGCGCGACGAAGCGCAGCGTTCTGCTCGTCGACCTCGACCCGCAGGGCAATGCGACGATGGGGTCGGGGATCGACAAAAACTCGCTCGAGAAGAGCATCTGCGAGGTGCTGCTCGATGAGGTGCCCGTCGGCGACGTCCTGCAGCCGGCGGCTTACGGCGGTTACGATCTCGTCCCGAGCAATCAGGCGCTGACGGCCGCCGAGGTCGAGCTCATGAGCCTGCCGGAGCGCGAGTTCAAGCTCAAGAAAGCGCTCGCACCCATCGTCTCGAATTACGGATACGTTCTCATCGATTGCCCGCCGGCGATCAATATGCTGACGGTCAACGCATTGGCCGCAGCGGATCAAGTTTTAATTCCGATCCAATGCGAATACTATGCCCTCGAGGGATTGTCCGCGCTGGTCAATACCATTGAGCAGATTCGCACGACTGTGAACCCCAAGCTCGAGATTCAAGGCATCTTGCGCACGATGTTCGATCCGAGGAACAACCTCGCAAACGAGGTCACTTCCCAGCTTCTGCAGCATTTCGGCGACCGTGTGTTCCAGACAGTCATTCCGCGCAATGTCCGACTGGCCGAAGCGCCGAGCTTCGGGCGGCCGGTCCTCTATCACGATAAGTATTCGCGAGGTGCGCTGGCGTATCTCGCTCTGGCGGGCGAAATCAATCGGCGCGAAGCCGTGCCGACTACACTCGAACCCGATCGATTGGCTGAGGAGTACTTGATTCATGACTAAAAGGAAGAGTCTTGGGCGCGGTCTCGATGCGCTATTGAGCCCGGCGGTGGCCGTGGGCGCGCGCGCAGGGTCGGATGCCGTGGAGAAATCCGACTTGAAACAGATCCCCATCGACCTTCTGAATCGCGGCCGCTTCCAGCCGCGCGTCGACATGCGCGAGGAAAGCCTGACCGAGCTCGCCGACTCGATCCGCACGCAGGGCGTCGTGCAGCCGATCGTCGTCAGGCCGCAGGCGAGGCAAACCGACGAGGGCGAGGCCACCTACGAGATCGTGGCCGGCGAGCGCCGTTGGCGCGCCGCGCAGCTCGCGGGCCTCGACAAGATGCCGGCCGTGATCAAGGACATCCCGGACCGCGAGGCGCTGGCGATCGGCTTGATCGAGAACATGCAGCGCGAGAACCTGAACCCGATCGAGGAGGCAAGCTCTCTGCGCCGCCTGATCGCCGAGTTCGACATGACGCATGCCGAAGCTGCCGACGCGGTCGGCCGCTCGCGCGTGGCCGTCTCGAACTTGCTCAGATTGCTCGAGTTGCCGGCGCCGGTCCGCAAGATGCTCGAGGAGCGCCAGCTCAATATGGGGCATGCGCGCGCGATCCTCGGTCTTACGGCGACCGAGCGTCAGGTGGAGCTCGCCCAGCGCGCCGCCAAGGAGGGCTGGAGCGTGCGCGAGACCGAAAAGGCGGTCCGCCGGCTCACGGCCAATGCCGATGCGACGGTCGTCTCGATCCAGAGCGCGCTGGCGCGCTCGAAGGACCCGGATATCGCCCGGCTCGAGGCCGATTTGTCCGACCGGCTCGGCGCCAAAGTGCAGCTCGAGCATGGGCCGAAAGGCGGCCGGATCGTGATCCGATATCACAGCCTCGACGAGCTCGACGGCATCATGGAGCATATCCAGTAGAGGACGTAACGCGCGGTTGCTAAGGCTTGGGCGACTCTTTACAATACGGGCCGCTGAACAGGGCCACGATGGCGTCGTGGCTTTTTTTTGCCGGTTCCTTACATACCACCTGAGTAGGCAAGCTCGGCCGCAGAACCTGCGGGCCGGCTGCCGAAAGATGACGGGGCAACGGTTGCTGACAGCAATGGCGTATGCGGATGACAGGCACACGGTGCCGTTCATATTGCTTGCGCAGTTGGGCGTCAGTTTGGGGTTAGCCGCCGCGCTTTGGCTCACGCTCGGTCGTGAGTCGGCAATAGGCATATTGCTCGGAGGTATGGCAGCGGTGATTCCGAACGCGTTTCTGGCCGCGCGGCTCTTGTCGCCGCGGGCGTCCGAGAGCGCGAAGGCACTGCTGCGTGCCGCGTGGCTCGGGGAGATCGGCAAGCTGTTTCTGACGATACTGCTCTTCGCGGCGATCTTCGTGCTGATCAAGCCGAGCGCAACGCTGGCGGTATTCGGCGGCTTCATTGCCGCGCAATCGATGGTTTGGGGTGCTCTGCTGCTCGGCGGCGGGGTTGACCGTGGTCTTGCGAAGTCTAAGAGCTAGCGAATGGAAGAAGACGCACATTCGACAGGTCATGCCGAAACGGCCAGTGACTACATCGGTCACCATCTGACGAATCTCCAGCTGTGCCGCAGCGACGGCCAGTGGCATTGGAACGAGTGCTCGGGCACGTTCAGCGATTGGACGATCCACGTCGACTCGATGTTCTTCTCGATAATCCTCGGCGTGATCTTTCTGACGCTCTTCCGCAGCGTCGCCAAGAAAGCGACCTCCGGGCATCCCGGCAAGCTGCAGACTTTCATCGAGATGATCGTCGGTTTCGTCGATACGTCGGTCCGGGACGCGTTTCAGGGCCA
>JABAHR010007625.1_pt2 | contig 12824 bp, 13 predicted proteins | sample 7062101 | NCBI WGS metagenome assembly JABAHR01 (sample SAMN14534553, study PRJNA622989) | marine sediment metagenome | biome: marine biome [ENVO:00000428]; feature: marine pelagic biome [ENVO:01000023]; material: deep marine sediment [ENVO:00002113] | place: India: Gulf of Kutch | collected...
CGGGCTCCGGCGAGTCGAAGCCGGGCGGCAAGGACGAGCGCGACAAGCAGGACCAGGCGCCGATCAAGCCGCGCATGGACACGCCGGCCGGCGACCAGGCCTGACGGCCGCGGCGGCAGCCGCCGCCGCGGCGGGCGCTGCCCGGCGCTGATTCCCCCGAACGGCCGTTCCCCACCCGTGGCGCCCGTGCTCGACTGTGGCGGCCGCGTGCTCGACCTCGGGCGCACGGCGGTCATGGGTATCCTCAACGTCACCCCCGACTCCTTCTCCGACGGCGGGCTCTTTCGCGGGCGCGATGCCGCCGTGCGCCACGCCGAGGACATGGTGCGTGCGGGCGCCGACGTGATCGACGTCGGCGGCGAGTCCAGCCGTCCCGGTGCCGAGCCGGTGTCGTTGCAGCAGGAACTCGACCGCGTGCTGCCCGTCGTCGAGGTGCTCGCCGGTGCGCTGAGCGTGCCGGTCTCGATCGACACCACCAAGCCCGAGGTCATGCGTGCCGCCGTGTCCGCCGGCGCCGGCCTGGTCAACGACATCTCGGCGCTGCGTGCGCCCGGGGCGCTCGAGACCGCGGCTGAGCTGGGCGTGCCCGTGTGCCTGGTGCACATGCGCGGCGAGCCGCGCACGATGCAGCAGGACCCCGTCTACGACGACGTCGTGGCCGAGGTCGCGCAGTTCCTCGGTGAGCGCCGCGCGGCGTGCGTCGCCGCGGGCATCGACCCGCAGCGACTGCTCGTGGACCCGGGCATCGGCTTCGGCAAGACGGCGGCGCACAACCTCGCGTTGCTGCGCGGACTCGAGCGCCTCGCCGCGCTGGGCGCGCCGGTGCTGGTGGGGCTGTCGCGCAAGTCCTTTCTCGGCCGGATACCGGGCCTGCCGCCCGGCGAGCGGGTGCACGCGAGCGTGGCGCTGGCGCTGTTCGCCGTTGAGCGCGGCGCGCGCATCGTGCGCGTGCACGACGTCGCGCCGACCGTGCAGGCGCTGCGGGCGTTCGCCTGGGCCGTCGGCGGCGGCGCCGGCGCGCCGGCCTGAGAGGCCGGCGCAGGGGCTTTCTGCTATCATCCGCAGCTCGGAGTCCATGGTGCAGACACAGCAGTTTTTCGGCACTGACGGCGTGCGCGGCCGCGTCGGCGAAGAGCCGATCACGCCGCAGACCGTGCTCAAGCTGGGCTGGGCCGCGGGCCGCGTGCTGGGCGGCGGGGCGCGCGGCGCCAAGGTCATCATCGGCAAGGACACCCGCGTGTCAGGCTACCTCCTCGAGTCGGCCCTGGAGGCGGGCCTGTCGGCGGCGGGCGTCGACATTTCCCTGCTCGGGCCGATGCCCACGCCGGGCATCGCCTACCTCACGCGCACCGCCCGCGCCCGTGCCGGCATCGTCATCAGCGCCTCGCACAACCCCTTCGACGACAACGGCATCAAGTTCTTCTCGCCCGAAGGCACCAAGCTCGCCGACGAGACCGAGCTCGAGATCGAGCGCCTGATGGCCGAGCCGATGACGATCGTGCCGTCCGCCCGGCTCGGCAAGGCGGAGCGCTTCGCCGACGCCGCCGGTCGCTACATCGAGTTCTGCAAGGGAACGGTTCCCCACCCGATGAACCTGCAGGGCATGCGCGTCGTCATCGACTGCGCCAACGGAGCGGCCTACCACGTGGCCCCGGACGTGTTCGAGGAGCTCGGCGCCGAGGTCGTCGCCATGGGGGTACAGCCCGACGGCTTCAACATCAACAGGGACTGCGGCTCGACCGCGACGCAGGCGCTCGAGCGCGCCGTGCGCGAGCGGGGCGCGGACGTCGGCATCGCGCTCGACGGCGACGGCGATCGTGTCATTCTCATCGACCGCGACGGCGAGCGCGTCGACGGCGACCAGATACTCTACGTCCTGGCGACGTGGCGCAAGGCCGCGGGCCGGCTCGGCGGCGGCGTCGTCGGTACCCTCATGAGCAACTTCGGCCTGGAGCAGGCCTGCCGCGCCCAGGGCATCCCCTTCCGGCGCGCGCCGGTGGGCGATCGCTACGTCATGAACCACCTGCTCGAAGAGGGCTGGCTGCTGGGCGGCGAGTCTTCGGGACACATCATCTGCCTCGACAAGAGCAGCACCGGCGACGGGATCATCGCGGCATTGCAGGTGCTGCAGGTCATGGTGGAGACGAACCGCGGCCTGAAGGAGCTCAAGGCCGGCATGCAGGTGCTGCCGCAGACGCTCATCAACGTGCCTGTCGGGAACAACGGCACAGACACCGCCTATCGCGCTCTCGGCGACGCGGCGTGCGTGCGTGCGGCGGTGCACGATGCCGAGCGGGAGCTGGCCGCCGGCGGACGGGTGCTGGTGCGGCCCTCGGGCACCGAGCCGCTCATCCGCGTCATGGTCGAGGGCAGCGACGCCGATCAGGTGGCACGCATCGGGCGCGAGATCGCCGATGCGGTCGAGAGCGCGGCCGGCGAGCTCGCCTGAAACGCGACCCGCGTGCCGTGCCCGGCGTTGCTTTCTGATCGACCCGCCGTTACCATCTCGCGCGCGTTTCCGGTGCCGGGGCGCGCCGCCGCGATGATGGGCGATGCCGAGCGGCGTCGCGGAATTCCTAGGCCACAGCGCGACCCGGAGGCATGACGTGCGACGCCCACTGGTGGCGGGCAACTGGAAGATGAACGGCAGCCGCGACGAGGCCGGCCGGCTGGTGCGCGGCATCGTCGACGGCCTGACCGCGGGCGGCGTCGTCGACGTCGTGCTGTGCCCGCCGTTCATCCTCATGGCGCAGGTGGCGGCGCTCGCGGGCTCCGGTCACGGCGTGACCTGGGGCGGGCAGAACGTGGACACGCACCTGTCGGGGGCGTACACGGGCGAGACCTCCGCGCTCATGCTGCGCGATCACGGCGCCACCCACGTCATCGTCGGGCACTCCGAGCGGCGCACGCTCTATGGCGAGAGCGACGAGATCGTCGCAGAGAAGTTCGCCGTGGCGCAGGCCAACGGACTCGTGCCGATCCTGTGCATCGGTGAGACGCTGGCCGAGCACGAGGCGGGGCGCACCGAGAGCGTGGTCGCTCGACAGCTCGACGCGGTAGTCGAGCGCGTCGGCATTGCGGGCCTCGACCGGGCCGTGGTGGCCTACGAGCCGGTGTGGGCGATCGGCACCGGCAGAACGGCGAGCCCCGAGCAGGCGCAGCAGGTGCACGGCGTCGTGCGTGCCCGGCTCGCGCAACTCGACGGCGACGTGGCGGCACGCCTGCGCATCGTCTACGGCGGCAGCGTCAAGGCGGACAGCGCTCACGGCCTGTTCGCCCAGCCGGACATCGACGGCGGCCTGATCGGCGGCGCGTCGCTGAACGCCGAAGAATTTCTGAGCATTTGCCGGGCAGCCGGCTGAGCGTGGATTGCCATGATTGTAAACATTCTTCTTATCGTGTTCGTGATCGTCGCCGTGGCGATGATCGTGCTCATCCTGCTGCAGCAGGGTAAAGGCGCCGACATGGGCGCGGCCTTCGGCGGCGGGTCGTCGGCGACGCTGTTCGGTGCGCGCGGCTCCGCCAACTTCCTGAGCAGGACGACGGCCGTGCTGGCGACGATCTTCTTTCTCGTGTGCCTGACGCTCGCGTTCATCTACACGCAGCGCAGCGGCCCGCGCAGCGTGACCGAGACCGCGCCCGTCGAGCAGAGCCCGGTGCCGGCGCCGGCCGCGCCGAGCGCCCCGGTTTCCGAAGTGCCTGCTGTCCCGGTACAATCCGGAGCGTCCGAGGGCGGCGAAGCGGGCGAGGTGCCGCGGTAGCCGCGAGGTCGCACGCCGGGCCGTCGCTGGGGTGCGGCGGGCCGCGGTCGCGCCCTCGCAGCGGCGCAGCGACGCTCGGCCGCCGCCGCGAGCAGAACACAATTGCCGAAGTGGTGGAATTGGTAGACACGCCGTCTTGAGGGGGCGGTGGCGCGAGCCGTGCCGGTTCGAGTCCGGCCTTCGGCACCAGATTTCGCATGCCACAGCAGCGCCGCGGGTGAACGATGCTCGAGAACTACATCCCGATACTCATCTTTCTCGCGGTGGGCCTGGCCGTGGGCGCCGGCGCGATGGGGATCGGGCGTGTGCTCGGCCCCCACAGGCCGGATCCCGAGAAGCTCTCGCCCTACGAGTGCGGCTTCGAGGCGTTCGAGGACTCGCGCATGAAGTTCGACGTGCGCTATTACCTCGTCGCGATCCTGTTCATCATCTTCGATCTCGAGATCGCGTTCCTGTTTCCGTGGGCGGTGGTGCTCGACGAGATCGGCATGTTCGGCTTCATCGCGATGATGATCTTCCTCGCCATTCTGGTGGTGGGCTTCGTCTACGAGTGGATGAAGGGAGCTCTCGAGTGGGAGTGAACCGGCCGTGAGCATCGAGGGGGTTCTCGACCAGGGCTTCACGACAACGTCGTTGGACAAGCTGGTCAACTGGGCCCGCACCGGCTCGATGTGGCCGATGACCTTCGGGCTCGCCTGCTGCGCGGTCGAGATGATGCACGCGGGGGCAGCGCGCTACGATCTCGACCGCTTCGGCATCATCTTCCGGCCGAGCCCGCGCCAGTCCGACGTCATGATCGTGGCCGGCACGCTGACCAACAAGATGGCGCCGGCGCTGCGCAAGGTCTACGACCAGATGCCCGAGCCGCGCTGGGTGATCTCGATGGGCTCGTGCGCCAACGGCGGCGGCTACTATCACTACTCCTATTCCGTCGTGCGCGGCTGCGATCGCATCGTGCCGGTCGACGTCTACGTGCCCGGCTGCCCGCCCACGGCGGAGGCGCTGCTCTACGGCATCCTGCAGTTGCAGAAAAAAATTAGAAGCACCAACACCATCGCCCGCTAGGTATCGCCCGAAAGGAACTCAATGGCATCGACGCAAGCGCTGGCCGCCCGCGCATCAGATCTGTTCGGTGATTTTCTGCGGGCGTCGCGGGTCAGCTGCGGCGAGCTCACGCTCGACGTCGAGGCGGGCGCCGTAGAGCGCGTGTGCCGCGCCCTGCGCGACGATCCCGAGCTTCGCTTCGAGCAGCTGATCGACCTCGCCGGCGTCGATTTCTCGGCCTACGGCGCGGAGGACTCGGCCCCGACGCGCCCGGCGGAGCGCTTCGCCGTCGTCTATCACCTGCTGTCGGTCACTCACAATCACCGCGTGCGGGTGCGAGCGTTCGTCGACGGCGAGCCGCCCGTGATCGCGTCGCTCGTCGACATCTGGGTGAGCGCCAACTGGTACGAGCGCGAGGCTTTCGATCTGTTCGGCATCGTCTTCGAAGGCCATCCGGATCTGCGCCGCCTCCTCACCGACTATGGTTTCGTGGGCCACCCGTTCCGCAAGGACTTCCCGCTGACCGGCCACGTCGAGATGCGCTACGACCCCGACAAGCGCCGGGTGGTCTACGAGCCGGTCAGCGTCGAGCCGCGCGTGCTGGTGCCCCGCGTCATCCGCGAGGAGGGTTTCGGTGACCGAAATCCGTAACTACACCATGAACTTCGGGCCGCAGCACCCGGCGGCCCACGGCGTCCTGCGCCTGGTGCTGGAGCTCGACGGGGAGGTGGTCCAGCGTGCCGACCCGCACGTGGGGCTGCTGCATCGGGCCACCGAGAAGCTCGCCGAGAGCAAGCCCTACAACCAGAGCATCGGCTACATGGACCGCCTCGACTACGTGTCCATGATGTGCAACGAGCACGGTTACGTCCTCGCCATCGAGAAGCTGCTCGACGTCGTCGCGCCACCGCGCGCGCAGTACATCCGCGTGATGTTCGACGAGATCACGCGCATCCTCAATCACCTGCTGTGGCTCGGGGCGCACGCGCTCGACATCGGCGCGATGACGGTGTTCCTGTACTGCTTTCGCGAGCGCGAGGACCTCATGGACTGCTACGAGGCGGTCTCCGGGGCGCGCCTGCACGCGACCTACTACCGTCCCGGCGGCGTGTACCGCGATCTTCCGGACACCATGCCCAAGTACGAGCCCTCGAAGGTGCACGGCGAGCGCGCGGTCAAGCGCATGAACGAGGACCGCGAGGGCTCGCTGCTGGACTTCATCTGGGCTTTCACCGAGCGCTTTCCGGGCCGCGTCGACGACTACGAGACGCTGCTCACCGACAACCGCATCTGGAAGCAGCGCACGGTGGACATCGGCGTCGTCGGCCCCGAGCGCGCCCTGCAGCTCGGCTTCACCGGGCCGATGCTGCGCGGCTCGGGCATCGCCTGGGACCTGCGCAAGAAGCAGCCCTACGAGGTCTACGACCGGATGGATTTCGACATTCCCGTGGGCACCAACGGCGACTGCTACGACCGTTATCTGGTGCGCATCGAGGAGATGCGCCAGTCCAACCGGATCGTCCACCAGTGCGTGAAGTGGCTGCGCGCCAACCCGGGACCGGTGATGCTGGAGGATCACAAGCTGACCCCGCCGCGGCGTGAAGACATGAAGGCCGACATGGAAGCGCTGATTCACCACTTCAAGCTGTTCACGGAAGGCTTTTGCGTGCCGGCCGGCGAGGCCTATGCCGCGGTCGAGCACCCCAAGGGCGAGTTCGGCGTCTACCTGGTCTCCGACGGCGCCAACAAGCCCTACCGGGTGAAGATCCGCGCCCCCGGCTTCGCCCACCTGGCGGCGCTCGACGAGATGAGCCGCGGACACATGCTCGCCGACGTCGTCGCCATCATCGGCACGCAGGACATCGTCTTCGGAGAGATCGACCGATGAGCGGCGTGCCGAGGCGTGCGGGGGCCTAGCCGATGCCGAGCATCGAAATCGACGGACAAGCCCTCGAGGTCGAGGCGGGAACGATGATCATTCAGGCGGCCGATGCCGCCGGCATCTACATCCCGCGGTTCTGCTATCACGAGAAGCTCTCCATCGCCGCCAACTGCCGCATGTGCCTGGTGGAGGTGGAGAAGGCGCCCAAGCCCCTGCCCGCCTGCGCCACCCCGGTGCAGGACGGCATGAAGGTGTTCACGCGCTCGGCGCTCGCCGTCGAGGCGCAGCAGGGGACCATGGAGTTCCTGCTCATCAACCACCCCCTGGACTGCCCCATCTGCGACCAGGGCGGCGAGTGTCCGCTGCAGGACCAGGCGCTGGGCTACGGCGGCGACGTCTCGCGTTACAGCGAGAGCAAGCGCGTCGTCGACGATCCCGACATCGGCCCGCTGATCGCCACGGAGATGACCCGCTGCATCCACTGCACGCGCTGCGTGCGGTTCGGGCAGGAGATCGCGGGCGTCATGGAGTTCGGCGCCAGCGGCCGCACCGAGGACATGAAAATCGGCCCCTTCGTCGGGCGCACGGTGGACTCCGAGCTCTCCGGCAACGTCATCGACCTGTGCCCGGTGGGTGCGCTCACCTCCAAGCCTTACCGCTTCAGCGCCCGCTCGTGGGAGCTCGTCAGCCGCGAGGGCGTCAGCCCCCACGACTGCGTCGGCTCGAACCTGACCGTGCAGAGCCTGCGCAACCGGGTAAAGCGCGTGCTGCCGCGGGACAACGAGGCCGTCAACGAGTGCTGGCTCCCGGACCGCGATCGCTTCAGCTACGAGGCAATCAACAGCGACGAGCGGCTGACGACGCCGATGATCCGCGAGCACGGCGAGTGGAAGCAGGTGGACTGGCCCACGGCACTCGGCCACGCCGCCGATCGCCTGGCCCGGGTGGTGGCCGAGCACGGGCCCGAGAGCCTCGGCGCACTGGCCTCGCCGACGGCCACGCTGGAGGAGTTCTTCCTGCTGCAGAAGCTCGTGCGCGCGATGGGCTCGGGCAACGTCGACCACCGGCTGCGTCAGCTCGACTTCAGCGACGACGCGGCGGCGCCGCGCCGGCCGGGGCTCGGGTTGCCCATCGCCGAGCTCGAGCGCGTCGGTGCGGCGCTGCTGGTCGGCTCCAACATCCGTAAGGAGCAGCCGCTGCTGGGGCTGCGGCTGCGCAAGGCGTCCCTCGCCGGCGCCCGCATCATGGCGCTCAACGCCATGGACTACGAGTTTCACTTCGAGCTGGCCGCGCGCCGCCTGGCGACGCCATCGCGGCTGCCGCAGGCGCTCGCCGGCATCGCCCGCGCCCTGGCCGAGCGACGCGCCGCGCCCATGCCCGAGGCCTTCTCCGCCTGGCTCGCCCCGACGGTGGACGCGACCGAGGCGGCCATCGCCGAGACGCTGCACGGTGCGGGCGAGGAGGGCGTCATCGTGCTCGGCTCGAGCGCGCTCAGCCATCCGCGCTCCGCAGCGCTGCGCGCCATGGCGCAGTGGCTGGCGCAGACCTCGGGGGCGCGCCTGGGCATGCTTGCCGAGGCCAACGCCGCCGCCGCCTGGATGGCGGGGTGCGTGCCGCACCGCGGGCCGGGCGGCGCCGCCGCCGAGCCCCCCGGCAGCAACGTGTCGCAGATGCTGCACCGCCCGCGGCAGGCTTACCTGCTGCTCGGGCTCGAGCCCGAGCTCGACTGCCTCGAGAGCCGTGCCGCGCGTGCGGCCATGCGCGCCGCCGGCTGCGTCGTCAGCCTCTCGGCGTTCGCCGGCGCGGCCGTCGACTATGCCGACGTGTGGCTGCCCATCGCCACCTTCGCCGAAACGCCGGGAACCTATGTGAGCTGCGAGGGGCGGGTGCAGAGCGTCGCCGCGGCGGTGCCGCCCCCGGGCGAGGCACGCCCGGCGTGGAAGGTGCTGCGCGTGCTCGGCAACCTGCTCGAGCTGCCCGGCTTCGACTACGTTTCCTGCGCGGACGTGCGTGCCGAGGTGCCGGCCGACGACGGGCCGCTGGCGCCGCTGCTCGAGAGCTGGCAGCTGGGCGCGCCCGACGAGGTCGGCGAGCCGGCGCAGGGCGAGCTCGAGCGCATCGGCGACGTGCCGATGTATGCCGTCGATCCGCTGGTGCGGCGCGCCGCGGCGCTGCAGCGCACCGCCGACAACCCGCCGCCGGCGGTGCGGCTGAACGCCGGCCAGGCGCAGGCGCTCGGGTTGAGCGACGGCGCGGCGGTGGAGGCCCACCTCGGCGCGAGCCGCGTGCGGCTCGCGGTGGTCGTGGACCGGCGCGTGCCCGACGGCTGCGCCTTCGTCCCCGGTGGCTACGCCGAGACCGCCGATCTCGACGGTCCCGGCATCGTGCGCCTGGAGAGGCTCTGAGATGGACTTTGCGGCAGGCATCTGGCTCGAGTTGCCGGATTGGCTGCAGACCGGCGTCGTCAGCCTGATCAAGGTGGTGGCCATCCTGCTGCCGTTGATGGGGGCGGTGGCCTACCTCACCTTCGCCGAGCGCAAGATCATCGGCTACATGCAGGTGCGCATGCGGACCCAACCGGGTCGGCCCGCGCGGCTGGCTGCAGCCGATCGCGGATGCCGTCAAGCTGCTGATGAAGGAAATCGTCATCCCGACCAACGCCAACCGCTTCCTGTTCGTGGTGGCGCCGATGCTGTCGATTGCCCCGGCGCTGGCCGCCTGGGCCGTGCTGCCGTTCACCGACCGGCTGGTGCTGGCCAATATCGACGCCAGCCTGCTGTATATCCTCGCGCTGACCTCGGTCGGCGTGTATGGCGTGATCATCGCCGGCTGGGCATCCAACTCCAAGTATGCGTTCCTCGGCGCCATGCGCTCCGCGGCGCAGATCGTGTCCTACGAAATCGCCATGGGCTTCGCGCTGGTCGGCGTGCTGATCGCCGGCGGCAGCCTCAACCTGGGCGAGATCGTGCAGGCGCAGCAGGGCAGTTTCCTGCACTGGTTCTGGCTGCCGCTGTTGCCGCTGTTCCTGGTGTATTTCATCTCCGGTATTGCGGAGACCAACCGTGCACCGTTTGACGTATCCGAGGGCGAATCGGAAATCGTGGCCGGTTTCCACGTCGAGTATTCCGGCATGGCGTTCGCCGTGTTCTTCCTGGCCGAATACGCCAACATGATCCTGATCGCGGCGCTCGCCGCGCTGATGTTCCTGGGCGGCTGGCTGTCGCCGTTCGAGGGGATTCTGCCGGCTGCCTGGCTGGAGGAGGGCCTGCTCGGGCTGGCACTGGGCCACGGCGCCCACTGGTTGCTGGCGAAGACCTCGCTGATGCTGCTGTTCTTCCTGTGGTTCCGTGCCACCTTCCCGCGTTACCGCTATGACCAGATCATGCGGCTGGGCTGGAAGGTGTTCATCCCGATCACCATCGTGTGGCTGGTCGTGGAGGGCGCGGCGGTGATGCTGGATATCGGACCGTGGTTCGACTGACAGGGGACTGAGGATGGACGCCTTTACCAACTTCATGAAGAGCCTGTTCCTCAAGGAACTGCTGTCGGGCATGCGCCTGACCGGCCGGCGGCTGTTCTCGCGCAAGATCACGGTGCAGTACCCGGAGGAGAAGACCCCGCAGTCGAACCGGTTCCGCGGCCTGCATGCGCTGCGCCGCTACCCGAACGGCGAGGAGCGCTGCATCGCCTGCAAGCTGTGCGAGGCGGTCTGCCCGGCGCTGGCCATCACCATCGAGGCCGAGCAGCGCGAGGACGGCACCCGCCGCACCACGCGCTACGACATCGACCTGTTCAAGTGCATCTACTGCGGGTTCTGCGAGGAATCCTGCCCGGTCGATTCCATCGTCGAGACGCGCGTCTTCGAATACGCCTTCGAGAACCGCGGCGAGAACATCATGACCAAGGAGATGCTGCTGGCCGTGGGTGACCAGTACGAGGCGCAGATCGCCGCCGACCGCCAGCAGGACGCGAAATTCAGGTAAGCCCGCATCACCTGCCGGGCGGCGAGAAGAAAAGTTGATAGCTGTAATATGAATTATGGAATCAATGAAACAAATACAGAGTGAGCAGCATTATGTGAAGCCTGTCCCGGCCCTGGCTGGTCCTCGCACGCGCGTACTTGTGCTTCATTCAAGTGGTAGCTGCGGCTGCCACTTTCACTCCAGCACGGCGTACGTGCGCATGAGTCCGGCGCCATCATCCGGGACCCCGGCAGGAGATGCGGGCTGATGGACTACGAACGCATACTCTTCTACATCTTTGCCGCCATCCTGGTGTTTGCGGCCGCGCGCGTCATCACCGTGCGTAACCCGGTACACGCGGCACTGCACCTGGTGCTGGCCTTCTTTACCTGCGCCGGCCTGTGGCTGCTGCTGGAGGCCGAGTTCCTCGCCATCACGCTGGTGCTGGTCTATGTCGGCGCGGTCATGGTGCTGTTCCTGTTCGTGGTGATGATGCTCGATATCAACCTCTCGCCAATGCGCGAGGGTTTCGTGAAATACCTGCCTGCTGGGGTCATCGTTGCACTGGTCATCTTTGCCGAGATGGCCAGCGTGGTGGGCGCCAAATACTTCGGCAGCGACGTGGTCGAGATTCCGGCCCGTCACCCGGAGGGCTACTCCAACGTGCGCGAACTGGGTGGCGTGCTGTACACCGACTACGTGTACCCGTTCGAGATCGCCGCGGTGATCCTGCTGGTGGCGATCATCGCGGCGATTGCGCTGACCATGCGCAAGCGCCCGGAAACGAAATACCAGGATCCCTCGCAGCAGGTGACGGTGAAGCGCGACGAGCGCGTGCGCCTGGTCAGCATGCAGGCAGAAAAAAAGCAGTAGTTTCTGGCAGGACAGCCCCGCGCAGAGGCGCTGAGAACGCGGAGTTCGCAGAGATAGATATTTATCTGATGATTTTGATTGAGGTGGGTTAAGGAATAGTGGGTTGAATGTTTGAGGGGTTTCCTCTGCGTGCTTTGCGTCTCTGCGCGAGGAATTTCTTCAACAGACACCCGGTGCCGATGAAATGATTGCGTTATCTGACTATCTGATCCTGGGAGCGGTCCTGTTCGGCCTCAGCGTCGCGGGCATCTTTCTCAACCGCAAGAACGTCATCATCCTGCTGATGGCGATCGAGCTGATGCTGCTCGCCGTGAACATGAACTTCATCGCCTTCTCCCACTTCCTCGGCGATACCGCCGGGCAGGTGTTCGTGTTCTTCATCCTCACGGTGGCGGCCGCCGAGGCGGCCATCGGCCTGGCCATCCTGGTGGTGCTGTTCCGCAACCGCCGCACCATCAACGTGCAGGACCTGGATACCCTGAAGGGATAGCGCAATGGATATGGAAAATATTTATCTCGCCATCCCGCTTGCGCCGCTGCTGGGCGCCATCATTGCCGGCCTGTTCGGCCGCGCGATCGGCCGTGCCGGCGCGCACACCGTCACCATCCTCGGCGTGGGCATCGCCTGCCTGCTGTCCTTCATCGTGCTCAAGCACCATGTATTCGACGGCGCCGCCGTGTACAACGCCACGGTCTATCAATGGATGGTCTCGGACGGCGTCAATTTCGAGGTCGGCTTCCTGGTCGACAACCTCACCGCGCTGATGATGTGCGTGGTCACCTTCGTGTCGCTGATGGTGCACATCTACACCATCGGCTACATGCACGACGACCCGGGCTACCAGCGCTTCTTCAGCTACATCTCGCTGTTCACCTTCTCCATGCTGATGCTGGTGATGTCGAACAACTTCCTGCAGCTGTTCTTCGGCTGGGAGGCGGTCGGCCTGGTGTCCTACCTGCTGATCGGCTTCTGGTTCAAGCGGCCGACCGCGATCTTCGCCAACCTGAAGGCGTTCCTGGTGAACCGGGTCGGCGATTTCGGTTTCCTGCTCGGCATCAGCGCCATCTACATGACCTTCAACAGCATGGACTACGCGACCGTGTTCGCCGCGGCGCCGGCCCAGGCGCAGGCCATGTTCCAGGTCTTTCCGGGCGTCGACTGGTCGCTGCTGTCGGTGATCTGCATCCTGCTGTTCATCGGCGCCATGGGCAAGTCGGCCCAGGTCCCGCTGCACGTGTGGCTGCCGGACGCCATGGAGGGCCCGACGCCGGTCTCGGCCCTGATCCACGCCGCCACCATGG
>JABAHR010010374.1_pt2 | contig 12808 bp, 15 predicted proteins | sample 7062101 | NCBI WGS metagenome assembly JABAHR01 (sample SAMN14534553, study PRJNA622989) | marine sediment metagenome | biome: marine biome [ENVO:00000428]; feature: marine pelagic biome [ENVO:01000023]; material: deep marine sediment [ENVO:00002113] | place: India: Gulf of Kutch | collected...
GGGATCCCGCCCGCCGGGCTCCCTTCGTCCGCCGGCCCGCCCTACCATCCCGACATGGCCGGCGACCGACCGATCCGGGTCATCCAGTGGTTCACGGGTGACATCGCCTGCCATCAGATCCGGCTCGTCGCCGCCGACCCGGGGCTCGAACTGGTCGGCGCCTTCGTGTGGCATCGGGAGAAGGTGGGCCGCGACGCCGGCGAGATCGCGGGCATCGGTCCGCTCGGGGTCGTCGCGACGGACGATCTCGCCCGGATCCTCGCCGTGGACGCCGACGTCGTGCTGTACAACCCGCCCACCGAACGCTACGACGACGTGCCCGCGATCCTGGCGAGCGGCAAGGACGTCATCAGCATCATGGGCGGGTGGTACCCGCGCCGCTACGAGGTCTGGCCCGAACTCGAGCGGGCGTGCGAGACGGGCGGGTCGTCGCTCTACGGCACCGGGCTCAACCCCGGCCTGAGCTACGAGCTGGCGATCCTCGGATCGTCGCTGTGCCACGAGGTCGACTCCGTCACGATCAGGACCTGCGAGCGCCAGTCGACGATGAGCCCCGTGTTCCTCGAACGGTTCGGCTTCGGCCGCACCGAGGAGGACCTCCGCGAGTCGGAGGACGGTGCCGCGGCCATCTTCGACAACCTGCTGCAGATCACCGATCTCATGTGCGACGAGATCGGCCTCGACCGCGACGGCAACGACCTCGCGTTCGAGTACGAGCCGTGCGTCGAGGACTACGACGAGAAGGTCGTCGTGCGGAAGGGGACCATGGCCGGCCTCGTCGTCCGGGCCAGCTCGACTTCGGCCGGGACCCCGAAGGCCACGATCGAGGTCCGCTTCCTGCTCGGGACCGACTACGTCAGTGAGGCCTTCCTCGCCGACGCGCCCCGGGTCGGCTGGATCGAGATCGACGTGCAGGGCACGCCGAACAACCGGTTCAACCACGAGATCACCGCCGACGAGAAGATCGTGAAGACGCGCGCCACCGGGACCAGGGCGGTCAACGCCATTCCCCTCGTCCACGCGGCACCGCCGGGTCTGGTGACGCCGTCGATGCTCCCGATGCCGCACAGGACCGTCGGACGGGGCAGGTGAACCCCGCGACCCCGACGACCCCGGCGGAGGTGGCGACCCGGGTCCGGACCCGGTGGGTCGTCTGGTTCGGGGTGGTCGTGTTCGCCTACTACTACAAGGCCGTGCTGTGCGGGTTCCTCGGGCACACCCTCGGCATCGACGCCATCTGCCTCACGTGGATCCGGGGCATCAGCACCAACCACTGGATCGAGATCGTCGTCTACTGCCCGCTGCTGTGGCTCGCCCTCCACCAGGTGAACGCCGACGTGTTCGGCGATGTGCCCCGCGAGCCGCTCGCCCACCGCCGCCACCAGCGGCGTCACCTGGTGGGCGAGTTCGCCATCGCGCTGGTGATCTACGGGACCGGCGTCCACATCGCCAACGTGGTGGAGATCTTCTCCCGGGAGCGGCAGGGGCTCACCGACGGCGAGGTCTACGAGCTCGTCTACTTCCTCGACGAGGGCGTGTCGCACTACATCCAGTTCGTCCCCCTCTTCTTCGTGATCGGTTGGTTCATCGTCCACGACCGGCCCGGTCGGGTCGGGCATCCCGCGCTGGCCGTCTTCTTCGGCGTCGGGCACGGCGTGGAGCGGGCCGTGGGGATCATCGAGGGAGGGAAGTGGTTTCTCGGCCCGCCCACGGTGGTGTGGTTGTCGGCCGCGGTCCTGCTGCGCCGGCGGTCGGTCGGTGCGGAGGCGGCCGGGCGGGAGTTCTTCGTGCGCTACGCGGTGGCCTTCTGCCTCTCGCTGCCGGTGGCCCAGGCCGCGTACTACGGGAGGTTCGGCTCGTTCGACCAGCCGTCGGGGCTGGGTGACGGCCGCCTGGCCCAGGTGGCGATCGGCGCCATCGTGCTGACCGCCGTGGGAACGGTGGTGCTCACCACCCTCGACGCGCAGCGACGACCGCTTCCCGCCCGGCCGTCGGCCAGTCGGTGACGAGCCCGTCGAGCAGGAGGAGCTTCTCGGGCTCGATGGTCCTGGTCTTGCACCACGCGTAGAGCCGCAGCCCCGCGTCGTGGCATCGCTCCGCCAGTTCGGCGTCGACCTGGGACCAGTGCGCCGAGATCCCCCGGGCCCCGAACCCGGTTGCGTCGGTGAGGAAGCGGTCGAGCGCCTCGGGCGACGACGTGTCGCGCAGCAGGGACGTCTCCAGCTCGGGCGCCGTCGTCACCGCGGTCCGCACGGCCGACTCGTGTTGCGACCAGAACAGGGTGCGAGCCTCGAGCTGCTGGTTGCGGACCTCGGAGATCACGGCGTCCCCCGCACCGCCGTCCTTCACGTCGATGGCCACCTTCAGCTCCGGCCCGAGCGCGTCGAGGACCTCGGCCAGAGTGGGGACCGTCCCCCCACCCCGGAGCCCCATGCGGGTCACCCGCCGTGCGGTGACCCAGCGCAGACGGAGCGGGCGCCAGGTCGTACGGAGAAGCCACCGGTCGTGGAGGAGCACCGGCACACCGTCCGAGGTCCGGCGGACGTCGATCTCGACGACGTCGGCCCCCAGCGTGCGGGCCATGGCGATACCCGTCAGGCTGTTCTCCGGGGCGTCGCGGGGACAGGTTCGGTGGGCGATGATCAGCGGTGACCCGCGGGTCATCGGTGGCGGAGCTCCCGGCGCATGGCCTTTGCATCGTTCCACACGAGCGTGCGGAGGCGGGTGAGCTGCTGGTTGACGAAGCCGACGTCGGTGTCGCGGATGTTGTGTCCCCTGGCGGGGGTCAGTTCGAGGTCGTTGAGGCTGCCGGCCGCGTTGTAGGCGTTCATCAGCCGGTCGAGGCTGAGCGCGTCGGGCTCGGCCACACCGCGCCCGAGCAGCTGGAGCTGGTCGGCCCAGTCGTGCTCCGAGTTCTCCCGCAGGAGCGCGACGAGCTCCTCGAGGTTGTCGCTCAGCCGGGTCCGGCACTGATCGAACTCGCGGTCGTTCACGTCGCTGCTCTCTCGCACAACTCTCGCGCCGCACCGGATGGTGCGGGTGCTCTCTCTTATCGTCGGCGGAAGCCCGCCGGGGATGAGCCGCTTCGCCGGGTTCGCGTACCGCCGGTCGCCGGGCCGGGGGCCCGTGCCCGTCGGGACGCGACCGACGTCGCCGGCGTCGGCCGCGGTGGAGTCGGGCAGGCGGGATTTGAACCCACGACCTCCTCGTCCCGAACGAGGCGCGCTACCAACCTGCGCCACTGCCCGTGTGCAGAACCGCCAGGCTACCGGGTCAGGCCGGGGACGGCTCCTCGGTCGACGGCGCTCCGGCCAGGGCGTTCTCCACTGCTCGCCGCACCCTGAACGGGTCGAGCGGCTTGATGAGCGAACCGTCGNNGGGGACGGCTCCTCGGTCGTGGGCTCCCCCGCGAGGGCCGCGTCGACGGCCCGGAGCACCCTGAACGGGTCGAGCGGCTTGATCAACCAGCCGTCGGCGCCGGCCTCCCGGGCCAGGAAGACGTCGACGTCGCGGTCGAGCAGCAGCATCACCGGTCGCGCGTCGAGTCGACCGGACTCCTCCTCCTGGCGCACGGCCAGGCAGGCCGCCACGCCGCCCATGTTGCCGATCTGGAGGTCGAGCAGGACGAGATCCGGATCGATCAGGCCGATCGCGGGCACGACGTCGACCCCGGCCCGCACGCGGTGCAGGAGGTGCGCCCCGCCGAGAGCCGCCTCGATGTCGTCGACGAGCCAGTCGGCGTCGGTGGCGAGAAGGATGTCCGACACGGGGAGGATCGTACACGGGCCGTCGAGGGCCCCCGGTGTCGGCGGACGACGGGCGGCTGCACGGTCTGTGGTCGCGTGTGGCATTCCGGGCGGAGGGGTTACGATGCGCCGGTGCTCCAGATCTCAGTGGCCAATCCCGACGATGGTTCGCACGTGCAGCTCTGCCCCGACGGCGAGCTCGACGCCTACTCGGTGGCCCAGTTCCGGGAGGCCTTCGAGAAGGTCTCGGGCGAATCACGCCTCGTGGTGAACCTGTCCGGGGTGCAGTTCATGGACTCCGCCGGGCTCGGCGCGCTGATCGGCGGCATCCGCAAGGTCCGCGACAACGACGGCCGCATCAGCGTCTTCAGCGACCGTGACGCCATCACCCGGCTGCTGCACACGACCGGGTTCGACCGGATCGTGCCCGTCCGCGAAGACCTCGCCGGCGCGGTCGCGGCGCTCGACGAAGACCCCGACGCCTGAGCGCCGGGGCCCCCGCGCGAGCCTGACCCCGCCGGGAAGGCGGGCGGTCAGGCCACCAGCACGTGGTCGTCGTCGCCGGCCTCGACCGGCACGGTGGCCAGCTCGATCCGCTCGACCGGCTCGACCCGCTCGACCTGGTCGGCCCGCGACACCCGGGGGAGCAGCGTGGCGGCGACGACTGCGCCCGTCGCCATGACCACCGTGCTCAGCCAGAACCCGGAGTTCATGGCGTCGACGAACGCCTGACTCGCCCCGGCGAAGGCCGCACTGCCGATGTCGGCCGGAAGCGACGGCGCGGTCGCGGCGATCACGCCGATGCCCTCGCGGGCGGCCTCGACGACCTCGCCGGGCACCTGACCCTCGAGGTTGCCGTCGACGTTGCCCCGGTAGATGGAGTTGATGAACGAACCGAGCACGGCGATGCCCAGCGCCGAGCCGAGCTCACGGCTCACGTCGTTGACCGCCGACCCGACGCCCGCGTCCTCGACCGGCACCGATGCCATGATCGAGTCGGTCAGCGACGGCATGCCGAGGCCGAAGCCGAATCCGAGCAGCATGATCACCGCGATCTCGGTGCCCGCTCCCCACGAGGGATCGACCCTGGTGAAGAGCGCCACCGAGGTGGCCATGATCGACAGGGAGATGACCACGGTGCGGCGGAGTCCGATCCGCTCCGTCACCTTGGGGGCGATGACGGAGGCGAACATGATCGCCGCCGCGTTCGGAAGGATCAGCAGGCCGGCCTCGAAGGGGTCGCGACCCTGGACGATCTGGAAGAACTGGGTGAGGAAGAAGAACGTGGCGGGGCCGGCGAAGAACATCAGGCCGATGATCGCCACCGATGCACTGAAGTCCCGCTCCCGGAAGAAGTGCAGCGGCAGCATCGGGTGGGTCGCGCGCTGTTCGACGATCACGAACGCCGCCAACAGCACGGCTGCGATCGTGAAGCTGCCGACGATGACCGGCGACGTCCAGCCCTCCTCGGTGCCCTGGATGATCCCGAACACGAGGGTGGAGATCCCCAGGGTGGCCGTGACGGCTCCGGGGATGTCGAGGCCCACGTGACGCCCGTCCCGGGACTCGCGCACCACGCTCTGGCCCAGAAGGGCCACGGCGATGATCGGGACGTGGATCCAGAAGGCAGCCGCCCAGTCCCAGCGGTCGACGAGGTAGCCGCCGACCGCGGGCCCGAAGCCGATGCCCATGCCGCCCACCGCGGTCCACACCGCGATCGCCTTGCCCCGCTCGTCGCGGGGGAAGGCGTTGGTGACGATGCTCAGGGTGGCGGGCAGGACGAACGCGGCGCCCAGACCCTGGATCGCCCGTCCCGCGATGAGGGACGGGATCGAATCGGCCAGCGCGCCGACCACGGAACCGATCATGAACAGGACCAACCCCGCGCTCATCCAGCGGCGGCGCCCGAAGCGGTCGCCGATGGAGCCGGCCAGGATCAGGAGGCCGGCGAGGACGAGCACGTAGGAGTCGACCACCCACTGGAGCTCGGAGGTGGTGGCGCCGAGGTCGAGGGAGATGGCGGGTAGTGCGGTGTTCACGACCGTCAGATCGAGGAACACGATCAGCGTGCCGAGCGACATGACCGCCAGCACGAGCCAGCGGCGGGGATCGAGGGTGGATGGGTGGTCGGTGACGGTGGTCATGGGAGTGTCCCCTTATAATGAACTGAATGGTTCAATAACAGTGTCTACATACTGAACCGTACGGTTCATAAAATGTCAACCCCTCGGGCCAGATTTTCGGACCAAAGAGTTCACAAATCGTGGAACACGGTCTACGGTGGTGACATGACCACCGACGTCGACCGGGTCCGCGGCCGGGGCCGTCCCCGTCAGTTCGACGAGGAACAGGTGCTCGACACCCTCCTGGAGCTGTTCTGGGACGAGGGGTTCGAGGCTGCGTCGATGGCCGACATCGCCGAAGCGACCGGGTTGAACAAGTCGTCGCTGTACAACACCTTCGGCTCGAAGGACGAGCTCTTCTACCGGGTCCTCGAGCGCTACATCGACGTTCGACAGCGGATCCTGGCGGAGACCCTGGGTGCAGAGGGCACCCTCGAGGTGCTCGGTCTCTTCCTCGACCTCATGCGGATGGAGATCGACGGCGAGTCCGGGGCGCGTGGGTGCCTCGCCGTCAACTCTTCGACCGAGCTCGGTCCGCGCGACGACCGGATCGCCGGGTTGTCGGACCGCTACCGGGGCGTGCTGGCCTCGGCGGTGCGGCCTCCACTGGAGCGGGCGGCGGCAGCCGGGGAGATCGACGCCGGACTGGTCGACGTGTACACCGACACCTTCGTCGCGTTGGCGGTCGCGTTGAGCGTGGCCGCCCGCAGCGGGATGAGCCGCGAGGATCTGCACCGCCAGATCGACTCGATGGGCCGGCTCGTCGACAGCTGGCGTTGCTGAGCCCCACGGGGGCGGGGGATCAGCGCACCAGCAGATCGGCGATGCTGGTGAGGGTGTCGACGTCGTGGACGTCGCGCCCGAGGAGGGGCACCCGCACGACCGTGGCCTGCGGGGTGTGGGCGGTCAGCCCGGTCACCCGCTCCTCGTCGCCCGCGGCTGCGGCGGTGAAGTCGGCGAGGGCGGTGGCCGGCCCGGCCAGCGGTGTCCCCGCGAACTCGTCCCGCAGCTCGGCGGCCCGGGCCGGCGAGGTCGAAAAGGAGGGCAACATCCGGTTGACCACGACCGCCTCGACGTGCAGTCCGGCATGGGTCAGCTTGTCGAGGAAGTAGCGGGCCTCGCCGAGCGTGTCGGCCCGGGGTGACGCGACCAGCACGAACGACGTCTGCTCGTCGCCGAGCAACGCCAGCGTCGTCATGGCCCGCTCCCGGAACCCGTCCTCCATGCCCTCGAACGCCTGGAAGAAGGCGATCGCCTCCTCGACCACGTCGGCCCCGACCACGCGCGACAGCCGGCGCAGCACGGTCTGGGCGGCCTTGTTGACGGCCTTCAGGGCCCCCCGGCCCGGTGCGGTGAGCATCCGGTAGATCGGGTTGTCGAGCAGGCGGGCCAGCAGGCGGGGTGCGTCGAGGAACGCGAGCGCGTCGCGGGTGGGCGGTGTGTCGACGACGACCAGGTCCCAGTCGCCGGATGCGTGCAGCTCGCTGAGCTTCTCGACGGCCATGTAGTCCTGCGTGCCCGACAACGTGGTCGACACGTTGCGGTAGAAGCGGTTGCCGATGATGCGTTCGGCCTGGCGCTCGTCCGGCGCGTAGCGCCGCACCACCTCGTCGAAGGTCGACTTCGTGTCGAGCATCAGTGCCGACAACGTTCCCGGCCACGGACCCGGGATCTCCGTCGGGGTGTTGCCGAGTTCGGCGATGCCCAGCGCATCGGCCAGCCGCTTGGCCGGGTCGATGGTCACCACCGCGGCCCGCCGGCCCGCCCGGGCCGCCGCCAGCGCGGTCGCGGCGGCGGTGGTCGTCTTGCCCACCCCGCCCGTGCCGCAGCACACGACGACGCCCCGTTCGTGCACGATCCTCGAGTACTCGGTCATGCCCAGGCCTCCAGGGAGCCGACTCCCTCGAGGAGCGCGTCGCTGAGTGTCCGCAGCTCGTCGGGCCCGAGCGTCGTTCCGAACACCTGCGGCAGTCGGAGCTGCTGGAGGGGAAGCCGCTCGGCGAGGCGGTCGAGCTGCTCGCCCTGCAGTGCCACCCGTTCGCGACGCAACCGCGCCGCCGCCCCCATCTCGGTCAACTCGACGTCGGACACCCCCGGCGGCGGCCCGCTCGGAAGGGGTTCGTCGAGGCCCTCGAGCGGGGGGACGATGCCGTTGATCACCACCGGACCGAGAGCGAGGCCGATCTCGTCCTCCACCGCGAACGACGTCTCCACCAGTTCGTTGACGGGGGTCTCCTCGGGGATGCTCACGAGCATCACCCGGCAGCGGCCGGGGTCGCCGAGCATCTCCAGCACCTCCCGGGCCTGGCGGTTGAGCACGCCGGTGCGGGCGGTGTCACGGACGCCGACCGGTGCCCGCAGGAAGCCGAGGGCGTGACCGGCCGCGGGGGCATCGACGATGATCAGGTCGGCGTCGTCGTCGGCCTCGAGCGCCTTGATCCGCCCCAGCACCAGCAGGTCCTTCACCCCGGGCGTGGCGGTGGCGATCACCTCCAACAGGCCCGACCGGGCCATCCGCCGCACGATCCGCCGGAACCCGTGCGTCGACAGCCACTCCACGAGGGCGTCGTCGGGCGTGATCGAACGGCAGCGCACGGATCCGCCGTCCGCGTCGTCGTAGACCTCCCGCTCCTCGTAGCCTGGTGGCTCGGCGCCGAACATCGGTGCCGTCGCCGACCGTCCGGCCACCTCCACCAGGAGTACGGAGCGGCCGGTGCGTGCCGCAGCCAAGGCGAGCGTCGCCGCGGTGGCGGACTTTCCCACTCCACCTTTCCCCGCCACGATCAGGACCCGCGACGATGCGAAGAAATGACCGGGATCCATTCCCCTCCTCGAGGTGGGATCGCGCCGCGCCGGGTCGCAGCGTGCGCCGACGGCTCACGCTAGCGGTGAGCCTCGTGGCACTGGCGGTGCTCGTGCTGGCGGCCTCCCCTCCGGCCGCCGAGGCACATGACGGCGAGCACGACCTCGACCCGCTCGTGTTCGACGTGATCCAGGTGTCGGGCCTGGTCGACCGCATCCTCGCCGACTTCATCGAGCGCTCGATCGACTCCGCCGAGGCGGACGGGTCGGGCGGCGTGATCCTCCGGGTCAACAGCTCGGGCGACGTGATCGGCGACGAGCGGCTGCGGGAGGTCGCGGAGGCGATCCACGACGCCGATGTGCCCGTCTACGCATGGGTCGGCCCGTCGGGGGCCAAGGCCGAGGGTGGCGTGGCCCAACTCGTGGCGGCCACCGACGAGATGGCGGTCGCGGTCGGGGCCCGGTTCGGCAAGACCGGCGAGCTGGTGTTCCCCGACCTGCTCCCGGAGCGCTACCTCGACGTGGCGCCGGGACTCGTCGACCGCACCGTCGACGAGGAGGGCGTGATCGAGCTCGGCCTCGCCACCCGCGACTCACCGACCCTCGGGTTCTTCGCGCTCGACCTGCCGGGATTCGAATCCGAGATCGACACGAGCGGCGACGAGCCGGTGCGGGTCCCGGTCTCGCCGGTGCGCTTCACCAAGCTCTCGTTGGTCAACGGCTGGATGCACAACTTCGCCAGCCCGGCGATGGCCTACCTGATGTTCCTCATCGGGGCCGCGCTGTTGATCTTCGAGTTCTACACCGCCGGGGTGGGCATCGCCGGCGTGGTCGGCGCGGTGTGCTTCATCATCGGCAGCTACGGGCTCGACGTGTTGCCGACCCGGGCGTGGGCGCTGGCCCTCCTCGTGGTGGCGATGCTGGGCTACGCCGTCGACGTGCAGGTGGGGGTGCCGCGGCTGTGGTCGGCGATCGCCACCGCCTGCCTCGTGATCGGGTCGCTGTTCCTCTACGACGGGATGGCCATCTCGTGGATCACACTGGTGGCCGGGATCCTCGGGATCTCGTTGGGGATGATCTCCGGGATGCCCTCGATGATCCGGACCCGGTTCGGGACGCCGACGATCGGCCGGGAGTGGATGGTCGGGAAGATGGCCGAGGCCGCCCACGACATCCGCAAGGAGGGGGTGGTGATGGTCGACGGCGCGCCGTGGCGGGCCCGGGTCAACCGCACCACCCCGATCGCGGCCGGCGACCCCGTCCGGATCGTGGCCATCGAGGGCCTCTACCTCGAGATCGAACCCGAGGAGGGTGGCGCCCGCGACTATCGCGAGATGCGGGGCTGACGGGGCGCCCGGCCCCCTCCGCATCCGTGCCCGCCGGCGTGTCCGGACGGGACGGGCGGGCCCGGGGACATGACCTCGGGGACGCGTTGGTGCCATGGACATACTGAAAACGGTCGATCCGTGCGGTACGTGGTCGAACCGGGGATGCACGCGCGCTGTGCGGTTGTGGCGCACGCTGCACGTCTGCTAGGCCTCAGTTGGACGGAACGGGGGTCGGGAATGTCAGTGCACAGCGACCATGTCGACTGGCAGTTGCGGGCCGCGTGTCGAGGCCCGCAGTCGGCGGTGTTCTTCCCACCGTCGACCCCGGAACGGCGGGACGAGAAGCGCTATCGCGAGCGCCACGCGAAGGCGATCTGCGAGACCTGCGTGGTGCGTGCGGACTGCCTCTCGTACGCGCTCGCCATCCGCGAGCAGCACGGGATCTGGGGTGGGTTGAGCGAGAGCGAACGGCGCGAGTTGCTCGCCGTCACCGTCTAGGCACCGCGCGCCGGGCGGTCCGTCACCCGGACGCGCCGCCTCCCCACCGCTCGCGCACGGTCGTGTAGACGCCCTGGTCCCACGAGTACTCGACGGTGTTGCCGTCGGGGTCGCGCAGCATGCAGATGTAGCCGATCGGCGGCGGCATCATCGTCGGCGGCAGCGCCAGGCACCCGGCCGCCTCGCCCCGCGCCGCGATCTCGTCGACGTCGGACTTCTCGGGCATCTCGATGCCGAAGTGGGCGAACGGGGCGAGGGTGGCGTAGGGCGCGCCGGCGAAGGGGTCGTGGCCCTCGAAGAACTGGGCCACGACGAGGATGAACGGGTTGTCGACCATGTCGTCCATGCCGAGCCATGCGCCGAACCCGTCGGCGTCCTCGCGCTTGTCGAGCAGCTTCATCGGCGTGTAGTCGGTGTACCAGTCGATGGTGGCGTCGATGTCGGTGACCCGGAGCGCGATGTGCGTCCACCGGGCCTTGGACGGGTGCACGTCGTAGGTCGCCTCGGTCATCGTCCCTCCCGTGATCCGTGGGCCGTGCCGACCGGCCGTCGTCGCACGCTAACACGGTCCGATGGTCAGACCATCCCGACGGAGACTACGGTTTGTCGGTCCGACCGATGGCCCGATCGGGGCCCCGACCGACGATGCCCGACGGAGGCTGGACGTGGCGACAACCGAGAGCGCCGAGGAGTTCGCCTTCGAGCCGATCTCCCGGGAGACGGTGAGCGCACAGATCCGGAGCCAGCTGATGCGGCGCATCGTCACCGGTGAANNACCGGCGAACTGCGACCCGGTGCGCGTATGCCGTCCGAGCGCGACCTGGCCGAGCAGTTCCGGGTGGCCCGGACGTCCGTGCGCGAGGCGATGCAGGGTCTGCTCTCGCTGGGTGTGGTGGAGCGGCGGGGCAACCGGTCGTTCGTGGCCGAGCATCTCCCCGACGTGGTGGTCGCGCACGACGGCGACCAGCACCGCAACGACTTCGTGGCACAGCTGTTCGAGACGCGCCGGGTGCTCGAGGGCCCGATCTTCTCCCTGGCGGCGAGCCGGGCCGACGACGATGCCCGGGCCGCGGTCGCGGCCCTCGCGGCGCGGTTCCATCCCGACCTCGGGATCTCGGAGTTCCGCCGCCTCGATCGCGAGTTCCACACCACCGTGGCCTCGGCGTGTGGCAACCCGTTGCTGATCGAGCTGTACGGGAAGGTGCTCGATCAGCTGTTCCGTTCGGCCGAGTTCCACGACATCCTGAGCGACCGGCGCAACCGCGACGCGGTGCGCCGCATCGTGGCCGACTCCGGGAAGGCCCACGTGGCGATCGCCGAGGCGTTCTGCTCGGGCGATCCGGAGGCGATGGACCGGTGCGCCCGCGAGCACATCGGCGCGGTGGCCCACGCGATGGCCGACGTACTCGTCTGACCCGCCGCCTCCGGGACCGTGGTCGTCAGTTCATGCCGAGGCCGCGCAGGGCGGTGGCAGCCGTGTCGTCGACCTGACGCAGGAAGGCGGCGCTGTCCCAGTAGTCGGTTCGGTGCGTGATCAGGCCGTCACGCACGACCAACCGCTGTGCGCCCCGCACGGTGAAGTCGCGCGCACCCTGCCAGCGCCCGGTCATCGTGTAGAAGACGGCCACGGTCTCGCCCCGGGCGACCACGGCCTCAACCTCGTAGTGCAGCCCGGGCATCGAGGAGAGGAACTCGGGCAGGCGGCTCCGGTACTCCTCACGCCCCACGCAGCCGCGGCCGAGCGCGGCCGTGTGCTCGTTCACGAAGTCGTCGCTCACGTGGGCGGCGATCTCGTCGGGGTCGGCCCGGTCGAACGCGGCGAGATAGGACCGGACGACGCCGGCCGGGCTTGACGGGCTCTCGCTCACGCTTGCACTGTGACACGAGCGAGGCCGAGTGCCGTCGATACGTCGCCCGACACCAGGAGCACCCGTGGAGTTCGTCCGTTCGGAAGCATTGCGCGACCACTGGTACCCGGTGGCGGAGGGGACCGATGTCGAGCCCGGCCCGCTCGGCGTGACCCTGCTCGGTGACCCCTACGTGCTGTTCCGGGGGAGTGACGGCGGGGTGGTCGCCGCGCCCGACCGCTGTCCGCACCGGGAGTCGCCGCTGTCGCTCGGCACGATGGGGTCCGACGGCCTCGTGTGCCCCTACCACGGCTGGACCTTCGGCGACGGGGGCCGCTGCGTCCGCGTGCCCTCGTCGGGGGAGGGCGGCCCCGTGCCGCCGACCGCCCACCTGCCGTGTGTGAACGTGGAGGAGCGCTACGGGCTGGTGTGGTTGTGCCCGGGCGCGCCGGCGGCGCCGATCC
>JABAHR010001901.1_pt3 | contig 12794 bp, 12 predicted proteins | sample 7062101 | NCBI WGS metagenome assembly JABAHR01 (sample SAMN14534553, study PRJNA622989) | marine sediment metagenome | biome: marine biome [ENVO:00000428]; feature: marine pelagic biome [ENVO:01000023]; material: deep marine sediment [ENVO:00002113] | place: India: Gulf of Kutch | collected...
GTAGTCAGTCCCTTGCCCATCCCAGCGAGATTCGGCCGCGTTCAGCTTCGATTTTCAGGATTTCGACGTCAATCACATCTCCCACTTTAACCTGAGTGCCATGGGGGATCTGGCTGCGGTGGAGCAGTCCGTCCTGCTTGACGCCGATATCAATAAATGCGCCAAAATCCACCACGTTGCGTACAGTCCCTTTGAGGATCATACCAGTCAGCAGGTCATCTATCGAGAGCACATCGCTGCGCAGAATGGGAGGCGGAGCGTCTTCTCGCGGGTCGCGGCCGGGGCGCACGAGCTGGTCTAAAATGTCCCGCAGGGTGGGAACACCACAGCCCAGGCTTTGGGCCAGTTTTTCCACCGGCTGTCCTTGCAGGAGAGCATTCAAGGCTGGCTTGCGGGCTTCAACCGGCTGGTCGATTGACAGATCTGCGCGCTCCAATACGGCTTCAGCGATGGCGTAGCTCTCAGGGTGGATGGCGCTGGCATCCAGGGGGTAAGACCCGTTGCGGATGCGGAGGAATCCGGCCGCTTGCTGGAATGATTTTTCACCCAGACCGGGGACATTTTTCAGCGCGGCGCGGTTCCTGAAAACGCCGTGCTCATCACGGTATTCGACGATCTTCTCCGCCAGTTTGGGGCCGATCCCGGCAACGTAAGTCAGCAGAGCGGGGGAAGCAGTCGATACATCCACCCCGACCTGGTTGACCACGCTCTCGACGACCTGGTAAAGGCTTTCTGAGAGGGCTTTTTGGTTTACATCGTGCTGGTAGAGTCCCACACCAATCGCTTTGGGTTCTATCTTGACCAGCTCTGCCAGGGGGTCTTGCACGCGCCGGGCAATCGAAACTGCCCCGCGCAGGGAAACATCCATCTCGGGCAGTTCGCTGCGCGCCAGTGGACTGGCACTGTACACGCTGGCCCCGGCTTCATTGACGATCAGATACTGTACATCCAGGCTGCTTGAGCGGATCAGGTCCGCGACCAGAAGTTCAGTCTCGCGCGAGGCGGTCCCGTTGCCGATGGCGATCAGGGAGACGTGTTGCTCCTTGATGATTTCAGCCAGTTTGCGGGCGGATTCCGTTTTGGATTGTGCTGAGTTGAAAGGATAGATGGTGCCGGTATCCAGCACATGGCCGGTCGGGTCGATGACGGCCAGCTTACATCCGGTGCGAAAACCGGGGTCGATTCCCAGGATCACATGTCCGGCCAGAGGAGGCAGGGAAAGCAGCGCCCGCAGGTTGTCTGCAAAAACCTGAATGGCATGCTGTTCAGCCGTTTCTTTGAGCTGTGTGCGCAGGCTGCGTTCTATCGCTGGGAGCAGCAGCCTGCTGGCAGAGTCTTCTATCGCCATCCGCAGCTGTCCGGATAGGGGCGATCGGTTGTCTGGCCGGAAGTGAGCCTGGATGGCGTTCAGCCAATCGCGTTCGGGAATCTCGATCCGCACGCGGAGGATTTTCTCGGCTTCTCCCCGGTTGATCGCCAAAACCTGATGGGGGCGGAGGCGGTTAATGCGCAGGTCAAAGTCATAATAGGTCTGGTAAACAGCTCTTTGATCCTCGGCTTTTGCAATCTTTTTACATTGCAATGTTCCCCACTGGAAACCTTTCTGCCTGACCTCCTGGCGAATCCTGGCATGGTCGCTGATCTGTTCGGCGATGATGTCCCGCGCCCCGCTGAGGGCATCTTCAATATCGGTCAGGTCATCGTTCAGAAATGGACGCGCAGCCTTCCCAGGCGGAGGTGAATCGGGGGATTGGGCCAGGATCAACTCGGCAAGCGGCGCCAGCCCTATTTCTCGGGCGATGCTGGCCCGCGTGCGCCTCTTCGGTTTATAGGGAGCGTAGAGGTCTTCCAGATCAGTGAGGGACCTGGCCTGGTGAAGTTGGGCTTCTAATTCCGGAGTCAGCTTTCCTTGCTCGGAGATGGATGCCAGGATGGTCCCCCGGCGGTCCTCCAGCGAACGTATTTTGGAGACCCAATCTTGAATTTGCCTGATTTGCTCTTCATCCAGGCTGCCGGTTTTCTCCTTACGGTATCGGGAGATGAACGGGATGGTATTGCCTTCATCCAAAAGCTGGATAGTGGTGCTGACCTTGGCGGGTGAAATTTTAAGTTGTTTTGAAATTGTTTCTGTCAGGTTCACAAGTGGAATTATACCCGCGCTGGCTGGCTTCTCATACTCTTTGGATTCGCTGTGCTTTGGCACTGGAGGAAAAACGATGTCCAGCAGCAGGGTGGCTTTGAAGTTGCAACTGACTGGATAGAAATGAAGTTGCAGATGAATGGCCTGTATAAGACTTTAAATACGATTACAGCGGTCGGTTCGCTGATTAACAGTCTGTTTTACCTTATCGTCCCTGAATTCAGCCTCTTTCTGTTGGGGCAGAGCTCTAATCCGACAGGATTGATGAACACGCGCGTGGCGGGGGCATGTGGGTTAGGGATCTGTGTCATCAACTGGACATCTCGCAATGTGCAGGAATTAAAATTCCAGCACATTGTGGCAGGGGGGAATTTGCTGATGTTCTGCTTGCTGGTATTCATAGAGCTGCACGGCACGCTGACCGGGGCCATGAACTGGATAGGGTGGTGTTTTCTCCTGGCAGACAGCTTGCTAGGGTTTGGTTATGCAGTGTTTCTTTTCAGAACCTACCGGTCAACCACTTAGCACACCCCACCTGTGGGGGATATTTAATGTCTTGAAATGATTGTGAAATATACCTATCAGAACTGTTAAGCCAAAGCATTTCTACTCCTTCTATAATGAGGGTACATTTTTGATTTTTTTTGGAGGAATAATGGATCACGAATTTAGACCGGTGGATGCGTTGGTTGAACAAGTAAAAGGGAACACGAACTTTTTACAAAAAGTTCTTTTTAGCCGAGTTGGTTTGGCAGCTGCGATACTATTATCCGGCCTGTTCCTTGTCGCTGCAATCAAATAACATTTCAAACAATTTTAATCATCCCTAATCCAGAAATGCAGAGCATGACGGAAATCGTCTTGTTTCTGCAATTCTTTTAATGTGTGATTCTAGGAATTAATTAGATATAATACGGGATAGTTTTAGCAGCCGATGCGTTACTGGAGTAAAAAAGTTTCAATGCTGCTGCACCCTATCAAATCCATCCTGCTATTTCTATTGGTGGGATACAAAATATTTTCTCGTTGATATGAATGAAAAAAAACTCATCATAGACACATTTGAAGAACTGTCACCTCGCTATGAGGAAGTCGTTGATGCAGAGCTCAACCTCTTTTGGGGTTGGCGCTACCATCAATTTGTGGACACCCTGCTCAAGATGACGCCGATTCACGGAGAGGACCGCGTGCTGGATATCGCCACCGGTACGGGTGTCATCCCCACCAAGATTTCGAATGAAAACGGTGCCGTCCGTTCCCTGCATGGTCTGGATATTACCTATGGGATGCTGAAGCGGGCTAAAAAGAAGTTCAAGGAGTCCCAGGTTCAGAGAGAAATTCGTTTATCGTGTGCCTCCGCCATGGAAATGCCCTACGCCAACCGATCATTCGACCTGGTTTTTTGCGGTTTAGCCACGCATCACATGAGTGTGCCGAGGCTGCTTTCTGAAATGTACCGGGTGCTGGGAGAAGGCGGTAGGATCGCGGTCGCCGATGTTGGGAGTTCGCCTATGTGGAGGATTCCGGGGGTGAAGATGCTGCTTCGCGTTGGGGCTTTTCTCTATTTTTATTTCAAGGAAAATCAGGATCGTGCCTGGGCCGAAGCATCGGCGATTTCCAATATCAAGACAAAAGAGGAATGGCATACCCAGTTGATCGAAGCCGGCTTTGAAGAGGTTTCGATTACGAAACTGAAATCTAAATACAGGTGGATCCCGGATCCGTTGGTATTACACGCTAAAAAGAATGGGAGAGGATGATGACAGATTCCACGAAGTTATTACTAGAAGGCAGAAAAGAAGAATTGTGGACCAAGCACTGCGGATATGTGAATCTCAGCAAAGAAGAGTTTATGGGGATTCAAAAGCGCCTCCTCCGAGAGCAGCTGAACCTATTAGGGAAGGTTAAGATTGGGCAGGTTTTTATGGGGGAGACAATCCCTCAAACGGTGGAGGAATTTCGGGAAGTGGTCCCCTTTACCACCTATGAGGATTATGCCGGAATGCTGGATGAGCGGGATGAGAGCGTCTTACCTGTCAAGCCGCATGTGTGGGCGCGCACTTCTGGCCGGACGTCTACCAAGGGGCCGAAGTGGGTGCCGTATTCCCAAAAGATGTATGATCGTTTAGGGGATGCTGTAGTTGGCGCAATGCTGATGTCTTCCTGTGAATATCCCGGAGATGTAAAGCTGGAGCAGAATGATAAATTCCTGCTTTCCACTGCTCCGCCTCCGTACACCTCGGGCTACATCAGCCATGCGACCCACGAACAGCTGGATGTGCGCTTCCTCCCGCCGCTGGATATAGGCGAAAAAATGGATTACGGGAGTCGGGTCGCGCTGGGGTTCAAAATGGCGATGCGTGAAGGACTGGATTATTTCATGGGGCTGGCAAGCGTGCTGGCGCGCATGGGGGAACAGTTTGAACAGCAGTCCGGCAATACGGCCAAGCCTTCAAAAGATTTATTAAACCCATTTATTTTGTGGCGATTGGTGCGGGCAATGGTTACCGCTAAAATTAAGGGCAGGAATATGCTCCCCAAAGATATCTGGCGATTAAAAGGGATCATGTCCGGTGGCACCGACACAGATATTTACCGGGATAAAATTGAATACTATTGGGGTTTCAAACCATTGGAAGGATACGCGACCACCGAAGCGGGTAACCTGGCGATGCAGTCCTGGAATTTCAAGGGCATGACTTTCTTCCCCGATGCTGCCTTTTATGAGTTTATTCCGCTCGAAGAACACGAAAAAAATCTTCAAGATCCCAGCTATCAACCCAAGACTCTATTGTATGATGAGCTGACCACCGGCGTTTACGAACTGGTATTTACCAATTTCCACGGCGGAATCTTTCTCCGCTACCGGATTGGGGATTTCTTTGAAGTCATCTCTGAGGGCGATGAGGAACTCAATTCTGAGCTTGCCCAACTTATTTTTTATTCCCGGGTAAGAGACATTATCGACATCGGGAACTTTGCCCGCTTTACCGAAAGAGATATCTGGAAAGCCATTGAGAAGACCGGTCTACCTTACACTGATTGGGTGGTACGCAAAGAGGTGTTGGATACACATCCTCAACTGCATATTTATATTGAGCCCAAACCCGATGCTCAAATTTCCCTGGAAACGGTGAAGGAAAAGCTTGACCAGAAACTGACAGAAGTCGTCCCTGAATATCAAGACCTGAAAACTACATTTGATTACAATCCATTGGTTGTCAGCATGCTTCCCCCGGGCGCATTCACCAATTACATGTCAGCACAGGTGGAGGCAGGAGCCGATTTAGCTCATATCAAACCCCCCCATATGGAACCGTCGGAGGTTATTTTAGAGCGGTTGCAGCAATAAAGGACACCTTCAAATCCGATGAATTGGTCGGTCACCACGATTATTCCGCTGGTTGCATCAGCAATTTATGGGGGATTGATTATCGCTGTGGTTTTTTCTGGACATCTGAATCGGATGCGCAGAATTTTCCTTTTGTACTTGGTGTCAATGCTGGTGTGGTCGGTGAGTGCATTCATGACGGTCTCAGGATTGGTGGATGTGCTCACATGGTTCCGGGTAATGACGGCGGCACCTCTGCTGATGATGGTGTCGATTTTTTATTTTGTACAGTCCCTGTTTGCCTGGAGAAGAAAAATTACCCCATATGTTTTATGGTATGGGGTGCTCGTGAGTGTGCTGGCTCTTTTTACCAATTCGATCATCATCAATGCTTTCCTGAATGACGAAAATATCCTGGTATATGAATTCAGCAACCTCGTTTTTATGGTTGCTGGACCGGGATATCTGCTGATGATCTACAGTCTGGTTGAGCTGATTAGGTCCATCCGGGAAACCGACAACCACGCGCAGCGCAACCGTCTGCGGTACCTGGCCATCGGGTTGGCTATCACGATTGTTGCCTCGCTGGTTAATTTCACTCCGTGGGGCCAGTATCCGATTGATATTGCCGCCAATGGCTTGACGGCTTTGATTATCGCCTATGCCATTTTCCGGCACCAGCTGCTTGAAATCCGGGTAGTGATCCGTCTGGGTCTGCTGTACTCGCTGACCACCACCGTGCTGGGCACCATCTATTTCCTCATTATCTACCTGGCTTTAGAACGCTTCAGGATCGCCGCCGGGGGCAACATCTTCTCAATTTCTCTCGTCATCGGTCTGCTGACCGCGATCGTCCTGAATCCGGTGCGTAATCTTGCCCAGACCTGGATTGACAAGATTTTTTACCGCGAGCGCTATCATGCCGGGCTGATGCTCCAGCGCTTGAGTGAGGCAACCGCGTCTCTGTTAGACTTGGAAGAAGTCACGAAATTGATCTTGGACGAAGTCACCAGCACGCTGCATATTTTGCACGCCGCCCTCTATGTCAAGCAAAACCATGATGGCTCATTTCGACTGCTGGCAGGACACAATATTGAACCGGATGCTCCTGGCGGGCTGCGAACTGACCACCCGATTGTGGTCTGGCTGGCAAATCGCAATCAGGTCTTAACCCACCACGAACTTGAAAACTTGCCGATTTTCCGGTCTTTGTGGGATGATGAGCAGGCAGAACTGGAAAAACTGGGGATGAATCTGTATATTCCTTTACATGCCAAAGGCGATCTGGTGGGGATGCTGACTGTTGGTCCCAAGCGTTCCACACAGCCCTATACACCAGATGACCAGATGACCTTGATCACGCTTGGGAACCAGATGGCGGTTGCCATTGAGAATGCCCGCTTGTATGAAGAGCTGGAAACCACCTTTGTGGAAACCGTGATTGCCCTGGCAAATGCTATCGACTTGAGGGATACCTATACCAGCGATCACAGCCAGCAGATTGCAGACATGGCAGCCGATACAGCCAGAGCGATGAATCTGGCAGAGGACGATGTGGATGCCGTTTATTGGGGCGGACTGCTGCATGATATTGGGAAAATTGGGATCCCGGATTCAATTCTGCAAAAGCCCGGTAAACTGGATAAAGAAGAATGGGATATCATCCGCCAGCACCCGAAAATTGGCGCAGATCTGGTTTCCCAGGTAAATAAACTTGGGTATATCGCTCCCATCATCGAGTACAGCCATGAGCGTTATAACGGCTCAGGATACCCGCATGGGGCGCGAGATGAGGAGATCCCGATCGGTGCCAGGATTGTCGGGGTGGTGGATTCCTACTCGGCGATGACGGACAAACGGGTGTACAAGGACCCTCTCCCACATGAGGATGCGATTGAGGAGCTCGAACGAAATTCAGGTATCCTGTACGATCCCGCAGTTCTGGACGCATTTTTCCAGGTGATTGATAACGGCAGACTTAAAGATTAAATTTCCTGAAGCGTGATTTATCAAAACCAGTCGAAAGGAGCATGCACGTGCATGCTCCTGATTTTTCATTTATGGGTTCCTTATATTTTCTGGGAGCAGTATACCAAAATTTCATCAGGCGTCATTCCGAATAACCATATTAATTTACTCATTGCACCGCTCGAACCCCCTGAAATAGCATCAAGCAGTGGTATACTCTACTGCTGAGCGCATCCTGGCTTGGCCATCGGTTTACGCGTGAAAATCAAGAAGAGGATTTGATATGAGTGAAGAAATTACCCGAGACGTTTTTGACAAAATTGTAGAATTGGCTGCTTTGGAACTGGAGGAAGAAGAGGCGGAGTATATTCGCCGCCAGTTGAACGACCAATTGACCGCCATCGCTGAACTTGAGGCTGTTCCCTTGGATGAGGATACCCCGCCTGCCGCACACGGCGTTCCATACGGTCCTGAGATCAGCGCCCCAGCAAGAAGGGATGCCCATGATCCGTTCAAAAACCCCGGTGAAATTTTAGAAGTCGCTCCAGAGGAAGAAGAGCGGTATTTTATCACTCCTGATATTCCTCATGAGGACATAGGATAAACCGATGGAACTTTGCGACCTTTCTGCATACGAACTGGCGGCGCTAATCCGCAAAAAGGAAGTATCGGCTGTTGAGGCGCTCGACTCCGCACTGGAACGAATCCAACAAGTGGACGGCCGGCCGGGAACCCTGAACGCTGGCGAGATCACGGCGGAGGACCAGCAGAGGGTACATGCCTTTATCACCCTCACCGAAGACCTGGCGCGGAAAAAAGCCGAAGAAGTCGATCAAAAAATAGCACAGGGCGAAATCCCTGGCCAGCTGGCGGGTGTGCCCTATACAGTCAAGGATATCTTCAATGTAAAAGGCACGCGTTCGACGGCGGGGTCTAAAATCCTGACCAATTATATTGCCCCTTACACGGCCACCCCGGTTGAGCGCATGGAAAAAGCTGGAGCCGTGATGCTGGGGAAAGTCAACCTGGACGAGTTTACCCACGGTTCTTCCTCAGAATCATCCGCGTACCAGCCCGCACCATGCAACCCGTGGGACCCAAGCAAGGTGCCCGGCGGTTCTTCCGGTGGGAGCACGGCAGCGGTAGCGGCTGGAATGGGACAACTTTCGCTGGGAACGGATACCGGCGGCTCAATCCGGCAGCCGGCAGCCTTTTGCGGCGTGGTTGGACTCAAACCGACCTATGGGCGCGTGTCACGCTATGGGCTGATTGCCTTCGGCTCTTCGCTGGATTGCCCGGGACCGATTGCTCGCAATGTGCGCGACGCGGCCGTGATGCTCAACGCGATTGCAGGACCAGACCAGCGCGACAACACCACAGTCACCGTACCGGTGCCTGACTATACCGCGGCACTGGAGGATGGCGTGAAAGGGATGCGGATCGGTCTCAGCCCGGATTTCTTCAAAATCCAGTATTTCGACCACGAAACCGGCGAAATGTCCGAGGAACCGATCTCTGAGGAGATCAAAGCAGCGGTGGAGCAAGCCGCAGACCGCCTTTCGGAGATGGGTGCCCGCATCGTGGACAACGTGCCGATGCCGCATACCAAGTATGGCATCCCGACCTATTTCGTTATCTCGCGCGTGGAGGTATCGTCTAACCTACACCGCTTCGACGGCGTCAAGTACGGTTACCGCACGCCGGTTGCGGTGGAAGATCTGAACGAAATGTACCGCCGCACACGGGCCGAAGGGTTCGGTGCCCAGCCCAAGCTGCGCATCCTGATGGGGATGTACGTCAGCGCAGCGCAGTACAGCGAACAGTACTACCAACGAGCCCTGAGAGTTCGTTCGCTGATCCGGAGCGACTTTGACGCCATCTACGATCCGCAGGGCGAGTACCGACTGGACGCCTTGCTGACCCCGGCCACCCCAACCCCGGCGTTCGGTTTTGGTGATGTGTACGGGGATACGGTGCTGATGCAGTATGCTGACCAGTTCACGGTGACCGGTAACCATGCCGGAGTGCCGGGCCTCTCAATGATGGGCGGCCTGAGCAGCGACCGCCTGCCGTTAGGAATCCAGCTGTTGGGTCGCGATTACGATGAAGCTACCCTGCTGCGAATCGGGCGCGCTTTCGAGGTAGCCACTGAAGATGCCCCCTGGCGTAGAGAAAAACCGCAGGTCCTGCAGGGATTGTAGAAGGTGGAGGAAAGAACGATGCCAGAATATGAAGCCGTGATTGGTCTCGAGACCCATATCCAACTCAACACAACCACTAAAATTTTCTGCGGCTGTAAGGCCGATTCGTGGGGGGACCCGCCCAACACCAACATCTGCCCAGTGTGCAGCGGACTGCCGGGCGTGCTGCCGGTGCTCAATCGGGCTGTGGTCGAGAAGGCTGTGCTGCTAGCATATGCCATGCACGCTGAATTGCAGACCGATTCGTATTTCGACCGTAAAAATTATTTTTATCCCGACCTGCCCAAAGGTTACCAGATTACGCAGAACGACCAGCCGATCGCCATTGGCGGTTATATGGACCTGCCGATGGACGGCTACGTGCGCCATGTGGGGATTACCAAGCTGCACATGGAAGAGGATGCCGGGAAAACCAAGCTCGATTACGGCCGCAGGATGGTGGATTTCAACCGCTGCGGTGTACCGCTGATAGAGATGGTAACCGCGCCTGACCTGCGTTCGGCGGATGAAGTAGTTGCCTACCTGATCCGGTTGCGCCAGCTGCTGCGCTGGTTGGATGTCTCTGAAGCGAACATGGAAAAAGGCCATCTGCGGGCGGATGCCAATGTGTCGATCCGCATCAAGGGCAGCAGCGAACTGAACGAGAAGACCGAGATCAAGAACGTCAACTCGATCGAGTCTCTGCGGGGGGCGGTGGAAAAGGAGATCAAGCGCCAGATCAGTGAGGTGGAAGCCGGCCGTGAGATCGAAGCCTGGACCCTGGATTGGGACGAAGATACGCAAAGCTTGAGCAAAATGCGCTCTAAAGAGACAATGGCCGACTACCGCTATTTCAAAGAGCCCGACCTTCTGGTGGTGCACCTGGATAATGAATGGAAAGTACAGATCCTGGCGGACTACCCGGAACTGCCGCTGGCGCGGCGGGAGCGTTTCATGCGTGAATATGGGCTGCCGGAGTATGATGCCGATATCCTGACCAGCGAACGCAGCCTGTCAGATTATTTTGAGGCGGCCAACAAAGCCTATGGTGGCGATGTTAAACGCGTCTCGAACTGGCTGATGAATGATGTGCTGCGGTTATTAAATGAACAGGGGTTGGAGGCAAAAGACCTCAACTTGACCCCAGAGTACCTGGCCGAAATTATCAAGCTGGTGGATGCCAATACAGTTAACACCCCGACGGGAAAAGCCTTACTGGAGAAGGTTCAGCAGAGTGGGAAATCACCAGCCGAGATCGTGGAGGCCGAGGGATTGGCACAGGTCAGCGACACCGATTTGATCCGCGAGATCGCTGAGCGGATTGTGGCCGAGAACCCGGAGAATGTTGCCAAGTACCGCGGCGGCAAGGAAAGCCTGATCGGCTGGTTTGTTGGACAGGTGATGCGCGAGTCGCGCGGTAAAGCCGACCCTAATATGGCGCGCGAGGTGTTGAAAGAGTTGTTGGATAAATGATAGCCGATCTTTCCTTCGAGAAATCATGTAAAGGTATTTTCGGTGGATCTTGAAAATTTCAGTGCTGACCTGAAACAAGGGGAAAATGGGATCTGGACCAGCAAATCTTATGATGAGATATCCTATCCGTTTGAAGCGAGTGATTTGTTATTTGATTTAGAAGACCAATCCTACTGGTTCCAACATCGAAACAACCTATTGGCTTCAGTGATAAAGACCTACCACGAAAACGAGCAGAAGGTAATTTTCGATATCGGTGGGGGAAACGGAGTGGTAGCTGCGAGGCTAGCAAAGGAAGGATTTCAACCTGTTCTTGTCGATCCTGGTAGGGAAGCTGCCGCAAATGCCAAAAAACGTGGCTTGAAGTATGTAATTTGTACATCCGCTCAAAGTGCGAACTTTAAGTCACACTCACTGCCTGGGGTTGGCCTCTTCGATGTTCTAGAACACATTGAAGATGATATCGGTTTCTTGAATTTTCTGAGCAGGAAAATCATCAGAGGTGGAATTCTGTATGCCACCGTGCCTGCTTTTGATTTTTTATGGGCAACGGAAGATGTTTATGCCGGTCATTATCGAAGATACACCCGAAGAACTCTAATGGAAACTTTTTTATCTGCTGGATTTCAAGTGATGTATTCATCATATTTTTTTCGCCCTTTGCCTGTGCCGATCTTTCTTTTCCGATCCTTGCCGTACCGGGTGGGCTTCAAAGAAAAAAACATTGAAACCCGGGATAGAAGAAGGGAACACATCACAAAGAGCAATCTGCTCTCAAAAATAATCAGAATGGCCCTGAGCATGGAAATTAAGAATGTCGAGAGTAAAAGGGTCATGCACTTTGGAAGCAGTTGTGTTATTGTAGCCAAAAATCAATGAGTTAGACAGATTTTTATTCAAGTGTAAAAGACTGCCCTCGGGCGCACTGGAGCGTCTTAATCTTAGATTAAAGCATTTTGATATCTTGGAAAATTATGATATAGTAATAACATCAAATTGAATGAAAGGAGGCACATTTCTATATGAGCAGCGCAAAGACCCTTGTAGTTGACCTGATTGAAGTGTGCCTTGTGGCAGGATAAAGCGACATTTAGAAGCGAATCCCTGGCCGTGGGCACACACCACGGCCGTTTTATTTTAATGTGTTAGTTCGAATATCAGAGCGGCCTGGACTGTAGTTTTCTAGGCCGTTTTCGATTCACGAAGGAGGTGCGAGATGCCTGGGATTGTAAAAAGAAGTGTAGCGTGCACCAAATTGTCGAAATTAATTGATTTGAAACAGAATGAAATAGGAAATAACAGGAAAATAAACGATGCCTAAAGAGCATAATTATCAGAAAGAAAGAGAAAAACACGAGCGCAAGCAGCGCTTGAGAAAGTCGAAGAAAAAGATGCGGCCGAATACTTTCAAAAAAGGGCCGCGGCAAAAAAACTGGGACCACCTGGCGGATAACGAGTGGGATGCCCCGGGGTTTTACGAAGACGAGCGTGTCATGCCGCTTGGAAGCCAGTCGCGCCATAAGGTTGTTGAGGCGATGGCCAGACAATCGATCAAGCAGGCCGGTGAGAAGGTTGAAGAATCTGAGCTTGACCTGCCGCCCGGTACCCAAGAGGGGTCTGTGATTGAGGCCGCCGGAGAGCAGTGCACCGTGCTGATCAGGGGGGAAAATATAGACTGCACCGTGCGCCGTGCTTTGCTGGT
>JABAHR010003675.1_pt2 | contig 12789 bp, 7 predicted proteins | sample 7062101 | NCBI WGS metagenome assembly JABAHR01 (sample SAMN14534553, study PRJNA622989) | marine sediment metagenome | biome: marine biome [ENVO:00000428]; feature: marine pelagic biome [ENVO:01000023]; material: deep marine sediment [ENVO:00002113] | place: India: Gulf of Kutch | collected...
CCTGCATCTGCTTACGTATCCTCGGTATCATATTTTCATCGATACCAATATCAACTAATCGCTTTAATTGTCCAGGACTTATACTCTGGCTATCAATGATTCCAGCCACCTTACGTGCAACCCCTTGAGTCAACACACGATCCTGCATGGACTTGATGGCATTCATGCCATTAACAAACCCTTGGACATGCTTAAGTCTCTTGATAAGGCCTGTAAACTTCTGTGCAGACTGTGAATCCCATGTAGCCTCAACACCGAAGTTATTAGCATCGATTCTATATTGCGGGTTATTTAATATATGATCACTGCCTATCCAACCGTAGCCTGCTTCCTCAAGATCCGCAAGCCATGTATTGACCATTTTGCCTGATCGCATATCACGTCTTAGTGTTCTGAGGATAGGTATTGCCTGCATCATCCCTGTAACACCGAGTCTGGCTGCTACCTTTCCGGTCTCAGCGAACTGTGCAAAACCGGCCCAGTTCAATGTACCAAGCTGAACAACGTCACGGAGTAGCTGCATACCCTTAGCAGAAGAACTGTTAGGATTGATCTCAAGAGTCTCTCCCATGATAAGCTTACGTGCTGCATCAAGGTATTCAATATCCTTGTCTGCTGCCTCTTTGGTAAGCCCACGAGCTATTCCATATTTATGGGTAGAGGCCAGCAGATCATTAAACTCCTTGTCAGACTTTATACCGACCCTTGCCAAGGCTATTTCACCTGAGGTGCGTTTAATCTCTCTTACAAGATTAGCCGGAACATTGGGATCAAGTAGTTCCCAAATGTCATGACCATTGTACGAAGTGTTAAGGTCCATTTCGATAACAGCATTAGAGGTACTTTCTGCCCTCTTCCTGTCAATGGCCCTAATAAAGGTGTCTTTTGCCGTTTCATCAAGTCCAGCCTCCGAAAGTAAGCTTTCTATGAATTCTTTATTCTCAATTGAAAATAGATCATTGGTGAATCCCTGGGCGTTTCGCATGCTCTGTTTATTACGCCGAACGATAGCAGCAGCCCAAGCCCGAGATAGACGATCTGAGACCTCTTTAGGTGCATCCTTAAGCCCACCCTTCAGGTCAGACTTTAATGCCTTCAGAATTGCCATATGAAGCATTTCTTCAACACCATTCCAACCCATGTTCGGATCACTGGCCATCTTGTAGAAATTTGAGGGGACCCATTTACGGGATGTTGAATATTCCCGCCATCCAGCATCTACGAAGCGTTTTACGCCTGCATCCTTGGCCTTGAAGAGGAGATCGTTACGGACCCTGGCAATAGCATCAGCGGCTTGCTTAACGGCCTGCTCAGAGGCGCTCAGGGCCTCATCGTGATATTTCTTCATAAGGCTTGTGTCCCGGTCAAACCTCCTGGCATTAAGTTCTCTCTGGATTGCCAGATTGAAATCAGCCTGCCTGGTGGCTCTTCCTGATACGTTCAATGGATTGACACCGAGGGACTTCATGTACAGCCTTTCTGCCTTATGGAAGTCTCCGGCCCAAAGGGACATAAACTGCCTGTCATAAAGTTCTCTCCAGGAGGCTGCTGTCTTCCCCCGGGTGTACTTGCCACCCCAACCAGGGGCGTACTCACCAAGCCTGTACATCAAGGCCAGTGCTGCATCGTTGTCTGAGTTTAAGACCTGCCCAGAGATTGTCTTGGAGAGTTTATCGACATGCTTTCGTAGGCCTCTGGCAATCCTCTGCGAGTCCTTGAAGAAGGCTGCCTCATCAGTGGAAAAGCCTTCAGTGCCTGTGATGCTCTTGATCTGCTTCTCACCACCAACCACATACTCAGGCTGGGCCTTATCAGCAAGTCCAGCGTTGAGTTTATCAAGCCTCTCAGTGGCTACCTCTTTCATAGCCTGTAAAGCAGCAATGTCAGTAATATCCTCAGTACCAGCAAGCTGCTCATCAATCTTTCTAATCTCTGCTGACAGTTGTCTGGATGCATTGAGGTCTTCATGGTAATCAAATACATCATCCACCCACTTATCCAGCCAGAGTTCCTCAGCTTCAGTTACAGGCTCCTGAACACGTCCCTGCTCAATGGCCATACGTTTAAAGGTGTTCTTGTCGGCCTTGATGTGGAAGTCATCAGCAATATCCTGAGTGGCGGTGGCCAGCCTTGAGGCACCTCTTCCGAGTTTCCCCAGGGAAAGTAGACCAGCAGTAAGAGCAGTGCTCCCAACCACTCCCGTTGTTACGTCTCCCCAAGTCATTCTCGGCTGTACTGCCTTAGCAGCAGCCAGATCAAGCCCAGAGGCAGCAGCAGCGGCAGCCAGGGTCTGTGTGGCGGATAATGCCTTAGCTCCCTTGGTAGCCATGCTGTAACCTCCTGTGAGGTATGTGCTCGGATCACCGGCAGCACTTCCAATAATGATTGCCGGGAGCCCTTTCAGGCCCCAGGCATTCAGACTTCTCTGATATTCATTAATGGTATCGGCCTCTTCAAGACGATAGTCCAGTTCTTCCTGGCTTGTGGATTCCAGCAGGTACGTATGCAATTCTTCAGGATACCTCTTCAGCAGTTCATTGGGAACCGCCTCTTCAAGATTGAAGTTTGGATCAATGAACATGTCATCGGTGTGGAACTCCTCAATGCCCTTTTTGACAAGGCCACCGAGAAAACTCTCCTGCATGAACGACTCTGAGATCAGTCCAACATAGGATCCACGGTCCCTGGCGTTCTCCTCTTCTACCTGTCTTGCTACATCAAGCTCATAGTCCTCATAATGTTCCCTGAGAGTACGAGCCTTGAGTATGTCAGGTTGTGTTGCGGCACCAGGAGTGGTGTACCTATTCTCCTGCTCCGCTATCTCCTGTAGATTCTGCTTTTGCGGCATCTTCATAGTCCTTTAATATTTTATTGTACCGATCAACTATCTCTTTGTCATCGATATCCAGTGCTCTTGACATTACACCCGCACGGTTAGCCAACCAACCCTTAAGGAACTTTGCCTTATCTGGATTTTTTGCTTGCTCTATGTAGTGATCCTTAATAACCTGGGCAAGTACCGGTGTATACTCATCACTTCTCTTGTCTATAAGACGCATTTCTTCTCTGGTCATAGGCCTGGAACTGTTTACACCCTTCTTACCAGTCTCAAGGAGGTCCATAGCCCGGCGCATATAGATCCGCATCCGATAAACACCTATAGGTAGGGAGTTATCAAACACCAAGGTTCTAAGTCTCGTATCAGATATATGCTGTGCTCCGACCTCCTCGTAGTAGTTCTTCTTATAGTATTGAGCAGCGCCAGTCCTGACAGTCGGATCTTCCCGCAGAGCATTAATATTCTTCATACGCTCAGTTTCATCTGGATAGAGGGCTTCCATCTTGTCTATGACCTTCCACACAGGCCACTCAGGATAAATGTCATCACGTATTCCCATGAAGGTCCGAAAGGATACTTTGGTTTTCTCACCCTTCTTATTCTTGACGGTCTTCCACTCTTTACCGAGAGGAACGTAACCACCTTCATTAGAATCACTCAATGATATGGCCACTGCGTGTATGAAGGGGTTGACATCCATATACGTGTACTCGGATGTTGACGGGAATCTCGTGGAAATAGATGTATATATTTCCTGCGGTATATCAGTCTCTGCAAGATCTCCTTGTTCGAGACTATTCAAGGCAAGTAACGTCTTGGTGGCACCTGCCTGCATGATGTACGGGAATATAGAAGCTTCAGGCATTTTCTGGATCTTCCTGGCATACGACTGTGCCTCTGCCACAGTCAGTTCATCAGGAGCAGCATTTAAATTGCCTCCAATAAGACTTGTAAACTCACCGCCAACAAGTACCTGGGAGAGTACGTCATCTGCATCAGCCACACGTCCAGCAATGTCCATAACCATCTGGTTAAGCTGTTCGTCCTGTGCATATTCATAAGCATCCCCAAGTCTTCTGCTTGCGACAGACTTCCTTCTACCTGTGGCCCTCTCCCAATTTTCCCAGGCTACTGCCAAGGTATGTTGGGTGTCCTTATCGCTGCTGAAATATAGATCTTTGAATTCATCAGATACAATATCCACTCTGGACCCAAATGAACTTATAGAGGCAGCAAACCTCGCTGCTCTGGCATGCTCCTTGACCTTTGCGTGTCTGCGCTTGGCATCCATCTTGGTTTCAGCATCCATATCAGCCAAAGACTTTTTGGTTACTGTGTCCTTATGGTATGCATCTGCTACCTCGGAGGCCAACATTCTAACCGGTGCAATACTTCCGTCTGGGGAGTTGATAAATATAGCCGCATCATCTCCTGACCCAACAACTTCCACTTTAAGGTCCTCTGGATCAACACCAGGAAAGGCTACTTGAACTGGATCTGAAAGGAGCATGGAGTCTGCTACTTCAGGAAGTTTTGCTTTTGGAACACCCATAATATTGTGCAAAGGCAGTTCAGGCTGTTTTACCAATGTACCACCGAACTCTACCACAGTGTCTTCCATGGTACTCCAGGCAGCATCTACCAGATCCTCTATCTTGTCATAGTTGGTGGTCACTGCCAGAATAAACGTGGCATCCTTGAGGGCCTGCTTGAGTTCCTGCGAAACAGCATCAGTATTTTTCCACCACAGCCATCCAGAGGTTGCCCTATCTTTCAGCACGGCATCAACCTTCTTATCAAATTTCCTGCGGTCCTTGAGGATATCTGGCAGTGTGCCTCTATCACTTTTGGTCATAAATGTGGAGTACAGGTTATATGCAGCAGCGGCAGCCTCTTCTTGTGGCATTGAACTATCAGTGGTCCTGGAATTGGTCAGATTGAATGTATCATAAGCATACTTTAGACCAAGCACTGTAGTATCATCAAGACCGAGCATACTGACCCTACTTCCTCCAGGAGTCTGTCGTAGCTCCTCAGCCAGTATCATCGCAGCAAACCATGTAGACGGGGCAGCAGATCCTTCCTTGATGCCCTCAATGGCTCTAACAGCCCTACCAACGGCACCCTTGAACTTAGGACTCAACTGCCCCGAGGCTACTCCAAGCTTTGCATACTCAGTGAATGCTGACATAGTATCAGGAGAAGTAGCAAGAAGCTCATCATATACAATATCATGGGCCTTGTTGACATCCTGACCAGATGCAGAAAGGATCTCCTGCTTGTTCTTGATCTTATTAACAAGGTCTTGTACGTTATCCTGTGTGTTGCGTTGTCTATTATTTGTTCTTCGTAATCCAAGGAACCACTCCATACTCTTTGCCCTACGTACTGCTGGGTCATTCCAGGCAGACATATAAGCCGTGTTGTCAAGTATACCATTATCAGCCTGACTCTCAAGGGAGGTGGCCACACCGAGGACTCGCGTAGCTTCTTGCTCGTCAACCTTTTTGTAATAGGCATTCTTTGCTGTATTCAGGGAAGACTGTAACTCTGGGTGAGAGCCTAAGAGATTGGCCTCTATGTAATCAATGCCAGAGTTGCTTCCCTGTGCGGCCACTGACTGGGCAGCTGAGGCCATGATGTTTACAAGAGTACCTTTTGGTATCTGCCCAGCCCCAGGTAATTTACTCAAATACTCCTCAACCTGTTCAGGAGTCCTGCCTGGGGTACTTAGATATCCAGTGATTGCACCTGTGGTAGATTCAATAAGTTTTTCCTGGTTTCGTGCCTTACGTATCTTGGCATGATTGGCACGAAGTTTAGGAAGGTTCTCTGAAAGCATACCAACGAAATCATTCCTGTGCCACTCGCTGAACTCGTCACCATCAAATGCTGTAGTCCTGCCCTGGGCTGCCTCCTGCAAGTACCGGTCAAAGGAAGCAGAATCCATACTGGAGAACTCATGGCTTGGATCTGTAAGTGCATCAGACAGGCCAGTATTTATACTTTCAAGCCACTTTTCATTCTCAACCTTACGGACTGTTCTGGAGTAGGCAGAGGACGTCTGCATATCCTCATCAGCGGGGTTGATTTTCTCAACAAACAGATCACCCAGGGCCTTTGAAGAATCTAAGGATTTCTGTACTCCGGTCTGGAGTGCTCCAAGAGAGCTGATGGAGGCGCCAAGTTTATCCAACACAGCTGTATTACGTGCCTGTGCTGTTTTAGCAGGTGCTATCTGCGGTATTCTCGTTTGGAATTGGTCGGCCATTAAGCCTCCTTATGCGTACTGCCCAACAGTATCACTGCCGGTTTTGTAGTTGAATTTTCCTGCATTTCCAGATTTAGGACTCCAGAAGCTCTGTCCAGGGTTTATATCCTGTCCATAGGCATTCTTTCCTGCTTGGGTCATATCTTTCTGAAAACCGAATACGGCACTTCCTATCTGCGATACAGGACCGAGGATATCGTAAGGATCAATTGACATGTCCATGGAAAAAAGCTGGTCCCTGATGGACTCAACGGCTGTTCTGGCCTGCGTCATAACATCTGCCACAGCATTATCAGCCTGCAAGTCCAAATTAAGGTGTGCCTGCCCCGTAGCAAACTCCACCTCTTCTAATGCTGGAATAGCACTCCCACCAGTCTTGGCGGCCTGAACTCTGGCTGTGCCTTTAGCAGTGGCTTTTTGTGTGGCAATACCAAGCTGCTCCCGCATCTTCTGCTGGCCTATTTCTGCTATCTGATCAGCAGAGGCCTCAGTATTTCTCAAGGAAACCTCAGTGGCCTTTTGCAATTGCCGTTCAAGCTGCCTCTTCTGAATGTCTCTGTTAACTTTCTGTAACCATATGTTTCCTATGGCACTTCCTATTTGGAACCCTGCTCCAGCGGCACTCTGTCCTGCTGAGAACAGCGGCAACATTGCTGCTATGGCCATATTACCTCCTATGTTATAACTGTGTTCTTAGTCCGGGCATTAGCCCTTGATCCGTAACGAGCACGGAAAGTAAAGCCGGTCACACCGAATGGTCGGTAATCACTTGTTTCTATTCTTATGTGCAGGTCATTGTTGGTTCCCCGTAGGGGTACTGTTAATGTACCAGATTGTACCGTTATCTCATCCCATATGGCATTAATAGCGTCCTCACTGGAATCCCAATCTACATAAGTCACCCTGCCTGTCTTATCAGTGACTGTTACTTTTATATAAGCAGTGTTTGTATAACTAAGCCACATTCTAAGAAGTTGCGTCCTGTTTGTGATTCTGACAGAGCCATCTTGCCTACGTAGAAATAGTGTGCCAGGATCTATATAAGCTGTAAAAGGCTTGCCAACAAGTACCTTGGTGGGTACATCAATAGTCTCTTCTGGATCTATCGTGAGTCGATCCCCTGATGAGGTTGCCTTAAGTTGTATTCCAGAACCGTCATCTGTAAGAATACACGCAATGTCATCCCCAGCAAGGATATCTGCTTCTGATGGATTGAGGACCTCAGTAGTAACCTCTTGCATTCTGTCAAGGTGTGGCCGGAAGTCCAAAAACTCTGTTGTATCTATACTTAGTGGCAAGGTGTACAGCATGGTCTTTGTGCTGTCATCGGAATGTTTCATGATTATGTACAAATCATCATCTTTTATCCACATGTTGTAGAGCAGGTCCGGAGCATCTAAATCACCGAATACCCATTTATGCCATGCCAACTGAATTCTTTCACCAGATGTATTTTTGCCTGCCTCATACACCCACAAGGCTCTTGATGGGGCAAACCCGTCCTTAGTTCTAACAAAGCCTATATTGTGCGTTGTATGCATGAGAACTTGAACTGGTGTGTCTTCTATGTAGTACGGGCAATGATCTGTTAATCCGACTGGCTCAATAAGCCTGGAGTTACCTAAAACAACAAGATCCCGAACGTTTGTGAAAGCTCCTGAAGATACAGCAAGCATAACACCTACATCAGAATTCACAGGTGCAGCAGTGAGACTTGATACCACGGAAGAGACAGCCACAATTGGAGAACTTGCAGTAAATTCATTCTCTCCATATAACCGGTACTGTGTGGTGTTACTGTACACAAGAAGGTCTCCCGCCACCACGCTTAATGCCTTAAGGTCTTCACCTCCAGAAGTAGACGTACCTCCTACAGCAATATAACACGGGTTGGCTGGATTTGGTCTTATAACAGTATCCTTCCAGAAGGCAAACCACTCATCTGTTCTACTTGCACAGACATACTTACCAGACAACAAGACAAGCCTATTCTGGTATGCCCCAATGTCGGCTATAGTTCCACCAATGAACTTTGGTTGGATATTAGTGTCTGGATCACCTGCGGGGCGATCTTCCCAATCACCGAAAGTAAACAAGAACCCAGAGGCAGTCTTTTTGAGCACATGCGGCATTGTTGTGGCATCAATTCCATTGTACTGTTCTGAGAAAAAATCATCCCCGGCCACTTCCTTCCACCTAAAGTCGATAAACTGCTTATGTTCCCCACCTACTGTGGATGCGGCACCTGTAACAGGATGTGTGTAGGAAATAAGAGGTCCGCCGTGAACGTCTCCACCAAGTACCTCGTCACCTGTACCAATGACATAGTACTCATTTTCAGAATCGTTATCCGCTGTTATCTTGATATCCTGAAGTGAATCACCAATGAGGGGCAACATATCATATCTTGCTATGGTGTTGGTATATGCAATTATATCCTCACCACCAAGGTCATCATCTACTGTCAATCGTGCGTTCAGTGCACGTACTACACTATCTCCTATTAGTGCACAGGTTATACCCGACAAGGACAGTTGACTCATCAATTCACAAGCCACGTCTCTTGCGGATGGTATCGTCTGGAGATTAACAGACCCACTTGCTACTGTCTTTGTGGACGGTATTGTTAGGGTAGCTACTTGTGAGGGTGCACCTGCCACATCTTGATACACTGTATATGTGAGTCCGTAGCTTACAGACTTGACATATATGTAAGAGTACTCATCAGGAGGGGGCACATGATATGCTGTGAAGGCCTCCTCAACCTCTTTCTTGGTATTTAAGATGAACGTAGTATCAGCTATAGTGTATGCTTTTATATCTTCTGCCCCACCAAGCGGGTTTACATTATCCATGTAACTTGATAGATAATGTGAAGCGTTTATCTTTGGATCCTTAAACTCTGATGTATAAGTGTCACCACCACCAGAGACCGGCTGGAAGTTCCCATCATAGTCCAATACAGCCATACCATCCGGCCGAATAAATACAATATAAGAATCATCACCGGATGTATACTCATGCACCTGGGTATCCTGATCAATGGTAATGCTGGCAGGTATCTGGAATTTAAGTTTAGTTCCAGGCCGCTGCACAACCCCACGAGAGGTGCTGCTCCGCATATTGACCTGCTCAGAGACTTGTCCCATAGACCGTATTTTAGGGTCTTGCTGAGATACTCCTTGGATTAGGTTTGTTACTGATCCTGTCAGTGTTGGCATTATACCCTCCTGTTGGTATATCCGGCCATAATAGCTCGTACCGTTGGGTTCCCCGTAAGGATATTGGGTGCCTTAAACCGAAGATTATCATCCTCCAGCTTTCTTGAGGCGCGGACAAACTCTGCCTGCTTTCCTTGTACAAGCTGAGGATCACCATCTTCCTGCTTGAAGAACTCATAGACAGCCAGGGCTTTTATGTATGTAAAGAACTGAAAGGGCACCTCATCATAATCCAGCAGAAGTACCATCTCAAGTTCCACAGTGTCTTCATCGATAACCAGCGTATGGTTCTCCACATCATACAGCCTTCCATTACGCTCAATATAGGTTGTATCCAACAGTTTGAGCATATTTGAAGGCAAGGTGACGTATCCAGAGGCATCAGGAGTAAACTCCCAAGTCTCCGTATTGAACCACCAGCTTTTATTTTGTTCTTCTCTCATGATGTCTGCCAGAAGTGCTCTGGCCTTGATGACATCGGCATCAGATAATGCTGCATCGGTATCAAGGTCCTCAATAGGAAGATCTCCGATGCCTGACAACATTGCCTGTATAATAGAGAGTTCACTTTGTTCTTTAGTTATTGCCATGTTCTTTTCCTATTCTTTCCTTTGAGCTAAAAAAAAGCCCTACCAGAGGTTAATCCAGTAGGGCTTTTATGGTGTCGCATAAACATGGAGGACTCATGCGATAAATTTAGAGAGGCTGCCGCGATCAAGCAAGCATTTACCTGACACATCCAGCCAGGGACCTCTTTGCAATTAATTTTGGCAGGTCAAGTAGGATTCGAACCCACAACGGACACTTTGTCCACACGGTTTTGGAGACCGGCGCAATACCATTATGCGATTGACCTGTAAGATGCCGGTCCACATCACTGCATTGCGCAGGAGAGGAGGATACCGGCCAAGAAGATGTAAGCGTAGTCTACCTCAAGGATAAACAAGAGGCTTACATATTGTTAATAACCAACATGCCAGCATACTGCTTATTAACCTTAAGGGAGCATGTTGGTGTTATTCATTAAGTAGTCTTGAACAATGCCCCAGCGTAATCAGCACGGTCCACAGCAGCACCGAATGCCTTGAAGGCATCAATGAACCAGCACAGAAGCTGATCAGACCACCAGACTTTCGGGGTCAGCGGAATAGCCTCGGCCACCATCAACTCTTCGTTGGTGATGATACAACCCTTTACATTGGCACCGGTGGCGTCAGTCAGGTACTCAGACCCATAGAGATTACCAATAGTACCGGCAGTGGTTCCGTCATCAACGGTCTGCTGGAAGCGGTTGGTCATCATCAGCGGGAAGTTACCAGCACGGAAGATCTTCACAGAAGCGAAGTCACCATTGCCGAGGTTGTAGTCAGCATTCAAGAGCTTGTCTGCCTGGAGGAGTGTGTAATAGGTCTCAGGGTCAACCATAAGCATGGCATTATCCCGGGGAACTTCTTTCTCATCCATTGCCCGTGTAAGGGACAGAACAAGATTCTGGGCGGCAGTCGGGTCATCCTCATCACCAGCGGCAGAATACGTCTTAACAGTACCACCGGGGATATCAGAGACAGGACCAGAAGCAGTACGGGCAGCCTGAACAGCTTTGACCAGGAGTACCCTGTCTTCATGTTTCTGGATTTCCCGCCCATAATTCTCAGGCAGTCTGGACCGAACAGAGAGCCGATCCTGCACGTCTTCCAGCATAGAGATGATGGTACGGCAGATAATGGGAGTCTCTACTGTTACGATCTGGCGGCCCATTTCAACAGTACCGGCAGAAGGCTCAACACCACCAGTTACTTTGCTGATGGTGGCATTACCCATAGAGGCATTAGACATGGTAGTAGTACCAGTCAGGGGAGTGAATGTAAAGAAGGGTGCAACCTGCTGAGCCCACATAGCAGAGTTCTTTACGCGGCCATCGAACTTCTCGATAGCAAGGGCAAATTCGTCACCAGCCAGATTCAACTGACCGGGGTGGTTCAAATAACCAGAATAATCAAGTACAGCCATGAATTCTCCTAATAGTCTACCTAAAGTACTATAAGTAGACTCTATAAATATTTAATTAGTAGTATATAACTATAAGTATAACATACAATATAACATTCTAATAGAACTATCTACAGAACTAATAGTATACTTATAGTTAGACTTCCTGGGACACCTTCTAAACGGAAGGTTAAATTATTTATAGGGAGAATTCATGGTTACTTGGTACTATCTGCGGAACTGGCCCTGAGTTTGCTGTTGTGTCTCCTGCCTCTTACTTGCAAGCCTTGCAGCATCAACCTGGGCAGCATACTGAGGATCTTGGTTGTATCTCTGCGTTGCCATGATAGCATGGAAATCAGATGCAGACAGGTAAGAACTCGGTGGAGCAGCTACCGGTGTATTGTTTGTATTGAAAGATCCATTGGGACTTCCAGGGTTATTCTGAGCAGGTCCACCAGACTGTGCATCCTGGTTATGGAATGCATTGTATCTGGTGATAAGATCATTCATGGCATTCTGTACATCAGAGATAGAGCCGGTTGAAAGAATCCGGTTTACAACCTCTTTCTCGATAACACTGAGGTTTTCATCAGCCCATTTATCCAGAAGAGCCTTATTCTCCGGAGTACCAACAGCCTTGGTCATGATCTGTTTGACTTCGGTTGCCCGGGCAGCCTTCAATGCCTGGAGTTCCTGTGCTTCGGGACTTAGGGCCGGAGCTACTTCCGGTTCAATTTCCTGTGCTGGGGCAGGTGCAGGATTGCTGGGAGCCTGATTTCCCTGTGAAGGCCTCAAAGAGCCTCCCTGCGGGTCTCCAATTGTAAATCCAGCCTCAGGTACTGCCTGCATGGTTACAACCTCCTGAGGGGGCTCGTTGGGATTCTGAGGAGGTAACTGCTGTGGGACCTGCTGGGGTACTTGCTGTGGAACCTGCTGAAATTCCGGAGCAGGGGCCTGCGGCTGCTGTGCTGGCATAGGCATCTGTACATTAGGGTTATTGGGATCAGCAGCCAGCACCTGTCCCTGGGGAGGCTGGGGTGCCTGCTGTGGCTGTACGACTGCCTGTGTGGGTCGGATCTGGGCATTCATTGGAGCCTGTCCAACGACCTGCTGATAAACCTGTCCGCTGCCATCCTGCATCATCTGGGTAGGCTGTCCCTGGGCATTGAGTGTCATTGCAGTTGCCGGGACATGCATCCCCTGTGATCCCTGAGCGACGTTTGCAGGGAGTATCACGGTGGTTCCATTTTCCATTTTGTATTGATTATTCATGTATAAACATTCTCCTTAAGGTGTTTGAGTTGGTTGGCTTGGATTACCTTGCATAGGCCCTTGCATGGAGCCCTGTTGTGCTCCCTGCTGGGCTTGCAGCTTCTCCTGCATATGCTGCATGTACTCTTCCTGGTTACGTATTACGGATTTGATGTCAACATTGCGACCAGCAGAAACAAAGGCCACCCACTGAT
>JABAHR010010144.1_pt4 | contig 12788 bp, 18 predicted proteins | sample 7062101 | NCBI WGS metagenome assembly JABAHR01 (sample SAMN14534553, study PRJNA622989) | marine sediment metagenome | biome: marine biome [ENVO:00000428]; feature: marine pelagic biome [ENVO:01000023]; material: deep marine sediment [ENVO:00002113] | place: India: Gulf of Kutch | collected...
AAATGTAGATATTGGAGTATTCAATTTCTTCTTAGCCATGGTTATAGCATCAGCCAAGGCTACAATCGTAGCTCTTTGGTTTATGCACCTTAAATTTGAAGACAGTATCACATGGGTTTTTGCAATTTACCCACTCTTTTTGCTTGGGCTTCTTATTGGTCTTACCTCTGTTGATATATTTAACAGGGTGACGCCTTAGATAGGGTAGACTAATAGTATATGCTAGAAAAAAGTACGGTTGGGCTTTTTTTCCTTCTTTTAATCTGGGGTAGTGTGGTTACGGGCCTTGAGGCAGGGCTTGCCTGTCCTGACTGGCCTAAATGTCACGGTGAATACATTCCTCCTCTCCGCTGGGATATATATGTAGAATTCTCACACAGGGTATTGGGTGGAGTTGCCGGAATACTACTAATAATACTAGCCTATAAACGGTTAAAGATTTATGAATCTTCCTATAAAGCTATACCTGTAATAGCAGTTGTTCTTTTAGCTATACAGGTTGTTATGGGAGGGCTGGTTGTTCTTTTAAAACTTCCAATGAATCTTACAACTCTACATTTTACTACTGCTCTTATAATATTTTCACTTGTACTATTCCTCGTATATTTCGATGACTCTCGAAAACCTGATTTTTCCAATAATACTTTCACATTATTTTTCTTCTTATCATTATTAGTATTGTCACAGGGAGCTCTTGGAGCTTATGTACGTCATAGCGGAGCAGGGCTCGCCTGTCCTGATTTTCCCACATGCCTTGGGTTCTGGATACCCCCTGAGCTTTCAGGGATAGTACTTATTCATTTTCTCCACAGGGCGCTAGCTTATATTATTTTTGCTGTTTTTATCATGCTTTTGGTATATTCAAGAACATCAGATGCACTTCAAAAATATAAGAAAAAAATTGCAATTGTTTTTGGCTTAATAGTATTTCAGATTCTTCTTGGAGTGGGAATTATTCACACCAAACTCTTTTTTGCAGTTACGGCAGCGCACGTGTTTGTAGCTCTTTTAATCCTTTATATCCTTCTTAACACATGGTATTCGGAAAATAGCAGGAGCACTGTATAATAGTGGCTACTATGAGTGGGGAAGCAACGAATATAAATACGGATAAAGTTTCGGCGGGTAAGTTTGTAACATCTACAATAGTCCTTCTAAAACCCCGTATTATTATTAGCGTTGTTTTTACGGGCTTTGCCGGAATGGTGCTTGCCAATAGAGCTATTCCAGATGGAAACCTGATTTTCTATACACTAATTTCTTTGTTTCTTAGTGCTGGTGGCTCGGCGATAATGAACAATGTGCTGGATAAGGACCTTGATACCCTAATGGACAGGCTTGGCAAAAGGGTCGAGGCAATGAAAACAGTGGGCAACAGGCAAGCCCTTATTCTCTCGGTTGTCCTTATGGCAGTGGCGCTTTTTATTTCAGTCTATTTCATAAATATAGTAAATGCCCTGTTAATAGTTCTTGCAATCCTAAGCTACACGGTCCTTTACACGCTCTACCTAAAACGAAGTTCTCCATATGGCACTATACTCGGTGGTATTCCGGGTGCACTGCCTGTGCTTATCGGCTATGCAGCAGTTGATCCAAGCCTTGGTATTGGAGCCTGGATTCTTTTTATATTCATGATGCTCTGGCAGCCACCGCATTTCTGGGCGCTTGCTCAAAAATATAAAGATGATTATGCAAAAGCTAAAATTCCTGTAATGCCTGTAGTATTTGGTGCTCAATATACCAACATATTCATACTGCTATACTCTATATCTCTAATTCCCCTGTCACTCTCACTCTGGTTTTTTGGTATTTGTACTGAATATTATGCGATTTTAGTGCTTATTGTAGGCATTTATTTCCAGTACGTGATGCTTTCAAGCGTAATTTCAAAAAGCAATTACGGCAAAGCATTTGGTGTTTCAATTCTATATATGCTGTGTTTTATGCTGATTTTAATACTCGATATATATTTTAATACTGATAACAGCCAGAATATTTTCCCACTTTACCAATAGTTTTTGCTTTTTTTAGTATTTGTTCAAATATTTGGAAACCAACTTCCATTTTTTTCATCTAAATTTACAGGTTTTTATTAATATAGGAAAAGTGCGTTTAATTCGAGCGATAAAAAAATTAAATAGATTCGGCAATTGGTTTTTATGAAAGAAACGGGACTTCTACAAAAAATTCTAGATAAGCTGCAGGCTGCTGGCAAGGATACAGACAGAAAAGGTGAATTATCTGATAATGAGCTGATCCAGAGATTTGTGGATAACAACGATGCAGTCGCATTTGAGATGATTGTAGGCAGGTATATGGAAAAAATTTATAGCCTTGCTTACAGAATAACCAGGGATCATTACAAATCAGAGGATGTAATGCAGGAAGTCTATATGACGCTTATAAAAAAACTTCATACATTCAGGGGAGAGTCGAAGTTCTCAAGCTGGTTATACAGAGTAACTGCCAATGCAAGCTATATGATGCTGCGATCTGAAAAAAAATATGAGCACGACCTGAGCTTAGAGGATTATGTGCCGTATGACAATAAAGGCACACTTATGGGAAGGATGCACCATAAAGACTGGAGCTCGAGGCCCGATATTGTGATATATGTAAAAGAAGCGCTCAAAATTTTAGAAAAAGCGGTAGATGAACTTCCAGAGGTTTACAGGGTTGTATTTTACCTGCGTGATATTGAAGGACTAACAAATGAAGAGGTCGCCGACGTCTTGGATATATCTGTACCAGCCACAAAATCCAGAATCCACCGATCCAGATTATACATAAGAGACAAAGTCTCCGATTATTTCTATGAGTGGAAGAAGATCGGTTAGTCTTTGGTAAATCAGAATCTTATTACAATTACATTCATCATATTTAATTATGCGAAATATATTTATCTCATCAGTAATAATTTTACTTCTTACAACTTACAATTCTTTTTCAATAAGCTTGTTTGAAGATTATAACGGCTTTGATGTTTCAAACAGTCTTAAACCAAAAGAAAAGATATTTTCAGGGGGGCCTCCTAAAGACGGTATTCCGGCAATTTTAAATCCTAAATTTGAATCTGCATCCAGTGCTTCATGGCTAAAGAGTTCTGACTTGGTTACAGGCGTAGAAATTGAGGGGGTATTTAAGGCATATCCGCTTAGAATCCTGGTATGGCATGAAGCCGTAAACGATAAAGTAGGCAGTAAACCCATCATGGTTTCATTCTGTCCCCTTTGCGGATCAACACTTGTTTTTGACAGAAAAGTAGACGGGCAGGAACTTACATTCGGAATCTCCGGACTTCTCTACCAATCTGATGTCCTCTTCTACGATCATCAAAATCAGAGTCTCTGGTCACAGCTGGAGATGAAAGCCATATCCGGGCCCAAAGCCGGCACTGATATGGAAGTGCTTCCGTCGGTGCTTGCTACATGGGAGCAGTGGAAAAAGAAGCATCCAAATACCCTTGTGCTTTCAAGAGATACGGGATTTAGCAGGGATTACAACAATATGCCTTATGGCGGTTATGAAAAATCAACAAGTTTATATTTCCCTGTAGATAATCAGGATAAAAGATATCATCCTAAAGAGAAGGTGCTTGTGGTAATTTCTTCTGACGGCGTTGCTAAGGCTTATGCTTTTAAAGAGCTTGGCAAGGTAAGTACACCACTAAAGGATCATGTTGGTAGTGATGAAATTATAATTAAATATAATAACGGCAAATTTGTTTCTGCTTATGATAACACTGGATCGCCCATAAAATCATTTGTTACATACTGGTTTGCCTGGTACACATTCCGTCCCGACACGCTTGTGTATTCGGCCTCAGAATCGGAGTAGATGTCCGGTCTTAAATTTATCAATTCCAAGGTAATCCTATATAGTATTAATCCTATGACTCTATCAATATTTATTAAAAACTTCTTTAGAAAGGATACAACACTAAGGGCGCTTAAGGTGGCATTTGTAGTTGCGCCTATTCTTATATTGATAAATCATTTTGATACTATTATGAACAGGGACTTCCATTGGGTATTTTACTTAAAATCCATAATTACTTTTTTTGTGCCTTATACAGTATCGGCATTTTCGTCTGCAATGGCCTATAGTCAGAGTGTGGAGAAATGAAACTATTTTTATGGATTACCATACCTATAGTCATAATAGTTATTTGCTCATACCTGCTTTTTCGTCCTGTTTGTGTAATTATTACTGAAGAAGAAGTTAAGAACTTTAACCCTCCCATTGAAACAAGAACTGACAAGAATTTTTACATGCAAACATTTCAGAAAAAAACGGCCAGTGGTATCAGTGTAAGACCTGGATAGCCAGGAAGTATTTTTTCTAGTAATTTGGTCCTGAGGTGTTATATCCAAAAGCCATCTACAGATTGCAATTAGTAAAAAGCTCAATTAAATTGGTGTAATGAATTTCCTTGCACATGTTTATCTTTCTCACGACACAGAAGAATCTATAATTGGAAACCTGCTGGGTGATTTTGTAAAGGGTAGACCTGAGCAGCACTACGATGGTGAAATTTTAAAGTGGATTAAAATTCACAGGAAAATAGATTTCTATACTGATTCTCATGCTGTAGTTCGCTCATCAAAGAGGCTCATAAGCCAAAAACGCAGGAGATTTTCTGGAATAATAGTTGATATTGGTTTTGATCATTACCTTGCAAAGAACTGGCACGAATTTTCAGATGAGGATTTTCCAAAGTTTGTGAATAAGGTTTATTCTATTTTAGATACAAATAATTCCATTTTACCGCCAAGGCTGCTAGCTCTTCTGCCAAGACTATTTTCTGAAGACTGGTTCAATATGTATAGATCACTGGATGGGATCGACTATGTTTTCAACAGGATGTCAAAAAGGATTAAAAGAGAGAATACTCTTGCTGGTTCAGTGGATGAAATAACTAATAATTATTCAGAACTTGAGGAAAGATTTTTCAGATTCTTTCCGGATGTGATTGATTTTGTGAATGAGCTAAATAATGTTAATAATAATGGTTAGATATATATTATAATTTTAATTAGTGAGGAATAAGATGCCATCATTTGATATAGTTTCCGAAATAGACCTGCACGAAGTAGCAAATGCCGTTGATCAGGCCAATAAAGAGGTAACCAACCGGTTTGATTTTAAGGGCACAGATTCTAAATTTGAATTAACAGAAAATATTGTAACTCTAAATACTAAAGAAGAGTTTCAACTGGGGCAGATGATGGATGTGCTTTCAAAAAAACTTAGCACCCGTAAGGTGGATGTGAGATGTATGGATAAGGCTGAACCCGAACTGTCATCAAACACGGCAAGACAAAAAGTAACACTCAGGCATGGAATTGAAACTGAGCTTGCAAAGAAGATGGTAAAGATGATAAAGGACAAGAAAATGAAGGTGCAGGCCAGTATTCAGGAAAAACAGGTAAGGGTGAGCGGGAAGAAGCGTGACGATCTGCAAAACGTAATATCAATGCTTAAGGATGCAAAGTTTGATCTGCCACTTCAGTTTATAAACTTTAGAGATTAATATTTAATGACACCATTTTTTTAAAGGAGGAGTTAAATGAAATTAAAGGGAAAGACAGCATTAATCACAGGTGGTGGAGACGGAATCGGAAGGGCTACAGCACTTTTATTCTGCAAAGAAGGAGCAAAGGTTGGAATCATGGGCAGGACTAAATCCAGTCTCAATAGAGTAAAAAAAGAGGCAAAGGGAAGGGGTGAAATACATGTCCTTCAGGGTGATGTATCTGTAGAAAAAGACGTTAAACGAGTGGTAAGCAGTTTTCAGAGAAAGTATAAAAAGATAGATATTCTATTTAATAATGCAGGTATTTTTGAAGCCGGAACAGCGGTTACAACTACAAATGATGTCTGGAACAGAACTATAAACACAAATGTTAAGGGTGTATTTTTAATGAGCAAGTATGTGGTTCCCATAATGGCAAAAGGCGGCGGTGGAGCTATAGTGAACAATTCCTCTGTGCTTGGCATAGTGGGCATGGAAGACTGCCTGGCATACAACGCATCCAAGGGTGCCGTGAGGCAGATCTCAAAAAGTATGGCGCTTGATCACGCAAAGGATAATATTAGGGTCAACTCTATCTGCCCGGGTTATATTAAAACTAAGATGGATGTAGAGTTTATGGGCAATCCTCCCGATGCCGATGAAATACTTGATAAGATCGCAGCAGACATGATTCCTCTAATAAGAAGGGCTGAGCCTGAAGAGGTAGCACATTCTGTACTCTATTTATCAAGCGACGAGGCAAGATATATGACAGGATCAGACCTGGTGATAGACGGCGGCTGGACTACTCTTTAACACTCTAGCCGAATGCAGCAGATCATAGTACCTCTTGTAGTTATATCTCTACTTTTAAGCCCTTTAGTTTCATTCAGTTATGCCACGGGCAAATATAAAAATGAGAATATAACAAAGCTAAGAGCTTATTTTTATTTCATTTTCATTTCTTTACTTCCCATCATAGTATTTATTCTCTTAACTCTCGGCATGGTGGGGTTAGAACAGATCAGCGGTAAAGCTGTTATTGCTGATTCTTATGCAAGGAGTATTATAATAATTGTAGGTTTTGGACTTTTGTTGTTATTAAATCTAAGCGTTATTTTTATAGTCTATATAAGAAAATTAAAAAGAGATAGATAACAATGACTGCAAAAATTATCGGTGCTATCTGGCCGCTTATAATATTTCCGATTTTTGTTTTTTTAACTATACAGGGTTCGTTTGATCTCGGTGGTGGAGAAAAAGACGTAGTGATAGCTATCCCTCTGCTTGCATTCACTCTATTTTATCTTGTTTCTTATGTAATATGCATAAAAAAGAAAAAGAGAACTTTTATTGCTGTGATGCTCTCTGCGGGGATTTCACTACTCCTGCTTTTTATCATCACGCTAGTATTTGCTCAGTTATTGGGTGTAAAAGCATAATCTTAACACGCAAATTAATTTGATCCGACACACATTATGTCAGACATATTCTTAGAAAATAAGATTGCCCAGATGCTCATGATAGGCTTTGACGGGTATGAATTTGATGAAAATCATCATATTTCTGAGGCTATCAGAAAATATAATTTGGGTGGAGTTATATTATTTGATCTCGAAGAAAAAGATTACAGGCTTATGAATATTAGATCAGCAGACCAGCTGCAAAAATTAACCTCTGGCCTACAGAGTTATTCAGACAATATACTATTAATTGGAATTGATTATGAAGGGGGACAAGTTGTAAGACTCAAAGAAGAATACGGATTTCCCAAAACTTTCTCACAGCAACATCTTGGTGAGTTGAATGATCCATCAGTGACATATGATAAGTCTGCTGAAATGGCGGGTACTCTAAGAGAGCTAGGTATTAATCTAAATTTTGCCCCTGTAGTCGATCTTAAAATTAATCCTGAAAATCCGATAATTGCTAAAAGAGAGAGAAGTTATTCAAGTGATCCCGAAGTTGTAACTTTGCATGCAAAAGAGTTTATTAAAGCACACAGGCAGGCAGGAGTGCTGACATGTTTAAAACATTTTCCCGGTCATGGAAGCTCTGCCACCGACTCTCACCATGGATTTGTAGATATATCTGATACATGGTCTGAGTCTGAACTTCTTCCATACAAAAAGCTTGTTAAAGATAATCTTGCAGATTGTGTTATGAGTGCACATATTGTTAATCACAATATTGATCCCAACTATCCTGCAACGCTTTCCAGTATTCATATAGATCAGGAATTACGGAATGGTATCGGTTTTAACGGTGTAGTATTTTCAGATGATCTGCATATGGGTGCAATTAAAGATAACTATACTTTTGATAAGAGGATCAACTTAGCAATTAATGCCGGGATCGATATTTTAGTTATATCATATGATGAAGAGTACAAAGAAAATCTATGCGAAAACCTGATAAACACGATAGTAAGGTTAGTAAAAGACGGTAGTATATCTCAAAACAGGATTGAAGAGTCTTATGACAGAATCATGGTTCTAAAAAATAATATTAAAAAGGTAGACCAATAAATGTCAGAAATAAATGTTAGAAAAGCAAAAGTTCAAGATGCGGTTTCAATGGCAGAAATTTTAAGGGAAATCGGCTGGTCTGAAAGAAGAAATGAGATGAAACTCAAAGAAGTGTCAGGGCCAATTGAGAATTTGATTGAGCATTGCAATAAAGATGCAGAGCATCATACGATGTATGTTGCAGTAGATGAAAATAACGAAGTAATAGGCTTTACAAATGTACACTGGGTGCCGTTTGTTATGCTTGGCAGTTTCGAAGGCTATATCTCAGATGTGTTTGTAAGTCCCAGTGCTGGAGGCAAAGGTGCCGGAAGCCTGCTTGTAAAGACAGTGATGGAAGAAGGTAAAGAGAGAGGGTGCATGAGGCTTATGCTTACAAATGGAAAAGAAAAACCTTCATATAAACAGGGCTTTTATAAAAAACTCGGCTGGACGGAAAGACCAAAGGTTGCAAACTTCGTTTATTACTACAGGGAACCTTGGAGCTGATCTTTATATGGAATGTCTGTCCTGGGTAATATAGACATTTAACATCTCATAGCTTATATTATCTATAGTATAGAGTGAATAAAATGGGTTTAGCTAAAACTGAAAAAGAAGCGATTATTAACGTAGTCGAGAATCTACCCGATGATACTAGCTTTGAAGAAGCTATGGAGCGGTTGTATCTCCTATCAAAAGTTGAAAAGGGGCTCAGACAAGTTGATGGAGATCAAACAATTTCACATGATGAGGCTGTTAAGCAACTGGATAAATGGCTGAAATAAGATGGACATTACAAGCCATAAATGACCTCGAAGCAATTTCAGAATTTATTTCAAGAGACTCTGTTTACTATGCAAGGTTGTTTGTAAATAAGGTAGTAAATTCAACCGAGAGACTTAAAGAATTTCCACAATCAGGAAGGATTCTCCCTGAATTAAATCAAGATCACATCCGTGAAATCTTACTCGGAAATTATAGAATTATTTATCATGTTAAATCAGATATCGTTAATATATTAACTGTATATCATTCAGCGAGATTACTTAATATAGATAAAATCCATATTGATAGTTAGATGCGATCATTTATTGTCATTTTTCTCATTTCAGTTTACTTTCCATTATCTTGCTCACTTCCAAAATCCAAATCCATACTTACTGAAACAGATAGTCTTGAGTCCACAATAAAAAGCTCTGCTAAATATCTGCGAAACAGTATCAAAGAAAATGGTATGTTTGAATATCGTATTAATACTGACCCATCAGTAAAGGTTAAACCCAAATATAATATTCTGAGGCATGCAGGAACAATATATGCAATGTCTCAGTATCTCGAACTATATCCTCAGGACAGTGAAATGCGCTCCGCTATAGAGAGTGCGGGCAGGTATCTGCAAAATGAAGCTATTGAACAAGTTCTGGGTAAAAAAGAAATGCTCACAGTGTGGTCTAGGCCACAAATTAATAACAGTAAACGACCGCTTGAAGCAAAATTAGGAGGTACAGGACTTGGGCTAGTAGCATTATTAAGTATAGAAAAATTCCATCCGGGATTTACTCCCCTGTCTGATCTCAGAAAGCTTGGAAACTTTATAGTCTATATGCAGAAAGAAGATGGCAGCTTTTATTCTAAATACATACCATCAGAAGGCGGCAGGTCAGACAAATGGACTTCGTTATATTATCCGGGTGAGGCAGCCCTTGGACTGCTAATGCTGTACGAAAAAGACAAGTCGAAACTTTGGGCTGAGTCTGCATTTAAAGTCTTAAAATATATAGCACAAAAAAATAGCGATGCTGTGGTAGTAGATCACTGGTATCTCATCGCCACTGAAAAAATGCTGAATCTGAATAATTTTAATCTCTCAGACCAGCAGAGGGATTTATTGATTAGACATGCAGCACTTATATGTGAGAAAATTATAGATGAGCAAATTATAAGTCATAAATATCAGGAATTTAGAGGGGGGTTTGCAGCCGATGGAAGAATAACTCCAAGCTCCATACGACTTGAAGGACTGCTTGCAGCAAGTGCTTTTCTTCCTGATGAATATAGAGAACTGATAGGATTTAATAATACTATAGAAAGAGGCATTTCATTTCTTCAAAGTGCACAAATAAAAGAAGACCGGTATGCGGGTGCTTATACTCGAGCCTTGAAAAAGTTTGATGGTGAATCTGATTATGTAAAAAAATTTAACAGCCGAGTCAGTGAAATAAGAATTGATTATGTTTAGCATGCTTTGAGTGGGCTTTTGGGTTATGTAAATTATTCTGCTACCCAGAATATGGCCAATTCAATTAATTAGAAATTTTTCCAATTTCGTTTAGATTAATACGATATGTCTGTAAAAAATATCAACGAAATAGAAAGTGAAGAAGTCTCAGCCGGTAAGGACACCACAAGGCAGATACTAATAGGTTCGGATCAGGCCCCCAGCTTTGCAATGAGAAGGTTTGTGATAAACCCCGGCGGCTCTATGCCAAGACACAAAAACTCAGTAGAGCATGAACAGTATGTTCTAGGCGGCAAGGCAAGAATAGGTATAGGAGATAAAACCTATGAAGTTAAGAAGGATGATACAGTCTTTATACCTGCAGAAACTCCTCACTGGTATGAATGTTTGGGTGATGAGCCTTTTGTGTTTATATGTGTTGTGCCAAATGCAGAAGACAAAATTGAGCTTGTAGAGCAGGGTAGTTGTTAACAAAATTAAAAGCACTTATTGCGTATCTGCTGTTTTATCCAACATTACTTTGGACAGTTTTTCTTGGCAGAATATTGAAAACAAGAAACTGGTGGGATGAGATTGATGACTGTGTAATCCTCGGGGCAATCCCATTTAGCTCAGATGTTCCGAAGATGAGCGAGATGGGGGTCAAATGTATTATTAACCTTTGTGCTGAAAGCAGTGGCCCCACAACACTTTACAAAAAATATAATATTGATTATTGTAATATACCAACAATAGATTTTACATGCCCAGGTGTCGAAGCTATTGAAAAAGGTGTTTTGGTTATTGAGCGGTATAGGGATAAGGATGAAAAGGTGTACATTCACTGTAAGGCAGGGCGCGGCAGAAGCGCTACAATTGTATTTTGCTGGCTTGTCTGTATTAAAAACTATAGCACAGAGAAGGCGATGAATCTTTTAATATATAAGAGGCATTAGGTTAATAAGAGACTTTATCATAGGGATCATGTAAAAAAATATATAGACCATAATTCTGGTTGATATTAATACTGTTATTTATAGATGTTAAAATCATATTTCTCAATTTATAAACAATCTGAATCTAAAAAATATATAATATTTGCTTTAGTCATTGCTGTATTTTTTAGTATTAGATCTCATGCTGTAATTGAACAGCAGGATTCAGGCTCGGTTGCAGGTGTAATTAAATATAAACTGGATTCCAAACACAAACTCCGTATAGGTGATGTATTAATTTCACCAAAGACAACGCTTACAAACTATTATAAGTCCCGGGGGTTTAAACCTGCCTGGGAGAACATGGATATAAATTATCTGATGAAGTCTCTTTATGAGATAGAAACAGAAGGACTTCGAAAAGAAGATTATTTTTATACAGAGATAATTGATCTGATTAAGGCAGAAGAAGCCGGAAATCTGGCAAAGATTGAAAATAAGGCCGATCTTGAAATTTTGCTGTCTTATTCTTTGACAAAATTATTTGATCATTTACAAAACGGTAAAATTGATCCCAAGAGCCTCAAATCGGAGTGGGATATAGATAAATTTGCCACTCCCAGCAGGTATACGCTTCTTTCCAAAGCGCTCGAATCTGCAAATCTTTATGAATTTATAGATTCGCAAAAACCAAGTCTTGGTTATTACAAGACTTTAAAACAGGCTCTTAGCACTTATAAGGAATATGAGAAAAACGGCGGTTGGGTTAAGGTGCCTGGAGGCAGAATCCTAAAACCCGGGATGTATGACAAGAGAGTACAACCTCTTAGAGAAAGACTGCTTGTAACCGGCCATCTCTCCAGTTCTCAAAATTTCGAGACAGTGCAGTACGATGAGCAGCTTGTTGAAGCCGTAAAGAGATTTCAGCTTCATCATAACCTCATAACAGATGGAGTGATAGGGCCTAATACGCTAAAAGAACTAAATATAAGCGTAGATGACAGGATTGATCAGATTAAAGTAAATCTTGAGCGTGCAAGATGGGTGCTAAATAATGCAGATCAAAAATTTGTCATAGTTAATATCGCGGGATTCAAGGCTTATTATGCTGATAACGGTGAAATACTGTGGACTTCAAGAATTCAGGTTGGAAAAACATATAGAAAAACACCAGTATTCAAATCCAAAATTGAGCACCTTGTGTTTAATCCCACATGGTCTGTACCACCCGGAATTTTCAGAAAAGATATACTGCCTATAATAAAAAGAAACCCCGGATATCTTACAAGAAGGGGGTTTAATGTTTACGATTATAATGGAAGGAAAGTATCTCCCTATTCTGTTAACTGGGCAAGATATTCAAGAAATGTTCCATATAGTATAAGGCAGAGACCAGGAAAAAGAAATGCGCTTGGGAGGGTTAAATTTATTTTTCCAAACGATCATTTTGTTTATCTCCATGATACCCCCAACAGGTCGCTGTTTAATAAAGATATTAAAACCTTCAGCTCCGGCTGTATACGCGTGGAAAAACCTTTTGAGCTTGCTGAACTACTTTTAAACGATAAGGAAAAGTGGAATCAGCAAAATATTCAAAACGTAATCAAGAA
>JABAHR010023053.1_pt2 | contig 12784 bp, 8 predicted proteins | sample 7062101 | NCBI WGS metagenome assembly JABAHR01 (sample SAMN14534553, study PRJNA622989) | marine sediment metagenome | biome: marine biome [ENVO:00000428]; feature: marine pelagic biome [ENVO:01000023]; material: deep marine sediment [ENVO:00002113] | place: India: Gulf of Kutch | collected...
CGGCCACCGGGGGAACGGTGGAGACCGCAACTTTTGCGAGTCCCGCAGCCGGCACCGATGGAACCGTGACCGTCGTGATCGAGGGGAACACGCACAGCCGCGACTACGCTCCCGCCACCGGAGCGTTCGAGTCATTGAGCGACCTCCTGCGGGACGGACCGCTCATGAACGCCGCGGGGACCACGGTCCTGACGTTGGAGGGACTTCGGTCAGGCACATTCGAGATCACGACCTATCACCACACCACCCAGTTCGGTCCGAGCGAACGGGTGGCCAATCCCATCACCGTGACGCTTGACGATTCCAACGGGGCCGGGCAGGCCATCACNNCCGCCTGTCGACCCTCACCTTCGAATTCGTCTCCGACGGATCGTCCCCGATCTCCATCAGCTTCATGAAATCCGGCGGAAACGACCACTTTGCGCTGCCCGCATTCCAATTGTCGGTCGCTTCGCCACCGGAGCCGGTTCCCCTCGTCATCACGAGCAACGGCGTCAACCTGGACCTCGAGTGGGACAGCAGGCCGGGGATGTTCTACATCCTCCGGACCAGCACCGACCTCGCGGCCGACCTTGCCGTCTGGGAGTCGGTGAAGGTGCCGGGCTCGGTTGAAAACGACGGGGTGTTCGAGATCGCGACCAATCCCTTCGTCAACATGCACACCATTCCCCGGCCCGCCGATCCGGTTCGCTTCTACCGGGTGCAGGAATTGCCGTTGCCGCCGGTGGCCGTCCTCTCGGACGATTTCGAGAGCGGCCCGGGCGCCTGGTCGGTCGGCGCGAGTGGAGCCCCCGGAACCGGGTGGCAGCTCGGAACGCCAACCGACGTCGGGCCGGCCGAATCCAGGAGCGGGGTGAACTGCTTCGGAACCAACCTGGGCGGCAACTATGGCCCTGATGCCGACGCCTGGCTGCGTTCGCCGGTCATTGACCTGTCTCTCGCCAACGAGGCGTCTCTTCGCTACTGGGAATTCAGGGACATCGAGGAAGGTTTCGATTTCGGCGTGGTCCGGCTTCTCGATGCCGCAGACGATTCCGAACTGGCCGTCCTCGAGACCGATATCGACGGCATCACTCCAGACTGGGAAGTCGTCACCCACGCCATTCCGGCCGAGGCCCTCGGCAAGGCCATCAAGCTCGAGTTTCGCTTCGTATCTGACGACATCAGCAGTTTCGCCGGATGGTATATCGACGACGTCCTGCTCACCACCCCCGCCCGGTAGGGCCAATCCCTGCCCGGCAAATCAAGGACGCCCTCATCGCCCCGCCACCGGACCCCGCATTCCGGCCGCCTCCAGTCATGCCGGATCCCCGAATTCTTCTGGCTGCTGGACCGGAAGGGGGATGAGAACGACCCGATCTGCAATCGCCGGCAGGAGGGGAAGCGGGCGGCTTTTGCCCCATTTATTCTCTCTCTCGGTATCAGGCACGCATCCCCCCGGGTTACCGGTCTGGAACCACGTTGATGGTGGCGAAGATCTCTCCCTTCAGCGAGGCCCCCGACGCTGCCCGGAGATCGTAGTGAATCGCCATCTGCATGACCGGCTTGATATCTTCGATGCGAATCAGGACCGACTTGCCGTCAGGACCGGGCTCGACGGACTGGACCGGGACATGATCACGCCCTTTCTCGTCCGGACTGGAGATCTTGAAGTCGGGCGAGCCGTAATTCCTGGTCCAGCGGTACTGCCACTGGCTGATTTTGAAGAGCCCCGGATCAAGTGCGGCCGCCGGATCGAGAGCTTCGAAGAAGGAGAGGCGCACTCCGTTCTTCTCCACCTTCAGGGCGGCGGGCAGGCGCACCGGATTCCCGGTGTAGCGGACCCGCTGAAGGCAGCCGGGCATGGCGGCGGTGGTTTGCCAGCCCCGCAGGCCGGTGACATAGAGTTGGCCATCCTGCGGGCGGAACCGCGCCCGCATCGCGCCGGACTCGAACTCGAGGCCCGGAATGCGGATCACCCCACCCTGGTAAACGTCTCCGACTCGTTCGTGCAGGACCAGGAAGAGCTGGCACTTCCCGTAAGAGAGGTGCAGCAACTTCCCCTGAAGCGGTCCCCAGCGACCGTCGTCCGGAACCCAGACCTGCCCGCCACAGGAGTTGTCAACCCCGTGCGGAATCCAGCACAGCGGTTTCTCGAACTCCGTGGGCGGCGTCTTCCGGTGATGGGACGGCAGGTAGCCGTAAAACCTGCCCCTCCCCACCACGTGAATGCCGCTGGACGGAATCCAGCCGCCCTGCTGCTTGCCGAAGGTGATGATGTCGCCCGGCCCGATCGACATCCCGTTCGGATTGCGTAGCCCCGTCGCGAAAAGCTCGAACTGCGAGCCATCCGGCGAGACCCGGATGAGGCTGCCGCTGTGCGCCGAACGGCCCTCGTCGGTGCATTTCAGGTAATAGAAGTTGCCCTTCGAATCGGTGTGCAGATCGTTGGTGAAGCGGTGGTGGGTCTCGGAAACCTCCACCCCGGCATGGAAGGATTCGTAGAAATCAGCCGTTCCGTCGCCGTCGAAATCGTGCAGGCGGGTGATCTCGTGGAGACTGACCACGTGAACGGTGTCACCGACGATGCGCAGACCGAGCGGGTTGGCGAGGCCGCTGGCGATCCGGCGCCAGGTGAGATTGCGCAAACTCCCGTCGATCCCGCTCACGGTCCAGACTTCGCCATGCGAAGTGCAGATCGCGGCGTCGCCATTCGCGAAGAAATCGAGGCCGCTGGTGTAGAGGATCGAATTCCAGGGATTCTCGTAGGGAAGCGCAAGGGTATCGATCGCGAATGGACCATTCGTTTTCCCCACCGTCCCGAGAGTGAAGATGGGCGGTCCGGAGTTGCCGGCATTGCCGGTCTCGGCCAGCCTGTCGAGGTCCGGGGGGGAGCCCGCCACACACGGCTTTCGCGAGAGCGCGGCCTGAAAGAGAAGCGGCGCCGGACGGGGAGCGATCGCCACTTCGTGAAAGCCGTCCGCAACCCGAAGGGAGAGCTGGGGGTGTTGCGCAAGGGCGGCGTGAATTCCCTCGGCCACCGCCAATCTCAACCGGAGCGGCCGTTCACTCGGGGCCACGCGAATGTCCCGGGTAAAGACAGCGCCATCCCGGAACCACGGGCTGTCAAGAACCTCGACCCCGTTCACCCGGTAGCGGAAGATCACTCGCTCCCCGGCCCGGTGGTGCCCGAGGTAGCGGACCCGGGACGGGGGAAGCTGACCGAGACGCCGCTCCCGGGGGTCGTCCCACTCCCCGTTCGCGGAAGCCCAGCCGGTTCCTTGCCCGAGAAGATGGTGCACGTTGCCTCCGATCTGATGCCGGTACTCGGCCCGTTCATCTTCACGCCCATCCAGGAAGTGGATGAAGCCGCCGGTCCATCCCGCGGTGACACGCACCAGTTCCTTGTCGAAAAGGATGGCGGCCTCCCCCCTCTCTCCCAACCGGGCCGCCACCCCCCGATTGGTGGTCCCGAGCGGGACCTTCTCCCCGTTCACCATCGTCGCTTTTCCCGGAGAAATGACTCCGGCCAGGGTTGGCCCCCCATCCATCAGGCGGCGGTATCGCTGCATCTTCTTCCGCGCCCGCTCCCGGCCGGTCGGGGGAATCTCCTCGCGCCTCGCCTCCACCGGTGGCGGGGAATCGCCCGGTTCTCCCACGTGCAGGATCCCCTTCATGGTGAGAGCGTGTCCCGGCAAGGTGCAGACGAACGGATAGTCCGCCTTGACGGCGGGAGCGGTGAAGGTCACCCGCCCGGATTCTCCCGGGCTCACGAGCGGGGTGGCGTGGAGAACCTCGGGGTGATCGGGGACATATTCCCTCTCGACCGCGACGGCACCCAGAAGCCAGGCCGCCTGGGCGACCTTCATGGCAACCCCATTCCCGGGGCGGCACACCACCAGGTTGTGCTGCATCCGGCAGGTGTTCTCCAACTCGATGGTGACGCGTTCCCCCGGTGTCACGCCGATCCACTCGCGGTCGTAGCGCATCCGATCCGGGACGGTGCCAACTTTGATGAGGCGGCCCGGTTCACCATCCTCCCCGCCCAGGACGGCCGGAACAACCAATCCTCCCCACAGCACAGCGGCCAAAATACTCTGAAGCCGAAAGGCAACCATCGGACCGCAGTATTCCGGCCCCCTCGCCGACTGGAAATCCCTAAGATCGGGGATTCGCCACTTCACCCCACGCCATGCTTCTCGCCGATTCCGGGTCGGCCGGATTTCGCTAACATCCAGGCCGGAGAGTTCCGCGACGCGGACGGGCATTCCGCACACTTTGCAAAGTGTGCGGGCTCGCCGGCGGACGGCGCGCCGAGGATCCACCGCGCGCGCCCCGGGAGATCGAGCGTCTTCAAGCTGGAATCGCCACTCTTCATCCGCCCATCGGGAGGGTGCGCTTGCCAGCCACGGTGCCGCCGTCTTGGATGAGCCCGTGAGCATGATCACCCTCACCACCGATTTCGGCACCCGGGACTGGTTTGTCGGGACCATGAAGGGTGTGATCGCAGGGTTGGCACCCGAGGCCCGCCTCATCGACCTGACTCACGAGGTGCCGCCGGGGGACATCCGTGGTGGGGCCTTCGCCCTGGCTGCAGCGGCGCCTTTTTTCGGGGCGGGAACGATCCACGTGGCGGTGGTCGACCCGGGGGTTGGGAGCAGGCGGCGCGCCATCGCGATCCGCAGCAAGGAGGCGGTGTTCGTGGGACCGGATAACGGAGTCCTCTCCTGGGCGCTGCGCGACGCGCAGGTCGAAGAAACCCGCAGCCTCGACAACCGGGAGTGGTTCCTGGATCCCGTGAGCCGGACCTTTCATGGGCGGGATATCTTCGCACCGGTGGCAGCCCGCCTTGCGGCCGGCGCCCTCTTCGCGGAAGCCGGTGACCCGACCGACGAGTATGTTCGGCTGCCCTGGCCCCCGGTCCACCGCCGCGAAAACGGGCTTTCGGGCGAAATCCTCTACGTGGATCGCTTCGGCAACGCCATCACCAATCTCCCGGCCGCGAAGCTGGCGCCGGAAGCCCTCGCGAACGGGGAAGTTCATTTGCGCTGTGGGGCCCTGCACATACCACTGTGCCGGTGCTACGCCGACGCTCCCGTCGGCAGCCCCGTGGCGGTGGCCGGTTCGGGCGGATTGCTCGAACTTGCCATCAACGGAGGAGACTTCGCCACGCACCACGGCTTGGCGGAGGGCACCCCGGTAGAGGCCCGGTGGTGAATCCGCTCATCCCTCCTCGGCGAACCACTGCATGAAAGCCTCCGCCGCGGCGTGCGAGTTGAGCAACGCGATCCCTCCGTGCCTCTCGATCTCCCGGGCGTGCTCCTCCTCGAAGATACGCACCACCACGGGCAGGTCCGGGGGCCGGTCGTAACTCAGGATCTGCACCACCTCGCTGATATTGGGGATCGCGATGAGGACCAGCTTCGCCTGGGCGAAGCCGGCCCGCTTCAAGACCTTCTCATCGGTGGTATCCCCCCGGTAGCACGGCACCCCCACCCTCTCGAGGTGCTCGATGATGACCGGGTCGTGATCGATCACGACCACATGATGACCCGCTTCCCGCAACGGCTTGACGGCCCACATCCCTTCCGAACCGAGTCCCAGCATGAGGACGTGGTCACGCAGGTCGGTTTCGGTCGCCAGGCGCCGACGCAGGGGATGGAAGTGAAGAAGCCGGCGGGCCACCCGGTCGGTGGCCAGCAGGGGCGTGATGGACATGGTGGCAACCGCCACGATCGCGATGATCGCCATCACTTCCGGCTGGGTCTCTTCCAGGTGCAGCGCGAAGATGGCGAGGACCAGCGAGAACTCGCTGGTCTGGGACAGGAGGAGACCGCTCTTGATGGCGTTGCGGGAGGAGAGCCCTCCCTTCCATTCTCCCAGGACGGTCACCAGGGGCGGGGTAATCAGGAGCACCAGGAGAATGAAGGCCGCCGCCTTGAGAGTCAGCAGGAGGCCGGGCAGTTCCACCAGGGCGCCCAGGGTAGTGAAAAAAATGGCCAGGAAAAAACTGGAGAGGGAACTGAGCAAGCTGCGGGACACCCCGTTGACCGGAAAGGAGGAAAGCGAGAAGCCCGCGAAAAAAGCGCCGACCACAAAGGGGATCTGAAGGATGTCCGCCAACCCCGCAAAGAAGAAGAGAGTCCCCAGCAGGACCAGCAGCATGATCTCGTCATCGAGCCGGGTGCGCTGCACCAGCCACGGAAAGAACCAGCGCTGCCCGACCAGCGAAAGCGCTCCCGTCAAGGCCAGCGCCCCGAGATTCTTCAAGACGGACACGGCCCCGTCGGGCACCGCCCCGAGAACCACGATCACGACGATGATGGCGAGGTCCTGGGCGAGCAGAACCCCGATCGTGAGTCGGCCGTAGGCCCGCAGGGACCCCACGCGCTTCTGCAACTGGCGAATCACCACGAAGGTCGAACTGGTGGCCAGGGCGCCGCTCAAGTAGAGCGCGGCAAGGAGATCGAATCCCAGGGCGAGTGCCAGCAGGAACCCCGCCGCAGCCAGGAGGAGGAACTGGGAAGCGGCGATCCAGAGGACCNNGGACCGCCGACAGCTTTCCCTTGAATCGCCGCGGATTCAGTTCGATCCCCGCAGAGTAGACCAGGAAAGCGAGACCCAGTCCCATCAGGTTGTTCAGGGTATCGCTTTCGATCGTGATCCCGCAGCGCGACAGCACGAATCCGAGCAGAATCAGGAGCGGGATGACGGGCAGCCGCAGCCAGTGGGAAACCGCAAAGGCGGCCGCCGCAGTTGAAACAAGAATGGCGAGGCCGCTCATCCCTCCAGGAAGCCCAGACTTTGAAGCGCCTTGTTCTGGAACCTGATCCCGTCCGCCTTCGGGGCAATCAAGTATCTCACGTCCATCTCCAGCAGATTATCGACCGCGGTCAGATCCACCACATGAATGCTGCAGGGCACCCCGGCGTGACGACAGCGGAACGCGAGAAGGTCGTTGGCCGGTTCGATGTGCAGGGTGGATACCAGCAACTTGGCCTTCTCGAGTCCCGCATCCTGGAGCAGAGCCGCCGACTCCGCGTCGCCCAGCAGGGTGCGAACGCGCACTCTCCTGAGCTTTCCGGGATCCACATCGATGGCCAGGACCTCCTCTCCCCGCCTCCGCAGGTCCTCCGCCAGCTTCCGGCCGAGGGTGTTCATCCCGACGATGATGATATGGTTTTCGAGGCCGGCCTCTTCCTCTTCCCGGTTCCGCCCTCTCCCGTCCCCGGCCCGGAACATCCCGAGCAGGCCGAGACGCCGCACCGTCGCGTAGAGCCAGTCCCGGAAGACAATCGCTACGGTGGAGACCGTGATCGAGATGAGGCCGACCAACCCCAACAGGGCGGCCACCTCGCCGCCCACAAACCCGCCGTTGACCGCCAGGCCCATGAAGATGAAGGAGAACTCGCTGATCTGGGTGAGGAGCAGCGCCGCAAAATAGGCCGTCCGCTCCGAGTAGGCCAGGCGCGACACGATGAACATGATGATCAGGAACTTGCCGACCACCACGAAGAGGGCCAGGGCCGCGCCCTTGATCCAGAACAGCAATGAGACATCAAGATCCATTTCGATACCCAGACTCACGAAAAACACCGCGATGAAAAAATTCATCAAGGGATGCACCCGCCGCTGCAGGTCGCGGTGATAGGGAAGCTGGGCGAGACTGACCCCCGCCACAAAGGCCCCGATCTCGGCCGAAAGGTGGAGGAAGTGGGTCGCCGCCACGATCAGGAAACACCAGCACAAGCTCCAGATGAAGAGCGTCTCGGGCGACCGGGCCGCCCAGGTAAACGGCTTGGGGAGCAGCCACCTCGACACGGCCAACACCGCCACCAGGAGCACCACCATCCCACCAAAGGCTTTCGCCAGGCCCCCGGCCACCTCCGAGATTTCAAGGGATCCGCCTCCTCCCCCGAGACCGCTCACAAGCGTCAGGAGAATCACCACGAAGAGGTCCTGAACGAGCAGGATTCCAATCGCGATCTGGCCGTAGGAGCGACCGGTGGCCCGCGTGTCGACCAGGAGTTTGACCACGATCACGGTGCTGCTGAAGGTCAGCGCAATGGCGAGAACGAGGGATGGCACCGGAGCGAAACCGAGGACCCAGCACAACCCGAATCCACCCGCCACCGTGAGGACGATCTGGGCCCCACCCGCCAGGATGGCCGCCGGCCCCACCCCCCGGATCTTCCGGAAACTCAGTTCCAGCCCGACCAGGAAGAGGAGAAGCACGATTCCCGCCTCCGCCACCAGGTGAATGGCATGGGTCACCTTGACGATGCCCGTGAGCGGCCCCAGGGCCAACCCGGCCACCAGGTAGGCGACGATCGTCGGGAGGGAAACCGCCCGGGCCGCCAGTGCGAAAAACCCGGCCGCGATGACGATGATTCCGACGCTGCGAATGAAGTCCTCATCGATCATATCGCTGACTGGAGCTCGTCACGGTGAAGATCACCCGTGACCTCGGTCGAAACCGTAGCCACGGGGTGCTTGTGGGAGAAGCAAAATGGCACCTCCAATCCACGACCCGGTCGTCGCACCACGCCGGCCGGGCCGGTCACCGTCGGAAACCCGGCTCGAATCGCTTATTCAACCATGGCCCGGTAGAACCGCCCCGGCTGGCCGGCTGAATCGGGATCGACCCGCGAGGTGGTCGAACCGCTCGCCACCACCCCGCTCGCCACATCCGCCCAACTGCCCGCCGAAAGGTCCGGGCTGACCTGCAGGGTGTAGGTGCGTCCCGGCACGGTGGACCACGTCGCGGTCACCAGCCCGGTTCCCGGGTCGANNAAAGGTTGGTGATCTCGAAGACGGAATCCGGATCGAGCGGGTCGGTTCCGGAGAACACTTCGCTGCCGTCCGGGCTCCCGTCGTAATCGGTGTCGGGGACCAGCGGATTGGTCCCGACCAAGGCCTCGTCCGCGTCGGAGAGCCCGTCGCCGTCGGTGTCCATGAGGGTGGGCTGACCGGGGGTTCCGCCATTTACGGGGCTGGCCCGCCAGTTGGTGCCGTCGTTGTAGTCGCCCTCGGTGTCGACCACCTCGAGCGACGGGCCGGCCCCATCGGCCTCGAGCGGCCAGGGGACCACATCCCGGTACATGAAGTCGTGAATGACATTTCCGTCCGGATCGCTGAGCACCACCCGCTCGCCGCCATTCGAGAGGACTCCCCCGGACCAGTTTCCAAGGACGCGGATGCCCGTCCCGTATTCGGCCTGGAAGGCGCTCATGTTCGAGACCACCACCGCCGCCTCGTCCGGGTCGAGGGCGGCATCGCCGAACACGAACCGGTCAAAGGGATCCCCGTCCTCGAACCTCACCCCGCTCAAATTGATCGGGGAGTTCCCGGTGTTCATCAGTTCGATGTACTCGAGGGCCTCCGCGCCCAGGAGGGGATGATACATGACCTCCGTGATGCGCAGGTGCTCGAGGGTTTCGCTGGTGGTCTCCGGGTCCACCAACATGAAGTAGTCGAACTCGAGCCGGACTCCCTGCGGAGTGTCGGTAGCCCCGAACAGGCCGGCCCGGCCCAGGGTGGCGCCGCCGGCCAGGGACCGGGAATAGACGTTGGTCCAGAGACCGGGCTCGAGTCGCCGGTCGAAGAACAACTGGTTGCCGGCCCGCCTGATCCGGATCACGGCGCCCGCCTCGCTCCAGTTCAGCGTCCTCAGGGTCGAATAGCTCCCGCCGGTCGCGCGCTTCACCCTCAGGAAGTCTCCGTCTTCGAGCGCGAAGACGTAACGGGAGGTGGTGGTGCCCTCCTGCACTTCGAGAATGAGGCCCGAAATGAAATCACCCTGCTGCACCGAGACCATTTCCACGTCGGTCTGGATCGAGCAGTCGGTCAAATCGGGGACATCGCGCCAGAGCACGGGGTGATCGGGACTGGTCATCGTGAGGGGCCGCGCGCTCTGGTCGCTGACCTTCAGAGTGAGCTTGCCGGGACGGTCGTCGAGGGAGTACCAGGCGCCGGGGGTGTAGTCCCGGCGCACCTCCACGTTATCCAGCGCCCAGAAGTAATCGAGCAGACGGTCCGAAAAGGAACTCCAGCCGGACTCCGCAAAAACCGAGGCCTCCCGCACCAGGGACTGTTGCCGGGAATTGCCGTCGGTGGCGGTGATACTGAACTGGTAGAGGCCCGGCTTTTCGAAGGTGGCCCACCCGGTCTCGGCGGTGGGATTGGTGAAATTGACGCCGCCCGGGCCGGCAACGCTCCAGTCGAAGACCAGGCTCGTCCCTTCGGGATCATAGCTGGGGCCGGCATCCAGTTCCAGGGTATCGCTCAGGGCCACGTTGAACGACCCCGGGTTGGGATCGACCGCCACCACCGGCCTCGCATTGCCGGTCTTGTTGACCGTAAAGGTGTCGGTGTGCACCACCTTGCCATCCGCGTCGAGGGCCTCGATGGTGAGCGGATTGGCACCCTGGGCGAGCTGGATCCCGGAGAGGGTCCAGCTGGTCGCGGAACTATCCGAGAATCTCCCCTCCGCCTCCGGGTGGCCGACGACCCGAACCGCGAAGACCCTGTAACCGCTGGTGCCGGAGAGGTCGATGGTGTCGGCACTGGTGGTGGTGGAGCTTCCACCGTTCACATTGAAGGCCATGTTGAGGGCGGTGCTGCCGATCTCATTGCGGGCGTGGCCGACCCGGCTGTTGTTGAAGTTGTTGTACTTGGCGGTATCGACCGACCACGATCCCGAGGCAGCCTCCTCCAGTTGCATCCAGGTGGAGAGCCGGGCCGAACCGGCGGTGTACTTGTCGATCATCTCGCCGAGATAGAAGTTGTAGCGCTGGCGCACGTAGGGCTTGTCGAAAAAGTTCCTCACCCCCGGAAGGTTCCCGAGGAAGGCCGCGCTCGAGCTGCCGAAGGTCAGGTCGGAGTCCCACTGGAGGAGCATCCACTTGCCGTCATTGTAGCGGCGCAGCTGGTAGCCGTTCTTGCCCCGGTTGCGGGTGAGGGTATCCCAGTCGTCCACCCATCCCCGCACCACCGCGTTGGCGGCCATCATGTCAATGTCGGCCATCCGCTCCATCTCCGCCCGGGAGAAGTTGTTGTTGTTGAAGGGGGGATCGCCCACCGTCTTCACCCAGTTCACGAAGGAGGAGTAATCGTACTCNNCTCGGTGGTCCCCTTGTACCCCCAATCGGCATTGCGGTTCTGCCGATTCCAGGCGTCGTCGAACCACCATTCGTCGTCGATGCGGTAGAGTTCGCCCTTTTCGCCGTCCTCCCAGTTGCGCTTGAGAAAATCGTTGGCATTGGGCTCCACGTCCTCGCGCAGGGAGGCGCCCCCTCCATTGACGATGACACGCACAAACTCGTTCTCGCTGGCCGGGTGACCCAGCAGGTAGAGCCAGTAGCGGATGATGCGGTTGTTGTAGGCGCGGCTCCCTCCGGCATCGTTGTCGATCGAGCGTTTCGAATACCCGCGGAAGCGCTTGTCGCGGGGGGACTTCCACTTCGCCCGTGCGAAACTCCCCCCGCTGGAACGGGTCCACGGGCTGCCGCTCTTGCGGATCTCGGCGTTGTGGATGATCTCGTTTTCGTCGCCGATGAAGGTGGCGTTGAAGTAGTGGTTGGAGAGACGCGGAAAGGCGTAGTTGTTCTTGGACTCCCCCGAACCCCCGCCGTCGGTGTAGTCGATGTCCCGGGCCGAGATCACGAATCGCTGGGTCCGCAGGTCGGTCGGAATGTTGCTGTTGTCGACCACCCACATGGCGGGAGCCTCCGGGGCGGGCCGGGGAATGATGGTGCTGCCCCCCGCCGAGCTGGCCTGCACGTAAAACTGCACGATGCTGTTGTCGCTTTGGTAATTCGTGAGGGTGGCGGTGAAGAGCCCGTCATTCGCGAACTCGTCGCCCCCGCCCACTCCGTCGTCGAACATCGCGGTGATCTGCCAGGCATTGCTCCAGGTGGCATCATCGAGCCGGTGCCGCACATTCACGGCGGTGAGCGGGACGGCGGAATCCACCCGCACCGTGATCCGGACCGGGTCGGAGGAGGTCGGAACCGCCGGGCTGTGACTCAGGCCGGACAGACCGGGCGCCGGATTGGGGATCGCGGCCGAGTTCGGCGCACCGGGCGTTCCCAGGTTCTTCGGAATGGGCAGGTGGATGATGCCGCCGAAGGAGCGATCCCAGCTGTGCACCACCAGGGTCGGTTTCCCGGAGATCCAGCGGGCCTCGCACCCCCACCGCAGATTCTGCCCGGCAGTCATGCCGGTCACATCGATCTCGCACCGGTTGGCCTTGACGTCGCCGTGCCCGTCGGAGACCAGGTGGAACTCGTTGCCCACCATGTGGCTCCGGTAGTGGGTGCCCTGGCACAGCCAGCCGGAAACGCCGCTCCCGTTGGTGGAGACCAACTCGCCACCGTTGGGCAGCAGGTTCGAACCGCCGCTCGCCCGCAGGCTCATGTTGCGGAGCGCGAGGTGGGCGTCCCCCACCGCGTGCAGGTGCAGTTCCTTGTAGTCGGAAGCGCTCCCCATGGTCCGGAGCTGCTGGTAGGCCTCCGAGAAGGAAAAGGTCTGGAAGACCGACTTGTTGGACTCGTCCGAGTCGGCCCAGGAGGTCGGGAGCGAGTTGTCCATCTCCGGATGACGCAGTTCGAGGCTGCTGCCCAGGCCGCCCGCCAGGAATGGCCAGTCACCTCCGGTCGCGTAGTGCACCTCGTCCGCCAGGTTGCCGGCCGCGTCGATCAAGCGCACCAGTTCGTGGTTGTTGTTGAGGTTTCCCGTGTAGGGACCCAGCACCCGGGCAGAGGGGTGGGCTTCGCTGGTGAATTCGGGGTTGGCGGCCACCACG
>JABAHR010000810.1_pt1 | contig 12777 bp, 15 predicted proteins | sample 7062101 | NCBI WGS metagenome assembly JABAHR01 (sample SAMN14534553, study PRJNA622989) | marine sediment metagenome | biome: marine biome [ENVO:00000428]; feature: marine pelagic biome [ENVO:01000023]; material: deep marine sediment [ENVO:00002113] | place: India: Gulf of Kutch | collected...
CGCTGGCGTGATTACGGAAATTCTGGACTAGTCCAGAACTAAAGAAAAAATAAGGCATCCTGTTTGCTCAATGCTGTCAGGGTGCCTTTTAAGGAAGTTATTGATATGTCTGGTAAAAGAGGCAACCGGCCGGTTGTTACCCTGGAATGCACAGAGTGTAAAGAAAGAAACTACACTACTGAAAAGAATCGCAGGAACGACCCTGGTCGATTAGAATTAAAGAAATATTGCCCGCGGTGCCGCACACATCGGTTGCATCGCGAAACTCGCTAGTTCTTGGAATTGCCAAGAACAGCGTTGTAGGCGAGTAGCTCAATTTGGCAGAGCAACGGTCTCCAAAACCGTAGGTTGCGGGTTCGAGTCCTGCCTCGCCTGTCTGAGAATGGCAACGCCGCAATCATTGCGGCGTTTTAGCCGTAAAAAATATACGGTCTGAACAAAAATTTAGGAGCAACCTGTGGCAAAGAAAAAGGTAGCAAAAACCAAATCCAAGAAATTATCCAGGCGACAGCCCAAAAAACAGGCTGCCAGCAAACAGCCGCGCGGACTGCGCAGGTTTTATCGCGACACAATGGGAGAATTGCGGAAAGTCAGTTGGCCAACCCGCCGCGAAGCGATCTCCCTGACCTATATCGTTGTGATTGTTATGGCTGTTATGGCTATCTTTTTAGGCGGCTTAGATTTTCTTTTCTTTAGATTTTTTGCCCTGCTCTGGAATTTGTAGGACAATTATCAGCCCGAATGACCTAAGTTCAGATTCTGAACATTATCATTTTGGCGGAAGCGTGTGTAAAAATGGAAGAAGATAGACAGGATCAACCCGAAGAAGAAATCAGCACCACAGATCAGGAAGAAATGGAAGATGCTGACAGTCAGCCCGACCAACCTGAAGAAGAAGATGATGGTCGTGCCTGGTATGTGGTTCACTGCTACTCCGGTTATGAAAATAAAGTTCGCCATAACCTGGAGCAGCGGATTGATTCCATGGGGATGAAAAATTTGATCTTCGACGTAGTTGTTCCAACAGAAGAAGAGATTGAAGTAAAGGAAGGCAAACGCCGAACAGTAGAGCGCCGTGTCTTCCCCGGATATATTCTGGTCAATATGGTGATGACCGAAGAATCCTGGTACGTGGTGCGTAATACACCCGGCGTGACCAGTTTTGTCGGCATGGGAAACGACCCGGTGCCGCTGCGTCCGGAAGAAGTATCCTCGATTATCAAGCGAATGGAAGCCGACGCCCCGCGCATTAAAGTCACCTTCAAGCAGGGCGAGCGCGTCCGGATTGTTGACGGCCCCTTCAACGATTTCCGCGGCACTGTCGACGAAATCGATATGGAGAAAGCCAAAGTGAGAGTAATGGTCAACTTCTTTGGCCGGGAGACCCCGGTGGAGTTGGATTTCTTACAGGTAGAAAAAGCGTAACACTCAACACACTTTCAACGTGGGAGGGCGCCGCCCGCCAGATGCCAGCGCCCGTTAGTGGTTTTTTGAGGAAAACCGCAGGCAAATGATGAAATTTGCCCCACCACAAGACAAAAGGAGAAAAAATGGCAAAGAAAGTAAAGGCAACTATCACATTACAGATCGAAGCTGGGAAAGCGACCCCGGCACCTCCGATCGGCCCTGCACTTGCCAGTCAGGGAATCAATATCATGCAGTTCACTAAGGAATATAATGCCCGCACATCCGGCAGGATGGGGCAGATCATTCCTGCTAAGATCACGGTTTACCAGGACGGTTCTTTCACATTCGTCCTCAGGACCCCACCTGCCTCTATCTTGCTTAAGCAAGCTGCTGGCATCGAAAAAGGTTCGGGCGTCCCCAACCGGGAGTTTGTTGGCACGGTGACGCGCTCTCAAGTTCGGGAGATTGCTGAAACCAAGATGAAGGACCTGAACGCCATCGATATTGAGGGCGCCATGCGCCAGATCGAAGGTACAGCCCGCAATATGGGCATTCGAGTTGTAGAAGACTAAATCACAACACACTTTCAACGTGGGAGGGCGCCGCCCGCCAGATGCCAGCGCCCGTTAGTGGTTTTATTGAGAAAACCACAGGCAAATGATGAAATTTGCCCCACCACAAGACAAAAGGAGCTAATCATGGCAAAAAGAGGTAAACGATACCGCGCAGCGCTTGAAAAGATAGACCGGGAGGTCAATTATCCGCCAAGTGAGGCGATTTCACTCGCTAAAGAAACTTCACAAACCAAATTTGACTCGACCGTTGAGGTCCATATCCGCCTGGGTGTAGACCCGCGACACGCAGACCAACAGGTGCGCGATGTTGTCGTCCTGCCGCATGGCTTGGGAAAGACAGTCCGCGTTTTAGTGTTTGCGCAGGGCGACGGCGCCCGGATGGCGCGTGAAGCCGGAGCGGATTTTGTGGCTGATGATGATGAATTGGTGCAAAAAATCCAGAATGGGTGGCTTGAATTTGATGTCGCCATTGCCACCCCGGATATGATGTCTACCGTAGGCCGGTTGGGGCGTGTGCTCGGTCCGCGTGGCCTGATGCCCAACCCCAAAACCGGTACTGTTGTTAATATGGATGATCTCCCCCAGGCCATCGAAGAGGTCAAGGCCGGCCGTGTCGAATTCCGCGTCGATAAAACCGCAAATCTGCATGTGCCGATTGGAAAAGTATCATTCGAAGAACAACACCTGTATAACAACCTGGCTGCACTGATTCAGGCTGTGCGTCGTAACCGGCCCCCGGCAGCCAAAGGCACCTATATTCGTAAATTGGTTCTTTCGACCACCATGGGCCCTGGGATTAAGGTAGATACAACTGAGGCCCAAATGATGGAAATTTCTGAATAAATCGGGTAAAATACCCGGTTGTAGGTAAGAGAGGCAAGACCTCTGTTACCCTACGCCTTCGCCACAGACAGTTGGTGACGGAAAGCAGGGAAGCCTGCCCCGGCAGATACGTCGGTGCCGTCTTAATTTCCAACCGAGGTGAGGACTCAAGCAATAAACCTCCGCGCACTTTGTGCCGAGTACTTGCAGAAAGTCTTTGCCTGTAATCCGAAGGCAAAGACTTTTATCTTTGAAAGGAGGTATGCTCGTTGGCACTAACAAGAGAACGTAAAGAAGAACTTATTGTTCAGTATGAGGAATGGGTAAAAGAAAGCAAGGCGTTAATTCTTGCTGAATACACCGGTCTGCGTATGCCGCAAATGGATGAACTCCGTTCTAAGGCACGTGAGACAGGATCAGAGTTCCATGTCGTGAAAAATCGGCTTGGAAAACGCGTTTTTGAATCTGCTGGATACGATGTGCCCGAGGATTTGTTCATCGGAAGCACAGCCTTTGGCATTGCGTTTGAAGATGCCCCAGGTATTGCGAAAGTGATCAAAGACTTTGGCAAAGACAACCCGGCGCTGAAGATCAAAGCTGGCTTAATGGATGGCAGGTTGCTCACTGCAGATGAAGTGAACGCCCTTGCCGAACTCCCGCCGCTGCCAGTCGTTCGCGGACAGCTGTTGGGTACCATTTCTGCGCCGGCTTCCAAGCTTGCGCGTACACTGGCTGAACCTGGCCGCTCGCTGGCTCAGGTGATTAAAGCATATGCAGATGCAGCTGCTGCATAATCAAATCCGGCTGCAAAAAAATAAAAAAATTACTCTATAGGAGATTTTATAATGGCTGACTTAGACAAATTAGTAGAAGAACTTGGCAAGCTGACTGTGATTGAAGCTGCCGAACTGGTAGGTAAATTGGAAGAAGAATGGGGCGTTTCCGCCGCTGCTCCGGTTGCTGTTGCTGCCGCTGCTGGTGCTGGACCTGCTGCTGAAGAGGCAGAGGAAGAAAAGACCGAATTTGATGTCGTCATCAAAGACGCTGGCCCCAAGAAAATTGAGGTTATCAAGGTCATCCGCAAGCTTACCAGCCTTGGCCTGAAAGAAGCCAAGGATATGGCTGAAACCGCCGGTTCCAAAGTGATGGAGCAGGTAGGTAAGGACGCCGCCCAGGATGCAAAGAAACAGCTTGAAGAAGCTGGCGCAGACGTCGAATTGGCGTAATCCTGCTCTAATTCTGCTCAAAACTAATAAAAAACAAAACCCCGCATCCGGGGTTTTGTTTTTTAACCTTTGTGTGCTGCCTTTGATCAATTCACAATTGAAGAGAGCCCTTTACAACATGGTTTTCTCCAGAAAAACTCAGCCAGCGCTCAATTAATTTATGAACCATAAAAGATATATTATGGTATATTGAATATGACGATATCGAGAGTACAATATCTTGTTTGCTGACAAGAAAGATAAAGGATTCAAGATGACGGCACGAATATTGATCATTGAAGATGATGAAGCCATTCTTACCTTTCTCAGGCGCGGGCTTTCCTATGATGGGTACCATGTAGATACTGCCCTGGATGGCCAAACAGGCTTGCTGCTTGCCTGGGATAACCCGCCTGATCTGGTGGTACTCGATTGGATGCTTCCGGGAATGGATGGGCTGGAGGTCTGCCGCAGGCTGCGACAGCGCGGCCGGGTGCCGATCCTGATGCTCACCGCCAAAGACACCGTATCAGATCGCGTTCAGGGATTGGATGCCGGCGCAGATGATTATATGGTGAAACCTTTTAATCTGGATGAACTACTGGCACGCATACGTGCCCTGTTGCGCAGGACACGCCCAAATCGTCCCGAAATCTATGAATTTGATGATCTCATCTTGGATACTGGGGCTCGGGAAGCAAGACGCGGCAACCGCACCATCCAGCTCACCGGGAAGGAATATGAGCTGTTGGAATTCTTTATGCGCCATCCGCGCCAGGTGCTTACCCGTGAGATGATTTATGAAGAAGTATGGGGATACGATTTTGGCGGTGACAGCAACATCATCGAAGTTTATATCCGGTATTTGCGCCAAAAGCTCGAAGCAGAGGATGAACCTCGCCTGATCCATACCATGCGGGGTATGGGATATGTGCTTCGCGAACAGTCCTGAGGCCTGAACAAAGAGGTATGTCCCTTCAAATTCGCCTGGCCATGTTTTATACTGCTTTGGTGGGGATTGTGTTATTTGCATTTGGCTGGGCAGTTTACAACCGCTCGACAGAAATTCTCATGGAGCAGATTGATGTCCGCCTCGAATCTGCCATCAAAGATGCTGGAAACGCCCTTCGTTCTCAGCGGGAGCGGGAAATTCTCATCACCTATGATTCCAGTATCTTACTTCAGCTGTATGATAGTAATGGCGAGTTGCTCAATACTACTGAAGCAACCATAGAACAACTTTCCGGTGGTTTGATCGATCCGGCAGGATTTGAAATTGCCCTTGAATCCCGCGAACCTTTTTATAATGAACTGCTCAGGGATAATTATCATTACAAGGCCTTATCGGTTCCGGTAATGGCAGATGAAATCAATGTTGGGGTTCTGCAAGCCGGTACGAGTCTGGAATCAGTCGATCAGCTGCGGGCAAATCTGTTGAGATCGCTGGTGCTGATCGGTTTGTTGATTACGCTTGTTGCGGCTTCATTTGGGTATTACATGGCACGGTCTGCTCTCATCCCGTTGGCAACAGTCACCCAGATCGCATCAGAAATCACCAGAGCAGATGACCTTTCTTTGCGTATTCCTTTGGAGCGTACTCCACCTGATGAGGTGGGAGAATTAATCTTAGCCTTCAACCAGACCATGGAGCGACTTGAGCACCTTTTTAATTCCCAGCGCCGCTTTGTGGCGGATGTCAGCCATGAACTGCGTACGCCTCTGACAGTGTTGCAAGGAAATGCTGGACTGATGCGAAAAATGGGGGAATTTGACCTGGAAGCATTGGATAGTATGAGCAAAGAGATTGCCAGATTGACCAGAATGGTGGAAGACCTGTTGCTCATGGCCCAGGCTGAATCAGGTAAATTAGAACTCAGCAAGACCAAGGTGGAGTTAGACACCATCTTACTTGAAGTTTATCAGCAGGCGCGCATATTGGCTGGAGATAAGAAACAACTCCGCATTGATGAAATTGACCAGGTTCAGGTTACGGGTGACCGAGACCGTTTAAAGCAGGTCCTTTTAAATATCGTCGGTAATGCGATCAAGTTTACTCAACCAAACGGCCAAATTGCGATGAGTCTCACAGTGGTGGATGGTGAAGCAAGAATTGACATCTGTGATGATGGACAGGGAATTCATCCGGAGGATCTGGCACATATCTTTGAAAGATTTTACCGGGCAGAAAAATCACGAACTAAGATCATCGATTATGATCAAAAAGGGTTTGGTTTAGGGTTGTCCATTGCATACTGGATTATGCTGCGTCATGATGGCAGGATTGAAGTTAAATCAAAGGTTGGTGAAGGGACGACATTCACCGTTTGTATGCCTTATTCACCCCCAGAAATATAATCCAAAAAAAATTTTAGGCTCATGGTGAAATTCCCAGCCTTTCTTCTGCTTGCCGGCACAGGCTAGCCCCTCCAGCTGAAAACCATTCCTCCAGACGATCACTATGTTTTTTTTGTGTGTTGGCATCATTGTAAATACCGATTCCCCAGTAGGCATAACGGATCGTTTCCTGTGGCCAGTAGAGTTCGGGTTTAGCAGCAGTTCCAATTCCACCGTTGTAGCCGGCAAAAGCCAGACGGACATCCTGGTAAGTGTTTAATGCCTTGCTGAGATACGCCATCCCGCGCTTTGCATTTGTATCAGGATGATAAGGGGTTTCGCTACCTGAGAAGTGATAAGGCATCACCTGGAATAGGCCCATAGCTCCGGCGTATGAAAGAGCTCGTGGATCTCCGCAGGATTCAATTTGCATGATTGTGGCGACGAGATTAGGCTCTAAATCCCACTCTTCTGCCCAACGAAGGATCTCTTTTTCCCAGTAGAGGACGGATGGAGAAAAAAAGGGAGCAAGTGTGGTATTTATGGGCAACGGTATGGTTGTAGATGGATTTCCTCTGGACAAGGATTCTGCATTCAAATCCCATGGGCGCGTAGTCTCCCCATTGATAAGCTGAATGACCGCCGCTAATGCCAGTATCAGGTAAAGAGGAGTGAAAAGGGCACTAAAACAACCTCCACGTGGCTGAGTGGAGGTTGTTTTAGTGCCGTTCGTTGGATAATGGTTTGGACTGCCCATACTACCGGTTACTTTACCCGAATTCTAGCCTTTGTATTCTTGATTGTAATCGCCTGATTGGCTTGATTTGGACTTCATTGAAATTGGGTGGTAGGTCGGTTCAGGTCGGCTCCTGTTCATGGAGGGCCGAAATGATGTCTGAGCAGCTGGTCGAGGCTTCGGTTTTGCTGGCCGGCTGTAACTCGTGCTGGTCCGTGGTTTTCGACGGACGTTTTGGGGTTGGCGCCGGGAATTGGATGCCCTCATCTGAAGGCCTCGATAGGCAGTTGCAGAATCATCTTGAGAAAACAACCTGTCTCCTGCCACGCTAAAAGTACCAATGATCAATACCCGGATGAGCCAGACGATCACTGCCACGAAAATTGGGACAACTTTTAGTAATGTTTCTCTCGCAACGACCTCATTTCCTAGTGTCTGGTGATTCAGAATAGCAATTGAGACCCCCCACCATGTCAGAGAGGCATTCATTGTAGCTCCGAGCAGCCAGGCACCGAATAAATACCAGACTTCATTTGGTTCATCTGCACCCTGTTCAGGGGTAAATAACCGGGCAATCCCAGCGAAGTCAATGCCGCAAAATGCGATTGCCAAAATTGTGGACCAGCGCAGGCCGAGAAACTTCAAATCTCCCAGTAAATCGCTCATCGCGAATTCTGTTGTGCTGTAGTTGAAGATTTCAAATGCAATCAATGCGCCGAGGATTAGGATTCCCCACACTAAACCACGGCTGAGTCGACTGCCCTGCATAAAATTGGGAAAATTAGATTTACTTGCCATCAGGGACCTCCTATTGTCCTCTAGTCAGCCACGTTAGAACGTGAATAGAACATGTGTTCTTTTGTTGATTATAGAACACTTGTGCTATTAAGTCAATACCGAATTTTCCAAATTAAACAATGATTTTTTCTGATATAAATTTTCAGAACAATCAGATTTTGATCCTATATTTCAGCAATTTTACTCTCATTCTATGAATAATAATTCATAGAGGATTCAGTTGTATCATTTCCCCATCTCTAAGCGCGTCCTATTCTCTTCACTCATCTTTTGTGTGTCAGCGCAGTTTTATCTCCACCGCCTCTGATAAAGGGGCTCTCAAACTCTTGGATCACCCATCGGCATCATAATTTATAACGATATGTTCTTGCTCCTTTGTTTCGATTGCCGGGAAATATTGCCGTACCCAGTCGATCGCCTCTTTTCCTCCCATTTCTCGGATGATGCGCGTCAATAAAGCAATAAACATCCCTGTCCGCCCTCTACCTGCAAAACAATGCACCGCGATATTTTCTCCTTCGGAGGCCTTTTCAACCACATCATTGAGGACGTCTTTAAGTGCTCCCATATCATCGGGAGTATCAAAATCAACTATCGGGAAATGAATAACGTTGAGTCCATGATCAGCGTAGACTTGCTTTAGATCGCGGTTGGCACGTCCTAAATCTTCTCCTGGTTCGATTAACATCACCACTGTATTGATTCCCACCTCAAGGTATTCTTCAAAGGTCGTTGACTGGTCGTCAAACGCAGCAAACGGCATGGGGCTGCGGTATATCTTCCCAGGTAAATGATATGGAATTTGGATCAGATTATTCATAAACTATTCAATATGCGTTCAATCTTCAGCGTGCTCTACTGTGAATACATGGGCATACAGGCTGGCAATCCACTGTTTCCCCTCCTGGGTGATCGACAGGTACCGGATGGCATCCTGGATATACGGGTTGACCATCTTCCAGAAGAATGCGGCATAGGTTTTCCTCAAATCACCCGGAGCGTTATACCCGAGTTGCTGGTTTGCATCGGTTTCCTCAAATTCGTAAAACAAAGCCGGGGTCTTGCGCAGGTAATCCGGATCTCCCAGTTGTCCAATGAAATCTGCCGCCCTGGTTAGGCTAGCGTAACTGGACGTATCCTGTTGCTCGGAGTCATCATGTGGCGGGAAGCGGGTCATTTCGATATATTCTGTAATGGCTTCAACATCCACTAATTGGTCTACGCTGCCCAGCAGTTTTTTTCCAAACCGTTCCCGTACAAACTGCTTGCTGCGGTCAACATGGTAAGGTGTCATAACAATATCTGTCCCGCCATCTGGCAGTTCCACCATGTTTTCTTCGATTCCTGTCGCACAGTGGGTCCGATTGTCATTCTGCAGGATGCCGCGCACATACCCAATATCGTGACAAAGGAGCGCAATCATATAATTTAGCCATTCCTTGGGAGTGACGCCGCCTTCGATTAGATGCTTCCCCTCGATGATCGCCTGACCCGCCATGGTGACCATCACCGTGTGTTCCAGGTTGTGGTAAAGGGCATTAGAGTTGGCGATATTTTCCAGCGCCAGGCGGGCCGTCCACCCGATCATGTTCCCGATTTCTGGTTCCAGGTTGCTGTAGTTGCGGTGATAAGCCATTTGGACTTCATCCACCAGGTAATCGATTAACAGTCGGGATAGGTTGATCATACCATTCCTCCAAAGGTTGGTTGCTCAATCATTATACGATGCTGCCTGCTCATCCAGGATAGGATAATTGTGGCAATTTTATGACAAATGAGTGGCATTGAAACAAGAAGAAATGAGGGTTTGCACCTCATTTCTTTTTAGGTTGGTCAATCTATTTGCCCGGAAGGACCGGGGGATGGATCAGAAACGGGCTTCAACTATTAAAATATTTTCCAATGCGTTCCAGCTGCGTATCATCGATTTTGTGGTGGATATCGCGCTGCGGGCTGGGGATTTTGATCCCGGCCTGGTTGAGCGCGTTGTACATGGCGGTATTGACCTTGTCGAACATGCGACGGGTATCCGCATAAGAATCCAGCCACCAGCGTACGCGGAAGATTAGGGCAGAGTCACCAAATTCAAGGAACAGCGCTTCTACCTTGCGTTCTGCATCCACGCCTTCCACTTCACGAACAGCATCGACCAGGATATTACGTGCTTTTTCAATATCGGTCCCATAGGCTACCCCGACATGGATTTGATTGCGGTAATCGGTATTAGGATAAGCATAATTGACCACCAGGCTTTTACCGATCACAGAATTGGGCACGATCACCATACGGTTGTCGCGTGTGCGAATTTTTGTGCTGCGTAGACCGATATCTTCCACATCTCCCCATGTGTCCAATTCTAAAATTTCGATACGGTCACCGATCCTAAATGGGCGATCAATCATAATAATGAAACCGCTGATAGTATCCGATAAAGCTGCCTGAGCAGCCAGGGCTACGGCCAGCGATCCAATTCCCAGGGTGGTCACCAACCCGCTGATCTCCACCTCGAAATGCCCGAGCACGATGATTCCCATGATTACCACCAAGACGATCAACAGGATCCGGCGCACAAAGGGAATCACCTGGTCGTCGAGCGGGGTGTCCGTATGGGCTGCAATTTCAGTACTGTACCAGGTTGCTGTATTGTTGATCAGCCGCCAGATTGCCACAGTGACCAGCACAGTATAAAAGACGTAAGTGACATCCGATATTTCTGATCGGTAATCGGCTAGCAGGAAATCTAGCCGCTTAAGCGCAGCTTCCAGTGCCAGCATGATCACCAGCCAATATAACGGCGGGCGGACAGCTTCCAGCAGATGGTTGTCTAAGGATGATTTTGTGAAACCAGTAATCCGGCCGATAATTTTGTCCAGGATGAAGGTAAGCAGTGGTCTCGCCAGGATGATGGCCGCAACAACAATCACTGCTGAAATCCCGATTTGCTGCCACTCTGATGGGCTCAGGTTTAAAAATGACATTCGTCACCTCCTATTATTCAATTGATCAGTTCAGATAATGAATTAGAGTTAATCTTCCCTTATCATACCCCAACTAGTCGATGTTATCCTTAAATTTGGTCAAAAAAGGTGATTGATATTCGATATTCTAGAATGTCTACAGCCTGTTATAATGTGTGAACTTGAGTTTTGCTTAAGAGAAAATCTCAGTGAACACATAAAAAGAGGGTTCGAGCAAAAGTATTTCAAGTAATCTACTTGACGAAAAGGCAGCCGAAGATGCTACGTGATCGGATGAATAAAATAGCGGCTTTACTGCTTGGAATAACGATAACCGGGATTGTACTGGTGGGGATGATGGCACCTGTTCAGGCGGCGCCCGCCCTGCAGCTGACAGATTTCCCCACCCCGACGCCTGGCCCGGATGGCCGCATTCTTTATCAAGTTCAGGCGGATGATACCCTTTGGCGGATATCGGCTGTATCGGGTGTGTCTCTGGATGAACTCCGAAGACTCAACAACCTGGATGTGGATGCGGTCATCCGCCCCGGGCAGGTGCTTCTTTTGGGATTAGGGAGCCCATTTCAGCCTACTCCAGAACCCGGGTCCACTCAGGTATCCCCCGAGCAGCCGCTGGTGTCTCCCACACCTACCCCTCTACTCGATTCCAGTGCGATTTGCGCACTTTTATACCTGGATGTTAATGGGAATGCTATCCGGGAAGAAACGGAAATTGCCCTGGCGGATGGAGAAGTCAGCGTGACTGAACGGCTGGGGGCGTATTCCGACAAGCGCACCACTTCTTTCCAGGATGAACCAGTTTGCTTTGAGGATATTCCCCCGGGAGAATATATCATCACCATGGCATTACCCGGAGGAATGAACCGCACGACGAACCTCAATGTGACGGTTTCCTTGATACCCGGGGATACCTCCTATATCAACTTCGGTGCACAACCGGCCGGGGCGTTCCCGACGGTCGTCGGCCCGGGAACAGAATCTTCTACCGACGGTGGGTCTGTTCCCCTGATCGCTATTCTGGGTATCTTCCTCTTAATTGGCGGAGTGGGTCTTGGCGTTTGGGCGGCGTTTGGCAGCCGGCGGCGCCTGATGATGGACAAGGAATAGCCACCGCTGGATTGCCATGCGTTTTCGCATCACCGGCTGCTGAGCGGCAGTTTCCTGGCGGCGGGCTTTGTGCAGGAAATCTCACCCATAAATCAATGTGCATTTGTTAAATAGAGGGGTTCTCAACTCCACTTGCCTCTGAACTTGGTATAATTCATCCCGCAAATCTAAAAGAGGAAACCTACAGTAACTATGACTGAATCGAATGACTTTCAATCCATGATCCTGGCCCTGCATCATTATTGGGCTGACCACGGTTGCCTGATCTGGCATCCTTATTACAGCCAGGTAGGGGCGGGTACGATGAATCCTTCCACCTTGCTGCGCGTTCTAGGCCCGGAACCCTTTAATGTCGGTTATGTGGAACCTTCTGTCAGGCCGGATGATGGGCGCTATGGCGATAACCCCAACCGTTTGCAGATGTTCTACCAATACCAGGTGATCCTTAAACCAGACCCTGGAGACCCGCAGGAACTTTATCTGGGATCGCTGGAAGCGATCGGGATCGATCCGCACAAGCACGATATCCGCTTTGTGGAAGACAACTGGGAATCTCCCGCTATGGGTGCCTGGGGGCTGGGCTGGGAGGTCTGGCTGGATGGTTTGGAAATCACGCAGTTCACTTACTTCCAGCAAGCCATGCACCAGACTCTCGAACCGGTTTCGGTAGAGATTACCTATGGGCTGGACCGGATTGCCGCGCCGCTGCAGGGCGTTCAGCATTTTAAAGATATTCAATGGAATCAGCAACGCACCTTTGGTGACATGAATATGCAGGGCGAGCAAGAGCAATCAAAGTATTATTTTGAAGTGGC
>JABAHR010000943.1_pt1 | contig 12777 bp, 12 predicted proteins | sample 7062101 | NCBI WGS metagenome assembly JABAHR01 (sample SAMN14534553, study PRJNA622989) | marine sediment metagenome | biome: marine biome [ENVO:00000428]; feature: marine pelagic biome [ENVO:01000023]; material: deep marine sediment [ENVO:00002113] | place: India: Gulf of Kutch | collected...
ACCCGGTGCATGCCCTCCCTGCCCAGCATGCGCGCATAGATATAGGCGCGCATCAGCACCCCGGCATTGCCCATGAAGGCGGACAGGCGGCCGATGCTCTGGGGCCGGGTTTCCTCGGTAATCCAGTGATACTCGTCACCGTCGTAACCCACCACCGGCACCGGCAGGAACGGTTCCAGGCGCTTGCTGACACCGACCGGCCCGGCACCCGGACCGCCGCCGCCGTGCGGCGTCGAGAAGGTCTTGTGCAGGTTCATGTGGATGACGTCGAAGCCCATGTCGCCCGGCCGCACCTTGCCGAGGATCGCGTTCAGGTTGGCGCCGTCGTAGTACAGCAGGCCGCCGGCCTCGTGGATGACGGCGGCGATCTCCTCGATACGGCGTTCGAACACACCCAGCGTGGACGGGTTGGTCAGCATGATACCGGCCGTGTGCGGCCCCACGGCAGCGCGCAGCGCCTCCATGTCCACGTCGCCGTTACGGTCGGTGGGGATCTCGCGTACCTTGTAGCCGCACATGACGGCGGTCGCCGGATTGGTGCCGTGCGCGGCATCCGGGACCAGGATCTCGCTGCGCGCCGTGTCGCCGTTGGCATCATGGTAGGCACGGATCATCGCCACGCCGGCAAACTCGCCCTGCGCGCCGGCGGCCGGCGACAGCGATACGGCCGGCATGCCGGTCACGTCCCTGAGCATCTCCTGCAGCTCGTACATGCAGGCCAGGAAACCCTGCCCCATCGAGTCCGGGGCCAGCGGGTGACGGGCAAGAAAGCCCGGCAGCATGGCCAGCCGGTTGCAGGCACGCGGGTTGTATTTCATGGTGCAGGAACCCAGCGGGTAGAACTGGGTATCGATGGAAAAATTCTTCTGCGACAGCCGCGTGTAGTGGCGCACGACCTGCATTTCCGAGGTGGCCGGCAACAGCGGCGGCTCGTCGCGCAGCAGTGCGGCCGGGATATCCGGTGTCTCTGTAGCCTGGTGCGGCGCCTGTGCCAGCGCGCGGCGACCGTGGCGTGACTGTTCGAAAATCAGCATAGCTCTATTGCACCCATCTGGTTATTGAATTTGCAGCTTACCTGCCTGTTTCTTGTTGTCGTCCCCGCGGAGGCGGGGACCCAGCCACAAACAATCGCACACGACTTCGGGCTGGATTCCCGCTGGCGCGGGAATGACGAAAATTTCCTGTATCTTGCCTACACTGCCGCCAGTGCCGCCTCGTAGTCCGGCTCGTCTGCGATCTCCGGCACCAGCTGCGTGTAACGCACCGTGCCATCGGCATCCACCACCACGACCGCACGGGTGGTAATGCCGGCCAGCGGGCCGTCGGTGATCAGCACGCCGTAATCCCTGGCGAAATCACGTGAACGCATCAGCGACAGCGGGACCACGTTCCCGGTGCCCTCCGCACTGCAGAAACGCCCCTGCGCAAACGGCAGGTCGGCAGAAATCACCAGCACGACCATGTCATCGTGACCGGCGGCGTGCTCGTTGAACTTTTTCGTCGAGGTCGCACAGGTCGGCGTATCCAGGCTGGGCACGATGTTCATCAGGATCTTCTTGCCGCTGTAACTGGCAAGGCTCACATCGTTCAGCTTGTCGTCAACCAGGTGAAAGTCCGGCGCCTTGCTGCCCACGGCCGGCAACTCGCCATTGGTGTTACATGCATTGCCCTGCAGGGTTACTGTCGCCATCATTTCCTCCCGAATCTCTGTTGTTGAGCCGCTGGTTAACGCAGTGGTCAGCAGCGCGATAGCCTGGAAAACATTTCTATGCCATCTTCGGTGTCACCGGACACCCGGCCACTGTCTGTGCCTCGATCACGCGATTGAGGTGAGAGGCATAGGCCTCGATATCCGCATCGGTACGTGTCTCGGTGGCACACACCAGCAGTGCATCACCCAGCTCCGGGTATTCCTTGCCCAGCACATAACCGGGCAGGATATTGTGCGCATGCAGCGAACGCGCCACGCCCTCGACGGGCAGCGACAGGCGCAACGGCGCCTCGTGGAAATACGGCCGGTTGAATACCGGCTCGACGCAGTCGTTTGCCGTCAGTGCCGCGACCAGCTTGCGGGTGTTCTCGTGGCAGGCCTGTGCGACACGGCGCAGCCCCTCCGCGCCCAGCAGCGACATGTAAATGGTTGCGGCCGTCACCAGCAGGCCCTGGTTGGTGCAGATGTTCGAGGTCGCCTTGGAGCGGCGGATGTGCTGCTCGCGCGCCTGCAGGGTCAGCGCGAAACCGGGCTTGCCGTCGAGGTCGACCGTGCGGCCGATGATGCGGCCCGGCATCTGGCGCACCAGCTCCTGCTTGCAGCACATGTATCCGAAGTACGGGCCGCCACCCATCATCGGCACACCCAGCGGCTGGCCCTCGCCGCAGGCGATATCGGCACCGCTCTCGCCCCACTTGCCGGGCGGCTTGAGCAGCGCCATGGAAGTCGGGTTGGCAATGGCGATCACCAGCGCACCCTGTGCATGCGCCCAGTCGGTCAGCGCATCCACCTCTTCCAGGATGCCGAAGAAATTCGGGTGCTGGATCACCAGCGCCGCAATATCCTGCCCTTCATGTTGTTTGAGCGAATCCGGTATCGTGTTGCCGCCCTCCGCGCAATACGGCACCTCGACCAGCTCGATACCCTGGTTCCTGACGATGGTGCGCGCGGTCTTGCGGTAATGCGGGTGCACGGTGGTCGGCACCAGCACGCGACCGGATTTCGACTTGCGGTTGCCGCGTATCGCCATCAGCACCGCCTCCGCGAGGCCCGAGGCGCCGTCGTACAGCGAGGCGTTGGAGACGTCCAGGCCGGTCAGGCCGGTCATCATGGTCTGGTATTCGTAGATCAGCTGCAGCGTGCCCTGGCTGGCCTCCGCCTGGTAGGGCGTGTAGGCACTGTAGAACTCGCCGCGCGTGGTGATCTCCCACACCGCGGCCGGCACGTGGTGGTCATAGGCGCCGGCGCCCATGAAGCAGAGCGGACGACCGTCCTGCTCGGCGCGCTCCATCATCAGGCGGCTGATTTCCTGTTCGTTCATGCCGTCCGGCACACCGGTAAGCTTGCCCATGCGCAGGCTCGCGGGGATTTCATCGAACAGGTTCTCGATACTGTCGACGCCTATGGTGCCGAGCATATCCTTCACATCGGCTTCAGAATGGGGAATGAATGGCATAATCGTTACGGATCCGGAAATTACTTCGACTAAGACGGTTGTGCTGCAACCGCGTTATCAATGCGCCTCTTCCTCGAGGAAGCCGCCATAGGCATCGCCGTCCATCAGCGTATCCAGCTCGCCGGCATCCGACGGCTGCAGGCGGAACAGCCAGCCGGCACCGTAGGCATCCTGGTTCACCGTCTCCGGGCTGTCCTCCAGGTCGGCGTTGACTTCCAGCACCTCGCCCGACACCGGCGCATACACATCGGACGCCGCCTTCACGGACTCGACCACGGCACAGGCCTCGCCGGCGCTAATGCTCTGGCCAACTTCCGGCAGCTCGACAAACACCATGTCACCCAGCTGGTCCTGCGCATTGTCGGAGATGCCCACGGTCAAGGAGCCGTCGTCATTCTGGCGTACCCATTCGTGTGACTTGGTGTATTTCAGTTCAACGGGAATGTTGCTCATGATTGCCTCGCTGTGATGTTGCTTGATCTGGCTGGAAAAGGGGTTATTCAGAGTTCGATCTGCGCTGCGCCATTACGCACGAACGGTGGCTTGACGACACGGGCGTTGAGCAGCTTGCCACGCACGTCCACCTGGCAGCTGTCGCCGGTATCCTTCGGTACCCGGGCAAACGCGATGGCGCGCTGCAGGGTGGGCGAGAAACTGCCGCTGNNGAACCGCTCCGACCCGGGTTACAGATCGATCTGCGGCTTGCCGTTCCTGACGAACGGCGGTTTCACCACACGTGCGTTCAGCAGTTTTCCGCGCACGTCCACCTGGCAGGTCTCGCCGGCATCCTTCGGCACCCTCGCAAACGCGATTGCGCGCTGCAGGGTCGGTGAAAAGCTGCCACTGGTAATCTCGCCCTCGCCGCCGCCGGCGACCACTTTCTGGTGATTGCGCAGCACGCCCTTGTCTTCCAGCAACAGGCCGACGAGTTTTTGTTTTGTACCTGACTCGCGCTGCGCCTCCAGCGCCTTGCGCCCGATAAAATCACGCTCTGCCGGTTCCCAGGCAACCGTCCAGCCCAGCGCCGATTCCAGCGGGCTGACCGTTTCGTCCATGTCGGTGCCGTACAGGTTCATGCCGGCCTCCAGGCGCAGCGTGTCGCGCGCACCCAGTCCGGTTGGCCGCACACCGGCCTCGCGCAGACGACCCCAGAAGGCCGACGCCTGCTCGGCCGGCAACACGATCTCGAAGCCGTCCTCGCCGGTATAACCGGTACGGGCGATGAACCAGTCACCGTCGAACACGCCGTAGAAAGGTTTCAGGTCGCCGGCAGCCTCCCGCACCGACTCGCTCAGCAGGGGCAGGGTCTTGTCACGCGCGTGCGGCCCCTGGATTGCGATCATGGCCAGCTCCGGCCGCTCGGTAACCGTCACGCTGAAGTCGACGGACTGCTGTTCCAGCCAGGCCAGGTCCTTGTCGCGGGTGCCGGCATTGACCACCATGCGAAAATAATCGTCTCTTATATAGTAGACAATCAGGTCATCGATAACGCCGCCCTGCTCGTTCAGCATGCAGCTGTACAGGGCCTTGCCGCTGTCCTGGAGGCGATCGACGTTATTGGCCAGCAGGTGGCGCAAAAATTCGCGGGTGCGCGCGCCGGTCAGGTCCACCACGGTCATGTGCGAAACGTCGAACATGCCGGCATCGCGGCGCACCTCGTGGTGCTCCTCGATCTGGGAGCCGTAGTTGATCGGCATCTGCCAGCCGGCAAAATCAACCATCTTGCCGCCGTCGGCAAGGTGTTCGTCGTACAATGGAGTCCGTTTGGCCATACCTGCTCACGCTCCGTAATCCGGTTCACAAAAGCAAAAGGGGCGACGCACAGCGCCCGCTGTGCGTCGCCCCTCTGTCCGGTAACCTGAGAGAGTAGGCGCAGCAGCCCCGCGCCCGTCCCCTTCGGTGGGCCGCAGCGCGGCCGCTCTCCAGAGTCAACTTTCTGCCACGGTCCTGTTTGCCTGAGCGTTTCCTGGCGAGTTGCGCCTTCGGCGGTGCCGGACGGTCAGGTCCGCACTCTCTCCCGCAGCAGCATCGAGTTGAGGAGCAAATATACCCCTGCAGGCGTCCGAGTTCCACATATCGCAGCGGCCCGGCAGAAATATTCCACACGGAATACAGGGAAGAAGCCGGCCTGACTGCAACCGGTCTCGAATTTGCCGGAAGCGAAAGTTCCCGGGCCCTGCGCAGCGAGGCCAGCACCGGCGCCGCGCCGGTTATGATGATTGCGAATCGCTGCCCCGCGCGGCGCGGGTGCTACGCACACAGATAACGCCGCGGAAAATGCATTTTGCAACGGGCCCTGATCACACCATGCCCGCATCACGCGCACGGGCCAGTGCCGGCAGGTCGCCATCCAGCCCCATGGCGTGACGCATGAACAGTTGTCGCAGTGGCACAGCGCGGTTGACCAGGCTCAGCCCCTCGCTGCGCAGGCGGCCCAGCAGCGGGCTGTCATTGCTGAACAGGCGGTTGATCCCGTCCATGGCCGACATCATCAGCTGGTTGTCGCCCCGGCGCCAGCGCTCGTAACGACGCAGGGTGCGCAGGCTGCCGGGATCCCGGCCCGACCTGCAGGCATCGATCACCAGCTCGGCCAGCGTGGCGGCATCCAGCAACCCGAGGTTGACACCCTGCCCGGCCAGCGGGTGGATGACATGCGCGGCATCTCCCACCAGCGCGGCGCGTTCGGTGATGTAGTGATCGGCATGCTGGCGCCGCAGCGGCCACACCTCGCGCGGGCCGGATTCAATGACCTCGCCCAGTCGATGCTCGAAGGCCGCGGCCAGCTCGGCGTGAAACAGCTCCGCCTCCAGCGCCAGCACGCGCCCGACATCCGCCTCGGGCATGGTCCAGACGATGGCACACCAGCCGTCACTCAATGGCAGGAAGGCCAGCGGCCCGCCGGGCAGAAACCGCTGCCAGGCGGTGTTTTGGTGTGACTGCGCTGTCCTCACCAGCGCGACCAGGCTGGCCTGGTGATAGGGTGCGCGGTTGACCTGTATGCCAAGCAGTGCGCGCACCGGGGAGTCCGCGCCGTCCGCCGCCACCAGCAGTTTCGCAGCCAGCCGGTTGCCGTCATCCAGCGTTGCCAGCACCTGTTGCGTTTCGATCGCGATGTCGCGACACCGGGCCGGCTGCACGATCTGCACCGCATCCAGCGCGCGCAGGCGCTCATGCAGCGCTGCCGTGATGCAGTGTGGCTCGATGATATAGCCGAGGCAGGGCTCGGCCAGTTCCGCACAATCGAAATGCAGCACACCGGGTGTACCCGCGTTCCAGACCTCCATGTCGGTAAACGCACAGGGCCGCTGCGCGGCAATGGCGTCCCAGGCATGCAGGGCGCGGAAGATCCGCTCCGAGGCCCGGGTAATGGCGAACACGCGCGGATCGCGCCGGGCTGGCCGCTCGGCCGGCGCTGGCGGACGCGCCTCGATCACGGCAACGCTAACACCGGCCGCGCCCAGTGCGCAGGCGGTTGCCGCACCCACGATCCCGCCGCCAACGATGATGACGTCAAGCGGTTGCATGGCGGTTACAGCGGCAGGCCACGCACCAGCCGCGGCGTGCGTACCGAGCGCCCCATGGTAAGCCGTGTCAGCATGCGCTTGGCCGGCGGCAACAGGTCCAGCGCCAGCATGCCGGCGCTGCGTGCCAGGCCCAGTCCCGGCAGCGGCAGGGTGAACAGGCGCACCAGGCCATCGGTGAACAGGGTGACGTTGCGGTGATCACGCCGGCGCCATTCGGCATAACGATCCAGCACCGCGAGCGAGCCGGGGTCCTCGCCGGCGCGGATGGCATCGATCAGCACCTCGGCAAGGGCCGCGACATCGCGCGCGCCGAGGTTGAACCCCTGGCCGGCAATCGGGTGCAGCGTATGGATGGCATTGCCGATCAGCGCCACCCGCTCTGCCACCGGGCGTTCCGCGCTCAGCAGCTGCAGTGGCCAGGCCTGGCGCTTGCCGACCCGCTGCAGCTGTCCCAGGCGGTTGCCAAAGCGCTCCTGCAGGCGTGCCAGAAAGGCCGCGTCGTCGAGCGCCATGACCGCGTCGGCCTGGTCCGAGGGCACCGTCCATATCACGGCACAACGCTGGTCGGACATGGGCAGCAATGCCAGCGGACCGGTCCTGGTAAAGCGTTCCCAGGCCACGTTGTTATGCGGGAGCTGCGGCGTGACATTGGTGATGATGGCCGTCTGCCGGTAATCGATCCGGCGCGCCCCGATGCCTGCCTGTTCGCGCAATACGGAATCGGCACCATCGGCTGCCACCAGCACGGCCGCCGTCAACGACAGCTCGGTATCCGCCTGCACGACACGCGCCTGTACCTGGCCCGCCTCGCGTCTGAAACCGGCCACCGTGGCCGGGCACAGCACATCGATATCATCGCGACCGGCAACGGCTGCGGTGAGTACCCGGCCGATCTCGCGTGCCGGCACCACGTAACCGATGGCGGGCAAGCCCTCTGACTCGCGGTCCATGTGCACCTTGCCGGGATAACCGCGGTCCGACACGTGGATACTGTATATAGGTGTGGCGACGCTGCTCAGGGCGTCCCACAGGCCAAGCCCGGTGAAAATGCGCCGCGTACCCCAGGCCAGCGCAATGGCGCGATCGTCGTAGCCCGGTTCGCTGCGCAGCTCCGCGCCCACCGCCTCGACCAGTGCGATGCGCAGACCCTGCCCCGACAGCGCACAGGCCAGGCTGGCACCGACCATGCCGCCTCCCGCGATGATGACGTCGTAGTGCTGCATGTCAGGACGCTGCAAGCGCACCCGCCATCAACGCCTCGATATCCGCAATCGCCTTCGGCGCGGCATCGGTCAGCACTGCGGGGCCATCCTTCGTCACCAGCACATCGTCCTCGATACGGATACCGAGGTTCCACCATTTCCTGGCCACGCCCTTGCTGCCCGCCGGGATATACAGCCCCGGCTCGACCGTCAGCACCATGCCGGGCTCCAGCACGCGCCAGGCATCACCCACCTTGTAGTCACCCACGTCGTGCACATCCATGCCCAGCCAGTGCCCGGTGCGGTGCATGTAGAAACGACGGTAGGCGTCCTTGCGGATCAGTTCCGCCGTACGGCCCTTGAGGATACCCAGCCTGACCAGTCCGCGGGTCAGCACCTTTACCGCCGCCTCGTGCGGATCGTTCCAGTGATTGCCGGGGCGGACCTGCTCTATCGCCGCGAGCTGCGCATCCAGTACCACCTGGTACAGCGCACGCTGTGCTGCGCTGAAGCGGCCGCTGACCGGGAAGGTGCGCGTGACATCCGACGCGTAGCAGTCGTACTCCGCACCGGCATCGATCAGCAGCAGGTCGCCGTCCTGCAGCTGGTCGGTATTGGCGGTGTAGTGCAGCACGCAGCCGTTTGCCCCGCCGCCGACAATGCTCGGGTAGGCCGGCACCATGCCGGCTGTGCGGAATTCATGCAGCAGCTCGGCCTCCACCTGGTATTCATGGCGGCCCGGGCGGCAGGTCTGCATGGCGCGCCGGTGCGCGCTGCAGGCGACCTTTGCGGCCTTGCGCATGGCGCGCACCTCCGCCGGACTCTTGTACAGGCGCATGTCATGCAGCAGGTGCTCCAGGGCCACGAACCTGTCGGGCGTGCGTGCGCCGCGCCGGCTGCCCTCGCGAATACGATTGACCCATTCCATGACCTGCTTGTCGAATTCCGGGCGCGAACCCATGGTATAGAACACCTGCTCGCGGTCTTCCATCAGGCCGGGCAGGATTTCGCCGATGTCGCCGATCGGAAAGGCATCGTCCGCATCAAACAGCTCCACGGCGCCCTCGGTACCGGCCCGGCGCCCGGTCCAGGTTTCCATCTCGGCATCGCGCTCGCGGCAGAACAGCAGGTATTCGCCGTGCTGGCGGCCCGGCACCAGCACGGCGACCGCCTCCGGCTCGTCGAAACCGGTCAGGTAGTAGAAATCGCTGTCGGCCCGGAACGGGAACTCGACGTCCCGGTTGCGCAGCTGTTCGCTGGATGTCGGGATGATGGCGATCGAATCCTTGCCCATCATGCGCATCAACTGTCTGCGGCGCCGGGCAAATTCCTTGCGTGTAATCATGGCAGCACCTATTGCAAACGCGCCGGCTCCGGGGCCGGCTGCAGCTCCTCATGCAGCAACACCACACTCATGCGTACATACTCGGTTATCTCCAGATACGCCGCCTCGTCACTTTCATCCGGCGCATCGGTACTGAAGCCGGCATGGGAAATCTCGAAAAAGTCACGCATCACCTCGGACACGCTTGCAGGCAGGCTGCGGTCCTCGCGCACGCCACCCAGCACCAGGCCAAACAGAAAGCCCCGGCACCACTCTCCCAGCGCCCTGGTCCGCGTCGGCAGCGTGGAGGAGTCCGGCGGCAGCAGCAGCGCGTATCCAAAGGCGTCATCGTGCAACTGGCAGAGAATTTCATCCTGCAGGCCGGCCAGCAGCTCGCTGCACTCGCCGGCAGCCGCACTCAGCGTATTGCCTTCTCCCAGCAGGTGCTCCAGCCATACGGACGGTGCGGCCCTGCCACCGGCCGCGACCACGCCGCTCAACAGGCCGTGTGCTTCCGCGGCACCGTTGTCGGCACCTGCCGATTGCAGTTGCCTTTCCAGCTCGGCGTAGCTGCATGTCGTTGTCATGTTCATCCACCTGTACCAGGGGTACGGTCTCGTAGCTGTATATATATGGTTGTTTATACCACAGCAGCTGTCCGCCCGTGGCGGTCTGAATGTCCCGGCGCCATGCTAACAGTTGGGCCGGTGTCAATATTGACCGTACCTGGCGGGCACACTATATTGAAGCCATGTCGAAAAAGGCCGAACACCCGATCACCGAACAGGAACTCGAGCTGCTGGAAGAGCAGGTAGCCAGCCTGCTCGAGGCCGTTGAACGCCTGATGAAGGAAAATCGTTCCCTGCGTGCACAGCAGGAGACACTGACCGTCGAGCGCGCGGGCCTGCTGGAGAAACATGACCTGGTGCGCAACCGGGTGGACGCCATCGTCACCCGCCTCAAATCGCTGGAGACCGGGGCATGAGCGACGCCATCAAGATCATCATCCTCGACAAGGAATACATGGTTGCCTGCCCGGAAGGCGAGGAAAAGGCCCTGAAGGCCTCGGCCAGGCACCTGAGCGAGAAAATGAAGGAAATCCGTAGCGGAGGAAAAGTCGTCGGGATGGACCGTATCGCCGTGATGGCCGGGCTGAACATCGCGCACGAAGCCATCGAGCTGGGCGTTGGAAACAGCGACCAGTCGAACTCCACGGGTACGCGACTCAAAAAACTGAACGCCAGGATCGGGAAGACCCTGGACAAATACCGGCAGTCCGAAATGAATTAAAGGTGCCTGCGCACCGGCCGATCAGGTTCGGGCATCCCCTGCCGTGTACGACAATCGCTGAGATCTCCTTGAGCCTAATTTACAACTCAGGGGACTCAAGCTGGTGCCATGAGCAAGCCCGCCATGAGCGGAAAGCCTGAGGCATCACTGCCGTCCCCCTCTTGAACCCCTGGTTCAAGGGCAACAGCGATACCGGCACAAGCGGAGGATGCCCCCTTACTTTCCAGCACGCACGGAAGGGGTCCCCGACCACAGCATGCTCACCCGTCATGCCTGACTACAAGTCGCTTCGCCAGTCCATCCGCAGACAGCGCCGTGCATTGGCGGAGGCGACGGCCCGGAGATGCGCCGAGGAGCTGGCACAACATGCCATCCGGCATCCCCTGCTGCGCAATGCCGACCACGTGGCAGCCTACCTGGCTGCCGACGGCGAGATCGACCCGGCTCCGCTGCTGGACTATCTCTGGTCTGCAGGCAAGACCGTGTACCTGCCGGTACTGATCCCGTTTGCGCACGGCAAGCTCTGGTTCGCCCGTTACCGGCCCGGTGACCTGCTGGTGGAAAACCGTTTCGGCATACCGGAGCCAAAGCGCCGCCAGCTGGTCAAACCCGTCAACCTGGACCTGGTGCTGATGCCACTGGTTGCATACGATGCACGCGGGCACCGGATCGGCATGGGTGGCGGATTTTATGACCGCAGCTTCGCATTCCTGCATGCGCGCCGTCACTGGCGCAAACCGACACTGGTCGGACTCGCGTACCAGTTCCAGCAACAGGGCAGGATCACGCCCAATGCATGGGATGTCCCGCTCGATGCCATTGCTACCGAGGCCGGCTGTCACGCACTCGGGCAATGAGCCAGCCCAGTGGTACAGCCATGGAAACGAAAGTATCCGGGAACCCCCGGTTAACCAATGCAGTTCGTCATTGCGAGCGCGGCAATCTTTTAGCCATTCATCAATAAGTTGGAGATTGCTTCGTCACCCGGGCCGCTGCCGGCATGCATGCCTCCCGCGGCACTGGTACATCCATGTACATCGTCGTCGCAATGACGAAGTATCCGGAGACATTTTTGTATCTTTTTAACAACAAAGAGCGGGGCTCTACATGAACTACTGGCTGATGAAATCGGAACCGGATGTGTTTGGCATCGATGACCTGAAGGCCATGCCGAAGAAAACCGACAAGTGGGACGGGGTGCGCAACTACCAGGCACGCAACATGATGCGGGATGACATGAAAACGGGTGATCTCGCCTTTTTCTACCATTCCAACTGCAAGGAACCCGGGATCGCCGGCATCATGAAAATCGTGCGCGGCGGATACCCCGATTTCACTGCCTTCGATGCAAAGGAAAAGTACTACGATCCGAACAGCGACCCGGGCAATCCGCGCTGGTACATGGTCGATGTGCGTTACGTTCGCAAACTCAAGCGCGTCATCACGCTCTCCGAACTGAAGGAACACGAGGTACTGTCGGACTTGCCGTTACTGCGGCGCGGTAACCGGCTCTCGATCATGCCGGTCAGCAAACAACACTGGGATTACATCCTGTCACTCGAATAAGGCCATGTTTGGAAGAAACCAGTGGTGTTTTCTACCCCAGAAAAGTGTATGAATCCCTTTACACATGCATATCAGCTTGCCGCCCGGAATAACATAAGTTTTTGTTTGTAAAATGCATATTCTGTTATGGCCGTAGAACAACCAAACCCGGTCCGTGATGCAGCAAACAAAAAGTGTCAATTCTCCCGAACAATGTGACGCAATGCGTCACATTGCCGTCGATCCGCTGCTGCACTGCACCGGCAACAACATCGCTCTGTCTGCACTTGCCGACAACGTCATGCATACGACGTGCACGTAACGCCGGCACATCACTGCGTACCCATCTGCATGCACGAGTGTCATGCATCGACAAGCTGGCAACACACGAGTTAAACATTCAGGGTGAATGTGCCGAAACAATTGAACGACTGCGTTCACTGCATCGCACAGTCGTGTTCAGCAAGTTTTTTGTGAATGTGACACTGAAAAAATCCATTAACAAAAAACTGGTAATTTGTAGTTAGTTGTTTATACTCGGCTTGGGCAATTTGTAAAGTTATGGAGGTTTGTGATGGCTACAAAGAAGAAGGCCGCCACCAAGCGCAAGGCAGCACCGAAGCGCAAGAAGGCAACAACGAAGCGTAAGACGACAACGAAGCGTAAGACGACAACGAAGCGCAAGAAGGCAGCCGCCAAGAAGCGCAAGGCAGCTCCGAAGCGCA
>JABAHR010018635.1_pt2 | contig 12756 bp, 4 predicted proteins | sample 7062101 | NCBI WGS metagenome assembly JABAHR01 (sample SAMN14534553, study PRJNA622989) | marine sediment metagenome | biome: marine biome [ENVO:00000428]; feature: marine pelagic biome [ENVO:01000023]; material: deep marine sediment [ENVO:00002113] | place: India: Gulf of Kutch | collected...
TCCTTCACGAAACCCGCCACCCCACTCCGGCCATTCGCCCCGTCCGGGGTGGGATTCATGAAATACCCCACCGAGAGTGGCGAGGTGCTGCCGTGCGCCCCGTAGGAGACGTCTTCCTCCTGCTTTGGGTAGAGGGCGTAGACCGAGACCACCTTCGTCCCGCCGATCCCGTCCGGCGCGACCAGGGCGAGGTGCGACCCGCTTTGCCGATCGAGCCTGAAGTCGGTGTGCAGTTCGCTTCCGATGACCGCGCGGTCTTTCCCGGAAGCGAAAACCACCAGGAAGTCGCCGGCCTCCAGGACCAACCCGTCCGGCAGTCGCCACCGGGTGGGGTCGACCGGGTCGTCGGTGAGATACCAGCCCCCGATCTCGACCGGATTGCCGGTCGGATTCCAGAGTTCCAGCCAGTCGGAGGCGTCGTCGTCCTCATCGAGCAGGGTGGAATTGTTCGATGCCATGAACTCGTTGATCAGGACCCCGTCGAGGGTTGGGAAACGGGGAACGTTGTCTGCATCGAGGGGATCGGAACCCGCAGCGATTTCGTGGGAATCACTGAAGGTGTCCCCATCGGTGTCGGGGAAGGTCGGATTCGTACCGTGGATGCCAACCTCCCTCCCGTCGTTCAGCCCGTCGTCATCGGTGTCGGCGTCAGCCGGATCAGTGGCCGGTTGAGCGTTGACTTCCTCGCCATCATCGAGGCCGTCACCATCGGTGTCGCCAAGGAGCGGATCGGAATTGTGGATGTTGAATTCGTCCCCGTCGCGCAGTTCGTCGCCGTCGGTGTCGATGAGAGTGGGATTCGATCCGACATTGAATTCCTGGATGTTGGTGAGTCCGTCCCCGTCCGGGTCATCGTCGTCACCCTGGGTGAGGTCGGAGAAAAAGCTCAGCTCCCAGGCGTCCGGCAGGGAGTCGTCGTCAGCGGAACCGGGCCGGTGGACCCCCTCCTTGAAGGCGAAAAAGTCGACTTCCACGGCCGCCAGCTCGGAGGTTGAGGACAACTGCATGGAGAGGTAGGGGTAACTTTCCTCGGCAGCGGGATTGAGCGCGACCGAGGTGCTCAGGGCCGGGGTGGAGCCTCCATTGAGGTAGAGTTGGAGATCGTAGAGCGAGCTGTTCTCCGCATTCTGCCTGATGGTGATCCAGCACTCGTTCCAGGCGGTGGGATTCATGGAGTGAAAGACGGCTTCCTCGCCGTTGCTGATGAGCATTCCACTCTCGGGGTAGGCGCTGTCGGTCCCGGCCACCCCGAGGGCGAAGCCGATCCGGCCGGCGTCCTGGCGGATGTTGAAGATCCCCTTCTGCCCGGCGGGCGGATTCAGGCCGTTCGGCCCGCCTCCAAGGTCGGGTGCCCCGGATGGAAGGCGCACCCGGAAGGAAATGGTGGCTCCGTCATCGAGGAAGTCGCCGGCCACCCCTTCCCCGGAGGCGAGGTTGTGGGTGAGCGCCAGCCGCCGGTTGTTGTCCCGGCCGGATTCGGTGACAGCATNNCCACGATATCCAGCCCCCCCGGGGCGCCGGCACCCGGCGCGGTCCCGTCCCACTCGTCGGAACCGTTGTTGTGATCCCAGGTTCCATCGAGGGCGGCCTCAGAGGTGGCAGCCGCCGCATCACCGGTGTAGATGTAGTCCCAACCATCAATGGGCGGGAAAAAGTCCGGCTCGGCGCGCAGGCCGGGCGTGAGACAAACCAGCAGGGGAAGCCAGCCCGGAACGCGCACTCCGGAAGAAAACCAATTGAGCTTCAGCATGATGCGAGGATGGGGGAAGTTCCCAAAGCTGCCTTATTCTGCCGGAGATGCAAGGTCCACGAGNNAAACCTCCGGGGAAGCATCGCCCGCCGGGCGTCCGGGGTTGGGCGCGTTGATCTTTGGTTTCCCCCTCAGGGAACGGTCACCTGCGGGTCATCGATATACCACCCGGCGAAGTTGCTGATGTCGTCGGAAGTGAAGCGGAACTCGATCCTGATCACTTTGCCGAGCGCCTCGGGCGGAAGCGCCTCGCGCGCCTGCTCCCAGTCCGAGGTCACTCCGTCGATATTATCGGCAATCACGGCGATCTCGGAACTGTCGGCAGCGTCGAGCACCCGGATCGTGCCGAAATCGAAGCCCTCCTCGATGTCCCTGAATTCGGCGTAGTGCAGGGTAGCGCCGCCCGCGGTGGTCAGGTCGATCGGCGGTGAGCGCAACCAGATGTTGGCGTCGACGGCGTAATCGTCCGAGATGTTGGTCCCAAAACAACTGGTGGGACTGTTGGCCCCCGCAGGCCCAGCATTGGAGGGCGTTCCCAACTCCCAGGCCGTCCCGGCCACACCCTCCGAACCGGTCGTCCACTCTCCCCGTCCACCTTCAAAGTCATCCGAGAAGATCGTCTCCGGCGGGGCATCGAACTCCTCGATCACGAAAAAGCGCTCCCCGTCGACCGGGCGTGGGATGGTCAGGGTGTTCTCCGGAGGCGTGGCTTCGAGGTCGGCGTTCCCGTCGTAGATCTCCCAGCCCTCGGGTTCGGTGGAGAGCTCGGTCGCGCTGCGGACGTTGTAGAGCTTTCCACCCTTGCTCTCCCAGTGCAGGGTCAGCATGTCATTTTCGCTGCGTGTGATATCGGCCCGGAACTTCTGTTTCCCGATGCTGCCGGCCACTCCATTGACCGCGATCTCCGCGATCTCCGCCTCGGAAAGCGGGCGGCGCCAGATCGCCACCTCGTCGATCTTTCCAGTGGTGAAGCGTTCGAGGTGATCCCCGATCACGACATCCTCGTTGTTCACGCCCATGTTCCAGTCGCCGCCGCCGTTGTTTTCGTTGAGTGTCATGGTGTGCTGGAGTTCCCCGTCGATGTAGGAGCGGATCTCGCCGGCAGCGTAATCCCGCACCACGGTGATATTATGCCATTCGTCATCCGCAATGTTTGGCAACCCGGTTCCGGTGCGGGCGCGCGGCGTTCCACCCGCACAACAGCGCGAATCGAACTCGTAACTGCCATTGTCGGTCACCTGGAGAAGCCAGTAGCCATCCGAGCTGCGCGGGTTGTCGCCGTAGCCCTTGGTGATGAGGCCGTCGTTCGTGTTGGTGTCGGGTCCCTTGTAGAACAGGGTGATACTGAAGTCCTGCCCCTGCTCGAACTCGAAGTCCTCGTGATCCGCGATGCGCACCTCGGAACTGGCACCATCAAGGCAAACCGCTCCCCCGAACAGCCCGCCTGCCGGATCAAACTCGGCGGCCCCCTGCAATTCGCCCGGATGCTCGTTCAGGCTGCCGGACAGGTCCACCGCGGTCGTGCCGCTCGCCTCGTCAAAGGGCCAGTATCCGACCGGACCGTCGGTGGCACTCACCACGTTCACCGTGACAGTGGCGGTCTCCTCGATGGCCCCCTCGCTCACCGTCAGCGTGTACTCGGCACTCTCGGTTGGATTGATCACGATACTACCGGCCCCATCCACCGTCTGGCCGGTCACGTCACCGATACCCTGGTCAATCGAGACCGACCCTGCCGCCGGGGCAATCGCCCAGGAGAGGGTGACCGGATCACCCGGCCCCACCGAGCGGGAGTCGCTCTCGAAGCTGTCGAGCAGCTTGATGCTGACGGTGGTTTGAAGTTCTTCGCTGACCCCTCCATCCGTGGCGGTCAGGGTGTAGGTTGTCATCCCGGTCGGAGAGATCTCGGCACTTCCGTTACCTTCTCCATCGGTCATGCCGGTGACGTCTCCCAGTCCCTGGTCAATCGTGACGGTGGCTCCCGGCTTGACCCGCCACTCGAGTATCGCGGGATCACCGAGCAGCACGGTGCGCGGATTGCTCCGGAACGAAATCGCAATGGCATCAAGGATGGCCGGCACACCGTTTTCGGAGATCGCGGAAATCTCGTCGTCGCTGAGGGCCCGGTCAAAGAGCGCCACGTCATCGAACTTGCCCGTCGTGAACCGGTCGAGGTGATCACCAATCTGCAGGGTCTCGGGATTGACGCCCATGTTCCAGTCTCCCTCCCCACCTACCGTCATGGAGATGGTGTGGACGAGTTGACCGTCGATATAGCTGCGGATCTCGCCATTCGCCCCGGCCGCGTATTCGCGCACCACCGCGACATGGTGCCACTCCCCGTCCACGATGCTGGGACCGACCTGGCCCGATCGCACCCGCGGCGTGCCTCCCGAACAGCAGCGGGAGTCGAACTCGTAACTTCCCGAACTCGTCACCTGCAGGAGGTAGTAGCCGTCCGGGCTCCTGGGATTGTCGGCGTAGCCTTTGCTGACCAGTCCGTCGTTGGTGTTGGTGGGCGGTCCATTGTAGAACAAGGAAATCGAGTAGTCCTGGCCGGCGGGAAACTCCAGCTCATCCGCGTCCGGAACCTCGACGTAATCACCGTCGCCGTCCAGACTCACCGCTCCCCCGAATCGCCCACCCTCCGGTTCAAAGACGGCGTCGCCATGCAGGGTTCCATCGTGGCCATTGCCGCTGGAGTCCGCGGACTCGGTTCCGTCGGCCTCGTCGAACTGCCACCATGCTACCGGCCCCTGGGCCGGGCTGAAGGGAGCGGTTGAAAGAAGAATGGCAAGGCCACTTATCGCCCCGGCCAGGAACCGGGGGCGCAGGTTAACAACTATGTTGCAGAAACGGTGAGTAAACATGGATCTTGGCGGGGATGGGTTAAATACCCTCGGATTGCAAAAACTGCACTCGACATGATCAAGTAGAATCTCGGCAGGTTTGACCCGACAAGCANNTGAACAGTCCCCCCTGCCAAGGTGAGCGCGGCTTCTGCTCCTCATGGATATTTGCACCGGGTAACAATGGAATGTTAGGTTTGACCATGCCAGGTCTCCCCGCCTTATCGACCGTCCCGGTCTTTCGGTCGGTCCTCGGGATGGTCGCGCTCGTTCCGGTCACGACAATGGGTGAAGCCCTGCAGGTCGACTTCAGCCGCTCCGACCAGGGAGGCGTAGAGCCATTGCAGGCCGGATGGGAGGGCTTCGCCATGCCGGCCACCGGAGGCGAGGAGGTGACCGTCGCATTCCCGTACGACGGGTTGGCGGGCCCGGGCGGCTCGGTGGTCGTCACGGTGGCGGGCAATTCCCACACCCGGGATTACGCGCCTGCCACGGGCCGTTTCGCGGAACAGAGCGCCCTGCTCTCCGATGGTCCTCTGCTCAATCGCCCGGGAATCATCACCCTCAGCCTTGGTGGACTGCTCGACGGTAACTACAAACTTGTCACCTACCACCATACCACCCAGTTCGGAGTGAGCGAGAGGGCTCCCGCCACCCCGTTCGATGTCGCGCTTTCCGATGCCGAGGGAACCAACCCGGCAGCCACCGGCTTGACCGTATCCGACAATTCCAGCGCTGTCCTGAGCACTCACGCCTGTGAGTTGACAGTCTCGGGTGGCAACGACGTGCACGTCGATTTCGTTCGCGGGGCGGACGCGGGAGACGCGGATCACTTCGCGCTGGCCGGATTCACTCTCGAGGTCTCCGGCCCCCCGCCCCCGCCGCTCGTGCTGGGCGGGGTGATCCTCAACGAGTTCATGGCTTCCAATGAGGACGCCCACCGCGACGGAGACGGGAACGCAAGCGACTGGCTCGAGATCTGGAATTCGACGAGCGAGAGCGTCGATCTCGAGGGCTGGTTCCTGACCGACGACCCGGGCGATCCTGCCAGGTGGCCCTTTCCCGCGATCTCGCTGGCCCCTGACGAGTTCCTGGTGGTCTTCGCTTCGGGCCAAACCGTGACGGACTATCTTGACGCCGGTGGTCATTACCACGCCAACTTCCGGATCGACCGGGGAGCCGGTGGCTACCTCGCCCTCGCCAGGGAAGACGGCCCGGGGAAGATCGAGATCGTGAGCGAGTTTGCCGACTACCCGCGCCAACGAGAAAACATTTCCTACGGACGATACGGCGAGGAGCTCCCCCTCGCAGTCGGTTACTTCTCGTCCCCCACCCCCGGACACAAAAACAGCCGCGATGCCGTGAACGGGTTCGTGGCCGATACCCGCTTCAGCCACGATCGCGGGCTTTACGATGCTCCCTTCCGGGTCGGCATCACATGCGGGACTCCCGATGCCGTGATCCGCTACACCACTGACGGATCCCCACCCACTCTCGAGAATGGTCACGACTATCACGGTGACGGGGGTATCGCAATCGCCACCACCACCACGCTGCGGGCCGCCGCCTTCCGGGATGGCTGGGAACCAACCAACATCGACACCCAGACTTATCTGTTCCCGGAACACGTTGCGGACCAACCCGACCGGCCTCTTGGATTCCCGACCACCTGGACCGGCTGGGACTACGGGATGGACCAGGATCACCGCAGCCTGCGGGCGATTGCCGCCCTGCCGGATGCGAGTGTTGCGGAAGCCAAGGCCGTCATCACGAACGCCCTGCACTCCCTGCCCACCATGTCGGTGGTGATGGACGTCGAAGGCCACTTCGGCACCGCCACCGGGATCTACCACCACACCGAGGGGCGCGGGATGGCGTGGGAACGGCCATGCTCGGTCGAGTTGATCGACCCCGAGCGGGGCGGGCTCCTCCAGATCGACTGCGGGATCCGCCTCCAGGGGTTCACCTCCCGCAACCCCAGCCGCAATCCCAAGCACTCGCTGCGGCTCGTCTTCCGCAAGGTCTACGGGGCCGGCAAGCTGCGCTACCCGCTCTTCGGCCCGAACGCCACGGGCGCGTTCGACACCATTGTCCTGCGCTCCAATTCCCAGGACGCCTGGGTTTACGACTCGGCCGGCAACCGGGCCGGGCAGTTCGTGCGGGACGAGTGGAACCGCCGCACCCAGCTGGCGATGGGCCGGCCCAGCCCTCACGGCACCTGGGTCCACCTCTACCTCAACGGGCTCTACTGGGGCATGTATCATATCTTCGAACGCTTCGAGGATGACATGCTCGCCGCCAACTTCGGCGGACAGGAAAACGACTGGGATGCCATCAAGGACGCCGGCAGCGCCAGTGCCCTCGAGGTCGTGAACGGTGACCTCAATGCCTGGAACCGCACCCTCGCCCTCGCGAACCGGAACCTCGCCAACCAGGGCAGTTACGAGACCCTCCTCAACTTCATCGACCCCGACAGCTGGATCGATTATTTCCTGATGAACTTCTATTCGGGCAACACCGACTGGGACACCTCCAACTGGCGGGCCGCCCGCCGCCGCGAGCCCGGCGGCAAGTGGATGCTTTTCGCCTGGGATTCCGAGCGCACCGATCGCAACGCCACCCAGAATCCCAATTCGAGCACCAATGACGTCACCACCAAGAACGTTGCCAATTTCCCCTCCGCGGTGCACCAGAAGATGACCGCCAACGCCGAGTACCGGCTCCGCTTTGCCGACCGGGTGCGCCTGCATTGCTTCCACGCGGGCCCCTTCAGCCCCGAGGGGGCCGCCGCCCTCTGGGACGCACGCGCCGACGAGATCTACGAGCCCCTCATCGCCGAAGCGGTCCGCTGGGGTGACCGCCACCGCAACCCGGCCGCCCGCCGCGAGGCCCCGTGGCAGACCATGCTCTCGACCATGCACCGCAGTTTCTTCCCACGGCGGACCGAGACCCTCCTGACTCAGCTGCGCGCCCGCGGTCTCTACCCCCGGCTCGACGCCCCGGATTTCGAACCACACGGCGCCACCTTCCCCACCCCGGCAGCCGTCACCCTCCGCGCCCCGGTTGGCAGCACCATTTTTTATACCCTCGACGGCACCGATCCGCGTCGGCCCGAGTCGGCCGGGGCGCGGCGCACCCTCCTCACCGCCGATGCGCCCGTCACGGCANNGACGCCGGATGGCGACGCGGAGCCGGCGGGATCGGCTTCGAAAAGGACACCGGCTTCGAAAACCTCATCGGCCTCGATCTGGCCGCCATGCATTCGGTCCATGCCACCGCCTACGCGCGCTGGCGCTTCGAGGTGGCCGACCGCACCACCCTCGACGCCATCGAGGCCCTCAGCATCCGCGCCAAATACGACGACGGTTTTATCGCCTTCCTCAACGGGGTGAAGGTTGCCTCCTCCAACGCCCCCGCCGCCCCTGAATGGAACTCGAGTGCCACCGTCGGCCGTTCCGATGGGGCTGCCACCACCTTCCGCAGCTTTGACCTCACCTCGCAGGCCGGGGTCTTGAAAGTCGGAGCCAACGTCCTGGCCGTGCAGTGCCTCAACGAAAACCCCGCCAGTAACGACCTCCTCTTCCTCCCCGAACTGCTCGTCTCCACCGGCCCCGTCACAAGTGGAGTATCCCCCACCGCGATGGTCCACGATGGATCGCCGGTACAGTTCGAGCGCAGCGCCCGCCTTAAGGCGCGGGCCTTCGGCGGCGACGAGTGGTCGGCTCTCACCACCGCCCTCTACACGGTGGGGTCTCCCGCCGCTCCCGGACAATTGGTCATCAGCGAGCTCATGTATCACCCGCCGAAGGACAACCCTACCGAGTTCATCGAGGTGACCAACATCTCCGGCCAGCACCTCGCCCTCGCAGGTGTCGCCTTCACCGGCGGCATCGACTTCAGCTTCCCCGAAACCGCCATCCTCGCCCCCGGCCAACGCGCGCTGGTGGTGCAGGATCTCACTGCCTTCCAAATCGCCTACGGCTCCGGGCTTCCCGTCCTCGGTGAATTCGAAAACGGGACCCGCCTTGCCAATGGTGGCGAGCGTATTGTCCTCACCGCCGCCGATGGAGCGACCCTGCAGGACTTTGTCTACGGCGATCTCCCCCCCTGGCCGGAGAGTCCCGACGGCCCGGGCGCCAGTCTCGTCCTGATCGCCCCCGAGACCGATCCCGATCACGCCGATCCGCTGAACTGGCGCGCCAGCGTGGAGCAGGGTGGAAACCCGGATGCCAGCGACACGATCGCTTTCCCGGGCAACGAGGCCGATGACCTCTTGAACTACGCTCTCGCCGAGCCGTCCGAGATCAAGGTCTCCCTCGATGGCGAATCCCTCTTCGTGAGCTTCCGCCAGTTCCTCGCCGCCGACCAGGCCCGGGTCCGGCTCGAGTTCTCCGACGACTTGCTACAGTGGACCCCTGCGAATCCGGAAAATCTCCACTCTCGCCACAACCACTTCGACGGCACTGTCACGACCATCTACGAGTTATCCCGTGGCACTTCCGCCCCGCCTCACCGCTTCGCCCGCGTTCGGGTCGCGTTCCGGTGAATGGCGGCGAACGCTGACCCCGGGTGAGGGAGTCAACCGGACCACTCGCGAGAGTATCCTGGTTCCGGGACAAGGCGCTGGCGGGGGAGCGGAGGGGACGCCTCGAACTCCCGCCCCACACCGCGGTGGGCCATGGGCCGCCCGGATCCTCGCGCCCTGCACGCAAGGTCGATGACCCGCCGCCAAATTGTCTTGGCAATCACGAACCACTCCCGTTTGCTCGGGAGACGAGTATGAGAATCGCATTCATGCGGGCCGTCCACCAGCCGTGCCATGTGCCTTCGGGGAATGAGGACGGCCGGGTGGATGCTCCGCTCGCGCCCCTCTCATGAAAGCTCCAAAACCTGTTTCTCTCCCGGAGCGCTGGACGGTCTTTCTGTTTTTCGTCGCCACCGGCGGCACAGCCTCCTCCCAATCCGGCGCGGTCCCCGCGGAACGCCCCGCCATTCGCCCGCCCTCCGCCCTGCACGGCTGGGCTGACTGGGAACGCGGCAAGAGGATCTTCGAACAGGTCGAGGTCCCACCCGCCCCCGTGCTCACGCCGGCCCAGGAACTCGCCACTTTCCGAATGGCGCCCGGTTACCGGGTCGAACTGGTGGCCTCCGAACCAATGGTGGCCAACCCCATCTTCTTCGAGTTCGATGCCGATGGCCGAATCTGGGTCCTCGAATACCGTGGCTACATGCGCGACCTGCAGGGGAGCGACGAGGCCGCCCCCATCTGCCGCATGATGGTGCTGGAGGACACCGATGCGGACGGCAAGTGCGACAAGAGCACCGTCTACCTCGACCAGCTCGTCATGCCGCGTAGCTTCGCCTTCGTGGAAGGCGGCGTCCTCCTCGCCGAACCGCCTCACCTTTGGTACTGCCGCGACTCCGACGGAGACCTGCGTTGCGACGAGAAGACCAGGGTCGGCAGCTATGGCGTGGCCGGCAACCCCCAGCATACCGCCAACGGCCTGCGCCGCGGCATCGACAACTGGTTGCACAACGCCGACTGGGGGAAACGCCACCGCTTCCGCGATGGAAAACTGGTCGAGGAGAACGCTGTCAAGCGCGGCCAGTTCGGAGTGAGCTTCGACGACTTGGGACGGTTCTACACCTGCCACGAAAGCAGCGCCGCGTTCATGGACTATATCCCGGAGCAATACCTGCGCCGCAATCCCGGCCTCCGGCAACTCTCCCGCAGCGGCGGCGATCGCTTCGGCGTCCACGTCCATATCACGAGGAAGGCCCAGGAGGTTTTTCCCATCCGTCCCACCCCGCAGATCACCCTGGGCGGGCTGGAACTGCGGGACGACGGAACCCTGCGCACCTACACCGTGGTGGCCGGCACCTGCGTTTACCGAGGCGACCAGTTCCCGGACGATGCCTACGGCAACCTCTTCGTGCCCGAAGCGGGCGGCCACCTGGTCGGGCGGCTCGCCCTCGACGGTGATCTCGCTCCCAAGGCCCGACGATTCTACCCGCCCAAACAAGAGCTCCTCGCCTCCACCGACGAACGGTTCCGTCCCGTGAATGCCCGCACCGGCCCCGATGGCGCCCTTTACCTCGCCGACATGTACAAGGGCGTCATCGAGCACGTCATCTTCCTGGTTCCCTGGATCACCGACCAGGTGAAGGCGCGGGACCTCGAGTCCGGTAACGACCGGGGGCGCATCTGGCGCATCGTGTCCACCGAAAAGCCGATTTCCTACAGGTCCCCCGCCCTTTCCCGGGCAAATGCGAAGGAACTCGTCGAGGCTCTCAGCCATCCCAATGGATGGCGCCGCGACACCGCGCAGCGGTTGCTGGTCGATCGACGTCCCGGCGGCGCCATCCCCCTCCTCGAGAAACTGGTGCGCGAGGGAGAGTCCCACCTGGGACGCATGCATGCCTTGTGGGCGCTCTCCGGGATGGATGCTCTCGACTGGAAGACCGCCGCCCCTGCCGTCGCGGACCCGCACCCCTACGTCCGCGCCACCGCCCTCCGCGTTCTCGAACCGCTCGTCGATCCGGAGCGCGCCTCTCGATTCGTCGAGCTGGTTGGCGCTTTGCTGGAGCGAGGCGAAAGTGATCCCATCGTCCTTCAGCAGGCGATCCTCAGTCTCGGTCCCGCCAACCGGGCAAGCGACGCGTTCGGGGTCCTGCTCAAGCTCTATCAAAAGCGAAGGGACAGCCTCGGGCACACCGCCTTGCTCTCCGCCCTGCACCAGCGGGAAGACGACTTTCTCGATCACCTCGCCAGGACCGGAACCTCCGCCCCCGAACTCGAGGCCGATGTCGCGAAGATGGCCCACCACGCCGCCAGGGCCGCCGACCTCGCGGCCGGTCCCCGCCTCGACCTCAGCTCGCTCAGCGCGGAGCAGACCGCCCTCGCGAGGTTGGGCGCGGAAAAATACGCGGTCTTCTGCACCAGCTGCCACCAGCCGCACGGTCACGGAACCGAGGGCCTCGCCCCGCCCCTCGCCCGCAGCGAGTGGGTCACCGGCCCGCCGGAACGGCTCGCCCAGATCGTCCTGCGAGGGCTGGTCGGCCCCGTCAAGGTGCGCGGCCGGGAATGGAACCTCCATATGCCCGGACTCGGGAACACCGGCGTGGTTGATGACAGGGAACTCGCCGGCATCCTCACCTTCATCCGCCGAGCCTGGGGAAACAGGGCCGAACCGATCGACCCCGGAATGGTGAAACACGAACGCGAAAAATCGAAGGACCGCAAGTTCCCCTGGACCGCCGCCGAACTATCCGGCGAAAGCGATTCCGGAACCATTGCCGCCATTACCCCGGGCAACGACGGGCTGCTTGTCCTCCCATCCAGGGCCGCGAGCTTGTCCGCGCGGAAACTTCGCTACCATCCCGATCTCGACATCATCGGCCCCTGGGTCGAGGAGAGCGACGCCGCCCTCTGGAAGGTGGACGTTCCGGCCGCCGCAGCCTACCAGGTCGAACTCACTTACGCCATGGACGACAAGAACGCCGGCAACTCGTGGGCCATCGAATCCGAAGGAGCAATCCTCGAGGGCCGGGTCGCCAGCACCGGGGGATTCGACCAGTTCGACAAGGTGGAGGCCGGCACGCTGAGCCTGAAGAAGGGAATCAACCGGATCCTCATGCGACCGGCCGGGGCGCCCGATGGGGAGTTGATCGATTTGAGAATGATCCGACTGGTGCCCGAGTGATGGACCGGTTGCCTCCCGCCACGGCGCATCAGTCATCATCGGCAGCCAGACACCGCCGCCGCCCTTGGGACCTTTGTCAATACCCCGCCGCCTGACCGTCCTTTCGCGACTCGGAAGCCCCGTAGTAGACATCCTGCTCCGCATCGTAGAGGATGGCTTGGTATCCCCCGAAGGGTCCCACCGCGCGGGAAACCTGGTGCCCCCGCTTCATGAGTTCGCGAAGCGCTTCCTCCCCGAATCCCGACTCCACCAGGACCGTGCCGCCCGCCTCATGCTGCGGTGCGCCGGTCGGCTGCGACGACCCGCTGTGAATCAAACGCGGCGCGTCGCCCGCCTCCTGCAGGTTCATGCCGAAGTCGACCATGTTGACGATGATCTGGGCGTGGCCCTGCGGCTGCATGGCGCCGCCCATGACGCCGAAGCTGATGTAGGGCCGGCCGTCGCGGGTCACGAA
>JABAHR010021859.1_pt1 | contig 12756 bp, 13 predicted proteins | sample 7062101 | NCBI WGS metagenome assembly JABAHR01 (sample SAMN14534553, study PRJNA622989) | marine sediment metagenome | biome: marine biome [ENVO:00000428]; feature: marine pelagic biome [ENVO:01000023]; material: deep marine sediment [ENVO:00002113] | place: India: Gulf of Kutch | collected...
CCGCACCATCCACTCGCTCCAACGCGCGGCGCGGTACTACCAACGGCAGCGGAACGGCACGGTCGAGATCATCGTTGTCGACAACAACAGCCAGGATCGCACGGCCGACATCGCCTGCGAACTCGGTCTGGCGGTCGTCTTCGAGCCGGTCAACAACATCGGCCGCGCCCGCAATGCCGGCGCCCGCGCCGCCCATGGCAAGTACCTCGCGTTTTGTGACGCCGACAACCGGGTNNCAACAATATCGGCCGCGCGCGCAACGCCGGTGCCCGCGCCGCCCGCGGCCGGTACCTCGCGTTCTGCGACGCCGATAACCGGGTCACGGAGAACCTGCTCTGCCTGATTCATGATCACCTGGCACGACCGGACATTGTTGGCGGCGGGACCTGGATCGAACCGGAACGCAGCGGTTTCAAGGTCTGGTTCTTTTACAGCATCTGGCACCTGTTCGTCCGCTTCAGCCGGGTTGGGGTCGGCATGATGCATTGCCGGCGGGAAGATTTTCTCTCGTTCGGCGGGTTCGACGAAACCATTTATGCCGCCGAGGACATCCAGTTCGCCTACGACCTGCGCCAGCTGGGCAACCCGCGCGGACAACGTTTTGAGCTGATCCGCCGCGGCTGGATCATCACCTCGACCCGCAAGATCGACCAGATGCGGTTTGACCAGATGCTGCGGCGCCTGGTCGGGTTCGGGTTCGGGTTGCAGAAAAAAATTCGCAGCAAGGAATATTGCCGCGACTGGTACGACAACGCCGCGCGGTAAGCAAGACGATCAGAGGCTGGCGACAGACGTGCCCGGTGCTGGCAGCTGACGTTTACGGCGTCGGGCGCGGACCTTGGCCGCGGTCCGCAGGGCGGAGTATTTCAGGCGAACCCGCAGCCGCTTGGCCCACTGGAAATCCACCGACCAGACCGCCAGGCCGGCCAGGATAAAAATCCAGCCTTGGAGGATGGGCAGGAATCCGCAGATAATCCCGATCACAATCAACACGAACCCGCCGATGATGCGGGTGAGCCGTTTACCGTTATCGAGCATCCAATCCATGAGGAATACGTTCTGGTCGCGATGGGTCGCGACCCGAGTTTTTCACTATAAGCCATGAACGCACCGCTGACAAACGGATTATGACTTATCTCTGGGTCCTGGGTATGGCGTTGACCGCGTTGCTTGGCGCGGCGCTGGGGTTCATGGTGCCGCTCCAGCCGGCGGTGCTGGTCGCGTTGCTGCTGGCTTTCATCCCGTACATGCTGGCGACCTGGCATACCCGCCGCCGGCCGTGGCGCGAGGTGCGGGTGATCATTGTTGTCTGGGCCCTGGCCGCGCGCGGGCTGATGCTGGTCGCCCCCTATGCCCTGAGCAACGACGCCTACCGCTATCACTGGGAAGGTACCGTCCAGCGCGCCGGTTACAACCCGCTGACGCTCGCTCCCGACGCGCCGGTGCTGGAACCGCTGCGCGACCAGAACTGGGACCAAACCGATCATCGCGAGGTTTCCAGCGCCTATCCGCCGTTGTTGTTGGTGGTGTTCCGGGCCGGCGCGACGCTCAGCGACGAGGCAACGGTGTTCAAGTGGATTTTTCTCGGGTTCGACCTTGCCACCTGGTGGATGCTGATCGGTTGGTTGCGCCAGCGCGGCCAGTCGGAAACCGCGTCATTGATCTGGGCCTGGAACCCGCTGGTCATCCTCGAGTTTGCCGGCATGGGACATGCCATGAGCCTCGGCATCTTTTTCCTGGTGGCCGGGTTGCGCGCCTGGGAGGCGCTGCCACGTCGTCCGCTGCTCGCCGCCGCGGCCTGGACCGCCGCCCTGTTCGCCCAGTTCTTTGCCCTGCCAATCATCGCCGGCATCGTTGCCGGCCAGCGAATCCGCCGGCCCTCTTTTTGGTTGGTGGTTCTTGGCCTGGGCGCGGTCCTGGCCTGGCCGTTCCTCGATGGCGGACTGGCCAGCGGCCTGGGCCTGGTGGCGTTTGGCGCGCGCTGGGAATTCAACGGGTCGCTGTTCCCGCTGCTGGCCCGCCTGTTGGATCAACCACCGCCCATCCCGGTCGGGCCCGATACCTGGCTGGCCGATGCGACCGCCAAGCTGGCGGCAGCGGGGTTGCTGGTCGCGGTATGGCTGGTTTGTGCGCGGAAAGCGCGTCGTCCCGTTCAAGCCGCCCGCTGGATGCTTGGCGGGGTGCTGTTGCTCAGCCCGACGGTTCATCCGTGGTACCTGGCATGGTTGGTGGCGTTGNNCTGGTGATCGAACTGCGCCCGGCCTGGTTGCTATTCAGTGCGACGGTCCTGGTCTCGTACGCCGCCCGACTCACCGAGGTGCTCGATGGTGGTTGGTATGAATCCAACCTGGTCCGCTGGCTGGAGTACCTGCCCGTCTACCTGTTGCTTGCCTGGGGACTGATCCAAAGCGGTTTGACACCGGGCAGGGCCGGGGCTACCCTCTCCGCGTCCCGGATCGACAGCGATCGCACCCGTCCGATCCCGCCCGGTCCGTAACTTTCATCAACCAACCCACGAGATAAGGAGTCAGGCACATCATGGCACACGAGTTACCCGCGTTACCGTACGCGTATGACGCACTGGAACCGCATATCGATGCGCGCACGATGGAGATCCATCACTCGAAGCATCACCAGGCTTATATCACCAACCTCAACGCCGCGCTCGAGAAACATCCCGACCTCCAAGGCACCAGCCTCGACGAGCTCCTGAAAGATCTCAATAGCGTACCGGATGACATCCGCGGCGCGGTCCGCAACAACGGCGGCGGGCACTACAACCACAGCCTGTTCTGGACCGTGATGAAAGCCGGCGGGGGCGGCGAACCGACCGGACCGTTGGCCGAAGCGATCGCGGCGGACCTCGGCGGTTTTGCCGGGTTCAAGGACCAGCTGGCCACGGCCGGCAAGACCCGCTTTGGCAGTGGCTGGGCCTGGCTCTGCGTCAATGCCGACAAGAAACTCTGTGTCTGTTCCACGCCCAACCAGGATAGCCCGATCATGACCGGCGTCGCCGAGTGTCCCGGCACGCCGATCCTCGGGGTGGATGTCTGGGAGCACGCCTACTACCTGAACTACCAGAACAAGCGACCGGATTACCTCGAAGCCTGGTTCAACACCATCGATTGGGACGCCGTCGCCGCCCGTTACGAGCAGGCCATCGGTTAGGATTCGCCCCGCACCAGTCAGCGCGCCCGGTCTCTCCCAGGGGATCGGGCGCGTTGTGTTTCATGCCGCGGACACTTTTTCCCAGGCGTATCGGCCCTTGATGTGCTGGTGGAAATATTTGCCGTGGGTCGGCGTCTGCATCAGCGCGGCGTGGATCTGTGGCGGGACCGAGAAATAATGATACCGGCCGGTAGCGTGGAACTCGATGGCGAGTGTCTGGCTCTCGGGATCGTACCCGATCGCCGCAATGTCACTGGAACTGACTTTCTCTAGTTGCATGGCGGTTAGTCTGTCAGGAACTCCACTTTCGCTGTTAGTTCGGGCGTCAGGTACCGGTCCGGTTTTTCCACCTGCACCTTGACCTCGAGGGTCCCCTTCTGGCGATTGGCTTCCGGCGCGATCTCGGTCACGGATCCCTGGTACACCCGGTCCGGGAACGCTTCCGGGCTTACCCGGCAACGCTGGTTCAACCTGATCTTTGCCACATCGGCCTCGTTGAGGTCGATCTCGACCTGCAGATCGTTCAGATCAGCCATCGAAATGAACGCCGTGCTCGGCCCGCGATCGCCGCCAAAACTTTGCGGCACCACCAGTTCGTTCGGTTCCACCAGTTTCTCGAGCACCACGCCGTTGATCGGTGCCCGGATCGTGCACCAGTCAAGATAGGTCTGCGCCAGTTTCAGCCGGCCTTCCGCCGTCGTCACCTCGGCCAGCGCCGCATCCCGCGCCCGGCGCGCATCGTCGACCACCCGCTGGCTGTCCACTTTCTGTTCGGCCAGTTCCAGGGCGCGATTGAGTTCGATCTCCGCGTTGACCAGGTTGGCCCGGGCCAATGCCAGGCCGCCACTGGCTTCCAGGACGCGGGCCTGGTACTCGTCATCCTCCAGTTGGACGATTACTTCGCCCTGGTTCACCCGGTCACCTTTACGCACGAGGATCTGCCTGACCGTCGCCTGGAACTTGGGACTGATCTCGATCCGTTCGCGCGGGATGATATACCCGCTCACGGTCAAGACCACGTCCGCCGCCTGGTGGGCACCGCTGCCGGGCGCGGCGCCGGCACCGGTCGTGGTCGCTGCAGTCGCCGCGGTGACGCGCGCGCGATCGTCCCGTCCCCGGGTCACAAAAAACATTACCATCGCCACCGCAAGACACACCAGGATCGTCACCACGATCGCCGTGGTGCGGCTGCTGCGGCGTGATTTTTTCGCCGGCTCAATCCGCAACCGGTCGAGGCTTGGCTGGGTATTGTCGGTCATGCTGTTCGGTCGATCACGGTTGTTCGGGGCGTTGTTTGACGTCGCTTCATCCGCCTGCACTATTTTCACACGGCGCGCAAGGCGTCAAGAACCGGTTTGCGCGCCGCCATCCGGGCCGGCAGCAACCCGCCAACCAGCCCCATCACCACGGCGAAGCCCATGCCTTTGAGCAGCAGGTTTCCCGTGATCCGAAATTCGAACGCTACCTCGGCGAAGGTGGTGAAACTCATCGTCCCGGTGGCCACCCCGTTCAGCGGCAGCGACAACCCACAACCGATCACGCCACCGAGCAATGACAACAACACCGACTCGGCCAACAGCGAGAAATAGATATCGCGCCGGCGGAACCCGAGTACCCGCAAGGTCCCGATCTCGCGGGTCCGCGCGCTGACGGAGGCGTACATTGTGTTCATCGCCGAGAACGCCGCACCGATGCTCATCACGATCGCCAGGAATATCCCGAGCCAGCGGATCGGGCCGGCGGTGCTGGTCTGCTCGGCGTAGTACTCCGTCTCCGGCAATACCCGCAGGGACAGGCGCTGATCGCGCTCGAGCCGGTCGCGCAACCTCGCCACGGTTGCCGGGTCGTCGACCGGTCGCAACAGGATCGAGCCGTAGAAATTCCGATTGAACGCGTTGCGGGCTTCATCGGCGTCCACCCAGATCTCCGATTCGTAGGCGGTACGTTCCGCATCGAAGATCCCGACCACGGTCCAATGATGTTTACCGGCGTCAAACCCCTGCCCGACCTGGCAGTCGGCGAACCGGGCGGCGATTTTCCGACTCACAATGCACTCGTTCAGTCCAGGCCGAAACATCCGGCCCTCGATCAAGCGCAGGCTTGGTCGCAGGGCCAGCCCGGCCGGGCCCAACCCCCGCAGCAGCACGTGCGCGGTACCGCGCTGGTCGAGCCGCTCGCGGGTGATCAGGATAATGATTTCCGGGGACGCCAACGGCACGCCTTCCTGGTCGCGGGCGATGCCGTCCTGGTACTTGACCAAGCGCGCTTCTTCGCGGCTGATCTGGCTGCTGGACTCGGCGGTGGATCCTTTCCGCAGTACCAGGAGGTTCCGCTCGTCGCCGGTGCTGACATACGTGGCGGCCAGGCCCTGGGCCAGGGCCATCACCATCACGAATACCGCCACCACCAACCCGATCCCACCGGCGGTGGCGAGGGTCGACCGCCACCGCACCCGCAGGTTACCGAGATTGTAATGAAACGGGATGTGCATGCGTTCTCGTATCTCGGGAGTGATTTGTTTCGCGCTAATCCACCTGTCGCAACCCGTCGACCACCGACAGTTTCATCGCCGTGTAACCGGGCACCAGGGCGCTGACGATCCCGAGCCCCATCGCCAACAACAGGCCGGCGACCAGGATATGCCCGGTCACCTCGAATCGGATAAAGATCCCCTTGCTCAACGAATACATGTCGAGGTGGCGGTATAACAACCACGCCCCGCCGCACCCGATCATCCCGCCCACCAACCCGAGCCCAAACGACTCGGCCAGGATCAAGGAGCACACCTGGCGCCCGTTGAACCCGAGGGTTTTCAAGACCGCGATCTCCCGTAACCGTTCGCGGATGGCCATGCTCATGGTGCTGGCACTGACCAGGACCATGGTGAACACGATCACCGTGCAGATCGAGCCGACCAGCATCTTGATGTTGCCGAGCATCGACATGAACGACAACTGGAACGCCCGCTCGCTCTCGGTCTTGGTCTCGGCGTCCGTGTTGCGGAAGGTGCGGTCGATCCGCTCGATCAACGACGGGATCACCTCCTGGTTGGTCGCCATCAACCAGTAACAACCGACCAGGCCGGTATTGCCCATCATCTCGTCGAAGTATTCATGGTGAAAAAACAGGTTGGTCTCGTCGATCCCTTCACGATACACGCCGCGGATTACCAGTTCCAGGTCGGCCGGCCACAGCTCGCCGAGTAACGTGATCCGGTCACCGAGTTGCCACCCGAACCGATTCATGGTTTTGATCCCCACCACGCACGCGGTTCGCTCGCGGACAAAGGCCAGTTTCTGCTGGGGATCGATTTTTACCTCGGCAAACACATCGAACAGTTTTTCCGCATCGACCGCGAACTGGGGGAACATGTTGGACCGGTCCTGGTAGACCCCGCCGAACCAGGTCAGTTTCATGCAATGGGCTACGCCCGGCAGGCGCTCGATCCGCGCCTGGTATTTCTCCGGCAACACGTTGGCGATCGATACCTTGTGCCGCACCACGATGCGCAGGGCGGCATGTTCGCTGGTGGCCGGTCGGGTCAGTTCCCGCAAGGCGGTCTGGAGGGTGGCGAACAGGAACAGGCTCACCGCCACGCTCAACACCGTCAACACCAGCCGCCGCTTGTTGCGAAACGCGTTGCGCAGGATGAACCCAGGGATGGTCATGCCACCTCCCCGTCCAGCAACTCGCCTTTCTCGAGATGAAGCACGCGACTGGCAAACTCGGCCGCTTTCGGGTCGTGCGTGACCATGATGATCGTCTTGCCCACCTCGCGGTTGAGTCGTTGCAGGAGATCGAGCACGTCGTGCGCCGCGTGGGCGTCCAGGTTGCCAGTCGGTTCGTCGGCCACCAGCAACGTCGGGTCGGTCACCAGCGCGCGGGCAATCGCCACCCGCTGTTCCTGGCCGCCAGACAACTGGCGCGGCAGGTGCGTCACCCGGTCGGCCAACCCGACCATCTCCAGTGCCGCGGTCACGTGCGCCCGCCGCTCAACCGCCGTAAGCCCGGTCAACAACAACGGCAACTCCACGTTCTCGAACGCCGTCAGCACCGGCACGAGGTTGAACGTCTGGAACACGAACCCGACATGGCGGTTCCGCCAGTCCGCCAACGCGGTCTCGCTCAACTCGGTCACGTCGGTGCCCTGGACCACGCAGGTGCCGCTGGTCGGCCGGTCGATCGCCGCAATGGCGTGAAGCAGGGTGCTTTTGCCCGAACCGCTCGGGCCCATCAACGCCAGGAACTCACCGGCGGCAATCTCGAGGCTCACCCGGTCCAATGCCACGACCTCGCTGTCGCCGTGGCGAAAGATGCGGGATAACTGCTGGATCTTGACGATGGGCTGGGTCATCGACCACGGACGGCGCCGGCGCCGCCAACCGGTTCATTCGGCGAGCAGCTTGGGAATCGCCTGGTCAAGGTTACCTTCCGCCCGCGCGTCGCGGAGATAACCTTTCTTGTCGATCAACCATTGGGTGGGCACTTTCTCAACGGCGAACCGGCGGCTGAGCGGGCTTTCGAAGCCTTTCCCATCAAAGTACTGCGGCCAGGAAATGCCCAGGTCGTTGAGGTAGGCCAGGAGCTGGTCCTTGTCATCGTCCAGCGAGATCCCGATGATCTCGAACCCCTGGTCGCGGTATTGCCGGTAGGCCTTGAGCACGTTCGGCATATCCATCCGGCAGGGTCCGCACCAGCTGGCCCAGAAATCGATCAGCACCACCTTGCCCCGCAACTTGGTCAGGTCAACCGGGTCACCTTTCAGCGAGGTGAACTTCAGTTCGAGCGGGTTTTGTTTGAGTTTCACCAGCGCCAGGCGGCGCTCGGCAAGCTCGGCCAGGCGCGGGTCCGGGTGTTTCGTTGCCTGCTCAAGATATTTGCGGCTTTCCTCGGAGTTTTCCTCGGCGCAAATCTCGACCAGGTACCAGCGCGCTTCCAGGTCAATCATGGGCGGAACGCCCTTGCCGTGGGTGATCTCCAACAGGAGCTTTTTCAACTCGGCCAGGTCCGGTTTGCGACCTTCCAATCCCGCAAGCATCCCCCGGGCCGAGACCAGCACGATCTGCACTTCCCACCGCCGTTCGTCGTCGGGGTACTTGGCGATGAACTTGCTCGCGGCGGAGTCGACCGCCCGCAGGTGGGCTCCGAAAATCGTCCTCGCTTCCTCGGGCGTCCGTGGCGGTATCGGTGGTCCCTGTTGCAGCTTGGCCAGGTGATCCCAGATCTCGTCCGCGGTGTTGAGCCCGGACAGGTCGGTGGCCGCCGTCGCCGCGGCGGCAAGCAACAGGCCAAGCAAACCCGGGCCAACCAGTTTCATCAGTTTTCGCACGTCATCATCCTTTCACTTCGAATGCGTGGCTGTCACGAGGATCGGCGTTGTCTGGACCGGCCACCATGGGTTATTTGCCCAAAGCCAGCATCCGTTCGATCGGGACCAGTGCCCGCGCCCGGATATCCTCGTCCAGTTCAATGGCCGGCGACAAGGTTTCCAGCGCCGCGACACATTTCTCCAGGGTATTCAGTTTCATGAAACTGCAATCGTTGCAGGCGCAGGTATCAGTCGGCCCGGCAATGAATGTCTTGCCGGGCACTTCCCGGCGCAAGCGATGCAACATGCCGCTCTCGGTGACGATAATAAACTCCGGCGCCGCCGAGTCGCGGCAGTAACCGATCATTTTCTCGGTGGAGCATACCTCGTCGGCCATCATCCGCACCGCCGGCAGGCATTCCGGGTGGGCGACGATTTCTGCCGCCGGGTGTTTTTGTTTCAGGTCGTAAATTGCCTTGTGCGTGAACATCACGTGAACCGAACAGGCGCCCGGCCAGAGAATCATCTGGCGACCGGTCTGCGCCATGACCCACTGCCCGAGGTTCTGGTCCGGCACGAACAAGATCTCCTTGTCGGCCGGGATGGATTCCACCACCCGCACCGCGTTGGACGAGGTGCAAATGATATCCGTCAGCGCCTTGACCGCGGCGGTGCAGTTGATGTAGGCGACCACCACCACATCCGGGTGTTGTTCTTTCCAGCGAGCCAGGGCCGCGGCGTCGCAGGAATCGGCCAGCGAACAGCCGGCCTCGAGGTCCGGCAGCAGCACGGTCTTGCCGGGATTGACGATCTTGGCGGTCTCGGCCATGAAATGCACGCCACAGAACAGGATCACCTCGTTCTCGGCTTCGCGCGCCTTGAACGACAGACCGAGAGAATCCCCCACGAAATCGGCCGCATCCTGGATCTCCGGCACCTGGTAATTATGGGCCAGGATGACCGCGTTGCGTTCCTGTTTCAGCTCGCGAACGCGTTCCTCGAGGGTGATTGGTTCCGTGAGAACAGCCATACCTGTTCAGATTAGCCGAACGACCGGGTTTGTCAACGTGNNTATGCTGCTGGAAGGTTGCGGTCCGGTGGTCCCCGTCAAACAGGACCCTGTCGGGCGGGTCCAAACCGCGGTTACATTGAACCTCCATGATTCGACAAACAATCCAGACCATGAAACGTTTTGCTGATCTCCTTCGTTCCGTTGCCTTGTATTGCGCCCTGGCGCTCGGTTGTCAGCCGCTCTTCGCTTTGGCCGAGACCGGCCAACCCAGCGATCTTGACTTGGCCCGCCGCCTGGAAAACGCGTTCGTGCAGGTGGCTGACCAGGCAAGCCGCTCGGTGGTGGTCGTATCGACCACGCGCAAGATCGATCTCCGGTCCGCGTTCCACGACTCGGATGAGGACGGTGACGACGATGGCCATCCACCGATCCATCCCTTCCCGCAGCAAGACGAGGAGGTCCCCGAACACCCGGATGTCGATGCCCAGGGCTCCGGCACGGTGATCCGGGCCGACGGGTATATTCTCACCAACCACCATGTGATCGACGGCTCAAGCGACATCCGGGTCCGGTTTCGGGACGGTACCGAGCACGAGGCCCGGGTGATCGGGGTCGACGGCCGGACGGACGTGGCCGTCATCAAGATCGACGCCACGGATCTGGTGCCCGCCCGGCTCGCGAGCAGCGACAAGGTTCGGGTCGGGCAGTGGGCCATTGCCATCGGGGCGCCGTTCCAGCTCGATTACAGTTTCACGGTCGGGTTTGTCAGCGCAACCGGCCGATCCGATATCGGGTTCTTCGGCAGCAGCGCCTACCGCGATTACATCCAGACGGATGCCGCGATCAATCCCGGCAACTCCGGCGGTCCGCTCTGCGACATCGAAGGCCGGGTGATCGGGATCAACACCCTGATCCGCGGTCTGAACCGCGGGATCGGGTTTGCCATCCCGATTAACATGGCGATGGAGATCGCCAATCAACTGATCGACGGCGGCCGCGTGGTGCGACCGTGGATCGGGATCGGGATCGAACCGCTCAGTGCCGATTCAGAACTCCGGGAAATGGTCGGCGACCTCAAAGAGGGCGTGGTGGTGAGCGTGATTTATCCGGACACCCCGGCATCGCGCAGCAGCCTGGAACCGGCCGATGTGATCGTGGCGGTAGACGGCGTGGCCGTGGGCGAACCGAGCGATCTCCAGCGCCAGATCCTGGCCAAGGCCATCGGCCAGGAAGTTCTGCTTAACGTCGTGCGCGGCAAACAGACCGTCCAGGTGGCGTTAACCACGGGCGAACTGCCCGACCGCCCGCAGNNTCCCAAACCCGGCAATGCCTGGGGCCTGGTCGTCGAGGAGCTACCGGCCGACTCCGCCGGGGAACCGAATCGTTCCCAGGCGGGCGGCGTCGTGGTTTCCCAGGTCGCCGCGGGCAAGATTGCCGCCCGCGAAGGGTTGGAACCCGGGGATGTGATTTTCCGAATCAACCACGTTGCGGTTACCAACGTCAGCGAGTTCAACAAACAACTGCAAAATGGCAATGCCGCCGAAGGCGTCCTGGTCCAGTACCGGCGCAACGGCCTGTCGTCGTTCGTGATCCTGAAAGACTAGGCCGGGTATCGTCGCGGGGCGGGACCGCACCGGCCGCTATTTCATCAACCGCTGCAGCCGCCGCAGGTTCGCGACGTCCTCGTGGAGATCGTCGCTTTTGGGCGTCTCCAGCACCATCGGCAACCCACGCCAGCGCCGGTCGCTCAGAACCTGGCGGAACCCGGCCAGCCCGATCTTACCCTGGCCAATATGTTCGTGGCGGTCGCGACGGGCATTGAGCGGTGTCTTGGAATCGTTCAAGTGAAAGGCGACCACCTGGTCGATCCCCACTGCGTTGTCCAGGTCGCGCACCAGGCGGCGGTACCCCGTCCGGTTGCGGATATCATACCCGGCCGCAAACACGTGACAGGTGTCCACGCACACTGCCAACCGTTGCGGTCGCTTGACGAGGTGGTAAATCGCGGCGAGATGTTCCACGCAGTAACCGAGATTGCTCCCCTGCCCCGCCGTCGTTTCCAGCGCAATGCGGACTTTCTTGCGCGCCGTGGCGCGAAACACCTCGTCCAGGCTCTTGGCGACCCGTTCCAAACCGGCGGGCTCGCCCCGTCCCAGGTGCGACCCCGGATGGAGCACGATAAACGGCACTCCCAGCAACGCCGCCCGCTCAATTTCATCGATCAACGCCCGGATCGAGCGCCGCAGAAATGCCGGCCGGGTGGCGCACAGGTTGATCAGGTAACTGCTGTGGGCAAAGACCGGCTCGATCCCGGCCTGCTCCCGTCGGCAGCGAAACCGTTTGATCTCGTCCGGCGCCAGCGGGGGTCCGTCCCATTGCATGTTGTTCTTGAGGAAGATCTGGATCGATTGACAACCGATCGACGCCCCGCGATCGACCGCCCGCGAGACCCCGCCGGCAATCGACATGTGTGAACCGAGTCGTGGCATTGGGTGTTATGGGGGTGGCGCGCCACCGCGCAACGCGCCGGTCTGATCCCAGCGGTGAAAGACTTGATTCTCAACAGGACGCGCATTAAAAGCAAGGCATGAAAAAGATTCTCCTCCGCCTCGCTATCCTGGTCGTGGTCGTCCTGGCGATCCTGTTCTTCGCCCGCAACCTGATCGCCCGCCGATCGGTTGAAATCGGCGTCGAGAAAGTTACCGGGTTCCCGCTCGACATCGCCGCGGTCCATATCGCCCCTTCGTTTGGCCGGCTCGAGGTACGCGACCTGCACCTGATGAACCCGCCCGAGTTTGCCGAGGAAACGTTCGTGCTGATGCCGGAACTCACGGTCGATTACCAGGTCGGGTCGATGATCAAGGGCGCCCCGCACATCAACGAGATGGTCATCGACATCGCCGAGGTCGCCATTGTCAAAAACGCCGACGGCACATCCAACCTGGAAAAACTCAAGGGAGTCGCCGACGGCGACAAGGACGAAGAATCGGAGCCGGAAGAATCGGACGAAACCGGCCCGCAGTACCACGTTGATCATCTGCGGATCCATATCGGCAACGTCACGATCAAGGACTATTCTCGCGGCGGCGAGCCGAGCGTCCGCAAAATCGTGCTCAACATCGATGCCGATTACGAGAATATCAATGACTCGACGGATATCACACGGCTGGTGTTGATCACGATGATGAGCCAGGTCCGCCTGCCGGATTTCGGGATCGATACCGCCGGCCTGACCCAGGGCCTGGGCGACGCAGCTGGCGCGGCCGGG
>JABAHR010001276.1_pt1 | contig 12743 bp, 10 predicted proteins | sample 7062101 | NCBI WGS metagenome assembly JABAHR01 (sample SAMN14534553, study PRJNA622989) | marine sediment metagenome | biome: marine biome [ENVO:00000428]; feature: marine pelagic biome [ENVO:01000023]; material: deep marine sediment [ENVO:00002113] | place: India: Gulf of Kutch | collected...
TTCGCAAGGACTGCCAGTTCCACTGGCACAACCAGGACTATGCATCGTTCGAGCAGTTCCTTGCGGGCTTCAGCGCCGCCAAGCGCAAGAAGGTCCGCCGCGACCGTCGTCGTGTGCGCGAACAGGGCATCTCGTTCCGGCGCCTGCACGGTGGAGAGGCGGACGCCGCGACCTGGCGGGCCGTTTACGACCTGATCAGCATCACGTTCCTGCGACGCGGTTCGCTGCCCTACTTCAGTCTCGAATTCTTCATGGAAGTGTCGCGGCAGCTGCCGGACAGCTTGCTGATCGTCATCGCCGAAAAGTCGCATACGCCGATTGCCGCCGCGATCTTCTATGACACGAAGCGAACGCTGTACGGCCGTTACTGGGGCGCTGACGCGAACTACAACGCGCTGCACTTCGAAACCTGTTATTACCAGGGCATCGAATACTGTATCGACCGCGGCAGGAAGATATTCGAACCGGGCACCCAGGGCGAACACAAGATCAGCCGCGGCTTTACGCCGGTGAACACCTGGTCGGCACACTGGCTGGCCCGGCCCGAGTTCTTCGCCGCGATAGCTCGCTTCCTGCAGGAGGAAGGTCGCCATATCGACCATTACGTCGACGCCGTCAATGCGCACAGCCCTTACAGGCGCGAGTCGGCGCCTTGAAATCACCGCAGATAGCATGGATCAATGCCGACGATCCACCGGACACCTTTCCGGACGTGGAGCGGGCCTTCGATGTCCCCGACGGGCTGCTCGCGGCGGGCGGCGACCTGTCGGAAGAGCGGCTGTTGTATGCCTATTCGCACGGCATCTTTCCCTGGTACAGCGAAGGCCAACCCATTCTATGGTGGTCGCCCGATCCCCGCTGTGTCATCTATCCGGAGCGGCTGCACGTTACCCGCCGACTTGCCCGCGCCCTGCGGCATTCGGGCTTCGAGCTCAGCTTCGACACGGCCTTCGAGTCCGTCATCGATCGCTGCGCGCAGGACCGTCCGGGGCAGGACGGCACCTGGATAACGCCCGAGATGCGCGACGCCTATTGCCGGCTGCACCGGAACGGCTGGGCACATTCTGTCGAGGTCTGGCAGGGCGAACGCCTGGCCGGCGGGCTTTACGGGCTGGCGATCGACCGGATGTTCTTCGGCGAATCGATGTTCAGCGACGAATCCAACGGCTCGAAGGCGGCGCTCGTCGCGCTCTGCTCGCTGATGATCGACTGGAATTTCCGCCTGCTCGACTGCCAGCTGGAATCACCGCACCTGCGCAGTCTCGGCGCCGACGTCATACCGCGCAGCCAGTTTTGCAACGAGCTGCGCCGTTTCTGCGCGTCTCTCGACAAGCAGGCCGAATGGCCGGCAGAGCGCCGGGAAATCCAGTGTTTCCGCCGTTGACAGGCCGTGGATACATTGCAATAGGCAGCCCGTTTCTGCACAATTCGGCACCTTGAATGAACCGGAGCACCCGGGAAATTGGCTAAAGAAGAAGCCCTGCAGATGGAAGGCGTCGTGACCGAGACCCTGCCCAACACGACCTTCCGGGTCGAGCTCGAGAACGGTCATGTCGTTACTGCGCACATCTCCGGCAAGATGCGCAAGAACTACATCCGCATCCTGACGGGCGACAAGGTCACCGTCGAACTGACCCCTTACGATCTCAGCAAAGGCCGCATCGTCTACCGCGGCAGAACCTGAGCAGACGCCCGCCCGCGCCGCCGCCGGCGGCCATCAGCGATCATTCTTCCGGCAAGTGCTCGAGTTCGCGGGTCACGGGCTCGGCATTCAGCACGAGCGTATCGTCTTCGCCGACCGTGATCCTGACGTGACCGCCCTCTGACAGGCTGCCAAACAGCAGTTCTTCCGCCAGCGGCCGCTTGATGTGCTCCTGGATGACCCGCGCCATCGGCCGTGCGCCCATCTTGGGGTCGTAGCCGCGCTCGGCGATCCAGTCGCGCGCCGCATCGTCGAGCTCAAGCGTGACGTCGTTGCTGCCCAGCTTGCCCTCGAGTTCGACCACGAGCTTGTCGACGACGCGCGCAATGGAGTGCGCGTCCAGCGGCGCGAACTGGATGATCGCATCCAGTCGATTGCGGAATTCCGGCGAAAACTGTTTCTTGATGATCTCCATGCCGTCGCTACTGTGGTCCTGCTGCGTAAAGCCGATAGACGCACGGCTCATCTCCTGCGCGCCGGCGTTGGTGGTCATGACGAGCACGACGTTGCGGAAATCGGCCTTGCGGCCGTTGTTGTCGGTCAGCGTGCCATGGTCCATGACCTGCAGCAGGAGATTGAACACATCCGGGTGCGCTTTCTCGATTTCATCGAGCAGCACGACCGCGTGCGGGTTCTTCGTGACCGCCTCGGTCAGCAGGCCGCCCTGGTCGAAGCCGACGTAGCCCGGCGGCGCGCCGATCAGGCGGGAGACCGTGTGGCGCTCCATGTACTCGGACATGTCGAAGCGGATGAGTTCGACGCCCATGACCATGGCGAGCTGGCGCGTGACCTCTGTCTTGCCAACGCCGGTCGGACCGGCAAACAGGAACGAACCGACCGGTTTCTCGTCTTCGTTGAGGCCGGAACGCGACATCTTGATGGCCGAACTCAGCGCCTCGATGGCCGGGTCCTGGCCGAAAATGGTCAGCTTCAAATCGCGCTCGAGCGTGCGCAGCACATCCTTGTCGGATGCGGAAACGCTCTTCGGCGGGATACGCGCCATCTTGGCGACCACGTTCTCGACCATTTCCACGGTCACCCGATTGCCGCGCGAATGCTCGGGCTGCAGGCGCAGGTTGGCGCCCGCTTCATCGATCACATCGATCGCCTTGTCCGGCAAGCGACGGTCGTTGATGTGCCTGGCAGCGAGTTCGGCAGCCGCCTCCAGCGCCTCGCCGTCATAGGTCACCGAATGGTGTTCCTCGAAGCGGGTCTTCAGGCCGCGAAGAATCTCGATGGTCTCCTCGAGACTTGGCTCCGGCACATCGATCTTCTGGAATCGCCTCGCCAGCGCATGATCCTTTTCGAACACGCCGCGGTACTCGTTATAGGTCGTGGAGCCGATGCAGCGGATCTCGCCATTCGCGAGCACCGGCTTGATCAGGTTAGAGGCATCCATGACCCCACCGGAGGCCGCGCCGGCTCCGATAACCGTATGAATTTCATCAATAAAAAGGATCGCACCCGGATCGTCGCGCACTTCGCGAATGACGGCCTTGAGGCGTTTCTCGAAGTCGCCGCGGTATTTCGTGCCGGCGATCAGCGTGCCCATGTCGAGCGCGTAGATCGTCGCGTCGCGCAGCACGTCCGGGACGCGTTCCTCCGTGATCATGCGGGCAAGCCCCTCGGCGAGGGCCGTCTTGCCGACCCCGGCATCGCCGACGTACAGCGGATTATTCTTGCGCCGCCGGCACAGTATCTGCACGGTGCGCTCGATTTCGATGTCGCGGCCGATCAGGGGGTCGATCTTGCCTTCGATCGCCCGCTGATTCAGGTTGGTCGCGTACTTCTCGAGCGCCGGCGCTTCGGATTCCCCTTCGGCATCGACAGGCGTTTCCTGCTCTTCGTCGGCCGCGTCGCCGGGCACCTGCGGCATACCGTGCGAGATGTAGTTCACGATATCGAGGCGGGTGATGTCCTGCATGCTCAGGAAATAGACGGCCTGCGACTGTTTCTCGCTGAAGATCGCAACCAGGACATTGGCGCCGGTGACCTCCTTCTTGCCGCTTGACTGCACGTGGTAGACCGCGCGCTGCAGAACCCGCTGGAATCCCAGCGTCGGCTGCACGTCACCCTCGTCCCCCAGCGGCATCAGCGGCGTGGCCTCGTCGATGAATTCGATCAGCTGGCGGCGCAGCTGGCCGATGTCGGAATCGCAAGCCTTGAGAATTTCATGCACGCGCGGGATATCGAGCAGGGCGAGCAACAGGTGCTCGACCGTCATGAATTCGTGGCGGCGTTCCCGCGCATTCTGGAACGCTTCGTTGAGACAAAACTCGAGTTCGCTTGACAACATCGCTGGCCTACCTGCTCAGGATTCTTCCATCGTACACAGCAGCGGATGCTGTTGCTGCTGCGCGATACTGGTGACCTGCGCCACCTTCGTTTCCGCGATTTCGTAGCTGTACACGCCGCAGACACCCTTGCCCCTGGTATGCACCTCCAGCATGACCCGGGTCGCCTTGTTGCGCTCCATCCCGAACACGGTCTCCAGCACCTCGACGACAAACTCCATCGGCGTGTAGTCGTCGTTGATCAGGACGACGCGATATAATGGCGGCCGCTTGAGCTTGGGACTGGCTTCCTTGACGGCAAGATCGAGATCGTCGATGCCGGGCTTGTTCGAATTCGGGTCGGACATGTCGTTTGGGCAGTTCTGTCGGCTCGGGCTGTCTGTTCCGGGAAGCCCATTATATATGGGCAGCGGAGCGCATTCTCCAGCCCTGTCGACGCGCCGATTTAGGTTAAATTCGCGCGACCGGCCAAATTGTTGAGGCCAAACTGAGAAAAAGCAGGTATATGCCTGCCAGATATAGGATTTTTTTCCATTTTGACTTGTTGTAGACGGGCCTGAGACCTTATCATCCGTCTGCTGCGTTTAAATGTGTATGTTCCGGGTCGGCTTGGGCCCGGTTGGGCAACGTACGCGAGGGTCTTCGGAGATGACAGTCGAGGCGAAGTGGTCTGATTTCAGCGGCCTGGATGCCGATCTTGCGTTGGCGGCGATCAATCGCACCCTGCCACGCTGGGTCGCGCTGTTGCTGGTGATCGGCATCGCCTGGCAGCTGGCCCAGGTGATCTGGATGCTGATGCCCGGCTCCGACGCCGGCGACCAGGTCATCGCCCCGCCGGTGCAGATCTCCCGCTCGACCGGCGCGGCAAGCGGATCGGTCGATGTACAGCGGATTGCCGATGCCCACCTGTTCGGCGAGGCTGATCCCGAAGCGGTCGTCGCGCCGGCGCCGCAGGAGAATCTCGAGAATCTCGCCGAAACCCGTCTCAATCTCTCGCTGAAGGGAACGCTCGCCTCCCCGGACCCGGCGTCGGCGGTAGCGATCATTGCCGATGCCAGCAACGAGGAAAAAATCTACATGATCCGCGATACGGTGGCGCCCGGCGCCACGCTGCATGCCGTGTATGCGGACCGCGTGGTATTGAATCGCGGCGGCATCCTCGAAGTGCTCAAACTGCCGAAGGAGTTTCCGCAGGGCTCGGCGCCGCTGCGCCGGAACAGCACGACGGTGAGCAGGGCGGCGACGCCGACCAATCCGCAGAGCATCCAGAATGTCGTCACGCAAAATGCCAGCAAGCTGGCGGACGTCATCCGGCCGACGCCCTACTACGTGTCGGGCCAGATGCAGGGCTACCGGGTCTACCCCGGTCGTGATCGCAAGCAGTTTGCCGCGCTGGGCCTGAGACCCGGCGACCTGATCAAGGACATCGACGGGGCGGCGCTGACAGATCCGCAACAAGCCACGCAAATATTCCAGGGCCTTGGCGACTCGGAGCAGGTATCGGTGACCGTTGAGCGCAATGGTCAACCCGAGGTCCTCGTGCTCCGCACCAGCCAGCTCGAACTCGATAACAGCCAGTGAAGGATTCCCATCCAGTGCGAACTCATTCAGAAGCGCTCTCGTCAAGCAACAGCCGACGCCTGACCCTGGCGGCGATTGTGCTGCTCATCGTGCTGCCCCTGGCGAAGGCACAGGAACCGACGATCACGCCGAATTACCGCGATGCCGACATTCGCCAGATAATCGAGGCCGTCGGCGAGGTCACCGGCAGGAATTTCATCGTCGATCCGCGGGTCACGGCGAGAGTGACGATGCTGTCGTCGACGCCGATGTCTCCGGACGCCTTTTACGAGGCGTTCCTGTCGATCCTGCAGGTCAACGGTTACGTCGCCATGACGACGGGCGACATCATCAAGATCGTGCCGGACGCCATGGCGCGCCAGTACTCCGGACTGCTCAACACTGACGGCGCAGCCGCCGACGACATCGTCACGCAGGTCGTGCAGGTGCAAAATGTCGGCGCTGCCCAGCTGGTGCCGATCCTGCGGCCGCTGATCCCGCAGTACGGCCACCTCGCGGCGCATCCGGGTTCCAACATGCTGATCGTGTCCGACCGGGCGTCGAACGTCGACCGCATGCTGAGGATCATCCGCCGCATCGACCAGGCGAACGATGACGAGATCGAGGTGGTGCGGCTGGAGCACGCCTCGGCCGCTGAAGTCGTTCGCGTGCTCACCGCCCTCACCCAGACACCGCGCACCGACGGTGCGCCGGTCACGACGTCGCTGGTTTCCGATGCGCGCACGAACAGCGTGCTGGTCGGCGGCGACCGTGCCGAACGGCTGCGGATTCGGGCGCTGATCGCGCACCTCGACACGCCGCTCGAGGACGGCGGCGACACGCAGGTTAGATACCTGCAGTACGCGGATGCCGAAGAGCTGTCCACCAAGCTGCAGCAGCACTTTGCGCAGCAGGCGAGCGGCGACGGCGCGGCGCCGTCGGCTGCTTCTTCGCAGAACGTCAGCGTCTGGGCGGACACGCAGACGAATGCCCTGGTCATCAACGCGCCACCCAAGATGATGCGCTCCCTGATGAGCATCGTCGACAAGCTCGACATCAAGCGCGCGCAGGTTCTCGTGGAAGCGATCATCGTCGAGGTCATCGCCGACAGGACCGCCGAGCTCGGCGTCACCTGGGCCGTGGACGACGGCAGCAGCAACAATCCGATCGCACTGACCAATTTCCCGTCTGCCGGCCCGGGCGTCGTTCAGCTCGGCGCAGCGGTCGGCGCAGGCGACGGCGCCGTCGGAGATCCGACCGGCCTGATCGGTGAAGGCATCACGGTCGGTGTCGGCCGGCTGTCGGACAACGGCGTGAGCTTCGCTGCCTTGCTGACGGCGCTGCAGGGCAATGCCGATACGAACATCATCTCGACGCCGACACTGGTCACGACCGATAACGAGGAGGCCAGTTTGAACGTCGGCCAGGAAGTCCCGTTCGTCACCGGCTCGTTCTCCAACACGGGCGGCACGGTCGGCGCCGTCAACCCGTTCCAGACGATTCAGCGTGAGCAGGTCGGCGTCAAGCTGACGATTACGCCGCAGATCAACGAAGGCGGCGATTCGCTGCTGCTGCAGATCTCGCAGGAGATCTCGAATATCGCCTCGTCCGCCGCCGGGGCTGTCGACCTGATTACCAACGAGCGTATCATCGAAACAACGGTTATCGTCGAGGACGGCGAGACGCTGGTCCTCGGCGGGCTGCTCGAGGACACCCTGCGGGAGTCGGAGCAACGGGTCCCGATCCTGGGCAGCATCCCGTTACTGGGCGCATTGTTCCGGGTGCAGAAATCGGATGTCGTCAAGACCAACCTGATGGTGTTCATCCGGCCCACCATCCTGCGTGATACTGCGCAGTCACGATTCGAGACCAATACCAAATACAACCAGATCAGCGAAGCGCTGGAGGGCAATCGGATCAAGCTGATGCCCGGCCAGCAGCGGCCGTCCCTGCCGCCGCTGGAAGCGCCAGACAACACGACCGACAACGAGTAAGCTGGCGTTGATGGAGAGTTCATCCGAAATCGTTCTCGAGGTAGAGGAGGAAGCCGTCGAGGAACTCACGATCGTCGATGATCCGCCGGAGGATCCGCCGCTCGGTCGGGCATTGCCGTTTTCCTTTGCCAAGCGTCACGGCGTCCTGATCCGGGAGATCGCAGACGGTGTGGCGCATGCCGTCTACCGCACCGGCGCTTCGCCGCTCAGTCTCGCCGAAGCCCGGCGCTTTGCCGGCATGCCGCTCAAGCTCACCCGGGTCGCGCCGGAGGCGTTCGACGGCATGCTCCAGCAGACCTACGAGCAAGGCAGCCAGATGGCCATGCAAATGGTCGGCGATCTCGACGAGCACACCGACTTGCTGCAGGTCGCGCAGGAGCTTCCGGAGCCGTCCGATCTCCTCGAGAGTGACGACGACGCACCGATCATCCGCTTCATCAACGCGGTCCTGACCGAGGCCGTCAAGGAAAACGCGTCTGACGTGCATATCGAACCCTATGAGAACCGGCTCGGGGTCCGCTTCCGGGTGGACGGCGTTTTACAGGAAGTTCTGCAGACACGCCGCGCGCTCGCCCCGCTGGTCGTGTCGCGCATCAAGGTCATGTCCAAACTCGATATCGCCGAAAAACGACTGCCGCAGGACGGTCGAATTTCACTCAAGATCGCCGGACGCGCGGTGGATGTCCGCGTATCGACGATGCCATCCGGACACGGCGAACGCGTCGTACTGCGCCTGCTCGACAAGCAGGCCGGTCGGCTGGATCTCGGTTCGCTCGGCATGGACGACGAATCCCAGGCCATGATGGACGAACTGATCCACAAGCCGCACGGGATCATCCTGGTCACCGGGCCGACCGGCTCCGGCAAGACGACGACCCTGTACGCCGCGCTCGAACGGATCAACGACAACAGCCGCAACATCATGACGGTCGAGGATCCGATCGAGTATTTCATCGACGGCATCGGCCAGACCCAGGTCAATACCAAGGTCGAAATGACCTTTGCGCGCGGGCTGCGGGCGATACTTCGCCAGGACCCGGACGTCGTAATGGTCGGCGAGATCCGCGACCTCGAGACCGCCGAAATCGCGGTCCAGGCGAGTCTCACCGGGCATCTCGTACTGTCCACCCTGCACACGAACACGGCAGCCGGCGCCGTGACCCGATTACGCGATATGGGTGTCGAGCCGTTCCTGCTGTCTTCCAGCCTGATCGGCGTCCTGGCCCAGCGTCTCGTGCGCGTGCTGGACGACGACACGAAGGTGCCCTATACCGCGCGCGAGTACGAGTGCCGCACGCTCAGGCTCGACCCGGGGAACCCTCCTACCCTCTACCGCCCCGGCAGCGACGACGCCAGCGGTTTTCACGGCCGCACCGGCATCTACGAACTGATCGCCATCGACGATACGATGCGCACGATGATCCATGATGGCGCCAGCGAACAGAGTCTCGAGAAATATGCACGCACCCTGACGCCGAGCATCCGGGATGACGGCCAGCGGCGGGTGCTGGCTGGTGACACGACGCTCGAAGAAGTCCTGCGCGTCACCCGCGCCGACTAGCAGCCGGGAGCCAGGCGATGGGCGCGTTCGAGTTCGTAGCTCTCGACAAAAACGGCAAGGAATCGAAGGGTCTTCTCGAGGGCGACACGCCGAAACATGTCCGGCAGATGCTCCGCGAGCGCCACCTGTTACCGGTCAAAGTGACCGAGGTCGCGCAGCAGGAATCAAAACGCCAGACCAGTTTCTCGCTGCGACGCGGCTTATCAGCCTCGGAACTCGCGCTCCTCACCCGCCAGCTGGCCACCCTTTCACAGTCCGGCCTGCCGCTCGAGGAGGCTCTGCTGGCCGTCAGCCAGCAGAACGAGAACCCGCGCGCACAAAGTATTCTTCTCGGCGTGCGTTCCCGGGTCATGGAAGGTCATTCGCTCGCCGACGGTCTTGCAGATTTTCCGCAGGCATTCCCCGAGCTGTACCAGGCGACCGTTGCGGCTGGCGAACAGTCCGGCCATCTGGATGCCGTGCTCGAACGGCTGGCCGAGTTCACCGAGTCGCGCCAGCTACTGCAACAGCAGGTCCGCAATGCACTGATCTATCCGATCGCGCTGGTTGTCACTGCGGTCGCAATCATCAGCTTCATGCTCGCGTATGTCGTACCCAAGGTCGTCTACATCTTCGAAAATTACGATCAGCAACTGCCGCTGCTGACACGCATCATGATCGGCGCAAGCGACTTCATTCGCGACTACTGGATCGCCATAATTGTCGGTACCGGCCTGTTGATTTTCGGCATTCGCCAGCTTCTGAAGCGTGAAGGGCCGAAGCGCCGCTATCACCATATGCTGTTACGGCTGCCGATCGTCGCCAAGCTGACCCGCGGCATCAATACCGCGCGCTTCACACAGACACTGAGCATCCTCGCCGGCAGCGGCGTACCAATCCTCGAGTCACTTCGCATTGCCGGCAAAGTGGTCGTCAATATTCCGATGCGCGAAGCGATCGAAGAAGCGGCGCTCCGGATACGGGAAGGCGGCATGATCAGCCGGTCGCTCGCAACGAGCAAACTCTTTCCGCCGATGACGACACATCTCATTTCGAGTGGTGAGGCGAGTGGCAAACTCGAGGAAATGCTCGGGCGCGCAGCGACCAACCAGGAGCGTGAGGTCGACGGACTGATCGCAACCCTGCTCGGCATCATGCAACCGCTGCTGGTCATCGTGATGGCCTTCATCGTGCTGCTGATCGTGCTCGCGATCCTGCTGCCAATATTCGAAATCAATAATCTCATTCGTTAGAAAGCAGCATTTTTTCATTTATTTCCAGTCACTTCCCGCTGTTTGAGAAATATGCGGATTGGATGCTTGCAGCCGAAAATCTTTCGCGGTATACAGGCAAAAAGCGTATGGACGCATCGGGTATTCAGGGAACGGTAGGTGTCTTTTCCTGGGGTAATCGGCACATGAACAACGAATCGGGTAGCGTCGGCTCTGACACAGACGATGACGACTTCGACGAGTTCGAAGACAACGACATGACGGACACTGTCGTCATTGCGGATTCCGATACGACCGATAACGTGGGTGATTCATCGGTCGAGATCAATGTCGAAGAGTTGATCGCGGACGTCGAAGGTACGGATGACAAAGTGTCGGCAAGACAGAAAGAGGTTCGCCGTCGCCTCGAAGAACTGGCCGAACAGAAGGCGCTCGAAGATACTTACGCGATCGATTTCGACGAAGACTGAGGCTTTACCGAAAGTCACGCGACCTGACTGACAGTTCTCCCAGCAATTCACTGTGATCAACGAGTCGTCTCGCGATCACATGAATCACCTTTCCTTCTTTTTGCAGTTCCCCGTACACGCCCATCAATTTCGCATTCAGCAGCACGTCTCGCTGCTCGTCGGCAATCTTTTTCCAGACGATCAGGTTGCTACAGCCGGTTTCGTCCTCCAGCGTGACAAAGGTCACACCACTCGCCGTGCCGGGGCGTTGTTTCGTAATCACGAGCCCGGCGATGCGGATGTGCCGCCCGGCATCGAGCGCTTCCAGTTGCTGCGCCGAGACATAGCGATACCGGTCGAGCTGATGACGAATCAGACTCATCGGGTGACGCCCCAGTGTGAGGCCGAGGCTGCGGTAGNNGCGGTAGTCGGCAACGATATCCTGACCCTCGCTCGGCCGTCGCAGCATCGGGGTCGCTGCATAACGGTCGAGCGATGCAAAAAGCGGCGTTGGCTCCTCCACGCCCGCGACGGTCCAGCGGACTTTGTGACGATGACCGGCAAGCGACTTCAGCGCACCCGCCGCCGCCAGCGCGTCCAGCTCGCGCCGATTGAGGCCGGTCCGTTCGAGCAGGTCCTGGATGCTCCTGTAGGGAGCAAGTCGCGCTTTGACAATGGTCTCCCCGGCAGCCGCCGACAATCCCTTGACCTGGCGTAAGCCCAGGCGCAGCGCAGCCTCTCCGTTTTCGGCACGCTCGAGCGACGAGTCCCGGTCACTTTCGTTGACATCCACCGGGCGGATTTCGACGCCGTGACGACGTGCGTCCTGGGTCAGTTGTGACGCCGAGTAGAAGCCCATCGGCTGGCTGTTCAGCAGTGCGCAGGTGAATGCGGCCGGCGTGTGGCACTTGAGCCAGCAGGACACGTAGACGAGCAACGCAAAACTGGCCGAGTGTGACTCCGGGAATCCGTACTCACCGAAACCGAGGATCTGCCGGAATATCTGGTTCGCGAATTCCTCGGTGTAACCCCTTGCTTTCATACCCCGGATCAGCTTCTCCTCGAACGGACCCAACCCCCCGCGTCGCTTCCACGCAGCCATTGCGCGTCGCAGACGATCAGCTTCGCCCGGCGTGAAGCCTGCAGCGACCACCGCAAGCTGCATCACCTGCTCCTGGAAAATCGGTACACCCAGGGTCCGCTGCAAGACTTCCCTGACCTCCTCGCTCGGATACTCCACGGCCTCTTCGCCACTGCGACGCCTGAGATAAGGATGCACCATGTCGCCCTGGATCGGGCCGGGACGGATGATCGCCACTTCGATGACGAGGTCGTAATAGCAGCGCGGCTTCAATCGCGGCAGCATCGCCATCTGCGCTCGCGATTCGATCTGGAAGACGCCCATCGTGTCGCCGTCGCAGATCATGTCGTAAACGACCGGGTCTTCAGCCGGCACCGTCGCCAGGGTCAGTTCCCGGCCGTCGAATTCGCGGATCAGGTCGAAGCTGCGACGGATCGCCGTCAACATACCGAGACCCAGCACATCGACCTTGAGCAGACCGAGATCCTCGAGATCGTTCTTCTCCCACTGGATGACCGTACGGTCCGCCATCGCCGCATTCTCGACCGGCACCAGTTCCGCCAGGTGGCCGTTGGAGATAACGAAGCCGCCGACATGCTGCGACAGGTGCCGCGGAAAACCCAGCAGTTCCCTGACGAGATACAGGAGCCTGTGGATGACCGGACTGCCGGGATCGAGCCCCGCCTCGAGCACCCGGCTCTCGTCGACCTCCCGCCCGTCCCACCACTGCATCGACCTCGCCAGCCGGTCGACCTGCAGCCCGGAGAGGCCCAGCGCCTTGCCGACATCACGCAGCGCGCTGCGCGGACGATAGCTAATCACGGTCGCCGCCAGGGCCGCCCGCTCCCTGCCGTACTTGCGGTAGATGTACTGGATCACTTCCTCGCGCCG
>JABAHR010000772.1_pt7 | contig 12733 bp, 8 predicted proteins | sample 7062101 | NCBI WGS metagenome assembly JABAHR01 (sample SAMN14534553, study PRJNA622989) | marine sediment metagenome | biome: marine biome [ENVO:00000428]; feature: marine pelagic biome [ENVO:01000023]; material: deep marine sediment [ENVO:00002113] | place: India: Gulf of Kutch | collected...
ATAACGGCGGATTTTCTCGATCTCACCGAGCACGTACGAGGCGTGACCCGGCGCTCCGCCCGGAGGCATGATGGCGAGGCGGCTGAGCTTGACACGTTTTTGATGGAAAAACGTCTGGCGCAGCCCGCCAGTGCTCTGCAGAGTCACCAGCAGCGCGTGATCGGCCTCCACCGGCAAACGCTTGATGAGCGTTTCGCTGACGATTGGCAGTGAATAGATACCCGCGAGTGGTACCTTGTGCTTGGCGATTTGACCGACCCAAGGGCTCAGGAGATCGGGACGAATAAGCGCAGTGAACAGCACGCGATCGTCACGGCGGCCCTCGGCTTCCCGCCCCTGCATCGCCGCGTAGCTGTAGGTAGGATCCCGAAAAAGTCGATTCAGCCGCGTACGGATGAGGGCGCGCCGATCGCCGCCGATAACGTGCGGGATAGTTTCTTCGCGGAACTCCTCCTCGACGACGTCCACCAGCAGGTACACGGGGTCCTTCGGCGCGTGATCGAGGTAGAGCGAGAATTCGGTAAGCCCGTCCTCGTCGGCCGCGAACCAAAGGGGTTCGAGCAGCGTGCCGCCCGACCATTGGTACACGGCCATTCGTCCGCCAGCCAGAAAAAATACGCGTCTCGACATGGTCTAGATATCGATTTTCGTGATCAGGTCGTAAATGGGGCCAAGCACCGAGACGATGACCCAGCCGAGAATCGCGCCGAGCACGACGGTCATGGCGGGGCCAATCATCGTCTGCACCTTCTCGATGGACTCGGATACGTCGCGGTCGTAAAAATAGCTGATGTTCAGCAACGCCTCGTCGAGCCCTCCAGTGCTCTCACCGACACGCAGCATGCGAAGCACGAGCGGCGGGAAAAGCCCGGTGTACTCGAATCCGGCGCTGATGCTGGCGCCATCACCGATCTGCCGTCCAGCGCGTCGCGCCGCATCTTCGATAGCCTTGTTACCCACCAGCCCCTCGCACACACGTATGCACTCGAGTACCGTGATTCCGGAACGGTACATGATCGCGAAGTAGTTGGCGAAGCGCGCCAGGATCATCTTCTTGTAGATCGGGCCGATGATCCAGACTCTAAGCTTGAACGCGTCGACGGTGTACTGCAGCGCGCTGCTCGAATTCAACACGGCCATGAAAACAATAAAGATGATCGTCGGCACAGCCAGAACGACGTACCAATACTGCACCGTGAAGTTCGATACGGCGATGAGCGCGCGGGTGTGAAGGGGAAGTTCCTGCCCCATCATGGTGATGAAAGAGGTGAGCTGCGGCACCAGATAGCCCATGAGAAAAACAATCACCAGCAGCACGACGCCGCCCACGAACAGGGGATACATGAGCAGCTTTTTCATCTGTGCCGTCTGCTCGTCCTGCCATTTTAGATTATCGGTAAGCGTCTTCAGAACCTCGCTCATGCGACCGCTGAACTCGCCCGCGCGCACCAGATTGACAAACACCTTGTCGAACACCTGAGGGTAGCTGTCCATGGCAGTCGAGAGCGTGGAACCGCCCTCGATGGATTCCACCATGCCGGCAACGATGTCGCGCAGCCTCTTGTCCTCGACCGAGTCGCGGATGTCCTGAAGACCCTCGAGCAGCGGCACTCCCGATGAAACCAGCTGCTCGAGCTGCATGCAGAACCCGATAACCTCGCGACGCGGAATCTTGCGGGCGGTGCCGCCCGTGGTCTTAGCGGCGGTGAAGTTGACAAGGTCGAGGCCCATGCGCCGCAGGCGCACTTCCAGGTCCGCCTCGTTGACCGCCTCCATCCGGCCGAACGCGAGCTTGCCGCGCTCGTCCATCGCCTTGTACTGCATCACGGGCATGCGGAATCAGGTGATGCCTTCGGTCAGATCCAGGACTCGAGACACCTCGTCCATGCTGCTGATGCCTTCCAGCACCCGTCGCACGCCGTCGTCGGCGAGAGTGTTGAAACCCTTCGTCGACGCCAGCTTGTAGAGCTCGCGCTGGGTGGCATCGCGGGCGACCAGATCGTCGATCTCGCGATCGAAGCGCAGCAGCTCCATCAGCGCGAGACGACCTTTGTAGCCCGTGTGCTCACATTTCGAGCATCCCTTCGCCTTGTAGACAGGCGGCGCCTCCGAGCCGACGCTGAGCCGCAACAGCTGGCGCTCGATCTTGGAGGGATCGTAGACCTGCTTGCACTGCACGCAGAGCTTGCGCACCAGCCGCTGGGCGATGACCCCGATGATATTGCCGGCCATGATGCCGGCCTGGATGCCGATATCGCGAAGACGCGCGATGGAGCCGATGGCGGAGTTCGTGTGCAGGGTGGTGAAAACCTGGTGGCCGGTCATGGCGGCTCGAAACGCCATGGTGGCGGTGTCCTCGTCGCGCACCTCTCCGACCAGGATGATGTCGGGGTCCTGACGCATGAGGCTGCGCACGCCGTTTGCGAAGTCGAGGCGCACGGCATCGTTCACCGATGTCTGGCGGATCATCTCGATGGGGTATTCGACCGGATCCTCCAGCGTCATGATGTTCACCTGCTCCGTGTTCAGGTGACTCAACATGGAGTAAAGCGTCGTCGTCTTACCGCTGCCGGTCGGACCGGTGACGAGGATGATGCCCTCCGGCCTCGCCATCATCAGGCGCAGCGTGGTGAGCGCCTTATCATCGAGGCCCAGGCCCTCGAGCGGCACGATGCCCTTCTGTCGATCGAGCACGCGAAGCACGATGTTCTCGCCGTGGCTCGTCGGCAGAGTCGAGACGCGGAAATCCACCGGGCGGCCGGACACCGAGAGCGAGATGCGCCCGTCCTGGGGCGATCGCATCTCCGCGATGTTCATACCCGACATCACCTTGACACGCACGGCGATGGCGGACCAGTAATTTCTGTGCAGGCTGCGGATCTGACGCAAAACGCCGTCGATGCGGTAACGTATGCGCAGAAACTCGTGCTCCGGCTCGAAGTGAATGTCCGACGCGCCGCGCTTGACCGCATCCGAGAGCAGCGCGTTCACGAGGCGAACCACCGGCTGGCTGTACTCGTCGCTCTCAGCCTCGAGGCTCTGGTAGTCGATCTCGCCGGTTTCTATCTCCTGCAGAATTCCGTCGACGGAGAGCTCGAAGCCGTAGAACTGATCGATAGCCTTGTCGAGCTCCGCCTCGCCGGCCAGGAGCGCCTTGATCTGCACCTCGTCGTCGAGCAACGCCTTGATCTGGTCGAGCGCGATGACGTTGAACGGATCGGCCATTGCCACCGTCAGCGTGTTCTGTTCGGCGGAGAACGTCAGCGCCAGCACGTGATAGCGCCGCGCGACGTCCTTGGGAATGATCTTGACGACCTCGCTTTCGACGACGACCTTGGTGAGATCGACGCTGTCGTAGCCGAGCGCGCCGCCGAGCACGTCGCGGATGACGGCCTCGGTGGCGAATCCGAGGCGCACCAGAATCTTGCCAAGGTGCTCCTTGCGCGACCTCTGCTCGGTGAGCGCGATGCGAACCTGGTCTTCGCTGACGATGCCCTTGGCGACCAGGGTCTCGCCGATACGCCGGGTCCTTACCGGTGCTTCGATGTTGATGGTTGGCGAATCAGCGGTCACTGCGCCGAGCCCTCGAAGGCGAGTCGCAGCAGCCGGTCGCGCACGCTCGGTTGGTCGAAGGCGGCGCGCTTCTCGCCAGCCAGCTCGAGGGCGCGCCGATAATAGTCCGCGGCCGCCTTGCCCTTACCGAGCTGGTCGAGGCTCACTGCGAGGTTGTAGGTGTAGTCCGGATTTTCGCTGTTGAGGCGGTAGGCATCGAAATAAGCCGACTGCGCCTCGCCCCAGCGACCCTGCTCGGCATACATGTTTCCGAGAGTGAAATGCAGGTGCGGCGCGTCGGGCTCCTCGCGCAGCAGCAGCTTGATCTGGCTCTCGCCGCGAAGCGGGTCGACGTTCTCGTGAATCGCGATGAGGCCGGCCTGGGCGACGCTGTCGCGGGGGTTGAGGCGAAGAAGCGTCGTGTAGTGCTCGGAGGCCTCGTCCCACATCCCGTCGCGCACGGCGATGGCGCCGAGTCCCAGATGCGCGTTGCGGTTGCGCGGATCCGATTTCAGCACGCGCTGGTAGCTGCGCTTGGCCGCGACCAGATCGCCCGCGCGCCAGGCCTCATAGGCCTGGGCCAGGAGCGGGTGCAAGCGATCGGGGGTGCTGCGGCGCTTGATCTTGAAAGCGGCACCCCCGGTCGGCGAAGGCGGCGCCATGCCCGCGCTCTGGATACGCTGGGCGACCAGCTCTTCGGCCGAGAGGCGCGGGCCGCCCTCGTCCACCGCACCACCCTGCCGCGAGCCAGCGGGCGGTGCCGTCACCTGAGCCGCCGACGGCGCGCTGCGCGCCAGCTGCGCCATGCTCGTTTGGCGCTCCGTGGCCGTCTCGCCCGCATCCGGCGCCGGCGTCACCGCGGCTGCGCCGGCCGCCGCCGGCGTGGCTGCAGCTACCCTCTCGGCGCCGGCCTGGGGCGCTGCGGAGGCCGTTCCCGGCGCCGGCTGCGGCACGCCCGTGGCCGCACCCGCCTGGGTCGTCGCCTGCTGGGTCGCCTGGGTCGCCTGGGTCGCCTGGGTCGCCTGGGCAGGCGCCTGAGGCGCGGCAGGCTGCGGCAGCGATGTCGGCGCCGGCCGCGGAGCCTGCACGAAATCCGGCCTTCCGGAGATCAGCCGCTCGAGGCTGTCCCAGTAGAGCAGCGCGAGCCCGCCGATGACCACCACCAGCAGCAGCGGCAGCACGCCCACGAGCAGCCAGTTGCGGCCTGCACGGCTTCGGCTCGCCTCCTTGGCATGAAACACCGCGCGCACGCGACGCTGGGTCTCGGTATCGCCGCCTACGCGCTCGCCGGCAGTGGTCGCCTCGGCCATCGCCGAGCGCAGATCGTCGCGGGTCACGGACACCGAGCCGTCGTCGTCGAAGTAGCTGTCCACCGAGCGCTGCGCCTGCTTGACCGAAGGCAGCGTTGCCGAGGTGTCAGCCGGGATGCTGTGCTCGACGTCGATGGCGTTGGCGTCGTCGATGATGGAGATGGAGTCATCCAGTGACCCTTCGCCGATATCCTCGAACGACGACGTGTCATCCGCCTCGATGCCGAGTCGTCCCTGCATCTCGCGGGTATCCTCGAGCGACAGCCGATCGCTGGTATCCGACGGCGAGACCGGCCGATCGAGCGTGGGCTCGCGGGGCAACGGCCGCTCTCCGGAGGCGGACTCGTCGATGGGGTCGAGGCTGAAGCCCTGGGTGGAGGCCATATCGAGCTCCGCGCCATCGCTCGAGGCTTCCGCCTGGCGGGCTTTCTCGGCCCGCTTGAGGGCATCCATCAACAGGCTCATGGCAGATCTTTCACGAAACGCGATTTTGCGGGCTCGGCCTGGGGCTCGATGCTCTGCGGCAGAAACGGCTGGAACGCTTTGAGATCCGCCTGCACGTCGGGCGTCTGGATCACCCACGGGCGCAGGAAGATGACCAGCTCGGTCTTCTTGAACGCGTTGTTACGCGAGGTGAACAGATCGCCGACGAGGTCCGATTCCGAAATCCAGGGCACGGCGTCGGACTCCCTTCTGACGTCATCGGTCATGAGTCCGCCGAGCACCGCCAGCTGGCCGCTGCCGATGCGCAGCACCGATTCCAGCTCGCGCACCGCTATCTGCGGAATCAGGTTCGGTATGGTTGTCGGCGGCGACGTTGTCGTGTCGGTAAGGGCGGGATTCGGATCCTGCACGAAGTCGATCACGCGGCTGATAGTGGGGCGTATGGTCAGCGTCACCTCGTCGATCTCGCTCACCTGTGGCGTCACCGACATCACCACACCCACCGACACCGATTTGGCCGTCGTCTCCGAGCTCTGCAGCACAGACCCGCCGACCGCGGCCTGGGACTGCTGGCTCTTGACCTCGAAATAGATCACGTTCTCGACCACCTTGAGCAGCGCCGTCTGGTTGTTGAGCGCCATCACCTTGGGGCTGGAGAGCACGCGGGTGTCGCCGAACGTCTGCAGCAGCTCGATCGAGCCCGCGATATCGCCGGCGGAGTTGGTGTATGACAGAGAGAAGTTGGGCGGCGTCGTCACGGGCGCGGCAACGCCGGCGGACAGGCTTTGGGCGACGGACCAACCGGCGCCCGTGGCAAGGGCCTGCCAATCGATGCCGGCCTGGTAGCCGTCACTGAGCTGAACCTCGACGATAGTCGCCTCGATGAGCACCTGACGCCGCGAGGCGGCCTTGACCTCGTCGAGATAGCGCTGCACCTCCTCGTGCTGGGCTCCGGTGGCGCGCACCATGAGCACGCCGTTGGAGGCGTTGGCGATCACGGTTTCGTCGTCGTCCAGGCCCTCGAACGTGCCGCTTCCCGATACCAGCTTGCGCACGTTCTCCAACAGTGTGTCCCAGAAAGGGTACGCCGAGCTGCTGGTGACTGTCGTGGTCGAGTTGTTGCCGCCGGCATCGCCGCCGCCACCGCCGCCACCACCGCCGCCGGCCTCCGTCGAGGTCGTCGCGATCTGGGTCGATACGCTGCTGCTGGTGGTGGCCTCGCGCGTCAGGTTCACGTAGTCGACGCGGTAGACGCGCACGAAGGGCGTGTCCGGCCTGATGCTGATGTTGTCGCCGCTGATCTCGTAGCGCAGATTCAGCTGACGGGAGAGCCTATCGAGAATCTGAGTGAGCGACTGATCCACCGCGTTGAGGGTCGCAAGCCCCGAGACGTCGGGATGGATGTCGACGTTGATGGAGGCGTCGCGCGCGAGGGCGAACAGCAGCTCCTTGACCGGCACCTCGTTGACCACCACCGTGTAGGTTTCCACCGGCGCCTCGGGCACCGGCTTCGGCACGAACGGGGTTCTGCGCACCGGGGCGGGAATGCTGCTGGTGGCGGGCGCGGCAGGAGGCTCCTCGCTCACGTGCCCCGATGAGATGGGACGCGGGTCCGGGGCGATTCCCTGGCAGGCGGCGATCGCGGACACGAGCGCCAGCGCGGCGCCGGATCGCAGGCACCGGCCTATCCCGCCAAGGATAAATCCCTGCACTTCCCCAGCCTCGTGATGTGTGGAGACCCTGGGAATATAGATAGTGCGTCGGCAAAGAACTGAGACCCAGTTCCCCAATTGGATGACCTCATCCGACCGTTGGCTCTGCGCGGCCGTCAGCGCGAACCAATCTATTATTACCGGCCGCCTATCGGGCGGTACCCGTCCAGGCGCAGACTAGAGCAGATACATGTAGTTATCGACCTTAGCTCGCTTGCTGCCTGACATGGTCGAGGATGGCACAGTTGGCGTACCCAGGCCAAGCGTCGGGCGTCTCAATTTCACCCCTCCCGCGGGCCCGCTGCCAAGCGGTCCCTGGGAGCCCTGCGGGGGTATCCGCGGGCCGGGGCCACTGGCGCCCGCGGGCGGTGCGCGTGGCTAGCCCAGGGGCGCGATGTCGCGCACGTTGCGGATGAAGGGCCGATGATCGCGCAGCGCCTCGGGCAGCTCCTCGAGGGCGGCCTTGGCGGCCGAGAAGGTCTCGTACTCCTTATAGAGGACCCCGTACCAGAGGTTGCTGCGAATGCGCGTCTCGAACACGTAGTAGTCGTCGACCTCGCCGGCCGCTTCGCGTTCGCGCAGGAAACGCTCGAGATTGGCCCTGCGCGCAAAGTCGGTGAGCAGCAGCTGGATGCTGAAGTGACGCCCGTCGGCGGACGCGAGCCAGGCGCGGGTCGCCGCCAGGCGCGCCTCGGTGAGCGGCCCGACATCGGCCCTGCCCTCGGCAGCCGACGGCGACTTGTCCACCGGCGCGGCGGCTTCCTCCACTCGGCCGGCCGCGACCCGCTCGTCCTCGGCCTCGCCCGCCGGCGGCACAGGCTCGCCGGCGGTATCGGGCAGCGGCGTCGCGCCCCCGGCGACGGCGTCCTCGCGAGCCGCGGCGACCGGCCCTGCGACGACCGCCTGCGGCTCCGCCCGCGCGCCGCTATCGCTCTTCGGCGGCACGCTCAACGACTCCGAGAGCACCAGCCGACTGCCGTCATGCCTCGCCGCAGGCGCGGCGACCGGCGCCGAGGCCGGCGGCGCGCCGGGACCGTCATCGTCCGCGGCGGCCAGTGGCGCCGGCGACGCATCATTCGACAAAGCGGCCGTGGCACCCGCCGCCACCTCCGTCGTTTTCGCCGCAGGCTCCCCGGGGCTCGCGCCCGCCTGCGCCGGGGCGGCGTGCGCTGCGCCATTGCCGGTGGCGGCCTCGCCGCGGCCCGCGACAGCGCCTGCGCCGTGCTCGACGGCACCGCCCGGCAACCATCGGCGCAGCTGCTCGGCGACGCCGTCGGGGCGCTGAAGGAGCGTCCAAACCAGCGCTGCGACGATCAGCAGCGCACCGGAAACGAGAAAAGTCTCGGCCAGACCCCAGCGGCGGCGGCCCACGAACTGGCTGTCATTGATGGCGATCCTGACGTGGCGATTGCCGACATCGAAGGTGTCCTCGGCGAAAGCCGCCAGCAGCGCCTTGTCGGCGAGAATGTTGATACGTCGCGTGAGCCCTGCCGAGGCCTTTGCGAGACGCCGGTAAGCAGCGCCGCGAAAAATGTCGGGGCCACGATAGCCGACCGCGCGCATGCGAAAGTTGACGTACTCGCGCATCTGCTCGGGCGTGAACGGCTGCAGGTAGAAGCTGTGAGTGATGCGCTCCTTGAGCTGTCGGATCTCCGCCTTCTCGAGATTCTTGTCGAGCTCGGGCTGGCCGAACAACACGATCTGCAGCAGCTTGTCGCGATGGGTCTCGAGATTGCTGAGCAGGCGGATCTCCTCGAGGGTCGCAAGGGGCATGCTCTGGGCTTCTTCGATGAAGACCACTACCTGTCGGTTGTTCGCGTGCTTCTCGAGCAGACGCTCCTGGAGCGCGTGCATGACCTGCAGACGGTTGGCATCGGGCGCCACGTCGAGCTTCATCTCCAGCGCGATCGCGTGCAGAGTGTCTTCGGGTGAAAGGCTCGGGTTGGCGAGATAGACGATATCCACCGAATCGGCGAGACGCTCCTCGAGCATCCGGCAGAGCATCGTTTTGCCGCTGCCGACCTCGCCGACCACTTTGATAATCCCTTCACCGCTCGAGATCGCGTAGATCAACGCATCGAGGACCTCGCCCCGGCTGCCGCCCGGGTAGAAAAGCTTCGTATCCGGCGTTATTCGGAAGGGAGCGCGCTTGAGGCCGAAGTGCTCGTTATACATCGGCGGCGTCTCCGCCCTTGAGGCGCTGAATCTTGCTGTACAGGGTCGTGCGATTCACGCCCAGCAGTCTCGCGGCCTCGCTCAAGTTACCGTCGGCGAGCTTCAGCGCCGCCTCGATGTAGCGCTGCTCCCAGCTCGACAGGATCTCGTCGAGGCGGAAGCCGCCGGCAGTGAGCTGCTTGACGGAGTCTCCGTCAATCTGGGACTGGCTGTCGAACTCGGCCTCGAGCTCGGTCAGTCCGATGTGCGCGCCCGGATACTTGGCGCCGAGGCGTATGACGATGTTCCTCAGCTCACGCACGTTGCCCGGGAAGGTGTAACGGGACCAGCGCTCGGCGGCCTGATCGTCGAGCACGAAAGGCGGCACCTTCTCGGCATAGAGCGCGCGAAAGTGCTCCATCAGCAGCAGGCTGTCGTTGCCCCGCTCCCTGAGCGGCGGCACATCGATGGTCAGAACGCTCAGGCGGTGGTAGAGATCGTGGCGAAAGCTGCCGTTGCGGATCTCCTCGAGAAGATCGCGATTGGTTGCCGCGATGACCCGCGCCTGCGCCTGGCGTGGACGGGTCTCACCGACGCGATAATACTCTCCGTTCTCCAGCACCCGCAGCAGCTTGGGCTGCAGCGCGAGCGGAAATTCGCCGACCTCGTCGAGAAGCAGCGTGCCCTCGCCTGCGTCCTCGAAAAAGCCGGCCTTGGCATTGGTGGCGCCGGTGAACGCGCCCTTGGCATGCCCGAACAGCTGCGCTTCCAGCAGCTCCGGCGTGAAGGCCGCGCAGTTCACGCTCACGAACGGCGCGGCGGCACGCTCGCTCTGCTCGTGCAGAAGCTGCGCCACCAGCTCCTTACCGGTGCCGGATTCACCCTCGATGAGCACCGGGAAGGGGGTGTCGGCGAAACGTGCGATCTGGCTGCGAAGCGCATCCATGGCCGGGCTCTCGCCGAGCAGCTCGATGCCGCTCGTCGCCTCCTCCGGCCCCTGCAACTCGGCCTCAAGGATCATCAGATGATGATCGAGGCGCGCCTTGAGCAGCTGCGGATCGCAGGGCTTGGCGATGAAGTCGGCGGCGCCGAGCGAAAGCGCGTGCTGCACGTTGTGCTTGTCGCTCTGTCCCGACAGCACCAGGATTTTCATCGACGGGCTGACCGCGAGCAGCTCCCGGATGAGCGCGAAGCCCTCGTCCGGGCGGTGGGGCTCGGGCGGCAGGCCCAGATCCACCAGCGCCAGCGCCGGCATCCGGTCGAGCTTCATGATGAGCTGCTTGGCTTCGCCGCGGCTCGCCACCAGGTGCACGTCGAAGTCATCGCGCAGCACGAACGCCAGCGACTCGCCGATGAGCGGGTCGTCGTCGATGAGAATCAGCCCGTGTCGCGCAGCCTTCTGGTCGGGCTTCGCCGTGGCCTTGGCCATGGGCAGGAAAACCTCTGGATGCCCTTGATAGACCTACTAATATAGTGGGCGCCGCCGGCCCGTGCACGAGCCGCGGGCGCGGCCGGCTTCGCGCGGTGGCGCCGCGGCGCGAGCCACCGGCCCCCGGCTAGTAGCGGTAATGATCGGGCTTGTAGGGGCCTTCGGAGGGCACGCCGATGTAGGCCGCCTGCTCCGAGGTGAGCTCGGTGAGCGCGACGCCGAGCTTTTTCAGGTGCAGCCGGGCGACCTTCTCGTCCAGGTGCTTGGGCAGCACGTAGAGCTGGTTGGCATAGTTCTTCGGGTTCTGCCACAGCTCGATCTGCGCGAGCACCTGGTTGGTGAACGAGTTCGACATGACGAAGCTCGGGTGCCCGGTCGCGCAGCCGAGGTTCACCAGGCGTCCCTCGGCAAGCACGATGAGGCGCTTGCCGTCGCCGAACACCACGTGATCGACCTGCGGCTTGATGTTGTCCCACTGATAGTCGCGCAGAGAAGCGATGTCGATCTCGGAGTCGAAGTGACCGATGTTGCACACGATGGCCTCGTTCTTCATACGCAGCATGTGCTCATGGGTGATGACGCCGACGTTGCCGGTGGCGGTGACGAATATGTCGGCCTCCGACGCCGCCTGCTCCATGGTGACGACACGGAAACCCTCCATGGCCGCCTGCAGCGCGCAGATCGGGTCAATCTCGGTAACCCACACGGTGGCTCCCAATCCGCGCAGGGACTGCGCGCAGCCCTTGCCGACGTCGCCGTAGCCGCACACGACGGCGATCTTGCCGGCGATCATCACGTCGGTGGCGCGCTTGATGCCGTCGACCAGCGACTCGCGGCAGCCGTAGAGGTTGTCGAACTTCGACTTGGTGACCGAGTCGTTGACGTTGATCGCCGGGCACTTGAGGGTGCCGTCGCTCACCATGTCGTACAGTCGCTTCACCCCCGTGGTGGTCTCCTCGGAGATACCGCGCACGTCATCGAGAAGATCGGCGTACTTCTCGTGCATCACGGCGGTCAGGTCGCCGCCATCGTCGAGGATCATGTTCGGTCGCCAGCCGTTTGGACCGAAAATGCTCTGGTCGATGCACCACCAGAATTCTTCCTCGGTCTCACCCTTCCAGGCGAACACGGGAATCCCGGCGGCCGCCATTGCCGCGGCGGCATGATCCTGCGTCGAGAAAATGTTGCAGGACGACCAGCGTATCTCCGCACCGAGCGCGATCAGCGTCTCCATCAGCACGGCGGTCTGTATGGTCATGTGCAGGCACCCGGCGATGCGCGCCCCCGCGAGCGGCTGGCTCGCCCGGTACTCCTCGCGCATGGCCATCAGCCCCGGCATCTCGGTCTCGGCGATGGCGATTTCCTTGCGACCCCACTCGGCCAGCGCGATGTCGGCGACCTTGTAATCGGGCTCGATGTTTTCAACCGGTTGGCTCGTCATTGCATTACTCCGCTGTCGTCTACGACCGCCTTGCCGAGCGTCAGTGTAAGGGTCGTGCGTGAAGATTCCGTCAAAGTCCCGCCGCCTCGCGCAGCGCCGCGGCGCGATCGGTCCGCTCCCAGGGAAATTTCTCGTCCTCGCGGCCGAAGTGGCCGTAAGCGGCCGTCGGCGTGTAGATGGGCCGCAGCAGATCCAGCATCTCGATGATGCCGCGCGGCTTGAGATCGAAATGGGCATTCACCAGTTCGCTGATGCGCCCGGCATCGATCTTACCGGTGCCGAAGGTCTCCACGTCCACCGAGGTGGGCTCGGCCACGCCGATGGCGTAGGAGACCTGCACTTCGCAGCGGTCGGCGATGCCGGCTGCGACGATGTTCTTGGCCACGTAGCGGCAGGCATAGGCCGCCGAACGATCCACCTTCGAGGGATCCTTGCCCGAGAACGCGCCACCACCGTGGCGCGCGACACCGCCGTAGGTGTCGACGATGATCTTGCGTCCGGTCAGCCCGCAGTCCCCCACCGGGCCACCGATGACGAAGCGTCCGGTCGGGTTGATGTAGAAGCGCGTGTCGTTGGCGAGCCACTCGGCGGGGATGGTGGGACGGATGATCTCGTCCATGACGGCCTCGTGGATGGTTTTCTGATCGACCTCCGGGTCGTGCTGGGTGGAAAGCACCACCGCGTCCACGCG
>JABAHR010003614.1_pt1 | contig 12722 bp, 10 predicted proteins | sample 7062101 | NCBI WGS metagenome assembly JABAHR01 (sample SAMN14534553, study PRJNA622989) | marine sediment metagenome | biome: marine biome [ENVO:00000428]; feature: marine pelagic biome [ENVO:01000023]; material: deep marine sediment [ENVO:00002113] | place: India: Gulf of Kutch | collected...
GGGTTCACGAGCGGCCCTCAAGACTAAGTCTAGCTCAACGGCAGCTATTGGGTCGCTAGCAGACACCAGCCAGGCGATCGAGCCTTTGATTTGGATAGATACTCAATCACCCCGGACCGAACGGCGGTTCTTTCCGTCAGCAGACATTCGCCGAGCCGAAAACTAGCGAAATCGAATAGCAGCTCCCGGCTCAGATGGCTTCCTTAGCGGTGTAGAAAAACCCCGCCTTGAGGCGGGGTTTCTTTCTCATTATCGCGGAGTGGTTCGACCGCTTACCGGTGGTTCACTTCATCTAGTTCTGAAAACAAACCACATCGGCGCCACGAATCTGACCATCAGAACTTGGTGGATTAATTGTGCAACCCACCAGGAGTACTGCTACGCCCTCAGGCTGCTCGACGATGATTGTCGCCGATGTGAACGCCACATCGATGATTTCTTCGATCCAGCGGACATTCGGACAATCGGGAGCCCCTTCGACCGGCGTCTCCGGCGCATCGGTCTCGACGGTGAATGTAAAGTTGCCATTCTTTTCGAAGTCGTCGGGATCAAATGCCTGCGTGCCAGTCAACGTAACGGGCGCCGGATTCTGACCGGGCGGAAAGTGCTCTCCATTGCCCGGGTTTTGGCAGGTAGCGATCGGATTGCCCTCAGCAATCAACGTCACGAGGCCGTTTTCGTTACCCAGACCGGCGATGGCTCCGATCACCTCCAACTTTAATCCATTGTCGAAAAAAGTTGGCTCTGCATTCTTTCCGCCTTTGAGATGGACATTTGCGGCGACAGCAATGGTCGTGGCCAGTACCAGTGATAAGACGAACAGCAGCTTCTTCTTCATGATTTCTGGTCCTCCTGGTCTGAAATTTCAGCGCAGCAATTTACTGCGAACCGTTTGTGATGTTCGGCAGCTGGCTGTCTTGATTCCCTTGGGGGGTCATCCATGACTTCGAAAAGGAAGCGAGGACCCATGGCTTTGCGACGCTAACTTTCGTTAGCTTTGCCTTTATCGCGCAGGAGATTTTGCGCTAGTCGGGGTTGGTGTCAATTCTGGGATGTACTTAAACTGGAATTAGTCTGAGTTTAGACAGCGCAAGTATCAACTTCCGGTTTGGGTTCACGAGCGGAAATTATAGCCCAGGAGCCTTCAACGGCAGCTTCAGGGCCGTTAGCGGTCGTCAATCGACCAACTTTCAGCGGGACTCGGAATGAGTCTAATTCATCGAGAGCCGAGCGTCGGCTCTAACCGGAAGCGGTCATCCAGATCGATCAGAATGCCCTGATTTTGACAGCCGCTTACGGCTCAGAAGCGGCCATTCCTGACCTCTAGTGAAGATCTCCGATACAGCAGAAGTCGACAAACCTGAATACGTGACCGCGGCGCTAGGAAGCCCGAGTGATAATGACCTCAAAACGGTCAAGATACCCGCATCAACTAATGCGGGTATTTGCACGCGGTACTTTATCAACACTCGAAAACAACCAGTACCAATGCTATTCAACGTCAATTCACAAAGCCAGACATATCATAGACTGTGGGGCCCAGGAAGAAGGGAGGCTCGGCCGGAAGACACCCACCATCTATATCTCCACATTGAAGGGGTTGCTCGCTTGGGCAGTTCGGCGTGGCATCATCGTTAAGTGTGAGCACATAATCAACACTCGTACCTGCGAGATCTCCAGTACCCTCCCATGTCCCAGATAGAGTCGAAAGATCTTTAGTCTTGATAGAGGCTGTTTCTTCAAGCACCGTGCCTGTTGTGCCTACATAAGCTGTCGGCGTCAAAACACCTGTCCAGTTAAGCCAGTACACCTTCCTGGTGCTTTTCATATCGGAAGTCAGCAGCTCCCATCCATTAACCAATCCTTCAGGAGGGGTGCCCCCAACAGGGGCTGTCTGTATGAAATACAGGCTCACAGCACCAGACATATAACTCACCCCACTGTTACCTTTTTGGTCTATTTGTGGCGGTATCGCACTTATGAAACACAGCGTTGCAGTACCCTCATAAGGAATTGGGTCTGCTAACGCCTGCAACATTCCCACTGCGAATAGCGCCGCTGTAGATAGGGTAAGGGCATACTTGGTGATCTTGTTCATATCGTGCCTCCTTTGCTGCGAACTGGCGGGCTGCGACGTGTCACAAGCTGCTAGCTTTCTTCTCACAGAACTCGCTATTACCCGACTTTATTTACATTGCCCGAAATGTGTTTCTTGCGTATTTCCGCTAGCTACCAAACTGTTACAGACTGTTACCTTGAGGCTCGCGCATTCGATTCCATGCGATCTAGGGTCCTTCGGGTAGTCATTAACGAATTCTCGGTATAAGCGAGGACCCATGGCATTGTGTCGATGACTTTGGCCAGATCTGCTTTCTTTGGCTGGAACATTTGCTTATGCCCGATAAGGGCCGGACACGCCAGTTTGGATATGTGATTGGAATAGATTTAGTCTTCGGAAGAAGTTGCGAATGACCGGAAAGGGTTCACGAGCGGCCCTACAAAGCTACTGAAAGACGCCGAAATCATGGGCCGCTTCCGGCTCAGGAGCGGTCGTTCATACCAAGCTTGGCGAAGAGGTCGGATCAGGGCAACAAGTGGCCGTTCTGCAGCTAAGATTGCCGCCCCGTTCTCTCACCCGGACAGATCGAGCCGCCTCTGGTCCCGCCCATGACAGTAGTCCTGGAACTCCATGACACGCGCCGCTTTCGTAGGAGTGCACAGGCTGCCGGACCGGCGCGATCAGCGCCGGTCCGGCGCATTTGTCTATCGATGGAGAATCAGAACTGCCAGGCGACACCCAATGAGAACATGTAGACCCGATCCGAGTCTTCGATATCGAATTCTTCCCACTCTCCGCGAATATGGAGGCTTCCGAGAGCGAAACGCGCTCCGAGGCCGTACATGAGGTCGGTGCCGTCTTCGCTGAGGGAACCTAACCCGAAACCCGGATCGATGCCGCCTATACTGAGACTGGCATCCCAGGATACCCAGCCTGCTTTGGCATAGATGTCGAAGGGCCCGAAGTTCAGCCCACCCAGGCCCACGAGGTTCAAGCCGTCTGCATCGATCTTCAAACTGGTGTCGACGTCCAGCGCCCCGGAAGGGCTGCCGAAGTCGATATAGCCACCCTCGACACCGAGGTTGAAGAGGGCCATGTTCCAGTTGTATCCCGCGAACAGTTTGTAACCTGTGTCGTCTTCGTTGAAGTCGGGCACGTCCGTAATGTCGGATGGGACCTTCAACGTGGACTGGCCAATCGAACCGCCCACATAGAAACCGCTGTCCGCCGCCTGTGCCGTTCCGAGCAATACGAGAGCGGCCGTTAGGAACAGTGTCGGAATGATTGGATTACGATGTGAACCCATGTCTAGCTCCTGTTGTCTGAGGTCAATCCCGGAGATTGATCGTCGCCCGTTGCGATCGGGTTACACGGGAGCGACGAAATTCCCGGCGACGGTATCGGAGCATGGGGCCGTCTAATGTTCAATCAGGGATAGCCGAAGCAGGGCTTTAATGATGAACAGCAGCGGGGCGGGCCACAATGGGTTATTCGTGCGTCAGTTCCCAATCGCTTTGTCGTACTTTTCGTACGTGAACATTCCCGGGTTTGGCTGACGCCGGTTCGACCTGTTTGCCATTATGCAGCTTGCTTGAGCAATCGTTGTGGAGAACTTCCCCTATATCCGATTTCACCGTGTCGCGAAGTCAGGATCGTAATCACTGTCATTACGCAGCATGGCCCAGGCCATGTACGCGGTCTTGTTTGCCAGGGTCACTGCATCGACGTTGGGATGCCGCCGCGTCGCGATGTTCGTCAGCCACCGGCTGCGCCGTTCATGTTTATGTCTTGCTCGTACCACCACAGACCGTGCACCGTGGGTTAGCGGGGTGCGCAGCTAGACGTCACCACGCTTGCCGTTGGCGAGCCGCTCTATCACTCGGCCCAGCTCGTGCACGCGATCGTCCACCGACAAAAGATCACTCCACATGCCATTCAACAAGCTGCGGAGATGATTACGTAGACCGTTCTCAGCATCCTCCAGCCAACATGGGATGGCTGCGCGCAGCGCTTGCAATGACGATAGCGCAACAATGCCGTACTCAGCCGCCAGACCACGGATCTGGTTCGCCTTGGCGGTGCGTTGCCTGGATATCCTGCTGTTCCACTGTCTTCACCGCGACATAGCGCATGTTCGGACGGCTCATTGCCTCGCGGATCGCTTCAGCGTCGTTGGCATCGTTCTTGTTGCTTTTTGCATAAGGCTTCACGAATTGCGGCGAAATTAAATAGCGCCTCGCGGCTCAGATGCGGACAGTCAACTCTCAGACAGGGCTCGGATCGCATTCAATTCATCGGCATCAAGCCATACTCCGCCGCACGCTGGGCATTCATCTATCATGATCGCCTGCTTGGGGCTGAAACTTCTTCGCATCATAACGACATCCGTGTCTCTCGGGCATCGCAGTCTCATAGATGTGGCGACTAGCGGGCGATGACTGGTCACCAGTTCGTCGAGTAGAAACTCTCCGAGCAGTTCGTGCGCTTCGTCTACTTTGCTTAGCTCGAAACGATCGAACCAGATGCCTGCACAGCTTTGGCAGATATCCGATTCAAGAGACCCGACTTGAACGGTCGAGAGACTCATTCCGCAGCGTGGGCATCGCATCGCTTGGCACCTTACCGTGTATCGACAAAACTACTCCTTCCGCCCAAGCTGAACAGCTCGCTCACTTTTCACCCAATCGAAATCTTTGGGGGCTCCCAGTACCAGCAAGATTGCAGAAGCCGAAAAGTGCGGCACTCAAGTATCCGCAACGGGTTCAGTAAACCTCATTTTGCCAGAATTGCAGTTCAGTGGTAAGCCGCAAGTAACCTACCACTGATACCATCATGCATGCGTCATGGTGACGTGTAGATTGCGCCCGCTCCCGAGATCGGCGTAGTCTGGCCAACGGAAACAAATCGCCCGTTGCCATACGCCATTGCACGAGTCTGGTAGTAGCCATCAACGTCGAAAGTCTCCCACGTGGCACCGCCATCCATGCTCAATATGCCAGAATCCTGATGCGGCGGAGACGAATCCGTTATCCACCAATACCACCAAGGCATTCCTCCGTGAATCACGAGAGCCGATCCGGCACATGCGGCACCCCTGTATTGGGTGTGAATGTCTTGCAGTGGCGTCTGCAGTTCCCTCCAGTCGAAGCCATCTACCGAAGCAAATACGGCACGCTCACTTCCGGTAGCGATAAACCTTTCACCATCATGCACTATCGCAAAGATCATCGTGAACTCTTTCCGCAAAACGAGCTCCTGCCAAAACTCGCCATCGAAAGAGACCAGTATACGAGCGTCGGTTTCCGGACTAAAAGCGTCAGTACCGGCAACGAACAACCCGTTCGCATAAGCGAGCTCAATGACGAAATGACCTGAAGTCGGCAAAGGCTCAACCACCATCCATGTTTCACCTCGGTCGGCAGACCTGACGATGAATGCATCCCCTGTTGCCTCGGCCATGCCGCCTGCGACAATCTGTGGCGCATTGATGGTGACCGCTCGCAGAGATCCAGGGTGTCCGACGGATTTGGTGCTCCAGCTTTGACCGTGGTCGCTCGATAGCAGCACATTCCCATCTTTGCCGACGGCGACCACGTCGATTCCATCATTTGCAACAGCGAATAGGTCGAAATCGACTCCAGTGTCTTGCTCCGTCCACACGAGCCCGTCGGCTGACGTCAGGACTGCGCCGGCGTCGCCAACCGCGATGAAGTAATGACCGTCCCAGACGACGTCATTCAGAACAAACGGCAGACCTGTCAGCTGGTTCGTCCATTCGGTAACTGCGGCAGCGGCTATGACTTCGAAGTTTGCGGTAGCATGATTTGATTCAACGCCGAGTTTATCGACAAGCCACACATCCAAGATGTACGAACCCACCGTGACGGTCGACATATCGAGCGTCTCAATGTGTGTTCCAGTCTCTGTGCTGATTGCCTCCGGAAAAGCCAATGTCAGGCTGGTACCATCTGACACATCTATTTGAATAGTCGCAATGTCGAGGCCGGAATCAGTGAACGAGAACTGGGCCTCTACGGGCACGCTGCCGTCGCCGGCCATGTATATGGCAGTCGCTGGTGACAATTCCAGATCAGCTATTTGCGGTACGTGTTGCGCCAACTCTACAGGCTGAAATGGAGTCCCGACATCAGTACCGCCGCTGCTGCAGCCTGCAAGAATCAGCGGCATCAAAACTAAGCGTCTACGCATTGCCAACACCTCCTTGATCACCTNNCCCGGCGATCTTGGGGTCCTTCGTGGCGTAGCAGGAGGCGTCGCGGAGGAAGCGAGGACCCGTGGCTTTGCGTCTCCAGCTTTGGCTGGGTTTGCCTTTATCGCGCAATGTATGTTGCGCTGTTGGCAGAAATTGTCAATTCGGGAAAATACTCAAGCGTATCCGCTCTGGATCAGTAGAGGCGCCTTAAAACAGGTTAGCTCAATGGCAGGTACCACCGGCAAAACAGACGATTCCGAGCGCGGGTCCTCGTCGCCCTGCATCCATCGTCACCTCTCACCGAAAGCAGCCATTCGCTCAGTCTGTAATTAAGGTTACTGCGCGGCGGCAAACAACCGTATTGGGTCATTTTTTTGCGTTGATTAATTCCAACTCACGATCAACGTATTCGGCGAATGATGGACTTACGTAACTCCTTCCGTCAGCATTAAGCCACCAGTCCTGAACGCCTTTGTGCGCCAGATAACTTCTGATGATTTTCGCAGATTCGGACCATTCGTCTTCACCAAGCGCCCCAAGCGTGTACTGATGAAATTGCGCTGACAGATACCAGAACCCCCTGAGAAGAAGACGACGGAACCGCAAGATCTCTACCGTATCCAATTTATCGGGATGATCCCTGCCTTTGTCGTGCAATGCGGCTAACTCTGGATTTAGCAAAAGTATGTCCATAAAATCGACAAACTGCCTTGTCGATTCTTGTTGCTGTTGTATGCGACTTGAACGCGTATTGTCTCTGATCTGCACTGCCAGATAGACGAGCGACGCGATTACGCCGACCGCTCCAACTATCTCTGCGATGGTCGCTATAGCTTCCCAGTTCATGCTCCACCAGTCCTGCCCCGCGCTGGCGCCCCTATGCGGCAATATATTGTTTGCTGCTGGCTAAAAGTAATGTTTCAGACCAATTCTAGCTCAATGACAGGCTTACGGCGGAAGGGCAGCTTCCACTGATACTGGACGCTCAGACACGCTGAGAAAACTCGATTTGAACGGCAGCTTACAGCTCACAAGCGGCCAGCCCATACGCCGTGTCCGTCCTCCAAAATTATCGATCGCCAACAGCAGGAAGCGGAATTCCGGAACGGATATTTACCCTGAACTCCATGTGTTCGAACTGCGTGGCGATACCACTAAGCTTGGTTGTGCCCCATAGCCTGGCTACCGAGGAGTCAGGATGCGCCGTTACCGTTACGGGGCTGCCCGAGCCGAAGGGAATGATGAAGCCCGAATCAAGAGCCTTCATCAGTGTGCACCGACCACTATCATCACATGTCTCGTGGAAAAGCCTGTGGTTGACGCCGATCGGGAGCTGTTCAGAGGGGCGATTATTCTCCACGAAACTGTAACTGATTTCGCTTTTTGCACGCGGAGTGTATGCCTCGACAACTCCACCAGTCCTTACGCCATCAGTGTCGAAACCGAGCTCGATGGACTCAATCTTCGACGAGGTAATACCCGCCTCGCGTAGTTTTCGTCTTAAATCCAGGTTTGTTGTTGGATCATCAAGCATGTACCAGTAGTAGGTAGGAACCGTGCGGGATGTGCCGGGTACTGGCAGGATTTCGTGTGGTCCATCAATCCGGACCCAGTGATGCACCATCTTTACCGGCGCAAGTTCGATCCCATCCCACGATGCCGCGGAGCAATCCTGGTAGATAACAATAAGAATAGCACTGCCATCTGGTAGCGCCCGGCTTACATCAGCCGCATCTCGGTCGGAAACAAATACGGTATATCCGACTGGCAAATAACCCTGGGCTCTTGCAAGATCCACAGCAAGAAATTGGGCGGATTCCCTGCACGCCAGTTCGAACACATGCTCAGTTCTAGCGATGATGGTGGTGTGACTCTCAGTTGCTTTCGGCTGGGAGCCACAGCCAACTAGCGAAAGCCCGGTGATCAGAGCGACACCAAGTAGCGGGTCTAGCAGAGCCTTCATACGCTTACTCCGGGTCTCCGATAAAGTTACATGCACGGATAGAGACATGGCAGCCCGGCGATCTTGGGGTCCTTCGTAACATCGCAGAAGGCGTCGCGGAGGAAGCGAGGAGCCGTGGCTTTGCGCCTCCTGCTTTGGCTGATTTTGACTTTGTCGATAACGGATCGTGACAGGGTAGGAAAGCCCGTCAATTCGGGGATGTACTAAGTCCGACTCGACGCTTACCGTGGGATCACAAGCAACCTCTTACAACAGGTTTAGGTCATCGGCTGCTTTAGGCCGCTTAGCAGAACATCTCAGAACGAGGCTCGCGGCGATTTGGAACGAGTCTTACCTTCTTGCCCGAGTGTCAGCTTCCACCGCCAGCGGCCATTCAACCTGACTGAAAAGCGATCGTTTTGAAGGCAAGTAGCGATCATAAGCCGCCGCTCACGACGCGGTGACGTTGCCAATAGGCACAATAAGGTTTTTTATTCAAATGACATATGACATCGCAACCGATCATGGGGCTTCCTCTTGATTGAGCAGCTCTAGCGTAAGATCAAATTCCTCTCGTATCTTCCTCGTTAGGACCGGCAGGGCAGACTGGTACCGCACCCATGTCCAAAGGGCCGCAATCAGGTCCGTATTCTGGCAGGCGTCGCTTACGGGAACGTTTAGCCGCAGAACGCGCCGATCTCCGGTGAAGTCGATTCCAAGATATCTGGTTCGTTTCTCTTTCCAGGGACCCGGCGAAAGAACCGGGATTCGTTCCGGACGGTTCTCGAGCGGCATCTGCTCGTAAAAACGTGCCTCCCGCTCGACGACCTCCAAGTAAAATAGGAGGTCGGCAAAACGTCGGCGCATAGCCGGGGATTGAAGAGAGAGCAGTCTTGGCGTAGATGTCAGTTCTTCAAGAGCATTGTTGCGCAGGGTCACGCCGCTAGTTCCGCTTATAAACGCCAAGCCGTCATTTACCTTGCGTAGCGTCCTTGGATCATCGGCACATGTCTCGAGCGCATCGAGGGCTCCTCGTACCATTGGAAGCTCTGTTGAAAGCTCTTCCTCGACAAATCCTATGGTTTCAAGATTGGCCGCCACTTCCCCGCGAAGACGGTGAACCGCTGCTTCATAAGCCTGTTTGTCGGTCTGATGCTGCGCCCATGTGTCAAGTTGCAACGCAACAAGCACGCCAGCGACAACCATTAAGAACTCGATGGCAACTGTGTACCAGTCCTGTCGCCTTAATGCGGTCGCGATACGGCGGAAGATCAAGGCCCGATCTCTCCCTTTCTAGCTTTGCACTGCAGGATTATACGTTTGCTCTGTGTCGGAAGCGGCACCCGAGTAGTGCTCGCTACCCCATCCAGAATCCCTTGCGATGTGATACGCCCAAAGTCTTTCGGCACGACGGACAAAAGTAGAGATACCGCTTTCCGAATACGCCCCCTGAAAGCTCGTTGTATGAAACCGTATGAATATCCCTTTCGCAATGAGGGCACTTAGGCAGGGTGTCCGTTTCCTTCTTGAGGTTCAGCTTTCGCATGCGTTAGATTTCGAGTAACGGCCAAGCGCCATGCACGGATATCTTAGCTCATTCGTCCAGGCGCGATCATTCAGAATATTGCGAACATATCCAATACGTCGACCGCATCGACTGGACTTACGACAACTTTGTGAAGCGTTTGATTGCTTCAGAGCATACATGTGACGAGCAATAGCATAACAATCGCAAAAACGCTTATCGCGACGATGGTGCGCCATTCCAGCGCCCCAAGGACTGAGCAACGTGGCCCAGACATTGAGCAACGCTGGACCAAGAAGAACCAGTACGATAGATACGACAGCTGACGTGCATTCAATTTCGCTCATATTGTGGGTCCGTTCGACACACCGGAATCGAAGATGCTACACGAGAGACAATAATGTGGGATACAGTCGGTTTGTCCGCTCTTGGGTGCCTGGGGGCCCTTAGGCCTGAACCGCAAGTTCTCTCCGGTAGCGAGCGCTCGACCGAGCGAAAATAGCCAAATTGAACAACGATTATCGGCCAGAAGGCCCCGTGAAGCGCTCTCTCAGTCGTCCCGCAATCTTGTTTCAGAATAGACGATCAAGAATCGAAAAGGTCAGATCGCAGCTGTCAGAAAAAAACGGCGCCCTGCCATGGTGTTAGTTGCAAGGCGCCCAACTGGACTGTCATGTGTTGTACGCAATTCGAAATTGAACTTCCGAATTATTTGACATCTATTTTGCGCAGCAAATAAGTGCCCTTAATCCTTCGTATTTTATTGTATAGCTCGAGAACTTTTTCGTTCGCCTTGTCAAGGTTTGCCTGGCCATATGCTTCCAAGAATTCCTCGTAACGTTTGCGGTTCGGCGCGATGTCAGCTGTGCTTTCCATCTCAACCACCAATATCAGATCGAATTCATCATCTGCACCATACTGATTTGAATAAATCGCATAACTCTTGATCTGCCCTAATTCTTTGGCAACCTCATTGGCGGCAATCCACGTGGATTTCAGGCCCTCCAGGTAGATACCCATTGTCCCGGGGTCAAGATCCACATGCGTCACTACCCAGACGCTATCTGACGCCTCGTAGTCTTCCCAAACCTTCAACTGCGCGGATGCTGGCGCCGCCAACATTGCCAGTCCAAGTGTCATTACTGCGGCAAACCCGAAATGTCGCATTAAACGTGTCGAATACATGCTAGGCCCCTCTATCGGTTATTTTTGAAAACGGGAGCATTGCATCACTCCCCGCCGTTTAGGCTGAGGTACAGTACGCAATTTGGTCGGGGACGTCTATGCCCCGCGGTCAGTGCTCGTATCTTTCGATGGTCGTAAGCCACGAATGCCAATTCACGGACCGCGGTCTGTCGCTGGACCACGTTGGTCGATTGTCTTTTCATGGTCAGCGTAGGGTCTAGTCGGGGCATTCCATGCCTTGGAAATCGTTATTTGTTCATTGATCCTCAGTGAGAAAGACTGCCTGCCATCGGGCTAGACCTGATAGTCAGATACGGCGGAATGCTGAATAGCGCCGGGGATTCTCCTATACTGGGTCCAGCAGTACACGTAAGGCCTCGCAAGGGACCACGAATAACAATCGTTTATAGGGGAACAAGATGAGAAGAATAAGACTGGCCGGCGGTGTCGTCGGTTTCATGGTGTTACTGTTTTCAATCAGTGCGCTTGCCGAAGGGCACGAGGAAGAACGTGGCGCAATCAGCGATGTCTGGATCTTCGCCATAAAGCGCGGCATGGAGACAGAATTTACGACCGCCATGAAGGAGCACATCGCGGCACGGAAGAAGATGGGTGAGTCGCGCACATGGTACGGCTATCGCGCAGAGGTTGGGCATCATCCTGGGCTCGTAATGTACCGCAGTACGCCGATGAGCTACGCAGATCACGACGCCTATCTGGCCAGTGATCTCGGCGCGATTGGCGAAGTCTTCAATGAGAACATCGATCCGCTCGTGGACCACTATCATCATTACATCGACTCCTATGACTGGGAGCACAGCCACTGGCCGCAGGATGAAACGACCGAGGGTCCATTGTTTACAGAAGTTGCGCGCAAGTGGAAACCCGGCGCCGGATATGCATCGAACACGGCGCGGAAAAGAATGAGCAAGATCGCATTGAACGACGGTTGGTCCGAGAAGGGCTACGAGTGGTTATGGGTGAATCGCACAGGTGGCGAAGCGATGCAGGCAATTGTGTTCCCGAGAGCCAATTATGCCGAAATGGCACCAACCGGTGAAAGTTTCCGCGCATGGCTCGCCGAGCAAGTGGGGTCTGAACAGGAGGCCGACGAGATTTTCAAGACCTGGCTCTCCGGCTTCTCGGGAACCAAGGTTACGATCTGGCGGTACGACCCGGAGATTTCGACTCCATCCGACGAGGCGGAATAACCACTACACTCGGCACCGGGAACAGCCTGTTGGCACCCGCTGTTCTCGGTTCCGAACCCGACTCTATGGCGAGTCTGAAGTGGATAGCATCCGGTCACCCTCGATGAATATCGGCTCTTTCGGATACCGGACATTCGTGTTTGCCGATCAGCGGCTCGCAGCCACGAGCGGCCCTTTCGACCTAATTTAGCCCAACGGCGGCTACCAAGGGCAAAGCGGACGCTTCTTGGCGCTGATTCGCGACATCGTTCACCGAATGCAGCCGCTGGGACGACTCCATTAGATGATTGTTGAATGTGCGGACCCGGCTCAATAGCCGCCGCTGATCGTGAAGTTCTAGAGTTCGACGATCGGCATGAAGCCGCCGTAGATTAGGCGCTTGCCGTCGAACGGCGGGGGATTCTTGTTCGGGTCCATCCGCTCGTCGTTGAAATCGTCCGACATCATTTTACTCATGCCGGCATCGCGCGTTTCTTTGTCAGGCCATTCGATCCAGGAGAACACGACCGTTTCATTAGCCGTCGCCTTAACCGATTTGCGGAAATCGGTCACCTCACCAGTGGGCACATCGTCTGCCCAGCATTCGA
>JABAHR010030088.1_pt2 | contig 12718 bp, 5 predicted proteins | sample 7062101 | NCBI WGS metagenome assembly JABAHR01 (sample SAMN14534553, study PRJNA622989) | marine sediment metagenome | biome: marine biome [ENVO:00000428]; feature: marine pelagic biome [ENVO:01000023]; material: deep marine sediment [ENVO:00002113] | place: India: Gulf of Kutch | collected...
GTCGCAGCCGCTCCGAATGCCGTGACATCCCAACCCGGCTTTGGCAACCCGCAGGCGATTTCCCTCGATAACTTGCGGGTACAGTTGTGGGGCACCGCCCCACCCGCTGAGCCCGTTCCCGGCATCGGTATCTGGGGCGTCGGAATCCTTTCCGGCATGCTGGTCCTCCTGGGGATGTACCACCGTCGCAGGAAGCAAATACCAGTGTGTTGACAAAAAGCCTCGGNNATCGGTTGAAACCGCAGCCGAAAGCGGAACTTGCCCGAACCCCGATCTCGGCACTTGCCAGCCCTACCCAACCTGCAAACGTGATCCTCAAAGATACAGCCCCATCGTCCCCCCTCCTGGCCAAAGGTCTTTACCTGTAATTACATTCCGTCGACACAAGACGACAGCGGTAAATTATCAAATACCGCAGAGTCACTATTTTCCAGAACTGCGCGTGATGATCAGAGCTCTCAAATTAATCCTTCTCTGCGCCGTATTGCTAGGCATGGGCATTCCGGGTCCCGCCCGTGCCCAAACCGTTGTTGATGCCCGCATGAGCGGCGCCTGGTATGACATATCGCACGACGGCGAAGGGTTCATCCTGGAGGTGCTGGAGGACGGAAGAGCCATCGTTTACTGGTTCACCTACGATGAGTCCGGGCGGCAACGCTGGTTCATCGCCACGGGTACCGTTGAGAGCGACACGATCGTTTTCGAGACTCTGCTGCAGACTGGCGGCCCGACATTTGGCGAGGGCTTTGATCCCGATGCCGTCGTCTATTCCGAGGTCGGCGAACTGTCGGTTACGTGGACCGGTTGCAGCAGTGCGACCGCGACCTACACGGTCAACGGTGTGGCGGGGAGCCAGTCACTGGTACGCATCACCACCCTGGCGGGCCTGGAATGCGACGAGCCCGCGTCCACGCCCTCTTCCCGTTCGGGATCCTGGTTCGATCACACCCACAACGGTGAGGGCCTGATCATTGAGGCGCTCCCTGACGGCCGCGTGCTGGTTTACTGGTTCAGCTATAACCGCATGGGCGAGCAGGCATGGTTCTTCGGCGTGGGTGTTGCGGAAGGAAACGTCGTCACCATCCCTGCCATGTTCGTCACCAGCGGTGGCCGCTTCGGACCCGACTTCGATCCGGACCAGGTCAGGGAAGATGCCTGGGGAAGCCTCGTGGTCGAGCTGGGCTGTGATTACGGCAAGTTCGACTATGCCTCGCACCTCGAGCCCTACGGCAGCGGCAAGCAGACCCTGAACCGGATCACGAATCCCGGGGAGCCTGCTTGCGAGGAACCCTCCCCGCCCAACATCCTGCTCGTCATCGCGGACGATCTCGGCAAGGACGCCTCCAACCAGTACGACATCTCTGCCGAACGGCCGGTGACCCCCACCCTGGACCAACTGGCCGCCAGCGGACTGGTGTTCGACAACGCCTGGTCCAGCCCGACCTGCAGCCCCACCCGCGCCGGCATCCTGACCGGAAAATACAGTACACGTACCGGCGTGTTCGCCCCGACCGATGAATTGTCAGTGGACGAGACCTCGCTCCAGTCCTATATCGGCCAACACCTGCCCGGCAGGTATTCCGACGCGGTCATCGGCAAATGGCACCTCGGGCCGCAACCCGGTGGGTTGGACCACCCCTCGGAACTGGGCGTCAGCCATTTCGCGGGCATCATCGGCGGCGGCGTCAGCGATTACGAAGACTGGACGCTGGTCCAGAACGGCGAGCGACAGAATGAAAACCGTTACGTGACCAGCAAGCTGGTTGACCTCGCGGTCGAATGGACCGGGGCACAGGAAATCCCCTGGTTCCTGTGGCTGGCGTTCAACGCACCACATACACCCTTCCACCTCCCGCCGAACGACCTGCACAACAGGAATCTTTCCGGAACCGAGGCGGATATCGAAAACGACCCGTTGCCCTATTACTTCGCGGCCATCGAGGCGATGGACACGGAGCTCGGCCGCCTGCTCGACTCGCTGGATGCCAATGAGCGGGACAACACCGTCGTCATTTTCATGGGCGACAACGGCACGCCCAACCAGGTGGCCCAACCTCCCTTCGCCCGGCGCAAGGTGAAGGGCTCCCTGTACCAGGGTGGCGTCAACATCCCCTTGTTCGTCACGGGCCCGGTCGTCACGCGCATCGGCGAGCGGGAAGCCGCCCTGGTCAACACCACGGACCTGTTCGCCACCATCGCGTCCCTGGCCGGCGTCAACATCGGCCAGGTCAACGACAGCATCTCCTTCGACGGCCTGTTCAGCGAAACGGGGGACACCGGGCGGCTTTTCCAATTTTCAGAGCAGTCCCTTGACGAGGACGGTGATGATGAAGCCGACGGCGAGCGGTGGGCGCTATCGGACGGCATGTACAAGCTGATCGAGACCACCGACGGCAGCCGAGAGCTTTACCATCTCATGACCGATCCCTACGAGGGCCTCGACCTGGTCACGGAAGGCACCGCGCCGGACGGGATCCTGGACGACCTGCAGTACCTGGCAGGCCAGGTGCGCCATGAGCCCGTCAAAGCACCTGGCTATGCCGTCGTCGATACCGGCCAGACGGCGTGCTACGACGATTCCGGCGCGGAAACCGCGTGCCCCGGCGTCAACGACGCCTTTTATGGCCAGGACGCACATTACGAGGGCAACGCCCCGGACTACGCGGACAACGGTGACGGCACGGTTTCGGACCTGGTCACCGGCCTCGTGTGGCAACGCGGTCCTGACACCAACCTGGACGAAGTCATCGACGTCAATGACAAGCTGACATTCACGGAAGCCGGGGCCTACTGCGACAACCTCGAACTGGCCGGGGCGACGGACTGGCGGCTGCCGGACATCAAGCAACTCTACTCACTGATCGATTTCAGCGGCATCGATCCGAGCAACTTCCAGGGTGATGACACCTCGGTATTATCGCCGTTCATCGACACGGGCCATTTCGACTTCGGCTATGGCGACATCGGCGCCGGCGAGCGCGTCATCGATGCGCAGTACGCCTCGAGCACGCTGTACGTGTCCACGACCGGCAACAACAATGCCGAGACCCTGTTCGGCGTTAATTTCGCTGACGGGCGCATCAAGGGCTACGGGCTCAGCCTGCAGGGCCAGGACAAGACCTTTTATGTGCAATGCGTGCGTGGCAACGAGGATCACGGTACCAACGACTTTATCGACAACGGTGACGGCACGGTCACCGACCTTGCCACGGGCCTCATGTGGGCGCAGGACGACAGCGTCGCGGGGCTGAACTGGGAGGAGGCATTGGCCTGGGTCGCGCAGCAGAACGCCGACTACTTCGCCGGCTATGGCAACTGGCGCCTGCCCAATGCCAAGGAGTTGCAAAGCCTCCTGGACTACACCCGCTCGCCCGACACCACCCAGTCGGCCGCCATCGATCCAGTGTTCAACGCCACGGCCATCGTCAACGAGGCGGGCGAAACCGATTATCCGGCCTACTGGACCGGCACCACCCACCTGAACATGTCAGTGAACCCCGGGGCCAATGCCGTCTACGTCAATTTCGGGCGCGCCCTGGGTTACCTCGGCGGCTGGGTGGACATCCACGGCGCGGGCGCGCAGCGAAGCGATCCCAAGTCGGGCGATCCGGGCAACTACCCTACCGGGCGAGGTCCACAGGGCGACGCCATCCGCATCTACAATCACGTTCGACTGGTGCGCACCGCGTACTGAACTGACCGGCATTGGCAGCTGCGGCCCCTTGCCGGCACCTCATTTCAGCAAGGGCGGCGAATACGGGCACTGGAAGCACCAGGAGGGTCACGTTTCCATTCTTCTGCCAGCTTAAATAGTGGGTTTATTGACCTGGAAACTGGTATCAGGCGGCTATTTGTGCTGAATTAGTCCCTTGCGGCGCCGGTTTTACCGGCGCGAATTCGACTCAAGGGAGGCACGTGGTTTGTCCGACCGGTTCCGGCCAATTTCCGCTGATCGCCTGTTCCGCTGGGTTTTCGGGGAACTCGAGTCTCGGGATTCCATATTCGGCATCCCCGGGCGGCATTTCTTCGTGCCCGATCCCGGTGATCCGTTCCGGACACAGGCCTTCGGTCACCCGCTGGAAACACCTTTCGGCCCGGCCGCCGGCCCGCATACGCAGATGGCCCAGAACATCGTCGCGGCCTGGCTGTGCGGGGCCCGCTACATCGAGCTCAAGACCGTCCAGACCCTCGACGAGCTCGAGGTCTCCAAGCCCTGCATCGACATGGAGGACGAGGGCTACAACGTCGAGTGGTCCCAGGAGCTCAAGGTCCACGAGTCCTTCGACGAATACCTGCGGGCCTGGCTGCTGATCCACGCCCTCCACCACCGGCTGGGCTTTCCGGGCAGCCCCGGCATCGTGTTCAACCTCAGCGTCGGTTACGACCTGGCCGGCATCCGCCAGCCCAACGTGCAGTGGTTCCTGGACCGCTCGCAGGATTGCACCAGCGAGAAGCGGCAGATGCAGGAACTGCTCGCGCGGCACTACCCGCCCGCGGCGGGCCTGGACATCCCGGCCCGCATGTCGGACAACGTCACCCTCTCGACCATGCACGGCTGCCCGCCGGACGAGATCGGCGCCATCAGCGAATACCTGTTGCGCGATCGCGGCCTGCACACCTACGTCAAGTGTAATCCCACCCTGCTGGGCCCGGAGCGGGTCCGTGGGATTCTCAACAACGACCTGGGCTACTTCGATGCGGTGGTGCCGGACGCTGCCTTTGCACATGACCTGGCATGGGACGACGCCGTCCCCCTGTTACGACATCTCGGTTCCGTCGCGCGATCCGGTGCGCGTGAATTCGGCGTCAAGCTGAGCAATACGCTCGAGGTCGAGAACTGGAGGACCGTGTTCGATCCCGCAGAGCGGATGATGTATTTATCCGGCCGGCCCCTGCACGCCATTACGCTCAGGCTGGCCGCCCGCCTGGCCGGGGAGTTCGATGGTGAACTGCCCATGTCGTTCTCGGCGGGCGCGGACTGCTTCAACGCCCCGCGATTGCTGGCCTGCGGACTGCAGACCGTCACCACCTGCTCCGACCTGCTGAAATCCGGCGGCTATCGGCGCCTGTTGCAGTACGTGGAGGAAACGCGACGCGTCATGAAGGAATGCGCCGCACCGGACCTTGCCGGGTTCATCGGCAGATTCGCGTGCGAACCGGGTGCTTCCACGACCGCGATGCAAAACCTCGACCGGTACGCGGAACAGGTCAGCGGCGAGGCCCGGCTTCGCAAGGACGCATTATTCACCTCGCGCAGCAAGACCTCGCGCGAACTGGGTTGGTTCGATTGCATCAAGGCGCCCTGTACGGACGCCTGTGCGATCGGCCAGCAGGTGCCACGCTACATGTCCGCGGTACGCACGGGCAGGCTCGAGGATGCCGTACGCCTGACCTGCGCCGACAATCCCATCCCCGTGCTGCTGGGGCGCACCTGCGACCACCTGTGCGAACCCGCCTGCATCCGGACCCACCTGGACGAACCGCTCGCCATCCGCCACGTGAAGCGTTTCATCATGGAACACGAAGCGGGAGCGACGGAGGGCCCGGAAACGGTGGCCCGCCCGCTGAAGGTGGCCGTGATCGGCGCGGGACCGGGCGGTCTCGCAGTCGCATCCGAACTGGCCCGCGCCGGGGTCCGCGCGGAGATTTTCGAGCAACACGCCTATGCGGGCGGCATGGTCGGTGGCGCCATCCCGGAATACCGCCTCCCCCGGGGCGTGATCGACCAGGACCTGGCCCGCCTCAAGGCGCTGGGCGTCGAGTTTCATTACGAACAGGCCGCGGGCCGTGACTTCTCCCTGCAGGACCTGCGCGACAGGGGCTTCCAGCGGATCGTCATCACGGTCGGCGCGCAACTCGGCAAGAAGCTCGGCCTGCCGGGCGAGGACTGTGAAGGCGTGATCGACGCCCTGGAATTCCTGCGCGGATCGCGTGAGGGGCACCCGATGAATATCGGTCCGCGCATCGGCATCATCGGCGCGGGCGACACGGCCATGGACTGCGCCCGGACCGCCTGGCGGCGGGCGGGCGACGGCGTAGAGATCATCTATCGCCGGTCGCTGGACCAGATGCCCGCCGACCGGGAGGAGATCCGCTGCCTGCTCGAGGAAGGCATCGGGATGCGGGCGATGGCCCGGCCGCTTCGGCTGGTCGTCGAAGACGGGCGGCTGCGCGGCGTGGTTTGCCGGCGCATGGAGTACCGCGGGGAAAGGGACGCCTCGGGTCGGAAGATCCCCTTCGAGGTCGAAGGCGAGGATTTCGAGGTGCCGCTGGACACGCTGATTCTCGCCATCAGCCAGCACGCCGTGCTGGATTTCTTCGGCAAGGAGGACATCCGGATCAACGACCGCGGTTATATCCAGACCGACCCGGAGACCTTCAGGACCTCTGTTCCGGGCGTGTACGCGGGCGGAGACGTGGTCAACGAGGGACCCTCGTCCATCGTGGAGGCCGCGGCCGACGGCAAGGCGATCGCGCGGGCCATCCTGGAAGAGGAAGGCAATGGTTCGGAGCCGGCCGGAGCGAGACGGTTCGACACTGCCAACCTGATGCTGAGACGCAGTACGCGGCAATGGCGGGTTCCGGTTCCCCACACGGACCCTGATGACCGGCGAAATTTCAGCGAGGTCGTGCTCGGCTACGACGAGGCGGAGGCGCAGGCTGAGGCCGCCCGATGCCTGGATTGCGACCGCTACTGCAGCATCTGCGTTGGCGTCTGCCCGAACCTCGCCCTGCAGACCCTGGAATCCGAACCTTTTGCCGTCGACCTGCCCCGAATCGCCCTGCGTGACGGCGAATTCCGTAAAGCCGGAACCGACGCATTCCGGGTGGACCAGGCCTACCAGGTCGCCGTGCTGGCCGACCTGTGCAACGAGTGCGGCAACTGCACCACGTTCTGCCCCACCTCGGGTGACCCGTACCGCGACAAGCCCAGAGTGTATCTCGACCGGGGAGAGTTCGAGTCGCAGGCGGACAATGCCTTCCTCGCAAGTCATGACGGCCGGACATGGCGCATGGAAGGCCGCTTCGACGGGGTTACGCACCGGATCGAACTCGACAACCGCCTGGATTACACCTCGCCCTGGTTCAGGGCTGATATCGAGCCTGGAGAATTCGCCGTGGCCGGCCTGGAAGCCCTCCCGGAGCGTTGTACGGACGGAGAATATTCACTGGAACCCTGTGCGGTGATGTATGCGCTGCTGACCGCGCTGCGAAAAAGCGCTCCGCACTGGCTGCAGACCGCAGCCGGCGCCCGAACGGACCACGAGGATTGAGCCATGAGTTCCCTGCTGATCACCAACGGACACCTCGTGACGCTCGATGAAGAGAATCGCTTCATCGAGAACGGCAGCGTGTACATCGAGGACCACGAGATCGTGGATGCCGGGGACTTCCGACCGGACCGGTACACCGCGGACCGGACCATCGACGCACAAGGCAACCTGGTCATGCCCGGCCTGATCAACGCCCACCACCACCTCTACTCGACTTTCGCAAGAGGATTCACCCCGCCCGGCGACCCGCCTCGAAACTTCGAGGAAATCCTCTCGAAGCTGTGGTGGAAGCTGGATCGAGCCCTGGATCACGAAGACGTATACCATTCCGCCCTGCTCGCCCTGATGCACGCGGCGCGGGCCGGCTGCACCACGGTCATCGACCACCATGCCTCGCCGTCGTGCCGGGACGGCAGCCTCGACCAGGTCGAACGCGCCTTCCGCGACGTCGGCCTGAGCGGCTGCCTGTGCTACGAGGTTTCCGACCGCAACGTCGAGGGCGAAGGCATCGAGGAGAACGAGCGCTACATCCGCAAGTGCCGGGACGCCGACGACGGCCAGATGGCCGCCATGTTCGGGCTCCACGCACTGATGACCCTGGGCACGAGGACGCTGCAGCGCAGCGCAGACATCGCCCACGCACTGGACGCTGGCTTCCACGTGCACGCGGCCGAGGACGAGGCCGACGTGCGCATCACCATGGAGCGCTACGGCCGGCGCCTCATGGACCGCTTCCTCGATTTCGGCATACCGGGCCCGAAGACCATCTTCGTCCACGGCGTGCACTTCGAACCGCGCGAGATGGACCTGATGCGCTCCACCGACTCGATCCTGGTCAACAATCCCGAATCGAACATGAACAACGGCCTCGGCGTCTCACCGATACTCGAATTGCTGCAGCACGGGGTCAAGGTCGGCGTGGGTACCGACGGCATGTCGTCGCACATGATCTCCCAGGCCCGCGCCATGTACCTGCACCAGCGCACCGAACACCGTGACCCGAACCTCGCGTTTTCCGAGGCCTGCGAGATCCTCCTTGGCAACAACCGGGATATCTGCAACCGCCTGTTCCGCGAACCGCGCGGGGCACTGGCGCCCGGACAACTCGCCGACCTGGTGATCCCCGAGTATGTCCCTTTCACGCCACTCGATGCCGACACCTTTTACGGGCACCTGCTCTTCGGCCTCAGCTTCACGCGGGTCCGCACCACCATCGCCCGCGGCCGGGTCATCGTGGACGAGGGGCGCATCCCGCACCTGGACGAGGAGTCGATTCGCGCCCAATGCGCCGAGCGGGCCCGGAATATCTGGCGCAGGATCACGTGATGAAGGTCAACGAATTGAAGCCGGATTTCTGCATTAATTCCGTCATGGCGGACGGGAACGGCCCGCGACGAGCCGGCTAAGCCAGGCCCGGGGCCCGGAATGCGAACATGCTGAAGACGTGCTGGAACAACTACCATGCGCCGGAAACGGTCGAGGAGGCCATCGCACTCCTCGGGCGTTACGACGGCGCCGCCCGGGTCCTGGGCGGGGGCACGGACCTGCTGCTCGAGATCCAGCAGGGCCACAAGCCGCCTGTCGAGGCCATGGTAGATCCCTCGCGCATACCGGGCCTGGATGAAATCACCGCGGTGAACGGCCATATCGTCATCGGCTGTGCCGTGACGCATACCCGGATCGTCAACGATCGGCTGATCAGGCGGCACGGAACCTGCCTCGCCGAGGGATGCGGTGTGATCGGCGGGCCGCAGGTGCGCAACGTCGGCACGCTGGCCGGCAACGTGGCGCACGCACTGCCCGCGGGCGACGGCACCATCGCGCTGCTGGCGCTGGACGGCGAGGTCCAGGTTCATGACGCCGGCGGCAACCGCTGGATGCCACTGCCCGATACCTTCCTGGGCCCCGGGCAAAGCGCAATCGACCACCACCGGGCCCTGCTCACCCGCCTGCGATTCAGACCCATGGGTTCGAACGAGGGGTCCGCATTCTTCCGCGTCATGCGCCCGCAGGGAGTCGCCCTGCCCATGATTTCCATGGCCGTTCGACTGGGCCTGGACGACGAAGGACGCGTGACCGAGCCGCGTATCGCGGTCGGCCCGGCCGGACCGGTACCCCACCTGGCAGTAGCTGCAATGGAGAAGCTCGCCGGTTGCACCGCGACACGGGCGTCCTTCGAGGGCGCCACCGAGACCCTGCTCGACAACGTCGCCCTGCGGACCAGCAAATACCGCGCGAGCCGGGAATACAGGGAGGAGATGTTGCGCGTGCACTTGCCCGCGGTCATGTCCGTCGCCGCGGAACGCGCCCGGAACGTGAGCCCCGTGGAGCCCGGCGCATGAGTACCCTGCGCATGACCGTCAACGGCAGGACCGTGGAACTGGAGGTTCCCGAGTCTCGCTACCTCGCCACCGTGCTTAGAGAGGACCTGGGTCTGACGGGAACCAAGATCGGCTGCAACGAAGCCGAGTGCGGCATCTGCACGGTGCTGGTCGACGGGATACCGGTCAACAGTTGCATCTTCCCGGCTTTCAAGGCCCAGGACTCCAGCGTCGAAACCATCGAAAACCTGTCCCAGGACGGCGCCCTCCACCCGCTGCAGCAGGCTTTCCTGGACCATGGCGCGGTTCAGTGCGGCATCTGCACCCCCGGGCTGATCATGACCGGCAAGTCACTGATCGACGGAAAATCCGCCGCGGGCGAAAGGGTCGGCGAGACCGACATCCGCGCCGCACTGAAAGACACCTATTGCCGGTGCACGGGGTACGCCAGCGTGATCCGGGCGATCCGGCAGGCCGCGGGTGAAGACGTCGAACCCTACCTGCCCGAGACGCGGGCGCCCGGACGGGCGGTAGGCCGGGCCCGCCCCAACCCGGACGCACTGGGCAAGATCACGGGTCGCGCACGGTTCACCGACGACTACCAATTTCCGGGGATGCTGCACGCCCGCACGCTGCGCGCGAACCGGCCGCATGCCCGCATTCGCTCCATCGACACGAAGGCTGCCTCCGAATTGCCGGGAGTGCACGTCGTGTTGACCGCGGCCGACGTGCCGGGACGAAACCTGCACGGCCTGGTCACCATCGACTGGCCTGTGCTGTGTGGCGACAAGGTGCGTTATGCCGGCGATGCCGTGGCCATCATCGCCGCCGACAGCGAGGAGATTGCCGCTGCCGCCCTGGACCTGGTCGAGGTGGACTACGAGGACCTGCCCGCGGTCACCGGTCCGATCGAGGCATTAACGGACGGGGCGCCCATCCTGCACGAGGGCCGGCCGGACGGCAACCTGCTCAAGCACATCAAGGTCAACAAGGGCGACATCGAAACAGGTTTCGAAGAAGCCGCCGTGGTGGTGGATCGGACCTACCGGACCCCCGGAACCGAGCACCTGTTCCTGGAGCCGGAATGCGCCATCGGCGTGCCGGCGGGCTATGATCCGGGGGTTCACGGGGGCGATACCGATCCGGGAGCCGCCCGCGGAGAACGCGCGCTGCACGCAAAGACCACGGTGTATGTCGGGAGCCAGATCCCGTACCAGGACCGCGACCAGGTCGCGGCCGCACTGGGCCGGGACCCGGAGGACGTGCGCATCGTGGCGACCCTGATGGGGGGCGGCTTCGGCGGCAAGGAAGACGTCGCCGGGCAGATTCATGTCGCCCTGCTGGCCGAGGCGACCGGGCGGCCGGTCAAAATGCTCTATTCACGCCAGGAGAGCCTGCTTTTCCACCCCAAGCGCCACGCTACCGTCATCCGCATCCGCACCGGGGCCCGCCGCGACGGGCGGCTGACCGCGGTGCAGGCGACGCTGTACGGGGACGGCGGCGCCTACGCCAGCCTGAGCGAGAAGGTCCTGACCCGCGCCACCACGCACGCTTCGGGGCCGTACGACATACCGCACGTCAAGGTGGATTGCTTCGCGGCCTACACCAACAACGCGCCCTGCGGCGCATTCCGTGGCTTCGGGGTGTCCCAGAGCTGCTTCGCGGTGGAGAGCAACATGGACATCCTGGCCGCGGAACTCGGCATGGACGGGGTGGAGCTGCGCCGCATGAATGCCCTGAGGGTGGGCTCCGTGACCTGTACCGGGCAGGAAATGCGCGAAAGCGCCGGGCTGGAGGAGTGTATCGATCGCGTGGACGCCGACATGCGCTCTGACGACTTCCGCTGGGCCTGGGAGGACGGTCGCAGCCGCTGGGCCTGGGGCGTGGCGGTGGGTTACAAGAACACGGGCCTGGGCGGCGGCGCCCCGGACAAGGCCACCGCCGAAGTCGAGGCCTGGCTGGACGATGACGGGGAGCCCCGCGCGGAGGTGCGCATTTCCTCGGCCGAGATGGGCCAGGGACTGCCGGCCGTGCTGTCAGCCTGCGCGGCGGAGGAACTCGGCCTGCCTGCCGATAGCGTGAACGTGCTGTTGGGCGACACGGACTACTGCCCGGACGGTGGACCCACCACCGCCAGCCGCCAGACCTTCATCAGCGGCAACGCGGCGCGCCACGCTGCGCAGGCCCTGTTGCAGCGGCTCCGCTCACAGGAAGGCGGGGAGGACAGGGGTTTTGCCGGCCTGCTCGCGCTGGCCCGGGAAAACGGCACTTCTGCCCTGGAGCGCTACGAATACTGGGCCCCGGCAACCCGCCCCCTGGGCACCGGCGGCGACATGCACTTCGCCTTCGGTTTCGGCGCCCAGGCGGCACTCTGCGAGGTCGAACTGGACACCGGCCGGGTTCACGTACGCAGGATCGTGGCCGCGCACGATGTCGGTCGCGCCATCAATCCGCTCACGCTGGAGGGCCAGATCGAGGGCGGTATCGTCATGTGCATCGGTTACGCCCTGAATGAACATTACATCCAGGAACAGGGCCTGCCCTGGACCACGGTCATGGCCCGCTACAAGATGCCCGGTATCGCACAGACGCCCGAAATCGTCTCCCACATCGTGGAACATGAGACCTCGACGGGCCCGTGGGGCGCCAAGGGCGTTGGCGAACTCCCCAGCATTCCCACCAGCGCCGCCATCACGAATGCCATCTTCAATGCCACGGGCGTACGGGTGCGCAGCCTGCCCGTGGACCAGGACGAGTTGCTGCGGGCCATGCGCTCGGGCGCCGGCGAAGTGCAACTCGGCTGGGGCGACAGTACGCCCATTCCGTCCATATCCATGGGGGAAATCACGTGAAACTCATTCCAGAAGTGCGCGAGGAAGTACTGGCCCGGAGCGTGGCGCGGGCCCGTGAACGGAACATCGTGCTGCCGACCTTCCGCCAACAGATGGATCCGGGACTGATTCCCGGGCCGATCCGCGACCGCCTGGCGGAAACCGGTCTCTGGGACCTCGACCCGGCCAACCTGTTCCGGATCACCTGGAAGAACGAGCCGGTGGCGCATGGCGGCGGTTTCGGGGCGGGCAACTGGATCGAGTTTCCCTCCTCGCTGACCGGGGTGGATGC